>ODAJ014744988.1_pt1 | contig 15555 bp, 14 predicted proteins | sample 1539241 | NCBI WGS metagenome assembly ODAJ01 (sample SAMN02144231, study PRJEB22623) | gut metagenome | biome: sheep rumen | host: Ovis aries | place: New Zealand
CGGGCAGGCCAAGGAATGGCCGCTCTACGACCAGAGCAACAAGCAGGTGATGGTGCTCGACGAGTTCAACATCCATCCGGCCAAGGAGTCGGATCTAAGGATTGTGGACTGGGAGAACACCTATTTCCTGACCAAGTATTATTGCAACTGAGCAGTTAGTACGCAGAGACGCCGAGGCACAGAGTGTTTTTAAGCCATGACACTCTGTGCCTCTGCGTCTCTGCGTACTAAAATTCTTACTTTTTGCCTAAAAAGGGAACATTATTTGGCTGCCACATATTTTTTTAGTAACTTTGGAAATTTCCTCGCAGTATGCTGACCTGATGGAGCGTTTCCTGGCTTTGCTGGAGCGTGGTGATTACCGCAAAAACCGTGAGATAACCTATTATGCCGACAAACTCTTTGTCACATCGAAATATCTCTCCGAAGTGTGCAAGAAGGTGAGCGGTTTTCCTGCTAACTACTGGATTAACCGCTTCACAGTGCTTGACATCAGCCGCCAGTTGCGAGACAAAAAGCGATCATTTACAGAATTGACCGACCTATATGGCTTCTCCTCGCCCAGTTACTTCAGCCGCTATGTGCAGAAGTATCTTGGTGCCTCACCTACAGACTTTAGGGAATAAGAAAAGGAAAAAAGTGAATGAAGACCCGTAATTATTATCAAAATAGTTACGGGTTTTCTTCGTACCTTTGCACCCAGTTAATAACAGGTTAAAGATATGAAGAAATTGATGATTTTCGCAGTGCTGGTTATCGTAAGCATGACGGCATTTGCACAGGTAAGTAAGGAAGAACAGGAGCTGATAGACCTCTCGAATCAGAAGTGGGTTTGGATGGCGGAGAAAAATGCCGACCGTCTGGCGGAGTTGTTCTTGGACAATGCGCAGTTCGTCCACATGGGTGGCGGCTGGGGCAAGCAACAGGAAGTGGATATCATTCGTGGTGGCATGATCTGGTACAAACACGCTGACATCCATTCGCAGGAGGTGAAGTTTACGGACAAGAACGTTGGCACGGTGTATAGCAACATCCACCTGACATCGGAGGTGGGCGGTCATCAGGTGCGCTTCCCGTTCATGGTGAGCGAGGTTTATATCCGTCAGAAGAAAGGCTGGGGACTGTCGTCGCTCATCTTCACGAAGTTGGCAGAGCCCGACCCGCGATTTGAGCCTGCACTGACCTTGGGTGAGGGACTGCGGATGCCACAGTTCGGTCTCGGCACCTATCAGATGAGCAACGAACAGGCGAAGGCGAGTGTGCTCACCGCCCTGCGCATGGGCTACCGCCATATCGACACGGCTCATGCCTATCAGGACGAGCGCGGCGTGGGCGAGGCCGTCAAGGAGAGCGGCATTCCCCGTCAGGATCTCTGGCTGACGAGCAAACTCTGGCCGTCGGAGTATGGCGAGGGCAAGACTGGCGAGGCCATCGACAAGATGCTGGAGCGACTCGGCACCGACTACATCGACCTGCTCTACGTGCATCAGCCGATGGGTGATTTCGTCGGGGCGTGGAAGGATATGGAGAAAGCCGTCCGTGCCGGGAAGGTGCGTGCGTTGGGTATCTCCAACTTCGATGCCAACGATTCTGTGTTCAACCTCATCATGGAGAAGGCCGAGATAAAGCCTGTCGTTCTTCAAATAGAATGTCACCCTTACGCTCAGCGCCTCGACATCCGCAAGAAGGCAGCAGAATACGGTTTGCAGGTAGAGTGTTGGTTCCCGCTGGGTGGGGCCATGAGTCAAGGTGCATTGCTGAAAGACCCCGTCATCGTGAAGATTGCCGAGCGTCACCACAAGTCGCCCGCGCAGGTCATCCTCCGCTGGCATCTGCAGGAAGGTCTCTCTGTCATCCCCGGCTCGCGCAATCCGCAGCACATCATGGAGAATGCCCGGATATTCGACTTCGCCCTCTCCGATGCCGACATGCAGGCCATCCGTTCGCTGAACAAGGAACAGCGTTTCTTCAACATGGACTACAAACAGGCAGAGCAGTTTATGCTAAACTGGCGAATCAAAGAATAATGATGTATATGATTCTGATTCACTTGTAAATATAACGAGCGATATTTGGCGGGCGGAAGTGAAAAATGCAACATTTCCGCCCGCTTTTCGTCACTTTTAATGGTAAAGCGCAACAATTTTGCTAAATAAATTGTAATTTTGTAGCGGCTTAAGGAAATTACTGAATAGATGAAAGAACGGATTGCATTTGTTGATTATATTCGCGTCATCGCCTGTCTGCTGGTGATGATAGTACACGCCAGTGAGCAGTTCTATAACATGGGACCGATATCCCAGGTAGTCAATGAGGACAACCGCCTTTGGGTATCCATCTATGATGGTTTCTTCGGGCGCATATCCGTGCCGCTGTTTATGATTGTATCGGCCTTCCTGCTGGTGCCGATGAAGCCGGGCACGTCGATGAGCCAGTTCTACCGTCGGCGCTTCCTACGCATCCTGCCGCCATTCGTCTGCTTCCTGGTGCTCTATGCTCTGCTGCCAGCCACTTGGGGTGGCTTTACGTGGGATGACGCCATCGAGCAACTGACGATGGTACCCTTCAACTTCCCGCTATGGGGCGGTCATCTGTGGTTCATGTATCCGCTCATCAGCATCTACCTTATCATCCCCGTGGTGTCGCCTTGGCTCGAGAAGGCCAGCGCAAAGGATGAGCTGACGTTCCTCGCCATCTTCGCCTTCTCCACGCTCACCCCCTGGCTCCACCGCTTCGTGTCGTCCGAACTCTGGGGCGAATGTTTCTGGAACCAGTATTCTGCCCTGTGGTACTGCTCTGGCTATTTAGGCTATCTCGTGCTGGCTCACTATATCCGTGTACACATGAATTGGAGTCAGCAGCAGAAATTGACCATTGGGACTATCTGCTTCATCATAGGCGGACTGTTCACTGCCTGGAGTTTCTGGTGGAAGGCCGTGCCCGGCGTGCAGATGGAGACACCGATGATGGAATGGTCGTGGGAGTTCTGCACGCCTAATGTGCTGCTTGCCACCTTTGGCGCCTTCCTGCTGTTCAGTTGCATCCAGAAGGCTCCCCGGTGGATTAACGGCCTCGCCAAACTCTCCTTCGGTATGTATCTGATGCACATCTTCTTCCTCACATTTATCGCAGAATGGATCATCGGCGGCGATGTCGCCCATCCGCAGTTGCCCGTATGGCTGGCGATTCCCGCTATCGGCCTACTCACGTTCCTGTGCTGTGCCGTCACCACAAAACTCCTCTCGCTGATACCGGGCAGTAAATACATTGTAGGGTAAACAGCGGTTTTCGGAAAAAAGTGAAACTGAACGAGTGCAAGTGACAGTTATGTGCTAATTAAAGAACTCGTACCCTAAAGACGGACCTGTAGCCAAAGCAATTGTCTTCTATGTTGCTTTCCAATTATTTGGAAAGCAACATAGAAGAAAAACATAATGATTGAGGGGTGACCCATATCATGTGTTTCATCGGATGACCGCCCCAGCTACTGTCATTCGCATAGCGGAAACCGACAGAGGAATACAGAGACTCACCGGCGGGGTTTCCCTTGTCAACCAGCAATCCTAAACAGGGTTGCCCCATTTGGTCGGCCTTCTCCTTGGTGGCTATCAGAAGCCTTCGGGCAATACCTTGACGACGATATTCAGGCAGCACGGCCAACGAATCAAGGTAGAGTTCACCAGCCTGTGTCTCGTCGTCCATTCCCGAATGATCTTTGCCGATTTGCTCCTTTGCGGCCCCGATGAAAGCCTGGCGCAGTTCATGCAAACGGCCACCATCGTAACTGATGGCGATACCGACCAGATTGCCGGCGTCCATAGCCACCAGCGTGTTTCTGTAGCTGTACTGTGAATCCTCACGCTCCACCAACGATGTCATCATCCGATGGAAATCATCCAGCCCATGCCCCACTCCACAGAAATGCAAGCAGCAGTCATCCGTCATTGCCATCATGATCATACGGGCAATGTCGGCTGACTGTTCTTTCTTTGCATCTTTAATTTCAATCATCAATATAAGGTATTTTATTTTGCTCTCGCTGCTTCATCAGTTCGATAGCTTCTTTACCTGTCAGATGCTCTATATCAAAGCGGATGCCCAACATACGGGACAATCCGCTTTTAATTTCTTTTTGGAGGGCCTCATCCTGGTTCGGATTATAGCGATTGCCCAGCATGCAGGCCATCTGCAGTTTCTCTTGCTCATCCTCGATAATGTGGATTCTGCCGAAAGCTATCACGCTACGGAAGAAGGTGGTGTATTTCTCCGGATGAACATCGTCCTGCTCGATTACGCAGAAAGAAGCCTTATCGCACTTGCGGATGGCATCCACCTTATGACCTGCTAAAGCACTATGGAAATAAAGCTTCCCATCATGATAGACATAGCTGATGGGAACGGCATAAGGATAACCGTCGTCACCCAGCAATGCCAATGTGCCAGCTGTGCCCTTTTCCAATATAGCTATGCTCTCATCGTCGGCAAGCTTCTGACGCTTGCGCCTCATCTCACGGAACTTGCTCATATCTTTACTCTCTCCTATGTATGCTTATATTCGGGCGAAAGTGGTCTAAAATGGTAATGGACCATCGTTTGAAGGCGGTGGAATCGGGGCTCCGCTATCAAAGGGGTTATAGCCGTCGGGCATGGCCGAGGGGGGATTCCCGTCGCCGTTTATCTTCGAGCCGACAATCTCCCCTCCTTCTATCGGAGCACGGTTGCCCAGGCTCTTTTCCTCGGGATTCTCGAAACGGGTGTACTCGCCGCGGAAAGTGAGGAGCACATCGCCCGTGGCACCCTTACGATGCTTAGCGATGATGATCTGCGCCATACCGTGAAGGTCGCGACCATTGTCGTCTTGATAGATGTGATAATACTCCGGGCGGTGTACGAAGAGCACCATGTCGGCATCCTGCTCGATGGCACCCGACTCACGGAGGTCGGAGAGCTGGGGGCGCTTGCCCTCAAGGCCTTCGCGACTCTCTACGCCACGATTCAGCTGAGACAGGGCCAGAATGGGGATGTCGAGCTCCTTGGCAAGTCCCTTGAGCGAGCGCGAGATGGTTGACACCTCCTCCTGGCGCGAGGAGAAGCGCATGCCGTTGGCATTCATCAGCTGCAGATAGTCGATCATGATCAGCTTCACCCCGTGCTCACGCACAAGTCGGCGCGCCTTCGTGCGAAGCTCGAAGACTGAGAGTCCTGGTGTATCGTCGATATAGAGCGGTGCTCCCAGGAGGTTGTTGATACGCTTGTCGAGCCGCTCCCACTCGTCGCGCTGCAACTGGCCGTTCAGGATTTTCGAGCCCTGGATCTCACAGGCATTGGAAATCAGGCGGTTGACGAGCTGGACGTTCGACATTTCAAGCGAGAAGAAGGCCATCGGCACGCGAAGGTCGGCTGCGATGTTCTTGGCCATAGAGAGCGCAAACGAGGTCTTACCCATGGCGGGTCGCCCAGCAATGATGACCAGGTCGGAAGCCTGCCAGCCACTGGTGATGTCGTCGAGCTTGTGGTAGCCGGTGGATACGCCCGTCAGACCGTCTGTGTTGGCTGCTGCTGCCTGAATCACCTTGAGCGCCTGTGAGATGACGGGGTCAATGGCCGTATAGTCTTTCTTCATATTGCGCTGTGACAGTTCGAAAAGCGAGCCTTCGGCTTCCTGCATCAGGTCTTCCACGTCGATTGTCTCGTCGAATGCCTTTGTCTCGATGACGCTGGCAAATGATATCAGCTGGCGTGCAAGCGACTTCTGGGCCACGATGTTGGCATGGTATTCGATATTCGCAGAAGAGGCAACGCGCGAGCTGAGCTCTGCCACATAGCCAGGCCCTCCCACTTCATCGAGCGTGCCCTGCTTGGAAAGCTGCTCGGTCACCGTCAAGATATCAACGGGCTTCTCGGCAATGCTCAGTTCCATAATGGCACTGTAGATCATCTGATTGCGGGGCTCATAGAAGCTCTCAGGACGAAGTGTCTCGCACACGACCGCATAGGCGTCCTTGTCGATCATCAGGGCACCAAGCACGGCTTTCTCTACTTCGAGTGCCTGCGGCTGGAGATGACCATAGGTATTGTCAACGGGCTGTTTTCTCTGTCTGCGTCTATTATTCTCTTGTTCTGGCATACGCTATATACATTTTTCTTATGTTATTACTATTTGTCGCCCTCTTTGAGTACGGGCAAGGAGATATGGTATCTCACGGCAAGGAAACGGATGAGGCAGGTAATCACGAAACTGGCTACTGCACTGAGCTCGGTAGATATCCCCAGTGTCACCAGGCCCCAATAGGCGATTCCCCCCAAGACACATGCCATTGCATAGATCTCCTTATGGAAGATGACCGGCTCGTTGTTAAGCAGCACATCGCGGATGACACCGCCTGCAGAACCAGTGACACAGCCCATGATGATCGCTACCCAGAACGGCTGGCCAAAGGCGAGGCTCTTCTGAATGCCGGCGATGGTGAACAGTGCCAGGCCCAGGGTGTCGAACACGAACCAGGCATTCTTCAGCGGTTCCATCCATCTGCCGAAAAAGGCAACAGTCAGCAACGCAACACCCGTACATATTAAATATATGGGCGTTGTCATCCAGAATGGAGTCGTGCTCAGCATGACATCACGGATGGTACCGCCGCCGATGGCTACTGCTACGCCACAGACGTAGCCGCCAAACCAGTCGAACCGCTTGGCAGCAGCATGTCGTATTCCTGAGATTGCAAAGGCAAAGGTTCCCAGTAGTTCGATAATCTTGATTATAAGATCCTGTTCCATCAGTCTTCGTATCGTTTCCCCCAGTAGTTCACCATGCGCTGGTACAGCTTCTCCTCTTGCGGATTGTGCTGACCGTGCCAGATCCTTTCATCTATAAGGCTGTCGGGCATATACTGTTGCTCCGTGAAGTGTCCGGGATAGTCGTGCGGGTATTTATAACCGTCATGGTAGCCCAGGTCTTTCATGAGCTGTGTGGGTGCATTGCGTATCGGCAGTGGCACTGGCTGATTGCCTGTCCTGCGCACAAGCGACAAGGCAGTGTCTATGCCCAGATAGGCGCTGTTGCTCTTCGGCGATGTGGCCAGATAGACCGTCGCCTCTGCCAGCGGGATCCTGCCTTCAGGCCATCCGATCTTCATGACGGCATCGAAGGCCGCGTTTGCCAACAGCAAGGCATTGGGGTTGGCAAGGCCGATGTCCTCAGAGGCACTGATCACCAGTCGTCGTGCAATAAACTGAGGATCCTCCCCACCCTCAATCATGCGGGCAAGCCAATAGAGGGCGGCATCCGGATCAGAACCCCGTATGCTCTTGATAAAGGCCGAGATGATGTCATAATGCATTTCGCCGTCCTTGTCATAGGCTAACGGGTTCTGCTGCAGACGGTTCACGACCAGTTCGTCGGTAATCACAACCTCATCCGATGACTCCGACTCGACAACCAACTCTAATATATTCAATAGCTTGCGGGCATCGCCTCCACTAAATCTTAAGATAGCACCAGTCTCCTTTAACGATATCCTGCGCTGTTTCAGAATCTCGTCGGTCATGATAGCTCTGTCAAGTAATTTCAGTAAATCGTCTTTGTCGAGAGACTTCAATATATACAGTTGGCAACGTGACAGCAATGGCCGTATCACCTCGAAGGAAGGATTCTCTGTCGTAGCGCCAATCAAGGTTACGATCCCTTTCTCAACCGCTCCCAACAAAGAATCCTGCTGAGATTTGGAGAAACGATGAATCTCATCAATGAACAATATGGGCGACGCCTCGCTGAAAAAACGCCCCTTCTGAGCCTTCTCTATCACGTCACGCACATCCTTCACACCACTGGTGACAGCAGACAGTGTATAGAAAGGCGTCTCCAGCTTGTGGGCAATAATCTGGGCCAGTGTCGTCTTGCCCACTCCTGGCGGTCCCCACAGGATAAATGACGAAATTCGCCCTGCGTCGATCATCTTACGCAGGACGGCACCCTCACCTACAAGATGTTGCTGGCCAATATACTCATCTAAGGTGCGTGGACGTAGTCTTTCAGCTAATGGTTGTGCCATTTTGGTTGCAAAGTTACGTTAAAATGCGAAAATAACAAAAAATATCGTCTAAAAACTTGCTAATAAAAAATAAAGTCGCTACATTTGCAGAAAAAACAAGGAAAATATGGCAAGAACAAAACAACAACAACCCGAAAGTAATCCATCTTTGTCTATCAAGGCAATCACAAAGAGCAGTGTCTGGGATATTCAGGAGAACGACGTCTTCCGTATGTGGGAGGCAGCCACAAAAGATGCGGAAGTCAGAGAGAACATCCAGCACTATCTGAGCATTTTCAAGAGTGCATTTCTTATTGAGGAAATCAAGGACGATCCGCTTCTTGTAAAGAAAAGCTACGAGAAGCGCGGCTACAAGGTGGCTGTTATCAAGTTTGACGAGAACCTGAAGTTTGCCTGGGCGATCAAGAAGCGTCCGATCATGCGCGTCACCGACCTGACGTATGAGAACATCCGCCACATCTCGGCAGAGAAGCTCCTGGAAGTCATTGACCGCAATTTCGGCGGAGGCTGGGATTCGCTGTCGCAATCTATCCAAGACATTATTCTCAGCGGTTTCGATATCTCAACAACGACGCTGCCCAAAGACCGTCTGCACAAAAAAGGCGGAATGTATGACAAGAAAGTGGAAGACGGCTTTGAAGTGCTGGAGATTGAGAAAGGCGGCTGGGTTGAGGCCATCTTCGCCAAGTTCAAGCCTGAGCAAGAAAAGCCCAAGATGAAGTTCTCCGGCAATCGCCAGGAAGAAGGTGATGAAGATCCTGACAACGATGAAGACTTTGAGGTGGAGGACGACTACAGCTCACACGACGAAGTGGATGAAGAGGTGGAGGACCCCAACGACGACGAAATCACGGAAGACAACTATTCAACAATGGTTGACTTAGGCAATGATGACCCTGACGACGAGGCTGCCAATATGATTGACTATGTAGAAGAATAAACATATCGTGCTTATGATTATCCCTAATGTATTTTGGCTTGTACCAGTGGCCTCGATAGTTGCATTAGCGATGGCCTGCTTCTTCTTTATGCAGATGATGAAGGCCGACGAGGGAACACCACGTATGCGGGAAATTGCGCTCTATGTGCGCAAAGGAGCTATGGCCTATCTGAAGCAGCAGTACAAGGTCGTAGGCATCGTGTTTGCAGTGCTTTGTGTTCTCTTTGCATTTATGGCCTATGGGCTGAATGTCCAGAATCCGTGGGTGCCCTTTGCCTTCCTTACTGGCGGACTGTTCTCCGGATTAGCAGGATTCTTTGGCATGAAGACCGCCACCTATGCATCGGCCCGCACTGCCAATGCTGCCCGCGAGAGCCTGAATGCAGGTTTGAGGATTGCCTTCCGTTCTGGTGCCGTCATGGGATTGACAGTTGTCGGTCTGGGCTTGTTGGATATAGCTATCTGGTTCGTCGTACTCAACCAGTTTGATCCTGACGGTCTGATATCCATCACTACAACGATGCTCACTTTCGGCATGGGAGCTTCCACCCAGGCACTTTTTGCACGTGTCGGAGGCGGTATCTATACGAAAGCAGCTGACGTAGGGGCTGACATTGTAGGTAAGGTAGAGGCAGATATCCCAGAGGATGATCCTCGCAATCCGGCAACCATCGCAGATAATGTCGGCGACAATGTCGGCGACGTGGCCGGCATGGGCGCTGACCTGTATGAGAGCTATTGCGGATCGATACTCTCCACAGCCGCACTTGGTGCATCAGCCTTTGCGACAAGTGTCGGAAACGGCATGCAGCTGAAGGCGGTAATTGCTCCAATGATTATTGCGGCTGTCGGCGTTTTCCTTTCTCTTTTAGGCATTTTCCTGGTTCGTACCAAGGAGGGCGCGACGATGAAAGACCTTCTCAGGTCATTATCCATTGGCACCAACGTCAGTGCCGTCCTCATTGCAGGGGCTTCTTTCGCCATCCTGTATCTGTTGGGCATAGAGAATTGGCTTGGACTCTCATTCTCTGTAATCTCCGGCTTGGCTGCCGGTGTCATTATCGGCCAAGCCACAGAATACTATACATCCCATTCCTACAAGCCGACTCAGAAGATCTCTGAGGCAGGACAGACAGGTGCCGCTACCGTCATCATAAAGGGAATCGGCACAGGAATGATCTCAACATGTATTCCCGTCATCACGATTGGCGTGGCCATCATGCTCAGCTACCTATGTGCCAATGGCTTTGACCTGTCTATGTCGTCAGCTAGTTTATCGCACGGGCTCTACGGTATCGGTATCGCTGCCGTCGGCATGCTTTCTACACTTGGCATCACTTTGGCAACGGATGCATACGGCCCTATAGCCGACAATGCTGGGGGAAATGCCGAGATGTGCGGTCTCGGTGAAGAAGTGCGCCATCGCACTGATGCGCTCGACGCTCTTGGCAATACGACTGCAGCTACGGGTAAGGGCTTTGCCATCGGCTCGGCTGCCTTGACGGCGCTTGCACTGCTGGCTTCGTATATTGAAGAGGTAAAGATCGCCATGACCCGTGCAGGCCAGACGCTGACGAACGTGGCAGGTGACGTTATCTCTGCTGCAGATGCTACCATACCTGATTTCATGAACTACTATCAGGTGAATCTGATGAATCCCAAAGTACTGGTCGGTGCTTTTATCGGAGCGATGGCCGCCTTCCTTTTCTGTGGTATGACCATGGAGGCCGTTGGGCGTGCTGCCGAGAAAATGGTACAGGAAGTACGCCGTCAGTTCCGCGAGATTGCTGGCATCCTTGAAGGAACAGGAACTCCCGACTATGGCCGTTGTGTGGAAATCTCCACGCGTGCAGCTCAACACGAGATGATCATTCCGTCAGTCCTTGCCATAATTATTCCAATCATTGTCGGTATCGTCTTAGGCGTTGCCGGTGTTCTCGGATTGCTGGTAGGAGGCTTGGCCGGCGGCTTTACACTGGCTGTGTTTATGGCCAACTCCGGTGGTGCATGGGACAATGCCAAAAAGAATATTGAAGAAGGCAATTTCGGCGGCAAGGGATCGTTTGCACATAAGGCTTGTATCGTAGGAGATACTGTAGGAGACCCTTTTAAGGATACTTCTGGCCCTTCACTGAATATTCTTATTAAATTAATGTCAATGGTAAGTATTGTGATGGCAGGCCTGACCATTGCCTTCGCATAAAACTCATGTATAGTAACAAACAATGAAAAAGTCATTTCTATTTGTTTCTTTCTTAATTTGCAACCTTGCACATGCACAGCAGGCAATCCCTGATGCATCAAAGTTCCTACCTGGTCCACCTGAGGATATCTCGGTCGAATATTTAAAGGATTATTCGAAATACTTATGGGGCAAGTCCATGCGAGATTCTGCAGAATGGAAAATCGCGTCAACAGATGTCGATTATCGGCTCAGCACCTATATTGATGCCTTCTCCCCTCTGATAGGACTGCAGATATCAAAGAGTAATACGCCGAACATATATCTGGTGCTTGACTATATCATGACTTATGGACAGGAGACAATCGAAAAAGCTCAGAACACTTTCGGATTTTCCCTGCGACCCTATGCAAAATTCAAAGAAAGCAGTCTTGTCCCCGGTTATGAGAGCAAGTACACCGACATCAGCTCATATCCGTCATCCTTTGCCTTTATGGGGTGGCTGACAGCCCTGACCCTGGTCGAGATTTGTCCTGACAAGCAAGATGACATCCTTATTCGCGGCTATAATTTCGGTGTGAGCTCTGTCATTGCCGGTTATAACTGGGACAGTGATGCTATCTCGGGGCGTCTGCTTGCCAGTGCTCTGTCATCCACATTCCACAATCATTCCGGATTCAACAACCTAATCAGTGCTGCCAGAAAAGAATACAGAGAGAAAACAGGTATCGACAACTCCATTCCGGCAAACCCCTCAACTGAGCCATATATCAATTATGAAGATTTGCCCGATGCAGCCATCTATCTTCCAAAACCTCCCACAGACGAATCTGTTTCCTTTGCCTACGATCTCAACCAGCATATTGTGAGCAGCAGGAAAAGAAGAGAAAATGAGGGAGCCGTAGCCAGAGCAGATGTAGAATACAGCTTGGATCATTTCTGCGAAATATTCTCTCCCCTGTTCGGCAAGGACATTTCTGAAACAACGACACCTCAGATCTATGAGTTGCTCCGCCGTATCCATCCCTCTGGAAATGCAGCCACACAGGCACCCAAGTCATTTTACAAGCGTCTGCGTCCGTACGTCAAGCTGAGTGAGATTTCAGGCTACCCCTCTGATGATGAGGACTTGCGGAACACTGGTTCCTATCCGTCAGGACATGCATCAGGCAGCTGGCTGTATGCCCTCGTGCTTTCAGAAATCAATCCCAGTGCCCAAGAAGCTGTTTTGGCGCGTGCCTACCAATATGGCCAGGGACGTGTTATTACAGGTTTCCACTGGCAAAGTGATGTTGATGCAGGACGAATCGTTGCAAGTGCTGTCTATTCTCATCTCCATGCTTGCGGGGAGTTTATGGAACAGATGAAACTTGCCAAGCAGGAATTTGAAGGCTCAACAGGGACAAGAGCTATATATGCCAAGGACGATACCGATAATGCTACAACTTACAGACTCGACGGCTCTCGGGTCGAAGGCCCAACTTCTCATTCAGGAATCTATATTCAAGGAAACAAAAAGGTTGCCGTAAAATGAGAATCATACTTTTCATAGTTTTCTGGCTCTGTGCTGATCTGTCTGTGCAGAGCCAGAATCTTTCAGAAGGTTTCACTTCACAAGAAGTGCCAGATTCAATCTGGAAGCTGATGCAAGGCAAGACCTATCAGCCAAATTCTGTCATCAAACGCTCAGATCTGCGCTATCTTCAGGTGTTGCATTGGGACTATGACCAACAGACCCATCACGGAGAACTCATCTGCAACAAACTGATTGCCGAGAAACTTATCATCATCTTCAAGGAACTCTACCGGCATCACTATCCTATAGAGAAAATCAAATTGCCGGATGAATATGGAGCCGATGACGAGAAACAAATGGCGGACAATAACACCAGTTGCTTCTGTTTCCGAAATGTGCCAGACACGAAGAAACTGTCTTATCATGCCAGAGGTCTGGCGATAGATATTAACACGCGCTATAATCCCTATGTCCGATATTCAAAAGGCAAGATGATTGTGCAGCCTGCCAACGGAAAGCCATATACCGATCGCAACAAGACCTTTGACTACAAAATCGTGAAGGGAGATCTGTGCCATCGTCTTTTTGTCCAGCACGGTTTCACATGGGGTGGCTCATGGAAAACTATGAAAGACTATCAGCATTTCGAATATCATTTATGAATACAGCAGAAAGAATTAAGGAAATCAACTCGCTATCACAACCGGAACTTCAAGTCTATAGTTCACTGACCGAGGCCCAGATACGCAACGACTTGCACAAGGAGCAGGGCATCTTTATTGCTGAGAGCCCAAAGGTCATAAGAGTTGCACTTGGCGCCGGATACGAGCCCTTATCTTTGCTCTGTGAAAGAAAACATATAGAAAACGACGCAGCGGATATCATCAGTCAATGTCCCAACATACCCATATATACAGGGGATCGAGACATCCTGAATAACTTGACAGGCTACAAATTGACGCGTGGCGTGCTGTGTGCTATGAAACGCAAGCCCTGCCCCACCCTTAAAGATGTGCTTTGTAACGCACATCGTATTTGCGTGATAGACGCTGTCTGTGACACCACGAATATCGGTGCTATCTTCCGTTCTGCAGCAGCTTTAGGTCTTGATGCCGTTGTACTCACAAGAAATGCTTGTGACCCACTAAATCGTCGGGCGATACGTGTTTCCATGGGGTCTGTGTTTCTGGTTCCCTGGACATGGCTGGACTCTTATGATCAATTGCGTGAACTCGGCTTTTGTACAGCCGCAATGGCACTTTGTGACAATTCTATCGCCCTTGACGATCCTATCCTCAAACAGCAATCCCGTTTGGCCTTTATCATGGGAACCGAAGGAGACGGGCTGCCGCAGGAGACAATCAACCGTGCCGACTACACAGTCCGCATTCCTATGTTCCATGGGGTTGACTCGCTTAATGTAGCTGCTGCTGCAGCGATTGCGTTTTGGGAACTCCGCAAATCGCCATAACCGGATTTACAGATGAGTAAGTTCACATTCAGTTGACATCCTTGGGGAAGTCTTGAACGAAACGCATTTCCCTGAGAATACGTGCCTGACGCCTCAGAATATATGCTGAAGGAGTCTTGCTGGAGAACTTTCGAGGATTGGGGAGTGTAGCTGCAATCAAGGCGCACTGGGCCTTCGTCAGATGAAGCGCGTCTGTATCGAAATGCTCCTCTGCCACTGCATCGGCACCATATATGCCCTCACCCATCTCTATTGAATTGAGATAGACTTCCATGATGCGCTGTTTCGACCACATCAGTTCAATCAACGTGGTAAAATAGACTTCAAAGCCCTTCCTAACCCATGAACGACCCGGCCACAAAAACACATTCTTGGCTGTCTGCTGGGAAATCGTAGAGGCCCCCAACTTACGCTTCTCTGGATGCTGCATATTACGTTTGGCTGCATGCTCGATGGCCTCATAGTCGAAACCGTGATGGACGAGAAACTTTGCATCCTCGCTACCCATAACGGCTTTAGGCAAATAGGGGGATATCTTGTCTATCGAGACCCAATGATGCGAAAGCTTGAGTTCTCTCCCCTCCTTCACCTGCTCATAACAACGGATGAACATCAGTGGGGTGAAATAGACGGGGAAAAAACGGAGCGCCACCACCGCGAGAATAGTGGAACCAAAGAAGGCTACCAATATCCAGCGTATGATGGCGCGTAGTTTCTTTAACAAGAAATGCATAATCAGTTACCAGCCTGCGCATTAGCCTCCTGAATCATCTTCTGGGAAGCATACATATAAACTTCCACACGACGATTCTGAGCCTGGCCAGCCTTGGTAGAGTTGTCGGCAACAGGGTTGTTCTGTCCGAAGCCCTCTACGCTCTTAATCTGAGAGACAGGAACGCTGAGTGCCTGCAGATATGAAGAAACGGCTGTAGCACGGTCGAGAGAGAGTGCCTGGTTCTTCTGGGCGCTCTGCTCAGCGGTAGAGTTCTTCCAACCCTGATTGTCGGTATAGCCCTGGATGGCTACGTCACAATCGCCGTTGTTCTTCAGTACCGTAGCAAGCTGCTGGAGTGAGGACTTCGAAGCAGCGGAGAGATCAGACTTACCTGTACTGAAAAGGATACCAGAGTCGAAGGTCATCTTCACGGCATCAAGACCGTTAGCATCCTTCACTTCCTCTACCTGGGCATTCTGAATGGCCTCGGCCTCTTTCTTCGCCTTGTCCATCTTCTTACCTATAATGGCACCAGCACCAGCACCTACAGCCGTACCGATAGCAGCACCAATGGCTGTATTGCCTGCAAGTGCACCAATAATAGCACCAAGACCAGCACCACCACCAGCACCGATAAGGGCACCCTGACCTGTCTTACTCATTCCACATCCTGCGAGCAC
>ODAJ012186048.1_pt1 | contig 15549 bp, 11 predicted proteins | sample 1539241 | NCBI WGS metagenome assembly ODAJ01 (sample SAMN02144231, study PRJEB22623) | gut metagenome | biome: sheep rumen | host: Ovis aries | place: New Zealand
CTGTCGACCGGGTGAGGATCACGGCTCTGTACGAAATCGGAATGCCCATCCGGATCGCAGAAATACATGCTGTTGATGACAAGCGGGGTTTTGACGCCCTCCATCCGGACGTCGGAGAAACAGATCCGATCGATGACACCCTGCTCACCGCGCCCGCGGCGGGTTTTTACACGAAGCCCCCGGTCGTTCCCGCGCATCCAGCAGTGGTGCACATGCACATCCTGAACGCCGCCCGCCATTTCACTGCCGATGGTGACCCCGCCGTGACCGTCCAGCATGGCACTCCAGGCGATCTCCAGATCCTGGCAGGGCGTTTTGTAATGGCTGCCCATATAGATTTTACCGCTTTTGATGGCGATGCAGTCATCCCCGACGGAAAAACGAGCGCCGTATACACGGACGTGGCTGCAGCTTTCCGGATCGAAGCCATCCGTGTTAGGGCTGTTTGCGGGGGCTTCCACCGCGATATCACAGAAGAGCAGGTTTTCGCTGAAGGTCGGATGAAGGTTCCAGGCAGGACTGTTGCGGAAGGTTATGCCCTGAACGGCAACGTTGCTGCATCCGCGCAGATAGAGCAGACGCCCGCGATAGGCGCCGCGGCGCTCCTTGGGATGCACCCACCAGTCTCCCTTCTGCGCCTGTCCATCGATCACGCCCTCTCCGATGATTCTGACATCCTCCACTTCCAGGCCGGTCAGGGCAGAAGCAAAGCAATCCAGCGGATTGCCTTCCCAGGAGCCCAGAAGAAACTCCCCGTCCTCGGTGAAGGTGGTTCCCGGCAGAATGGGGAAGCGGCTGCGGTCTGTGTGCAGGGCGAGCACAGCGTTGTATTGCAGCTCCAGCGTCATATGACTTTTCAGAAAAAGCGGCCCGGTCAGATAGGTTCCTGCGGGGACCCGGACACGACCGTCCCGGGGGCAGGACAGGATAGCGGCCTGCAGAGCGGCCGTATCATCATGAATGCCATCGCCCACCGCGCCAAAGCGGCGAACATCCAGAGATACACTTTCCTTCAGCGTCCTGAAGGCGATCTGCTCTGCCTCTTCACCGTCGCGCCAGGCGGACAGAAGATAGTCGGTATCCGGCTTCAGATGATACAGCGAGCAGACAGAGCGCTGCTGCACCGGAAGCGGCTGACCATTCAGGGAAACGGACAGGGGCGCGCGAAGACGGTAATCTCCGCTGGGATCCAACAGCACGGAGGCACTGCGGCTGGAAAGAAACAGAACTTTCATGGTACCCTCCCAATGGCAGTCAGTTTTTTTCAATGCCGGTTCAGCAGTTTCCCTTCAGCGCCTCCGAAAGTGCCATCATATAGGGACCGACACCCTTGGCATCATCCTCGACGACGGGCTCGGAGAGATAGTATGCAACGCTGCCGTCCCGCCTGCGGTTGGAATCCGGCCCCAGCCCGGCAACGGAACAGATATGCGCCAGATGCCACCGGCCCTCGTCGTCCTGAGTCAGATTGTCAGCGGTCAGATGATCAAATGCCTTCAGCGCGGAGGAAAGCAGCGATTCCTCATCCAGCAGACCCAGCCTGATTCCCTTGAGGAGCGCATAGACGACCATGGCGGAGCCGGAGGTTTCCAGATAGTTCTCCGGGACATCTGCGCGGTCGATGACCTGATAATAGAGACCGGTTTCAGGATCCGCATAGGGAAGGATGCCGGCAATGGCCTCCCGGAACAGGTCAATCAGCACCCGGCGATGCTCATAGAGCTGTTCGTCCATCCAGTCGATGCAATCCACCAGGGCCATCAGATACCATCCCATGGAGCGAAGCCAGAAATTCGCGCTGCAGCCCGTTTCCGGATTGGCCCAGAACTGTTTTTTCGCCAGATCACAGGCATGATAATAGAGCTTCTTGTCCGGCGCGTAGAGATACTTTTTGACGTTCAGGAACTGGGCTGCAACATCTCCGGCTGCCTGCTTTCCGCCAAAGCGCATATCATACGCGACGCGGAAGGGCTGGGCCATATAGAGTCCATCCAGCCAGATCTGATCCGGGTAGATTTCCTTGTGCCAGAAGTTTCCGCAGGCGCAGCGGGGATGCGTGCGCAAACGGTCAGCCAGAAAATCGGCCGCCTTGCGGTAACGCTCGTCCCCCGTTTCATCCAGGGCGAAGAACAGGACGCGGCCGGCATTGGTGGAATCGATATTGTATTTGTCGAAGGGATAGTTTGAGATCACGCCATCGGGGGTGATCACCTGCTCGAGATAGCGGAGAACAAAGTCCCGAAAAAGCGGGTCTCCCGTTGCAGCATACAGATCTGCACAGCCTGTGAGCACGCACCCGTCTTCATAGTTCCAGAATTCCTTATAGGGCTGATAGGAAGCAAGATACTGACGAACAAAATCCATGATCTGAGCTGACATGACGGGACGAAAATGTGAATTCATATGAACGCTCCTGTCTCTCATTCTCGGGCAAGAATCACCCGTTTCAGTATAGCAATAAATGAAAAGGAATGCAATGATTCATGCGCTTTTTGGTTGACGAAAGGCATGAAAAGTTGTATTTTGATATGAGAAAGAAATCCTTCAGAGGAGGGGCTGAAACATGGCAGTTTTGAATTATCAGGTGCTTCGTGAGTCAGGATACCCGGGGTATGTGCTGGAGCATGCGCCGGAAAAGGTGATGCAGTTCGGAGAAGGGAATTTCCTGCGTGCCTTTGTGGATGACTTTTTTGATCTTGCCAACGAAAAAGCTCAGTGGAACGGAAAGGTGGTTCTGGTTCAGCCCATCGCTCAGGGCCTGACGGAGCTGATTAACCGTCAGCAGGGTCTGTATACCCTTTATCTGCGGGGCAATGAGAAGGGTCGTAAGGTGGATGACAAGCGCGTCATTTCCTGCGTCAGCCGGTGCGTGAATCCCTATGAGGACTGGAACAGCGTACTGGAGCTGGCGCGCAGTCCGGAGCTTGAAATTGTTGTTTCAAACACAACTGAGGCGGGAATCGTGCATGAGACTGAGAGCCGTTTTGATCAGCAGCCGCCCATCAGTTTTCCGGCCAAGCTGACCCGGGTGCTGTATGAACGCTTCGCAGCAGGGCTGAAGGGACTGACGATTCTTTCCTGCGAGCTGATCGACAACAACGGCAAGGAACTGCTCAGGTGCGTGAACCAGTATATTGAGGACTGGGGACTGAAGGACGACTTCCGGAAATGGGTGAATGAAGAGAACCTGTTCTGTTCCACGCTGGTGGATCGGATCGTGCCTGGCCGGATTCGCGATCAGGAGGAGGTTCACAGGCTGGAGAAGGAAAACGGATATGAGGATCCGCTGACAGACGTGGGTGAAGTTTTCGGATTCTGGGCCATTGAGGGACCTGACAAGCTGAATGACATTCTGCCCTTTGGAAAGGCAGGGGTTCCGGTTCAGGTGGTTTTTGATGTGACGCCTTATAAGAAGAGGAAAGTCCGGATTCTCAACGGCGCACATACGGGCTTCGTGCTCGGCGCGTATCTGGCAGGCTTTGACATCGTGCGGGACTGCATGAATAATGAGACCATCCGCTCCTTCATGAATCAGATGCTCTATGACGAGGTGATTCCCACGCTGCCGCTGGATCCGGAGGACTGCAGGCAGTTTGCCGCCGCCGTTCAGGATCGGTTCAACAATCCCTTTGTCAACCATGAGCTGATGAGCATTTCACTGAACTCAACCTCCAAATGGCGTGCGCGGAATATGCCGACCTTCCTGGACTATGTATCGCAGAAGGGCGCACTTCCTCCGTGTCTGACCATGAGCCTGGCTGCGTATATTGCCTTCTATTCCAATGACATCCAGTCTCTGACGGAGCAGGGCCTGGTGTGCCGCCGCCCCAAGGGCAACGAATATACCATTTCTGACGACCGGTGGGCGCTGTCCTTCTTCTGGGAGCACCGGGAGGACGATCCTGCCGCACTGACCCATGCGGTGCTGACCAATCAGCAGATGTGGGGACAGGATCTGACAGAGGTGCCCGGGCTGGAAAAGGCAGTCCTATGCGGTCTGACCATGATTCGGGAACAGGGCGCGCTGGCGGCCTTCCAGAGCTGTCTGAATCAGGGCTGACGGAAAGAGGAGAGAACAATGAACAAGGCAGTTCGGATTACAGATCAGGATATGGTTGCCGTTGCGCTGCAGCCCCTGTCTGCCGGCCAGACCGTGCATGCGGGCGGGCTTGCGGTGACGCTGGTATCCGATATCCCGATGGGGCATAAGATTGCGCTGCGGGACATTCAGAAGGGTGAGGCGGTCATCAAATACGGTTTTCCGATCGGAGAGGCGACGGCTGATATTCCGAAGGGAGGCCATGTGCATACGCAGAATCTGCATACGCTGCTTTCCGGTGCAAAAGAATATACCTACGCGCCGCATGTGCCGGCCCGGACGCTTCGTGAGCCTGCCTTCTTTCAGGGGTATCCGCGGAAGGTGGGGAAGCCCGGGATCAGGAACGAGCTGTGGATTTTGCCGACGGTCGGGTGCGTCAATGATGTCGCGAAAGCGCTTGCGGCCAGAGCTCAGGCTCTGATCGGAGACGGGATTGACGGTGTCTATGCTTTTCCGCATCCTTATGGGTGCTCTCAGCTGGGAGATGACCAGGAGCATACCCGGACCGTTCTGGCCCGGCTGGCAACGCACCCGAACGCGGGGGGCGTGCTGCTGCTGGGGCTGGGCTGCGAAAACAGCGGTATTGCACAGATTCAGCCTCTGATGGGTGAATATGATCAGGAGCGCACCCGTTTCCTCGTCTGCCAGGAGGTGGAGGATGAGCTGGAAGCCGGGTGGCAGCTTCTGGAGGAACTGGCTGCCCGGATGCGGCGAGACCAGCGGAAGCCCTGCAGCGCGGATCAGCTGGTGATTGGCCTGAAGTGCGGCGGATCGGATGGGCTCAGCGGCATTACCGCCAATCCGACCATTGGCGTGTTTTCTGATCTGCTGACGTCCATGGGCGGAAGCACCATTCTGACCGAGGTTCCTGAAATGTTTGGCGCAGAAACGATTCTGATGGGCCGCTGCGAAAACGAGGCGCTGTTCCAGAAGACGGTGCATCTGATCAATGACTTTAAAGAGTATTTTGAATCCTATCACATGCCGGTTTACGAGAATCCTTCTCCGGGGAACAAGGCCGGGGGCATCACCACGCTGGAGGATAAGGCGTTGGGATGCACGCAGAAAAGCGGCTCCTCCGCGGTACGCGGTGTTCTGAAATACGGAGAGAGGGTGGAAAATCCCGGCTTGAACCTGCTGTCCGCTCCGGGCAACGATCTGGTAGCATCCACGGCCCTTGCGGTTTCCGGCGCTCAGATGATTCTATTCTCCACCGGGCGGGGGACTCCCTTTGGATGCCCGGTTCCAACGGTGAAGATTTCCTCCAATTCCCCCCTGGCTGCACGGAAACGGAACTGGATTGACTTTGATGCAGGACGCCTGCTGGAGGGAAAGACCCTGGAGGAGCTTGGGCAGGAACTGATGGAGTTTGTGCTCTCGGTCGCCGGGGGAGCTCCCACGCGGAATGAGCGGAACGGATTCCATGATCTGGCCATTTTCAAGCAGGGTGTGACCCTGTAACAGACAGGCACAGGACTTCGTCTTGGACGAGGTCCTGTTTTTTTTTCTGTGAAGGGAACCTGAAGTCAGATGGGGCGTCTGACAGAATGAAGAGATGGGGAGCCGGAATCCATCCGGCTTCCGGAGAACAGCGGGGGAGGAATGAAAATGAAGACGATCCGGACAATTCTGGCCTGGCTGCTTGCCTGTACGATGCTGCTTGGAACCCTTTCAGCGGTGGCAGAGGAAAAGCACATCTGGCAGCTGGGAGATCAGGGGGAAGCAGTGCGATGGATTCAGGAAAGGCTTTTTGTGCTGGCCTATTCCGAAGAGCAGCCGACCGGTCAGTACGATGAGGCCACAGAGGCTGCGGTCCGCCGGTTTCAGCGTGAGCATCAGCTGCTGGAGACGGGAATGGTGGAGGAGACTACCTGGCGCATGCTGGCGGAGGAGACACAACCGGCGACAACGCCCGTTCCGAATGGCTGGGAAACGGAGGTGTGCGTGGAGGAAGAGGCCCTGTACGACGGCTGGATGCCTGCCATGAGCGGCACAGCCTTCTCAGCGGCAGCCAAGGAAACGGAGATCGCCTGGAATACAGAGGAGTTCACGCAGTTTCACACGAACGGCTTTCAGAGCACTGCGATTTCTCCGCTTTCAACCTTCGCCGCGGATGTGGATACCAGCTCCTATGCGCAGATTCGAAGGAGAATTCTGGACGGAGAGCCTGTTCCGGCCGATTGCGTTCGTGTGGAGGAAATGCTCAACTATTTCCATTATGATTATGCCGGGCCGGAAGGAAATGAGCCCTTTGGCGTGACGGTGACGGAAGGACCCTGTCCGTGGAATGAAAAGACCCTGCTGCTGCAGATCGGACTGCAGGCCAGGACCGTGGAGGAGGCGGAACGACCTGACCATCATCTGGTCTTCCTCATCGACACCTCCGGGAGCATGGAGGGTCAGGATCGGCTGGATCTGGTCAAGCGCGCCTTCCTGCTGCTGCTGGAGGAGCTGCAGCCCAGCGACCGGATTTCAATCGTCGCCTATGCCAGTCAGGATCGGATCGTGCTGGAGAATGTGCCTGCCAGCGAGAAAACCCGAATCATGGAGGCAATCAGCGAGCTGGAGGCCTATGGAGCTACCAACGGGACGGCCGGACTGAATCGTGCGTATGAAGTAGCGGAGCGTCATCAGATTCCGGGGGGAGTGAACCGGATTCTGATGGCGACGGACGGAGACCTGAATGTTGGTCCCTCAGGCGAGGGAGATCTGGCCCGGCTGGTCATGGAGAAAAAGAAGGGTGGGATCAGCCTGACCTGCCTGGGCGTTGGAATGGGCAACTATAAGGATAACAGAATGGAAGCCCTGGCGGATTACGGGGACGGAAACTGCCGATATATTGATTCCATCCATGAAGCCCGTAAGGCGCTCGTCAGCGAAGCGGGCGGCACATTTATCACCGTGGCACGGGATGTGAAGCTTCAGGTGGACTTCAACCCCAGCTTCATTCGGGGGTACCGTCTGATCGGGTATGAGGACCGGATGATGGCTGCCGAGGATTTTGCCAATGATGAACGGGACGGCGGAGAGATCGGGAGTGGACATCGGGTGACGGTTCTGTATGAAATCGTGCCCGTGGGAACCGATTTTGACTTTGGAGAGACCGCCTCCAGATATCAGGCGCAGCCTGAACAGGAAGAAGCGCAGGGCGAAATGCTGACGGTATCCATCCGCGCAAAGGAGCCGGAGGGCGGAGAAAGCAAACTCTACGAGATTCCGGTGAGCACGGAGGTGATGCGGGAAACGCTGGATGACAATCTGAAATTTGCCGCGGCGGTCGCGGAGGTTGGCATGCTGCTGCGGGGCAGCGACTGGCAGGGAACGGCCAGCTATGCGCAGGCGCTGGAGCTTCTGAGAAATTGCGGCAGCGTCACAGGAGACGTATACAAGGAGGAATTTCTCTATCTGGTTGGACTGCTCGCCAGAGAATAACTGCCATCCGGTTCGGAAAGGTACTGAACCGAAGAGCCGGGACCGGAAAGTCCCGGCTTTTCGGTTGCGCAGGAGGGAAAGGACGGCGTATAATGACAGGGGAACCCAGAAGTCAGACAGGAAGGCGGAAATCGGATGCCATACCTCTATGAAACGCATATGCATACCTGCCAGGGAAGTGCCTGCGGAAAAAGCCGGGGCAGGGAGCACATTCAGTATTATCGCGATGCCGGCTATACCGGAATTATCATTACGGATCATTTCTTTGGCGGGAATACTGCGGTTGTCCGGAGCCTTCCCTGGGAGGAACGGATTGATCTTTTCTTCCGGGGCTTTGAGGACGCAAGGGAAGAAGGCGACCGGGCCGGACTGGATGTTTTCTTTGGCTATGAGCAGAACTTTTCCGGGGATGAATATCTGATATACGGGCTTGATAAGGCATATATGAAATCCCATCCGGAGATGGAGCACTGGACCCGGCGGCAGCAGCTGGAGGAGGTGCACCGTGCCGGGGGATGCGTGGTGCAGGCCCATCCGTTCCGTATGCGGGACTACATGGATCGCATTCGCCTGGGAAGAGGATTCTGTGACGCCATCGAGGCTGCCAACGCCGGAAATCATCCCATGGATGATGCCCGGGCCCTGCGCTATGGGCGGGAGTTGAATGTCCCGATGACGGCCGGAAGCGATAATCATTGCTCCCCGCCGAAGGAAAGCTATGGGGTCTGGCTGAATGAGAGATTGACAGGAATTGCAGATTATGTAAGAATCATTCTGAACCGGGAGCCGGTCGAAATGCGGGTTCCGAAGGAACGCTTTCAATGGGATGCCTCCTGGCGGATCGATGAACGGCATCGGGCTTATTCTCTGAATGAACAGGAGGAAGCCATCCCGGCCGGAAAAGAATGGATTCCGGAGGAAGACATCGGATGAGGATCCATGCTTCCGATCGTGATTCCTGAAGAGCGGCACCCTGCTGTTTTTTCCCGGATCCGGAGCTGACGCAGTGCTGTAAGGAAATGCAAAGGAGAGGAACGCCATGGAGATTGGAATTCGGCTGCATGATACCATCGAGGGCACCCTGGAGGAACGTCTGGCTTTTGCCAGAAAGCAGGGCTTTACCTGTGCGCATCTGGCTCTGAGCAAGGCAATCCCGAACTTTGCGATGCAGGATGCGCCCGTGAGGCTGACAGAAGAATTTGCGGATATTGTTCGGAACGCGTTTTCCCGCACCGGCATGCGCTGCGTGCTGCTGGGCTGCTATCTGAACCTTGCCAATCCGGATGAGGAGGAGCGGGCCAGAACCCAGGATATCTATCGGGCGCATCTTCGTTTTGCCCGGATGATCGGCGCTGACGCGGTTGGCACGGAAACCTATGCCCATCCGGGATCCGCCTATACGCCCAGCGCCGCACAGAGTGAGGAGGCTTTTCAGTTTTTCCTCGAAAGCCTGAAGCCGGTGCTGGAGACCGCGGAGGAGGAAAACGTGCCCCTTGCGGTGGAACCGGTCTATCATCATATTATTTCAACGCCGGAGCGGGCTGAGCGCATGCTGGAATCGCTTCATTCGGATGCGCTGCGCATCATTCTGGATGCTGTGAATCTGATCAGCCCCGCACAGGCTGAGAGTCCAACGCCCGTGGTGGAGGATGCGATCCGGAGGCTTGGCAGCAGGGTATGTCTGCTTCACATGAAGGACTATCTGCCTGAGGGTGATCCGATGAAAGCCGTGGCGTGCGGGTTGGGCAGGATGCGCTATGAGTCGCTGCTCCGTTTTGCGAAAAAGCAGGCATTGCCCATGACGCTGGAAAACACTGTGCCCGAGAATGCGGAGCAGGCACGTCTTTTCCTGGAGCATCAGGCGGAGGGGCTGTAGAGCAGAACATGACAGGATCAAAAAGACCATGCGACGGAAAGCATCGCATGGTCTTCTGCGTTATTTGGAAAGCTGCAGGACGGTGGGAGAGGCTGATTGGCCCAGCAGGAAGGTGGCTTTCTGATCCCCGGAGCGAAGCAGATAGCTGCCTTTGAAACCCGTCATCCGGAGGAGGCCGTCCGCATCGGTCATCAGGTTCAGGTGCGTTTCCCATTCACCGTGGATCAGGCGTTTGAGCGCCTGATAGGCGGGCTTCGGGGTCCCATCAGCGCGAATCAGGCCTGACGGCGCCTTCAGCCATCCGCCGTCCGTAAAATCCCAGGTTGTGATGGCCTCTACCAGAGGATGCTGAAACAGCTCGGTATACATTTCCGTGACTTCCGCGGCCTGACGAGCTTCTCCGTCCGGAGTGCTGGGCCAGGAATCGACCTGCCAGTCATTCAGGTCTACGATGTGAGGAGGCATGAGATCCCCGGAGATGAGCGTGTTCTCCGTAAAATGGATCGGAAGGCCGAACCGGGAAAAGCGTGCGAGCACATCCCTGAGCTTTTCCAGGCCCCAATAGCCCTGATGCTGATGGCTCTGAATGCCGATGGCGCTGATCGGAACGCCGGCCTCCAGCAGGCCCTCCAGCAGGATTTCATAGGAAACGCTGGTATTGAAATCATTAATCAGCAGGACTGCGTTCGGATTGCTCTCTCTGGCAGCGGAGAACATATCCCGGACGAGACGGATACGTCCCCGCTCCTTGCAGATGCGGGTAATGGCATTGTCATATTTATCAAAGACCGGCATGATGACGACTTCATTGATGACATCCCACATATCAATGACGCCGCGGAAGGCTTCAACCTCCCGGTGTATTCTCGCAATCTGCCTGCGCAGGATCTCCTCATTGGAATACTGGAGCAGCCAGGGCGCGCAGACCGTATGCCAGCAAAGGGGATGTCCCTTGAGGCGTACACCTCTGTCCAGCAGCAGCTGAGCGGCTGCCATGGTTTCCTCAAAGGCGGTTGGGCCGCCTTCCACGGGCTCATATCTTCCCCAGTAGAAGGGAAGGGTGCCGTAGTTAAACAGGGCAAGCCACTGATCGACTCGCTTCTGAATGGCTATGATTCGTTCCGGATCCCTTTCCCGGGCCAGTGCGACAGCATCGAATGCGCCGCAGCCGAAGAGGAAGGAGCTGGAGGTCTGATCGATCTTGACGGCCTGATGCGCGGCAGGCTGCCCATTGGGGTTCAGAAGCTGAAGCTGGATTTCTGCCTGACGATGAGACAATGGATGCATGGAACGAATCCTCCTTTCGTGAAAGACTGGGAATGTACGAACATCGTACCGCAGACGGGCTCCTTCGTCAAGCGCTTCCTGAAAGGTCAGCAACAGAAGCGCATATGCGCTTCCGTTCTGATCACATGGCTTTATCCGAAAAGAATCTGTCCCAGACGGGTGAGAGGGGACTGCATGATGCAGCCCATCCGCTGAACAGCCAATACCCGCCGCAGCTTGGGCATGTGTTCCGTGGAAAGAAATGCCTGCACGACAGCATGGGCTTCCGGCGGAAGCGAAGCGCCGTAGGCATCCAGAAATGCACGGGTATGGGTATAGTTGAGCTGCAGACGTTCCTTCGCCCTCGCCTGACGGCTCATGGCTTCCATCCCCCGCTCCAGCTGATTGCGGGTGCTGGCTCCTATGGCATTATCTCCGTGCTGCCTGTATCGGGTCAGAGGCTGATTCACAAAAATCACATGTCCGAAGGCTGCGGCGGAGAGCGCGATGAACCAGTCATGCATAAACAGCCGCTCCGGGTTCGCGTGGGCGGTAATCAGGCGGCAGAGGGCACGATTCATGATCATGGTACAGCCGGTCACATTATTCTGTACAAGGAGGCGGGGAAGTGTTGTGGCTGCCGGATCCCAGCCCTGATGGCGGAAAAAGCTTTCCGCCAGAACAGCCCCGGACTCGTCAATGACGCTGCAGTCCGAGTGAATCAGCAGCGGTACGTCGGCGCCGTAGCGCGTCTGCGCTTCGGAAAGACTTCTCCTGAGCACGGCGATTTTTCGACTTTCCCAGACATCATCCTGATCACAGAGCAGAACGGCATCCGCGTCGGACTGTGAAATCAGGGAGAAAAAATTGCGCATAGCTCCAAGGTGCCGGCCCTGCGCAAGTCCTGGCTGGAAACGGTGATCCCTCCTGAACCAGTCCGACAGGAGGGACAGCGTCCCATCGGTGGATCCATCATCCTGCACCAGTACGCGAAAGGCGGGATCGGACTGGCTTTCCAGGGACTGAAGAAGGGGCGCCAGAAAAGCATCGCCGTTGTAGGCAGCAAGCAGCACATCGACCTTCACCAGGTGATCCCCCATTTCGAGAAATATTTGACGGTCGAACGAATGTGACGAAGACGGCCTCGAAGGGTTCGCGTGTTTTCCCGGGACCATTTATGAGTCACAACCATATCCGGGTGGTAGACGATGCTGCCCAGCTTCTGTTCAAGCACACGGCGGCTTAAATCACTGTCCTCCTGGTATAGGAAAAACCGTGAATCAAAGCCTCCCAGCTGACGAAACAGGGAGGTGCGGATCAGCAGAAAGCAGCCGGTGGCAAAGTCGACGGGAATCGGCTGGCGAATATCGAGGTTCGCCATGGTAAAGTCCTCCCGCCAGCGGCGAAAGGGATTGCCCAGCGGCTCCAGCAGGCCGCCCAGAAGGGCGTGAACGGAGATCTGCTTCTTGGGAAGGAACTGCTCCGAGCCATCCGGGTTCAAGACCCTGGGAGTCAGAACAGCGATCTGCGGATGGGCGTCCATATAGGCTGTCATACGACTGAGAAGCGTCGGTTCAAAGGTGATGTCCGGATTCATGAGCAGGTGATACTGACTGGTTAAGTAGGGAAGAACCGCGTTGTTGGCCCGACCGAAGCCTACATTGCCCTGCTGAGGAAGAATGGTGACGCCGGGGAAGGCCCACTGGATCCGGTCAGCTGTCGCATCCTCCGGTGAGTTATCGCACAGAAAAACCTGAACTTCCGTATCCGCCTGCTGCAGACTCAGCAGCGCCTGATCCAGTTCCTCTCCACAGTGATACAGCACGATGCATGCTGAGACTCTGGCAGGCATACGCAGATTCCTCCTTCTACTCGGTTCACAGCAGGAAATAAGCGCAGACCGGAGCAGCCTCGCGGAAAGGCTGCGCTTCGGTGTGCTTCAACAGTATAGCGCCTGACGAAACCTTTGTCCAGTTTCGACAGGGGAGCTTGAGGTTTTCCGGAAAATCAGGTATACTTGCGAAGCGGACGGAACATCCGCATGACTGTACGATGGAAGAAGGTTTTTTTCTGAGTAAGTTTGCTGTATTTGTGGATCTGGAAAACTGCGGGGCCAAGGTTACAACGCTGAAGAGCATCCTGGAAAAGGTCAAGATCCGGGGTGATATCCTTCTGGGCAAGGTCTATGGCTATACGGATAAATTTGATGATCTGAAGGAGGTCCTCCTCAGCAATACCTTTACGGTCGTGCCCAGCTTGCGCTATGGGATCAGCCAGAAGAACAACGCTGATATTCAACTGGTCATCGATGCGCTGGAGGTCGCGTATCAGAACGAGCTGATTGACAGCTTCTGCATCGTCAGCGGTGACAGCGATTACACGCCGCTGGTCGGGCGGCTGAAAAGCATGGGCAAGTTCGTTCTGGGAATCAGCAGAAGCGAGGCAGCCAGTACCATCTTCATCAATGCCTGTAATGAATTTCAATTCCTGGAAAGCGTGAACAAGCGCAATGTGGAAAAACCCCGGAAGCAGCGCGGCGCCGCTCCGACCGAGGAAAGCGCGGATGAAACGGAGCTGAACAAGCTGCTGACAACCGTGCTGGAGGAGCAGACGGATCGGGGAGAAATGTACGCCAGCGAGCTGAAGGGGACGCTGCTGCGGCTGCGCCCTGACTTCAATGAAAAGGCCTACGGCTGCGCGACGTTCTATAAGCTGCTGAGCAAGCTATCCCTGCGCTTCGGAGATCTGCGGGTGCATAATGACAATTATAACGTGATGGTCAGTCTGAACAGCGTGGCGGAGAGCTCAGAGGCCATTCCACAGCTGACCCGGGAAAACTGGAAGGAAGCTTTTGCGGCGCAGATCAAGGCTTACAAGGAGGGCGGCTTTGACCGGGTCAATCCTTCCATCCTGAAGGCGGATATTCTGACGGCTTATCCGGACTTCAATGAGAGGGCCATTGGATTCAAGCGCTTTTCAGATGTGATGAAGCAGCTGGAAAAGGATGGCCTGGTTGTGGTGGAAATGGACGAACAGAAGACCATGCTGATTCAGCTGCTGTAAGGAGCGGGATGATCAGCTCACGGCAGGCATCAGGCTTCTGCAGCAGAAGAAGGAGGAAAGTGGGCGATGAAATATCTTCGGCGGGGAATCTGGTTTTTCGCCTCCCGGCTGTTTGCGCTCTGTCTGGTGCTTGGGCTGATACTGACCATCTTCTATTACGCGATGAATGTAAGCAACATTCAGATCATTCTCAAGGACGGAATGGCGAACCGCGTCAAGGTGGTCATGGGCATCTCAGAAAACGCGGGCGAGCTGACGCGCTATTTCCAGCAGGCCTATCTGGATGCGGATCCGCTGCTGACGGCTGCAGCCCAGGGCGGCTCGGCCTATCGGGATTACAATGTCCGGGGCATAGATCACCGGCTGGAAATGGGCTTTTTGTGGCTCTGGCCCTGGGAGAATACCGTCCGGGTTACCATCGAAGAGCGGGTGCCGAGAATTGACGGGCGCGTCAAGGGACTGCGCGCGGATGAGGTCATCGCCCAGAACGGCGCAGATGCGCTCTATCCGCCGCCCTGGCCAGATGCGACCTATCGGGCGCTGCTGGTTCGGGAAAGCGGACAATGGAAAATAAAAAACCTGGTTGCGCAGAGCGCCCCGTAAGGCGCATGCGCAGCCAGGAGACAGGTCAGGAAAGAAGTTTTAGGATTCCGGGTGCCCAGGCTGGGCATCCGGTTTTTCCATGTGCCCGTCCCGATACATGGAAAACTGATCCATGGGATATTGACGAAGGTTCTCCAGGATGGCCCGCCCATCCGCCCTGGCGAGCAGCTTTGTTCGCGCGCTGATGACCAGGTTTTCCGCCTGATGTTTGGAAGGTCCGCCGACGCAGCCGCCGGGACAGATCATTCCTTCAATGAAGTCCTCCGGTAAACGGCCGGCCTTCAGCAGATACAGTGCCTTTTTGCATTCGTCTCCGCCGGCACAGGTGCGCAGCGTGATGTCATCCGTGTTTTCTCCCAGCTCTTTCATGACCTCAAGCACGGCAGACGCAACGCCGCCGCTGGCCGCGAAGCGCTTTCCGAAGAGGGAGGCTTCCTGATAGTCTTCCTCGACCGGCTCAACCTGAATATTCCGGGAATCAAGCATTGCCACCATTTCACCGTAGGTCAGCGCATAGTCCGGACGGTTGGCAATGAATTCATTCAGTGTTTCGCCCTTCTTGGCGATGCAGGGCCCGATAAAAACCGTGATACAGTCCGGATCCTGGGATTTCAGGTAGCGGGATACGGCAACCATGGGGGATACTGTGGAGGACTTATATTTGGCGTATTGCTCGGGAAAATGGTGACGAAGCAGTGAAATGAAGGCCGGACAGCAGGAGGTGGTCATTTTCTTTCCCTCCCGGTGGGCCTCAATCCATTCCCGGGCTTCATAGGCAGCTGTCATATCCCCGCCGAGACCCACCTCCACCATGTCGGCAAACCCGATTTTCCTGAGGGCGGCGCGGATAGCGGCCATGGTGATCTCCGGCCCAAACTGTCCCTCGGTGGCAGGGGCGCACATGGCGATGACCCGTTTTCCGCTCCGGATGGCGCGAATCACGTCCACCGCAAAGATCTTGCTTCCGATGGCGCCAAAGGGACAGCTGTGGATGCAATGACCGCAATGAATGCATTTTTCTTCATTGATCATGCACAGACCGTTTTCATCGTAGACGATAGCATCCGCCGGGCATGCCTTTCTGCATGGACGCTCGGAATGAATGATCGCACCGTAGGGGCATGCTTTGGCGCACTGGCCGCAGGATTTACATTTGTTGGAATCGATGCGCATCTTGGAATCCCCGGGCGTGATGGCTCCGAATTTGCAG
>ODAJ012184842.1_pt1 | contig 15546 bp, 14 predicted proteins | sample 1539241 | NCBI WGS metagenome assembly ODAJ01 (sample SAMN02144231, study PRJEB22623) | gut metagenome | biome: sheep rumen | host: Ovis aries | place: New Zealand
AATTCGTGTTCATCACGCGGGCATACTCCTCCGTCAGGGTCTCCTCACAGCTGCCAAGCACCAGCATGCCCGCGCACTGGACAACTGCGTCCACCCGGTTCGAGAGCTGCCTGGCCGTCTCGCAGAAGGCCAGCACGCTTTCCTCGCTGGTCACATCCAGGGGCAGGCACGAAACTCCCTCAATGCTTTTCCCTTTTCCAAAGCTCCGCGCACCGGCGATCACCCGCCACCCCGCGTCCCGCAGCGCCAGCGTGGTGTGAAGTCCCAGCCCGCTGGAGGCACCGGTCACCCATACGGTTTTCTGTTCTTTCCCTCGTCTCATGGCCCCTTTTCCTTTCCTTCCGGCCCCTCCTGCGACGCCTGAATCAGCGCCCACTTTTCCGGGGCGGTCATCTGCTTGATCTGCCATTCCCGGCGCATGGCCTCCTGCCGGGTGGCGAAGGACTCCGCGTAAACCAGACGGACAGGCCTGCGCGCGTGGGTGTATTTTCCGCCCGTTCCCGCGTTATGCCGCTCGATCCGTTTCTCAAGATCGTTGGTCCAGCCGCAATAGAGGGACCCGTCCGAGCAAAGGAGCAGATAAGTGCAGCAAACTCCCTGTCGAAAGGGGACAGGGAGAGTCATTGCCTGCTGGTCCATACGATCCTGGATGTCCATACAGGATTATGCCGCTTTGGAGGAAAGCCCGACCGTTTTCCGCTCTGTGGCTTCCCTGCTGTTGATTCGATGCTCCGTTTTGACCCAGTGCTGCTGATCGCCGCACCGCAGAAGGCCGACAATCTGGTTGAAGGCGCCCACAATCAGGTTGGCGAAGAAGCCGCCCACCATCACCGGAATCGTCTTCAGGTTGAAGGGAATTCCGTTGTCCCGCCAGTCGGCCCAGTAGAAAAGAAACAGGTAGCTGTAGGTGAACAGTGCAGCCCCGCTCAACAGGCTGTTCCAGGAAAAGCTGTCCAGCGGAGTCACCTTGCCCATCAGCATCAGGGCGCCGGCGACCAGCGCCTGGATCAGCGCCAGCACATAGGCGCTGATGCTGTACATATAGGTCAGAAGGCTCAGGAATTCACCGATGCCGATCCTGCGCTGGAAAAGCGCCCGGAAGAGCGGCACCGTATTGTGCAGCGCCACATACCAGTGGCCCTGCCCCCACCGGATCTTCTGCCGGATCGAAGCGCACAGGGACGTGGGCTTCTCGTCGTAGACGCGGGCGACATGATTCCAGAGAATCCGCCTTCCCTCCAGGGTGGCCTCCACCTGAATTTCAAAATCCTCCGTCAGGGACATGGTCGTCCAGCCGCCGCGTTCATGCAGATAAGCCGTGCTCATGGCAAACCCGGTTCCGCCGATCGCGCAGTTCAGACCCAGGCGATGCTTGGCCAGATCAAAGAAACGGTTCGTCAGCGTATACCCGGTATAATAGAACCAGGCCACCACGCCCTGCTTGTTCTTGGCTCCCAGATAGCACTGAATAAAATCGGGCTTTCCCTTGTCCAGATACTGACTGTTCACTTCACGGAACATATTCGTATCCATGAGATTGTCCGCGTCGAAGATCATCATCAGATCATACCGGTTCTGATAGTCCCCCAGCGCTTCCAGCGCCTTGCGCAGGGCAATGGGCTTTCCGGTTGGATCGTCCGGGTGCGCCTTGCGGGTTTCGATGACGCGGGCCCCCATCCGGCGTGCCTTTTCCGCGGTGCCGTCCGAGCAGTTATCCGCAATAATATAGAAGTCATACAGCTCGCGGGGATAGTCCATCCGCTGAAGATTCTGAATAATGTCTCCGATCACCCGCTCCTCATTGTGCGCCGGAACGAGCACCAGGAACCGGGATTCGGGATCATGATCCGCGTAATCCTTGACGCGCCTGTCAAAGCCGAACAGGCTGATCACGAGCTGATAGATCATCATCAGGGCCAGGATGCCGCCTGTGATCGTCGTTAAAGCCTGCAGGATGACCTTCAGATAAATCATCCTTTTCTTTCGCCTCCTCAACCGGAGAACCCTCCGGATTAATACAGCACAACAGGCCTATTAAACATCACAACCCCTGTTTTGTCAAGCACGGATCCGCTGTCCGTTCAGCACGGCTTCCCGCAGGTTTTCCCCCTCATACACCAGCTTCAGTGAAAAGAAGGGAGCCTCCTCCTCCAGCAGCCGCAGGAAAATCCGGTCTCCCTCCCATTGAGGAAGCTCATGCAGCCTGTTGCGGGGAATCCATACAGGATCCCCCTCGTCGCACTCGCCCAATTCTCCCTCGAAGGCATCCGCCGTGAACAGGTGCATCCATTCCGTTCCGTATCGGTCCGAGACGAAGGTCACGATTCCGCGATAGCGCCAGGAGGTCAGCCGCAGCCCGGTCTCCTCCCGCACCTCCCGGAGAACGCAGTCCTCCGGGCTTTCCCCCTCCTCGAATTTTCCGCCCAGACCGACCCATTTGTCGTGGTTCAGATCATTTTTCTTCTTGGTCCGATGAAGCATCAGCACCTCATCGCCCCGAAAAACATAACACAGGCTTGTATTGATCATAGCAGGCTCCGCTGAATCTTTCCGCTGACCGTCTTGGGCAGCTCGTCCCTGAACACCACGATGCGGGGATACTTGTAGGGAGCCGTGTGCTGCTTGACATAGTTCTGGATTTCCTTCTTGAGCTCCTCGGTGGGCTCGGTTCCCTTCGTCAGCACGATGCTCGCCTTGACCACCTGGCCGCGCACCTCATCCGGCGCCGCGCTGACGCCGCATTCCAGAACATAGGGAAGCTCCATGATCACGCTCTCAATTTCGAACGGCCCGATCCGGTAGCCGCTGCTCTTAATCACGTCGTCGGCCCGGCCTACATACCAGTAGAATCCATCCTCATCGCACCAGGCCACATCGCCCGTGTGATACCAGCCGTCATGCATCACCTCGCGGGTTTTCTCCGGATCCAGATAATATTCATGGAACAGGCCGATCGGAATCCCGTCGGAAATGTCGATGCAGATTTCACCCGGCGCGCCGGTCGGCACCGGTTTTCCCTCGCTGTCCAGGAGGGCAACGCGGTAGATCGGCGTCACCTTCCCCATGGAACCCAGCTTATGCGGCGCACCGGCCAGGTTTCCGATGATCATCGTACTCTCGCTCTGGCCGAAGCCTTCCATGACCTGCAGACCGGTCATCTTCTCAATCTGCCTGTAAACCTCCGGGTTCAGGGCTTCGCCCGCGCTGGCGGCGTGGGTCACGGAGGAAAGGTCATACTTGGTCAGATCCTGCTTGATCAGCATCCGGTACATCGTAGGCGGCGCGCAGAACGTGGTAATGTGATATTTGGCGAACAGCGGAAGAATATCAGCCGCGTCAAACCGATCGAAATCATAGACAAAGATCGCAGCCTCGCACAGCCATTGGCCGTAGATCTTCCCCCAGCCCGCCTTGGCCCAGCCGGTATCGGAGATCGTCAGATGCAGCCCGTTGGGATTCACGCAGTGCCAGTATTTGGCGGTATGCAGATGGCCCAGCGGATGGGTAAAGGTATGAGCGGCGATCTTGGGATATCCGGTTGTGCCGGAGGTAAAATACATCAGCATCAGATCATCCCCGCAGGCCGTATCCTCGGTCCGGCTGAAATGCGTGGAGTACATCAGATATTCCTCATCGAAAGAATGCCAGCCCTCGCGACTGCCGTTGACAATCAGCTTCAGCTCCAGGGACGGCGCATCCTGCGCGCCAAGCTCCGCCTGATGCGCCGTATCCCCGTCCGCCGTACAGATGATCGCCTTGACGCCCGCGGCATTGAAGCGATATTCAAAGTCATGCGCCTGCAGCTGGCTGGTGGCCGGAATCGCGATCGCGCCGATCTTTTCCAGCGCCAGAATGGCAAACCAGAACTGATAATGCCTTCTGAGAACCAGCATAACCCGGTCGCCCTTCCGGATGCCCAGGGAGCGGAAATAGTTCGCGCAGCGGTTGGAGGCGCGCTGCATATCCCGGAACGTAAAGCGACGCTCCTCCTTGTTCCGGTCCAGATGGACCATCGCCAGCTTGCTGGGCACCTCCTCAGCGATGGCATCCATGACGTCAAAGGCAAAATTGAACCTTTCCGTGTTCTTGAAGGTGATTTTGACCGGCGTGCCGTTTTCGTTCTTTTCCACATCCGCAAAGCGATGCCAGACCCGCGTCCTGCCATCCTCCGCAGGCACCTCCTCCAGGGCGGTGCCGGGCAGCGTAACCTCCGGGGTCAGCTCCGGAATCGGCGCTCCGGTCGGGTTCAGCACGATCGCATAGAACAGGCAGTCCTGACCGCCCACGGCGATCATACCGTGCGGCGTTCCGCTGTCATAATAGATAGAATCCCCGGGGTTCAGCACGGCGTAGTGCTCCCCTACCTGGACCTTCAGCTGGCCCTGAATCACGATATCGCATTCCTGCCCCTCGTGCGTCGTCAGCTTGATATCCGCGCGCTCGGCTTCCGCGTTATAAGCCGCCTGAACGTACAGCGGTTCGGCAATCCGATTCCGGAAGGAGGAGGCCATGTTGTAATAGATCATATCATGAGCTTCCTCAATGCGCTGTCCCTGGCCGCGGCGGGTCACGGTAAAGGATTGGAGGGTCGGACTTTCGCCTTCGATAATATCTCCCACATCCACGCCGAAGGCCAGCGCGCAGCGGTACAGAAACGCGAAGTTCAGATCCGAGCGTCCCATCTCGCAGTCAATGTATTCCTGCTCCGAAACGCCGGTCTTGTTGGCCATTTCTGCAATGGTAAAGTTTTCGATCTCCCGCAGTTCACGAATGCGGTGCGCCATTTCCTGGATTTTGAAATTCAGTCCCGTCATCTGTGCCACGATTCCGTTCCTCCTCAAAAAACCCGTCTCAAGCATTGCTTGAGACGGGTTGAATCGACCCGCGGTACCACTCAAATTGCAGTCCGTTCCGACTGCCCCTTCGGCCTTTCGCCTCGCGTTAACGCCGCGCATACGGGAAGGGTCTACCGGCGGAAAAGCCCTCTTCCTTCCTCGCTCCGAAGCGACCCCAGCAAACCCGGCTGGCAGCTCGCACCTCCCGCCGCCTCTCTGAAACCGGTGCATTCGCTGTCCTCTTCATCACAGCTATTTTGGGATTTTACGCTTTTTCCCGATCTCTGTCAACCTTCTTTTTCGCTTCCGCATGCAGCCATGAGCCGTCATTCAGCGGCTCCTCCGGCCCTCGTTCCACCCTCTTCAGAGATTCTTCTTCCTATTTTATATGAACGTTGTGTGAACTTTTCCCTTTCCCGCCCTCCGAATCCCCTCTCCGCCTTGACAAACCCGGCAGATCATGGTAAAAATCCCTCGATAGAGAAGGAGGTGAAGGGCTTGAAGCGTCTCTCGCGGGTCATGCTTGCCCGGCTGCTGCTGGGGGTGTTTCTGCTTTCTCTCCTCATCATGCCCGTATGCGTCGCCCATACCGCGCGTCATTCCTGCTGCGCAAGCCACTGTCCTATGTGCGAGGGAACCGCGGTGCTGAGCGCGGCGTTTCGCTTCTTCCTGGCGCTTGCACTTCTTTCCGGGCTGACGCTGCTGGACCGGGGTCTTTTCCTCTGCGGCCTTCACGCTTCGCAGCCCTTCTTCTGTGCCACTCCCGTCCAGATGAAAACCAGAATCAACGATTAAGCCGCTCCATGAACACCCTTCCCTGCGGGTTTGTGCGTCCTTTCGTCGCCCGCTTTCTGTATCATTCACGGAGGTGTTTTATATGCGTTTTTCGATCAGTTTCATGCGTCTGAAAAAGATGTGTGCTTTCCTGCTGTCTGTTCTGTTCTGCCTTTCCCTGCTCCCGGTCGCCCCGTCGGCATCCGCCGATTCCATTCCGTCGGTGGTCGTCACAACCTTTCCGATCTATGACTGGGTCCGCTCCATCGCCGGGGACACGGTTCAGCTGACGCTGCTGCTGGATTCCGGCGTGGATCTCCACAGCTTTCAGCCTACCGCCCAGGATATCATGCGCATTGCGGACAGCGACCTTTTTATCTATATCGGAGGAGAATCGGATGACTGGGTGGAAGAGGCGCTATCCGTCTCCGCCGCTCCTGAGCGTCAGGCGCTGAACCTGATGGAGGTCCTCGGTTCCGCTGCCCTGGAGGAGGAAACCGTGGAGGGCATGCAGGCCGAAGAGGAGGAAGAAGAGGAAGGAGCGCTGGATGAGCATATCTGGCTCTCACTCCGGAATGCCCGGATCCTGACGGAGGCGATTGCCGGGAAGCTGTCTGAAATCAATCCCGGCCAGTCGCAGACCTATGCTGACCGCCTGGCCGCTTTCACGGGCGAGCTGGACCGTCTGGACGGGGACTATGCCGCCATGGTCGCGGAGGCGCCCTGCCATACGGTTCTCTTCGGCGATCGCTTCCCCTTCCGCTATCTGATTGAGGATTATGGTCTGGACTACTTCGCCGCCTTCTCCGGTTGCTCCGCCGAAACCGAAGCCAGCTTTGCCACCATCGCCTTCCTGGCCGGGAAGCTGAATGAGCTGAAGCTGCCGGCCGTGCTGACCATCGAGGGAACCAATCACCGGATCGCCGAAACGATCGTGCAGGCTTCCGCCTCCGGCAATCAGCCCATTCTGGTTCTGGATTCCATGCAGGGTACCACCCTTGAGCAGGCCCTGAACGGAGCGAATTATCTTGAGATCATGCGCGGCAATCTGGAAACGCTTCGCCTGGCGCTCGGCGGCAGTGCACCGGCAAAGGAGGAATAATGTCATATGGCTCAGCTGACTTGCAGTCACCTTTCCCTTGGTTATGAAGGGCAGGCTATTCTGAAGGATCTGAATTTTACCGTCCACGCGGGAGATTATCTGTGCATCGTCGGAGAAAACGGCTCCGGCAAATCCACCCTGATGAAGACCATTCTGGGGCTTCAGAAGCCCATTTCCGGCTCCATCACCTTCGGGGATGGTCTGCGCCCCGGCGAGGTCGGATATCTTCCGCAGCAGACCATCGTCCAGCGTGATTTCCCTGCCACCGTCCAGGAGATCGTCCTCAGCGGCTGCCAGGCGCGCATGGGACGCCGTCCGTTCTATTCAGCGGAGGAAAAAGCCCTGGCGGCCAGCAATATGGATCGCATGGGCATTACGCCCTTCGCGCGGAAATGCTATCGGAATCTTTCCGGCGGTCAGCAGCAGCGCGTGCTGCTGGCGCGCGCGCTTTGCGCAACCCAGCGTCTTCTCCTGCTGGATGAGCCCGTGTCCGGCCTGGATCCCCAGGTGACGGCGGAAATGTATGCTCTGATTCAGGAGCTGAATCAGAAGGAAGGCGTCACCATTCTCATGATCTCCCATGATATCGTTGCAGCCGTCCGGTATGCCACGCATATTCTTCATGTGAACCGGGCTCCCTTCTTCGGCACGGTGGAGGAATATCGCCGTTCTCCCCTGTTTCTGAGCTTTGCGGCCACGGAAGGGAGCGATCAGCATGCTTGACACCCTGTCCATGTACCTGCAGTTTCCCTTTGTTCAGTATGCCCTGATCGTCGGCGTCCTGATTGCCCTGTGCTCATCCCTGCTGGGCGTGACGCTGGTGCTGAAGCGTTTTTCCTTTATCGGCGACGGTCTGTCCCATGTCGCCTTCGGCGCCATGGCCATCGCGGGCGTGCTGCATATCAACAATGAAATGATTTTCGTCCTCCCTGCCACCATCCTCTGCGCCATTCTTCTGCTGCGCACGGGCAAGCACGCCAAAACCCAGGGGGACGCCGCCATCGCCATGCTTTCCGTCGGCGCCCTCGCCATCGGATACATGCTGCTGAACCTCTTCTCGACCTCCTCCAATATTTCCGGCGATGTATGCTCATCCCTCTTTGGCTCCACGAGCATCCTGACGCTGAATACCCTGGAGGTCTGGCTGAGCGTCGGCCTCTCCGTGGCCGTGGTTGCCATCTTCCTGCTTTTCTACAACAAGATCTTTGCCGTCACCTTCGATGAGGATTTTGCCCGGGCCTCCGGAACGCAGGTGGAAGCCTATAATCTGCTGATCGCCATCGTCATCGCGGTCATCATCGTTCTGGCCATGAATCTGGTTGGATCGCTGCTCATCTCCGCGCTGATCATTTTCCCCGCCATGAGCGCCATGCGGGTTTTCCGTTCCTTCAAGTCCGTAACCCTCTTCTCCGCCGTCCTTTCCGTGGTCTGCTCGGTGCTGGGAATTCTGATTTCGATTCTGGGCAGCACCCCCGTCGGATCCACGATCGTTGCGGTCGATCTGGTCGGTTTTCTGATCTGCTGCCTGATTTCCTTCATTCGCAGCCGTGCCTCCGCCTGAGCGCCGGGCCGTCCGCGGTGTAATGACGGCCGCGTTCTGTTGCCTGCGGCGTTCTTCCCCGATCCATTCATAGAAAGGAATTTCATTCAAGATGCTCGCAAAAATGTCCAGATCCCTCCGGATCCTGCTTCTTCTCGGCCTGCTCGCCGCTCTTCTGGCAGCGGCCTCCGGCTGCTCCTCCTCCGGCACCGCCTCCACCTCCGACCAGATGGCCTACGTGCTCAACACCAATGAGTATGTCCTCTATCAGAATATCTTCTACAACGGCTACGGAGCCCAGTACAATGGCAAGCGGGTCGAGAAAACAGGCGTCTTTACGGCCCTTCAGGATGCGTATTATAACCGAACCCGCTACTATGTCTGGGGGTATAACGACAATACCCGCTGCTGCGACTGGCAGTGGGAAATCCTTCCTCTGAGCACCGACAATCTGCCCGCCAACGGCTCCCTGGTCAAGGTGCAGGGCACCTTTGCCGATTCGGAAGATGCGCTGGACGGTTACTGGATCCGCAGCGCGGAGATCGAAACGCTCACCGCCTACACCGGTCCCACCGCGGAGGTGGATATGGCCATGATGAGCGACACCCTGGAGCGCGTCCAGCTGGCCAGCGTCGTTTCCTATCCGGATCAGTTCGAGGGAAAGTCCTACTCCGCCTATGGGCGCATTGCCGCGCTGAACTTCCTCGAGGATCCCTATTACGATAACTCCTGGCAGGTGCCCTACGTCAGCGAGGAAACAGCTCCGGCCGTCGGCTCCGAAAGCCTGCTTCGCGGCGTCATTTCTGCCGGCACGCTCGGCAGCGCCACCTTCAGCAAGCGCGCCGAATGATCCTCTGAAACAAAACCGCCTTCCGGCCAGCACAGCCGGAAGGCGGTTTTCTTCTCTTTATCCAGCTTCCCTTCTGAAGCATGGATTCGATGAGGTATCGGCTCAGAACACGAAGGGTTCCACGGGCAGCCCGCTCACCCCGAACAGGTTGATGTCCCCCGCCCAGTCCGTCCAGGCATACCGGACATGCACCGGATGCCCGACCTCCCGGCTCCACAGCCGCAGCGTGTTTCCGGAGGCGACCGCGAAGGCCGGATGGAAGCAGCCGTCCGCTCCAGCGATTTCCAGGTGCCTGGGCGGCTTTCCGTCCACGGGCACGATTTCCTCCGTCAGGATGACGGTGATCGCGTCGCCCGCGGTATATTTCCTGACAGCCCGGGGAGAAACGGGAGCCTGCTCGCCGTAGAGCATGCTTTCTGCCAGATCGTGCAGCCGTTCTCCGACAACCCGCTTGGCCGTGGGATGCAGGTTGCCGTATTCCCCCTGATCCAGCAGGCAGACCATCCCGGTCCCCCGCAGCATGTTTCGGGCAGCGCTTTGCTGCATGCGCAGCCTCGGCCAGCTGTCATCCGGCTCCGCGCCGGGCGCCCGCCACATAGGCAGCTGAACGAACAGGAAGGGCAGCTCATCATCCGCAAAGGCGCTTCGCCAGCTGCTCACCAGCAGCGCCATGAGCTCATCGTAGCGCTCCGCCACGCCCGCGTCCGTTTCACCCTGATAGTAGAGAATCGCCGTCAGGGAAACAGGCTCCGCAACCCGCAGCATGGATTCAGCCAGTCCGCAGGGCCTGTAGGGGGATCCCGGCCCATCCGGCGGATTCCAGGGGCACGCCCCGCAGGCAGCCTCCACCTCGAGCCATTCCGCCTCCGGATGCGCCTGCCTGTAGGCAGCCACCTCCCGGTTCCAGTCGTTCAGGTTCCGCTGAAAGACCTCGTCCTCCTTCAGGAACTGTTCCATCGTCTTCCCCGCCGTTTTCCCGGCATAGCTCTCCAGGAACCGGGCTCCCTCGGCGGATCTGCGGAGCGTATCCTCCTCCAGCCAGCAGAGGATGGAGGTGCCGCCCCAGTAGCATCCGATGATTCCGACCGGAATTTCCGGATGCTTTTTTCTCAGCGCCCTGGCAAAGAAATACGCAACCGCGCTGTGCTGTCCTCCCTCTCCCGGTCGAATGGGATCCCAGCGCACCGCCTCCACCGCAGCGCGCTGCTCCGGCCCCGGAAAGGCCTTTCGCGGAATGTCGAAAAAGCGCAGCTGGGCATCCTCATGGTGGGCAAGGCAGGCTTCGCCTTCCTGTGCGTTGCGAAGCTCCAGTTCCATATTGCTCTGTCCGCCGGCCAGGAACACGTCGCCGATGGAGATGTCCTCCGAGGCCAGCTCCTCGTCTCCGGCCCGAACCGTCAGCACACAGCCCGTCCGTGCCTCCTGGGGAGGCAGGCAGGCGAGAAACCGCCCGTCCGATACCTCCGCCACGGCCTCCGCCAGCAGCAGGCTCCTGGCGTCTCGCAGGCACACGGTCACAGTCCGGTGTCCATCCGCCTCGCCGAAAATCCGGATTTCCTTTCTGCGGCAGAGCACCGCACCGTCCGTAAACAGTGGGGATAGTTTCAGCATCTCATTCCTGCTCCTTCATGTTCAGATAGCGCATGTTTTTCCGAATCAGCTCCGCCCGCTGCCGCACACAGTCCGGGCTCCGCAGCGGATCCTCGGGCGTGTTGAACACGTAGTCGGTAAGCCTTTCGATATCCGTCTCCGCCACGTGCATCCGGGTGTCCGAGGAAGCGTAGTACAGATACACCTTGCCGTCGTCATCCGCGATCGCTCCGTTGGTAAAGACCACATTGCTCACATCTCCGATTCTCTCCCGTCCCAGGGGTCCCAGCAGCATTCCGGAGGGCTCTGCAATCACCCGGGAGGGATCCTTCAGATCGGTCGCAAAGGCATACAGCACGTACCGCAGTCCCGCCGCGGTATTCCGCACCCCGTGGGCCAGATGAATCCATCCCCGCTCCGTGCGGATCGGTACCGCGCCCGCCCCGTTCTTGGATTCGGTAATCGTGTGATACTTTCTGCGGGACAGAATCCTTTCCTCATCGATCACCGCGTGGGTGATGTCGTCGCAAAGGCCGAAGCCGATGCCTCCGCCGGATCCGGTCTCAATGAAATCGTCCATCGGCCGGGTGTAGAACGCGTATTTCCCATCCACAAATTCCGGATGCAGCACCACGTTCCGCTGCTGGGGCGACCGCAGCGTGACCAGGTTCGGAAGCCGTTCCCAGTGGTCCAGATCCCGGGTCCGGACGATGCCGGCCGCCGCAACCGCAGCGGATAGATCCGCGTTCTTCGGATCCTTGCTTTCCGAGCAGAACACGCCGTAGATCCATCCGTCCTCATGCTGCGTCAGACGCATGTCATACACATTGGTTTCCTGCTTCTCCGTATCCGGCAGAATCACCGGCAGGTTCCGGAAGCGAAAGCCCTCCGTGGGCCGGTCGCTTTCAGCCACCGCAAAAAAGCTCTTTCTGTCCATGCCCTCCACGCGGACCACCAGGCAATACTTGTTTCCCAGCTTGATCGCGCCGCTGTTCAGCGTCGCGTTGACGCCCAGCCGCTGCATCATAAAGGGATTGCTTTCCGGATTCGCGTCATACATCCAGAACGGCGGAATGTGCTCCCGGGTCAGTACCGGATTGCGGTACCGGGTAAACAGGCCGTTATAGAAGCGCTCGTCCGCCGGGTTGGGCCTGGCCAGCAGCCTCTCATAGGACTCCATCAGGGAGTCAAAGCTCCGAATCATCATCCGCCTGTCCCCCTCAATAATGATGCGCCGCTTCACCGTCTCCGCTGTGGAGCACGCTGTGCGCCTTGATGTAGCCAACCACCTGATCCACCGTCGTGAAGGCCAGCCCCACATTGGTATCCGCCGCGCCGTAATAGATGGCAATCCTTCCGGTTGCTCCGTCCTGCAGCGTGGCGCAGGGGAAAACCACGTTCGGCACGAAGCCGACGGTTTCATATTCCTCCTCCGGCGTCAGCAGATAGTTTTCACAGCGATACAGCACCCGGCTCGGCTCATCGATATCCAGAATGGCGCCGCCCATGCTGTACACAAACCCGTTGCAGGTCGTCGCAACCCCGTGGTAGAACATCAGCCAGCCCTCGCTGGTCTCAATCGGAGCGGCGCCGGCGCCGATCTTCACGCCCTGCCACCATTCTCCGCCGCTGCCCATCACATGGCGATGGCGTCCCCAGTACATCATGTCCGGCGATTCGCTCAGGAAGATGTCGCCGAAGGGCGTATGACCGCTGTCGGACGGACGGGAGAGCAGCTTGAATTTGCCCCCGATCTTCCGGGGAAACAGCACCGCGTTCCGGTTAAAGGGAATAAAGGGGTTTTCGATCCGCGTAAAGGTTTTGAAATCCTTGGTCTTGGCCATGCCGATGGATGCGCCGTAGAAGTCGCCGCACCAGATGATGTAATAGGTATCCTCCACCTTCACCAGGCGGGGATCATAGGCATAGTGCGGCATCATGGGGTTCCCCTCCTCGTCGGTAAAGGGAACCTTGTTCCGCTCCACCTCCCAGTGAATGCCGTCCCTGGAATGTCCCAGATAAACATAGGGCACACCGTTCACCTGCTCCCCGCGCAGCACGGCAATAAAGCCGTCCTCCCACGGAACCACAGCGCTGTTAAAAATTCTCGCAATTTCCGGCGTGGGATTGCGGCCCATCACCGGGTTCCCGGAATACCGCCACACCGGGGATTCCGTATTCAGATCCGCCGGCCTGTCCTGCCAGGGGATATTCGGCAGCGCGTCCACATGCAGCATTTTGACCTGATCCATTTTTCTGTCCTCCTGATTGTGATTTTTGTCAGCCGGCCATGCCGGCTCCCTTTTCATAATCCACTCAAATCATCCCAGCGGCCTGTCCGAGTCCCGGTACACGGGATGCCCGCCGACGACCAGACGGCCTCCGACCTTGCTCTGACCGGCGCAGCGGGCCACAATGGATTTAACCGCTTCCTCCACCATGGCATCCATGTCCACGTGAAAGGTGCTCAGTGCCGGCAGCTGCGCCGGACCGATCTCATAATCATCAAAGCCCGTCACCGAAACATCCTCCGGAACCCGGAGTCCCCGGCTCTGGAGCCTGTCGATCAGCTTTCTCGCCACCACATCGCAGTTGCATACGAAAGCCGTGGGCAGCTCCTCCGGAAGCTGGATGTCACACAGCGTGCCGTCCTCCTCCCGGTCCTTCAGGATCCATTCCTCCCGAACCGGCAGGCTGTTCATCAGCATGGCCCGGTAGTACCCCAGAAAGCGGTCCATGATGCTGCTGGTTGCCCGCCGGTTGCCCACATATCCAATCCGCGTATGCCCATTGCGAATCAGGTGACTGGTCAGCCGGTAAGCGCCGTAGGTGTTGTCCCCCACCACGGCGTCAGCGGTTCCCTGTTCGTCGTAAAAGTCCAGAAACACCGCGGGAATCTCCTGCTGGCCGATCATCCGGTAATAGGTTTTCCCCGGCTGCCCCAGCAGCACCATGCCATCGACGCGCCCGGTCTGAATCAGATTGGGCAGCACCAGATTCCGTTCGTCCTCCAGGCTCAGAATCTCCAGCAGTCCAAAATGTCCCAGGGAGGCAAGCTTCTGCACCAGCTTCCTGTACATCGCGGAATAATAGGAATCGGATTGAAAGAAAACGTCCGGAATCAGAATTCCGATATCCAGGCTTTTCCTGGCGCCGGGTCTTTCTCCGCCGGGATAGCTGTATCCCATTTCTTCCGCCTTTTTCATGATTTTTTTCCGGAGCTTGTCGCTCATCCCCGGCTTACCGGCAAGCGCCTTGGAAACGGTCACGGCGCTGGTGTCCAGCGCCCTGGCGATTTCCCGCATTGTCGGCTTCTTCATGATCTCTCACTTCTTTCCGTTCCCTGTTTCACCGCGCCTCTGGCGGACGGCGGAGAACCCGGGACGCGTCAGATTTCCTCCGGCAAACCGCTGCTCATCAGCCGCAGGCACATTCTCCCGTTGTGATAGGGACATTTCCATTCTTCCACCATCGGGCGCTCCGTCAGCGTGCCGTCCTCGTAGACCGACCAGTACCATTCCCCGTTTTCCCGCCGGTCCACGATCATCCGCTGGATGCTGCCCCACTGGGTCTTCAGCCTGTCCAGCCATTCCGCCTCTCCGGTCAGCTCCCAGGCATTTTCCAGCCCCAGCATGGTTTCCGCCTGCACCCACCAGATGCGCAGCTCGTTGGTTTCTCCGTTGACCCATTCATTTTTCAGTCCGTGATCCGTAAACGCACGCCTCGTCACGCTGGCAGCCAGATCCAGGCACATGTCGCGGTAGGCACCCCACTGCTCCTTCGGCAGGAGCGTGATCACCGCATCCCACAGCAGCCAGCTGCCCTCGATATCATGCCCGTAGGACTGCATGTCCAGCAGCGAATGATACGCGTCGTCGCAGAAGACCTCCAGCCTGTGCTTTTCCGGATTGTAGAAGGTATCCAGAAAACGCTTCAGGCATATCTCACCCGCTGCCCGAACCCGTTCGTCGGGGTTGGCCCGGTAGAGCTCCGCGTAGGCTTCCAGCACGTGCAGAAGCGTATTCATCGTCCGGGAAGCCATCACGCCGTTTTCACTCAGCTTTTCGTTGCTTTCCGGCGAAAAATCAGCCTTCAGGGCCTCCAGATACCCGCCCTCATCCCTGCAGCGGGTCTCAATCAGGTCAAAGAGGCCCATGGCCAGATCGATCGCATCCTTCTTCCCCGTCAATGTATAATACGCCGATAATCCGTAAATAGCAAATGCCTGACAGTAGGTATGCTTCGTCGTATCCGAGGGACGTCCGTCCCTCGTGACGGACCAGTAAACGCCGCCGTGGTCCGGATCCACAAACCGGTGCAGGAAATCGTATGCCCAGTCCGCGTTCCTGCGCCACGCTTCGTCCTGAAGCTGCCGGGCGGCGGTGGAGAATGTCCACAGAATCCGGCTGTTCAGGATGCATCCCTTGTCCGCGTCGGGAACCACGGTCAGCTCCTTATCCACGTATCCGTAGAAGCCTCCCCGCTCCGGATCCTTCAGTCCCGCCCAGAAGGGCAGTATTTTTTCCTCCAGGTGCTTTCTCAGTTCTTTCTTCAGTTGCATCGTCTCTCACCTCTTCTTCCCGGTGAATCAGCCCTTCACGGAGCCGCTGGCCAGACCCGCATAGACCTGCTTCTGGAACAGCAGGAAAATGATCAGCGAAGGAATCAGCGTCAGCAGCACGCCGGCGCAGATAATATTATAGGAGCTCTTGAACGGACCGGAAAAGGAATACAGCGCGGTCGAAATGGTCCGCCAGGAGTTGGACTGAAGATACAGGTTTGCGTTGTAATACTCATTGTAGACGCCCACGCCCTTCAGCACGGCCACAGTAATAATGGCGGGCTTGGTCAGCGG
>ODAJ011383122.1_pt1 | contig 15543 bp, 11 predicted proteins | sample 1539241 | NCBI WGS metagenome assembly ODAJ01 (sample SAMN02144231, study PRJEB22623) | gut metagenome | biome: sheep rumen | host: Ovis aries | place: New Zealand
TTGATCCGGCTGCTGCGGTTGACATGGGAGTTCACGAAGTCGAGTATGTCTTTCTTGCGCCTCTCCATATCCTCGATAAAGCGGTCCTGGTTCTTGTAATTCCAGTCGAGAACGTTGTCGTTGAAATGGACCAGAGCCACGAGATGGCCGTCGCGCTCCACCACAAGCGATTCGTTGATGCCGCTGATGTTGTTGATGACGTTCTCTATCTCTTCGGGATAGATGTTCTCTCCGTCAGGACCGAGGATCACGCTGCCGAGACGGCCCTTGATATAGTAGCGCCCCTTTTTGTCGCGGGACGCGATGTCGCCGGTATGGAACCAGCCATCGGACGTGAGCACCTTGCAGGTGCGGTTGTAGTCCTTGTAGTAGCCCTTCATCACGTTGTCGCCGCGGGCGACGATCTCGCCTTCGCCGGTTTCGGGGTTGACGTTGTCGAGCCGGACTTCCACGCCGTAGGCAGGCCTGCCCAGCGAACCGACACGGGTTTCGCCCACGCGGGCGTATCCGATAAGGGGTGCCGTTTCGGTGAGGCCGTAGCCTATCGAATACGGGAAGCGGGCGCGGCGCAGGAACGCTTCGACCTCTCCGTCGAGCTTGGCTCCGCCTATGCCGAAGAAGCGAAGCCTGCCTCCGAAGGTATTTTTCAGCCTCAGGCCGACGATGTAGTCGAGCAGCAGCGGGAACGCCTTCTGCATCCAGGTAAGGAAGCGGCTCCCTTCTATCGTCGGAATAATGCTGGCGCGGTATATCTTCTCGATCACCAGGGGAACCGAGAGCATCGCTGTGGGGCGGTACTTCTTGAAGTTGGGGAGCAGGATGGACGGGGTCGGCGGACGCATGAGGTAGTAAACCTTCGCTCCGACCGAGAAGGGATACAGCATGCCGATGCTCATTTCGTAGGTGTGGGCAAGCGGCAGGATGGATATGAACACGTCGTGCCTGCGGACGTGGTGCGCATCCCATGAAGCCCGGATGTTGACGCAGAAATTCTTATGGGTCAGCATGACTCCCTTTGCGGCTCCGGTGGTACCGGAAGTATAGATGAGGCATGCCACGTCGTCAGACAGCGGGCTGGATATGGAGCCGTCGCATGTGTAGGATGCCTCTCCGGTCCGGATTATGCTCAGGTCGTCGGTGGCGATTACTATGTGCATGCGGTCGAGTATGACCTGCGGCACTTTGGGCAGCAGACGTCGCGAAACGAACATGGCCTTGGTCTCGGAATGAGTGAGTATGTTGGTAATCTCGTTCTCCGTAAGCTCGGTCAGAAGGGGGACGGCGATGCGCCCGAAGGCCGTGATGGAAAAAAAGGCGACGGGCCAGTTGGGCATGTTCTGCGAGAAGATGGCAACCTTGTCGCCGCTGTTTATTCCGAAATTGGAAAGCTGGCGGGAAAGTCTGCGGGCCGCGTCGCGGAACTCTGCGTATGTGTATGTCTGTTCGCCTCCTATGAGACCGTAAGCCGGCCGCTTGGCGTATTTGTCGGTAGAATAGTCAAAGACCTCTGCAAGGGTCTGGAAGTTGTGTTTCATCAGTGAGTTATGTATTTATCAGGATGCCTGCCCACAAGATGCATCTGCTCGTACATTTCCTGGATACGCTTCATGTCGGCGCGGGCGTCGTCGGTGAGTTCCACCCTCTGTCCACGGCCGACCCTTTTGGTACCCCAGTCGAAATAGCCCAGATAAACAGGTATGTTTGCGGTACGCGCAATCAGATGGAAACCGGTCTTCCAGTTTTTGACAGGCTTGCGTGTGCCTTCGGGAGCGAGGGCGAGGTGGAAGCGCCCGGGTTTTTCCATTTCCTGGATGACGCTGCGGAGCATGTTGGTCGGGCTCGAACGGTCGACGGGAATGCCGCCCATAGCCCTCAGTATCCAGCCGAGGGGCGGGAAGAAAAATTCCTTTTTGATCATGCATTTTGCTTTCTCTCCCTTGGACCTGTAGTACAGGTAGGAAATAAGGAAATCCAGTGAGCTCGTGTGCGGTACGCCGAGAATGATGCACTTGTCGGATTCTACGGCATCTTCAACTGCGGTCCACCCGAGAAGGCGGAGTGCGCCGGCGCAAATCTTTTCCCATAAAGTCATCTTCGCGTTCAGTTTTAGCGCCGCAAATATAAATAAAATTATAAGTTAAATCAATAACTTGGGAATAAGGCAACGGGAGCGGAATACTGCCTTGGGCGCCGGCTCGCTGCCGCGCTCGGGGCGCAGCGGCTCGGACGGGACCTGCACGCTGGACCATATACCCAGCTCACGCAGGCGGCGGACGAATATACGCTCCAGATCGTCCTCGGCTATCTTGCGCGAGAAGTCCAGGTTAAGATGGTCTCCGAAACTCACGCAGGCACAGGAGCCGGAGCGCTTGCGCGTACGGCCGAGGACGAAATGAACGTCCGTGACATGTTCCCTTACTCCTTCGGGCAGAACGATATTGCCCAGGTTGGAGAAAGTGTAGCTGGCGTAATTGTCGCCTTTCAGAAAATTTATGAGATTGATCACCGGCTTCTTTATGAAGAGGGGGATGCATCGTATGGCAAAATTGTCTTCAAGCTGGACGTTGGCAGCGATTCGGCGGGTAAGGCGTCCGGTCTGGAGGGAGAGGCGTTTCTGGAGCTTGACTTCGTGAACTGCCTGCGCGAGGCTGAACTCTCCGTAAGAAAGGTCCAGACCTATATAGACGTAGGAAGAGAAGTTGCGGAGAGTCTTGCTGCCGAAGATAGGGCGCAGATTCACCGGAACCTCAATCCTCAGGTCGGGGCGCTTGCGGGACGAAGGGTCTTTGGCGCGGACCTCCTGCATCGACACGAGCAGAAGGGCGGTAAGGAACTCCGTAATGGTGCAATCGAACTCGCGTGCCTTTTCCTGAAGCTGGCTGAGCTGGATTGAAACCCCGAGGGAGTTGAGCACGCCGGGGCGCTCTTCGGTGCCTTTGATGTGGTATGCCTTGTGCTCGCTGTCAAGCGTACCTTTGGTGCCCGAGAAGCTGTCGAATCCGTCTTCAATCTCTTCCGCAACGGGTTCATCGCCGGGGTCGAGCACCCAGCCGCCGTATTCACAAGGTGCATTACCGCAGATCTTGAGATACTCGGCCGCAACGCTTGCAAGGAAGGTCATTGCCCCGGTGCCGTCGGTAAGGGCATGGAAGACATCGAGGTCGATCCGGGCCCCGCTGCACGACATCTTGAACATATAGCCTCCGTTCCTGCGCAGGTCAAAAGCCTTCAGCGGGCCGCTGGCGGAGAGCCCCGGTGCATTCTCGAGCCGCTGGAGATACCACCAGAAGATGCCATGTTTGAGCGTGAAACGGAAGGAAGGGAAACGATGGATCACCGCTCTCAATGCGTCGCCCAGAAGAACAGGGTCGATGGTGCGGTCGAGAGTAAGTGACATCCTGTACACCACAGCATACTTGCGGGTCCTGCAGGAGGGGTATATAATGGCTGAATTCTCAAGCCTGGTCCATTCGGGTATTGTCATCGTTTTCGTCGTTTTTTGTTTGGCATTGCAAAAGTAGTATGTACGCGACACCTAAGGAAAGAAGAGAGACAAATAAGTGTTATTTGTGACAAAAAGCCCAAAGTTGTGACAAAACCCTCATAAATTTGTGACGAATGAAAAATTGTTTTATTTTTGTCACACCAAAATTAGTGACGAAATGAAAGGTTTTCCAAGAGCTCTGACCAAGCTTCCCGCCACCTTCATACACATGGGGGCGCTTCCCTCCTACATTCTTGCCGCAACTCTGTTGTTCGAGCCCAGGGCACTCATGAAGCTGATGGAGGCGGGGGGAATGCAGACTTTCAACATTGTGATCTGCTCCGCTATCTTGCTCGTAACTATGGCTCTGATGCGTATCACCCTGTGGCTCATGCGCAAGCACTTCCCCTCAGACCTATGGAGGTATTCCTTCTGGTGTGTGGCGGAGATCCTGATCAGCTGTGCATTCACCGGCCTTTACCTGGTACTCATGGACCATGCCGCTCACGGAGGCTATTTCCACTACTTCGGGGCCAGCATATCGTCGATAGGGTCGATGATGATTGTCCCATACCTGGTCCTTACCCTTCTGTATATGGCACTTGACGACTCGGGATCCGCGCAGCTGGACAGCGACGCCCGCCTGAAGTTCTACGACAACCGCCACCAGCTCAAGTTCATCACCACGGCATCGTCCATAACATACATTGAATCCAACGAAAACTACATCCTGGTCCACTACCTGGAAAACGGCCTGGCCAAGAAATACCAGATACGCAACTCGATGAAGAGCATAGAGCCTCTATGCGAGCAGGCCGGATTCGCCAGGGCGCACCGCTGCTACATAATCAACCCGCTTCACATAAAACAGATACGCAAGACTCCCAACGGGATGACCTTCGCCGACATCGGCGACGGCAGTGAACAGGGAGTACCTGTTTCCAAGAAGTATTACGGCAGCATAGCATCCATGCTCTGATTGCATTTGCCGCATAGATAAAAACAGCCGCCTGCCCGAAAGCAAGCGGCTGTTTAAGTATGGATTTGCCTGAAGCTTAGAACTGGTAGTTGATGCCGATTCCTATCCAGAGGCCTGCATCGAGCTCCTTGTTGAAGCACTTGGCGAACTCTGCGGACACGATGAAGTTCTGGTTCATGGCTATCTTCAGACCGGCACCGGCACTGGTTATGATATCCTTGAGGTGGCTGTCGTCGTAAATCAGGCCATTATAAGTGTCGGCCATTCCGTTTGCGGCTTTGAACGCCGGCAGTGCAGCATCGTAAACCTTGCCCTTAAGGAACTCGGAACGATAGGTCTTGGTGATGACGCCAGCATCAAAGAACGGGTTCACGGCCACGTAGAAATACTGGTTGAAGAGCTTGAAGTTGACAAGCTTGACTCGCAGTTCGGTGTTTGCCCAGGCCATACCCTCGGCCAGGATCCTGTTCTCACGCAGGCCGCGGATGGTGTTGGAGGAGCCGAAGCCCTCGGAAATCATGTTGCGCTGGACGAGCAGAGGGATATTCTGGATCATGTAGAACGGGGTCTCTCCGGCAATGGTCTGCTGCCAAGCAAGACGATATGCGAACACAGGGTCTCCCGCGGGGATGTGGATAGGGATGTCGATGTAGTGGCGGAAGTAAACGCAAGCCTTGAGGTAGCGGTCGTTGATGACGTTTCCGTTGAGGTAGGCCTCGGCCCAGATACCCCTGTTCGGCGCAGCTTCCATGTCGCGGGTGTCGAACACCACTCCGGCGTTGATTTCGAGGGCGTTTCCGCCGTCGGCCTCGCTGGCCTTGATGGCGCCGAGTTCCTGGTACTTCTGGAATTGGGTGATGCCGTGGTCGTAATTCTTTCCGTCCACTGCAGGATCACGCATATCGCCGAGCTCCCAGTGCCAGAAGTTGATTCCGGCAGCCCAGTTGAGGTTGTCGGTAACGCGGCCCTGGACGTTTGCAAGGGCACGGAACATGTTGCGGCTCATGCCGTAGTAGTTCATGTTGGGAGCGGTATCCCTGTTGGACCAGAGATCGTAATCCTGGATGGCAGCGGGGCCGTTGAATCCCCAGAAGCTGTACAACGGGTCACGGACGTAGGTCAGGGAAGCGTTGATACGCATTCCGGGGACCAGATACTTGGAGTCATATGCCAGGTAGTAGCGCTGACGCTGGCTCTTGGTAAAATAGGACGCCTCCCAGCTGATTTTGTGGAGGGGATCAGGATAGGTGCTGCCGTCGCCGTAGTAATATATGTCGCCGAAAGCTCCGGCCTGGAAACCGTTATCCACAGAGAAGGTCGCTGTGGGCAGTACGCCGAAGCTCCAGCCCGTCTTCATTTCTTTTTCGGGCTCGGGAGCGGGGGCGGGTTCTTCCTGAGCGCGGGAGATGAACATAGCGCCGCCTGCAAGAAGAGCGAAAACCGTAAGAATGATTTTTTTCATATCGAATGTAGTTATGTATATAAATTACAGAGTTTTGGCCTTAGCAAGGAAGTCACGCACCCTCTGGGTGTACTCCTGAGGGTACTTAACATAGGAATTGGCATGTACCGCACCTGGAGCGACCCAGATTTCCTTGTACCCCTTGGTCTTCGCCTCGTAGTTCTTATAGACATGGTCGGTAGGGACAAAGTCGTCGGCGTCGCCATGGATGAACAGCATAGGCCTTTCGCACTTGGCAAGCTGCGCAACGGAAGACGCCTCCTTGAACTTCCAGCCATAGCGCTTGTTGCATACTATGCTGGCGCTTGAGAGGATGGGACCGCGAAGGAAGGCGATGGGCGGGAAAGTGGTCTTGAACACGCTGTCGAAAATATCCCAGGCGGAGGTATATCCGCAGTCCTCGACAAAAGCGCGCACGTAAGAAGGAAGCTCGTCGCCGCTTGCCATCATCACTGTGGCGGCACCCATGGAAACGCCATGGAGCACGGTGAAGTCGCCTCCGAATACGTCATGGGCGACTTCCACCCACTTCTCTACATCCAGGCGGTCAAGCCAGCCCATCTGGGCGGCGTCTCCTTCAGAATAGCCGTGGTACGACAGGTCGGGCATAAGGACGTTGTAATTCAGCTCGTCACGATACATGCGGGCAAGATAGAGGAACACATAGTGGTTGTCGGTGTAGCCGTGAACGACTATGGCAGTGCCCTGGGCATTGGCAGGGTCTGACGCAGGCACGTAAACTGCGTGAACATTGCGGTCCTTGTAGCCGACGATGGTCGTGTCTTTCAGGAGGCCTTCGGACTTGAGTGAGTCATACCAGGCCGTGCTGCCGGGACAAAGCGAATCGGCTTTATGCCTGGTCCGTTCCACATCGTCCGTACCATGAGGCGAAAAACAGAGGGCATAGTTGCACATATACTTGCCCGCAAGGCAGGAGCTCAGGGCAGCTGCCATCGCCACAATGGCGGCAAAATTAAGTAAACGTTTCATCATTTTGCGTTATAAATTATTTGGATATTTGAATGTAAGCTCGGGAACTATCTCATACAGCATGGCACCTTTGGCGGAACCAGCATAAAAATTCACGTAATAGCGTCCGGCAGCATAGAACATTGATTCCGATTCGGTGGTCGTAGGCACCGTCAAGGTGGTGACATGCTTGCCGGACCAGTCGTAAACCACCAGCACGTTGTCGGTCGATCCGCTCATCGGAAAATAAACATAACTGTCGTCGCTTCCCATCCCCTGGGCAGTATGGGCGGTCTTGTCCGTACGGGTCTTGCTCAGCAGCACCTTGAAATTCCTGTCGGTCACATAGAAAGTGCTGCCGCCCTGGCTGATGGCGTAGCCGTCGCGGGATGCGTTATAGGTAATGGCGCCGCTGCCCACTGAGAGCGAGATATTCGGAAGGACCTTCATGGTGGCCGCATCGACGGGGGTAAGGATACGGCCTTCGGACTGGCCGTGCGCCACGATGAAACGCCCGCCGGCAACATCGAATGTGGCGTCGTTGCAGTGACCGCCCTTGAATTCTTCCGATTTGGCCACAAGCGTACAGGTATCCATGTCGTATTTATACGCTATGGCTTTGGAGTCGTCGGAATCCCTCATGACGAAGTAGAAAAACTCTCCGTCGCTTGCGGCACCCTGCGCCACTTTCACGCTGCCCGAAGGAGGACAGGTCATTACATAATCCAGCTTCAGGCTGAAATCATACCCGCCTCTTATGAGACGGGCGATCAGCTGGGGGTCGTCCGCGGACTCTGCCATAGAAAGGCTCTTCAAGACGCTCAAGCCGTTGGCAAGCTCATCCCCTTTGGAATCCTCCAGCTTCTGCGTAAGGGCGTAAAGGGCCAGGGCAATCCAGGTGGCGTCGCTTCCGGCCACGACCAGCTTTGTTCCGTCGACCCTGACGATATATCCGGACACACCCTCAAGCTCCTTGTACGCACGGATGCTGGCCTCGCGGGGACTGTATCCGACAAGTATTTCATACTGGTTCTCGGCCGACGCCGGCAGCACCTTGGGAATCGACAATCCCGTCTTGGACTTGATAAACGACACAAGCCCGGAAGCATTTACGCTGCCGGATGCGGCCACGATGCTGTATGCGCTCTCCCCTCCCCTGACAATCAGGAGCGAATCGGCGGATTCGCCGGCAATGGCCGGGACTTCGGGGTCTTTATGCCTGCACGACACTTGCAGCAGGGCAAGCGCCGCAAAGGCGACAAGAATGAAGAAAGAGCGTTTCATGATCAAAGTATGCAAATATAGCAAAAATCAGCTAAGTTGTGTATATGCAACCTTGCCTACCAGGGTGGTCGGCAGGGAATCCCTCACTTCAATCATGTAAGGCATGGCATATTTGGCGATATGCTTGCGGCAGTGCTCCATTATGCTGTCGATAGTTTCAGGGGTATTCTCATATCCCTTGGCCAGTACCACGAAAGCCTTGACTTTCTGCATCTTATACGTATCCGGCACGCCTATGACACAGCTGCGCTGCACGGCAGGGTGGCCCTCCAGGATGTTTTCCAGCTGCGAAGGATAAACATTATAACCGCTGGTCACGATCATACGCTTGATGCGCTGGCGGAAATAAATGAATCCTTCTTCGTCCATTATCCCGAGGTCGCCGGTGTGCAGCCATGTATGGCCGTCATCGTGGCGGCGAAGGGTGTTGGCATTCTCCTCCTCATGGTTGATGTATCCGAGCATCATGGAAGGGCCGGTGAGGCAGATTTCGCCCTCCTCTCCATAAGGCAGTTCCTCGCAGGTTCCTGGCCTGCAGATCTTGTAGTACGTATCGGGGAACGGGATGCCTATGCTTCCTTCCTTCTCCTTATTATATGGGGTCAGGCAGCTTGCGGTAACGCATTCGGTAGTACCGTAACCCTCACGTACACGGACACTTGCGTTATGGTCGGCCAGGAAACGGTCGAACTTTTTCTTGAGCTCGACGGTGAGCGAATCGCCGCCGGAGAACACACCCTGAAGGCAGGAAAGGTCGGCGCCGTCCAGGTATTCGTTACGCGTGATGGCTTCGAACAGCGTTGGCACTCCGGCAATGAAATTGGGGCGCGTCTTTTTTATCAGGTTTGCGTAGCTTTTCACATTGAAGCGCGGCACCAGGATAGCCGTTCCGCCGCAGAACAGGATGGTATGGATGCAGACGCCGAGGCCGAAACCATGGAACACGGGCATGGCGGCCAGCATCTTGCAATGATGGACAACCTTGTTGCTCATGGCGGCAGTCTGCTGGGCCAGGGAATTGAAATTGAGGTCCGAAAGCATTATGCCCTTGGTAATCCCCGTGGTGCCTCCGGAGAAGAGCACCACGGCCTCGCTGCTGAAATCCTTGCTGAACACGTATTTCCCTTCGTACCCGCGCCCCAGCCTGAGCATGCTGCGCCATGTAACGGTGCCGCCGTCCTCATGTATCCGGGGGAACTTGCGCTCGGTCATGAATTTCTGCCCGAGATTCAAGGGGAAGGGCAATTCTTCGGAAACACGTGCGACCACGAGCTTTCCGAAAGGTCGCTGAGCCCTGACTTCCAAGAACTTGGCGTAGAATTGGTCGAGCGTGACAGCCACGTCGCAGGAGGCTTCATCCATGAAATGAACCAGTTCGCCGACGGCCGACAGAGGGTGCACCATGGAAGGCACGGCACCTATGCGGTTGAGGCCGTAAAGACAGTATATGGCCTGCGGAACGTTCGGAAGGCATACCAGTACACGCTGCCCTGGCCGTACGCCCAAAGCTCGGAATGAACGCGCCGTAAGTTCAATGTTATCAGCAAGTTCACGGTACGATATCTTACGGCCCATGAAGGTCATCGCCGGAAAGTCACCCTCCGCCGCAGCAGTCGCCAGGACCGCTTCGGACATGGTCCTGTCGCTGTAATCAAGGTGCGGGGGGACATCGCCGTAGCTGGAAAGCCACGGCGTGGAAACATTGCTGTAATCGAATGTCATAATTCTATGTCGATGGGTGTTGAAGCGGGCTCGTCCAGGAGCTCGGGGTGCGCGAATATGTGGCGTACCAGTTTCAAAGTTTTTGCAAAATAATAGCCGTCGGCTATACGCTCGTCAATGATCAGGCCGATCTTTATTGTATTGCGCATGTCGTAGCTGCCGTCCTCCCGGAAGAAGGGGCGGAACTCCTTTTCGCTTATTACGGCAAAGAAGGAATTGGTGCCCCAGTCGAAGAGATGATGGTACTCGGCGTTCATCTTTATGCTGCCCAGGTTGGTGACGAACACGCTTGAATAGCACGGGTCGTCCTTGGCCAGGCTCTTGGGATACCAGCCGTGGTATTCCATGCGGTTGAGCGCCCATGCCAGCAGGCGGAAAAGAGGCCTGGGGAGCTTCTGGATCACATTGAGGGTGTTGGTGACCCCTTCGGTCTTATCCTCCACGCGCACTTTGTGAACATAGTCCTGCACATAGTCGTGCACCTGGTCCACAGGGGAACCGCCCTCACGGTCGAGCACGAACTTGGCTTCGGCTTCCTCGGCGCCCTCGGTAAACTGGCGCTTCACCACGAAGGATACCGAAATATCCTTGCGCTCATAGAAACGGTAGCCCGCAATAAAAAAGTTCATCTTGGGGCGCAGCATGATGGCCTTGGCCAGAGCTGCCACTATAAAATGGAACCAGGTATATTTGAATTCGGGATTGCCGGCATTCTTTCCGGCCAGGTACTTGTCAACCTCGGTAAGGTCAACGACCTCGCTCATGACGGCCTCGTTCTTGGTCCGGGGGCCGAACATATACGGCATCATGACATGAAGCGAATCCAGCCCGTCAATGTACCATCCGTCGTAGCGGTCACGGCGGTGCTTCTTTCGCTGAACAGTTGTCTGCATAGGTTTGGTCTCAGTGTAATAACGTGCAAAGTTAACAAATTTCTAATAACTCTCCACGTTATACCTGGTGAGGATATCCATATGCATGAAGTTGTCCCTGCGTACCGGATGCTTGCCGAGGACTATGAACTCGGCGAGGGCCTGGACCGCCATGGACACCTGCACGTCGGGATGCTGGCAGATCAGCACAGATACGGTCCCCCGGCTCAGGGCATGCATGTTGGCGTCCAGATTGTCGAAGCCGACGACCCTGCGCCCGCGGACCGGATGCCTGTCGAGCCATGGCGCAAGGAGATGGATGCGGGAGTTGAACATGGCGATGTGGTGGGTTTCGGGGTTTGCCTCGAAAAACTCGTCCATAGCCTTCTCAATCCCGTCAACGTTGGCCGGATTTATCATGATGCTGTGAATGACGCAGTCCGGACAGTGCTCGTGAATATAGTCCACGAATCCGGCACGGCGGTTGACGGTCGGGTCGGACTTGCGCTGAAGGTCGCGCTGAATCCGCACCATCAGCACGCTCGAGACGGTGTTCCCGCCGGTAAGCTGGTCGGCGCAGAGATATCCGCTCCTGTACATCGGCATGCCGTAATAAGCCAGATACCCGGTATCTTCAATCTTGGAATCTATGAAGACGTAAGGAATCCTCCTCTCACGCAGCCTTGCGGTGATCACCTCCGTATCGGCACGGAACATCGGAGCCAGCACCACCCCCGAGGGATTGCGCTCCTCAAGTCTGAGGGCCGCTTCGTGCAAGGAGTCGGCGTCGGTGGAATCATATCCGAAATGCTCCACCGTCACGCCTCCCGTGAGCAGAGGGTCCCTGGCCTTTTCGATGCCGCTGACGGCCAGGTCCCAGAAACTTCCGGGCTCATCCTCAGGCATGAGCACGCCGACAACATGCGAGCCGCCCCTGGCCAGGATGGATGCGTACACGTTGGGCTCGTACCCGAGCTCCTGTATGGCCTTCATTACGGCTGACTGACTCTTTTTGGAGACTTCCCCGCGATTATGGAGCACGCGGTCCACAGTACCTTTCGAGAGCCCGGTAAGCCGGGCGATATCCATGATCGTGGGTTTGTCTGTCTGTGCCATCTGCTTTTTTTCTGCAAAGTTAAACAAGTTTTACGGAATTTCCGTGTACGTTCACGAAATTTTTTCCGTTACCGTGCACGGAATTAAAAAAATATTGTATATTTGCACCAGACACTGCAGCAGTAACCAATGAAAAAAATACTTTTATCCGTCTCTGTCCTGGCCCTCATTCTGGCCGCTTCATGCGCCGACGCGGCCAGGAACGGCTCCGTCGCGCTTCCCGACGCCATTCCTTTCTCCATGCCTGACGTGGCAATGCCTTCCATTCCGGCAAACAGCGTGTCGCTCGCCGACTTCGGAGGCGTGGGCGACGGCGTAACCCTGAACACAGAGGCATTCGCCGAAGCGATGCAGGCGCTCGTCCGCAAGGGAGGCGGCCGGCTCGTGGTCCCCGCCGGAATATGGTTCACCGGCCCCATCGGCATTCAGAGCAACTGCGAACTGCACCTTGAAAGCAACGCAATCATAGTATTCTCCACCGACCAGGACCTTTATCCCGTCATAGACACCAATTTCGAGGGGCTTGACGTACGGCGCTGCCTGTCCCCCATCCATGCCGAGGGCGCTCACGACATAGCGATCACCGGCAAAGGCATAATAGACGGCAACGGAGCCGCATGGCGCGAGGTCAAGAAGCGCAAGGTGGGCTCCGACGACTGGAAAGCCATCACCAGGAGAGGAGGCGTCCTGGCCGACGACGGCAGCGTCTGGTTCCCCGACGAGGGTTACAAGAAGGCGCGCCTGACCGCCGGAAGCCTCAACTATCCCGACCCTTCACTCGACGAAAACGAGATAAAGACCTTCCTGCGGCCGGTGCTGGTATCGCTCAGGGAGTGCCGGAACATCCTCCTGGAGGGCGTAACCTTCCAGAACTCCCCCGCCTGGAACCTTCATCCCCTGTGGTGCGAGGACATCATTATCAGGGATATCACCGTACGCAACCCCCATTACTCCGCCAACGGTGACGGCATAGACATCGACGCATGCGAAAACGTAATCCTCACCGGATCCTCCTTCGACGTCGGCGACGACGCCATATGCATCAAGTCCGGAAAGGACGCCGACGGCCGCCGCCATGCCCGCAAGTGCCGCAACCTGGTGATCTCCGACTGCACCGTCTATCACGGGCACGGAGGATTCGTGATCGGCAGCGAAATGTCGGGAGGCGTTGAGAACATCCTCGTCACCGGATGCCGTTTCCTGGGAACCGACGTTGGTCTGCGTTTCAAGAGCACCCGCGGGCGCGGAGGACTGGTAAAGGATATCTGGTGCGACCATATCTACATGAAGGACATAGTGGCCGAGGCCGTCACCTTCAATTTATATTACGCGGGCGTGGCTTCCACCGACAGGTCCGACGCAAAGGAGGAGGACATGCGTCCCGTGGATGAAACCACCCCGGAATTCAGGGACATCCATTTTGCCGACATCACCTGCGCAGGCGCCAGGCAGGCCGTCTTCATAAACGGCCTTCCCGAACTGCCGCTTAAAGGCGTGACGTTCAGCAACTGCAGCTTCCGCGCAGACAAGGGCGTGGAGATGCACTACAACGAGCCGGTTCTGTTCGACAACGTAACCATCAACGGAAAGATTTTCAAATGAAAAGAATACTCCTTATCGCCGCCGCCTGGCTGCTTGCCAGTTCGTTCACCATCCACCTCATGGGCGACAGCACCATGGCCGAGAAAGACCTTGCCAAGGCAGGTCCCGAGCGCGGATGGGGCATGATGTTCCAGAATTTCCTGGATCCGGCGCAAGTCAAGGTCGTCAACTATGCCAGAAACGGCCGCAGCACCAAAAACTTTATTGACACCGGCGACTGGAACAGGGTGTATGGCAGTATCGCTCCCGGCGACTGGGTATTCATCCAGTTCGGGCACAACGACTCCAAAGAGAGCGACAGCACCCGCTACGCGGCGCCTTGGGGCGCATATCAGGACAACCTGCGGATGTTTGTCGAGGGCGTGCGCGAGAAGGGAGGCAAACCCGTGCTCCTTACTCCGGTCGCGCGCCGCTGGTTCAAGGAGAACGGCCTGGACAGGAACTGCCACGGCGACTACCCCGCAGCCATGAAGCAGGTTGCACAGGAGACTGGAACTCCCCTTCTGGACGTCACCACCGCGACTCTCGACTGGCTCGAAGGGCTTGGCGACGAAGCCTCGAAGGCCTGTTTCATGATTTCCACCGGCAAGAACGACAACACCCACACCGTAGCTTCCGGAGCCCGCAAGGTGACCGAGATAGTCTGCGGCCTGATAAAGGAACAGCTCCCAGCCATCGCAGGGTACCTCGTACGCTACGACATGGTCGTTTCCGCCGACGGCCACGGCGATTACATGACCGTGCAGGAAGCCGTCAACGCCCTTCCCAACTACAGCCACCAGGAAATCAGCACCGTGTACGTGCGCAAGGGCGTTTACAAGGAGTGCGTCAACATCCCCCACACCAAATTCCGCGTGCACTTTATTGGCGAAGACGCCGAAGGCACCGTCATCACCAACGACAACTACGCAAAGCGCATCTGGCCCGGCCGCGACTTCCCCGTAGGCACCTCCGGCAGCGCCACCATATACATCCACGCCAGCTACATCACCTTCGAGAATCTCACTTTCGAGAACAGTGCCGGCGAAGGCAAGGAGATAGGCCAGGCCGTCGCGGTCTTCACCGACGGCGACTTCCTGTTCTTCAGGAACTGCCGCTTCATCGGCAACCAGGACACTCTCTACACCTACGGCCGTTTCGGCAAGTTCGGGGGCATCAAGCGCAACTATTTCCTTGACTGCTACATCGAAGGTACCACCGACTTCATCTTCGGCACAAGCATAGCCTACTTCGAGAACTGCACCATCCATTCAAAGAAGAACAGCTACGTTACGGCGGCCTCCACCCTGCAGGGCCAGAAATACGGCTACGTATTCAAGAACTGCACCCTTACCGCCGACCCCGGAATCGACAAATGCTACCTCGGCCGTCCGTGGGGCGCGTACGCCAGGACCGTTTTCATAGACTGCGAGCTGGGCGGCCACATCCTGCCCGAAGGCTGGCACGACTGGGAGAAGGAGGGCAAGCCCGACACCAAGAAGAATTCCTATTACGCGGAGTATGGCAACCATGGCCCCGGAGCCCGCGGGCCGCGCGTGAAATGGTCTCACAGCCTTAAGCAGAAGAACCTCAAGGACTACAGCTTCGAGAAGGTCATGTATCAGAAAGAAGACGGAATCGTCTGGAACCCATACGACAACAAATGATACGTAAATTTGCGATACTTACAGTGTTTGCCTTGTCTGCATGTGCAGTCAAGGCGCCGCTGTCTTCTGAAACGGTCCGTTCCGAGATGGCCCGCAACCCCGAGGCGTCGTACATAGACGGGCTGAACGGGACGCTTAAATGGAACTATACCACAGGGCTCGAGCTGAAGGCCATGCTGGACTGCGCCCAGCATAGTCAGACTGGCCCCCTGAACCCCCAGGTGTCTGACGCTCCTTATCGCTCTTCGAACGCAGGTGCGGAGTATGAACGGATACTCGCTTACGTGGATGCGTGGTACGACGCGGTAATCGATTCCACCGGAGCGATAGGAGGCAGATACAAAAAGAGCAATTACTCATCCGACCACATCTGCCCCGGCAGGACCCTGTTCCGGCTTTACGACATC
>ODAJ012098941.1_pt1 | contig 15539 bp, 11 predicted proteins | sample 1539241 | NCBI WGS metagenome assembly ODAJ01 (sample SAMN02144231, study PRJEB22623) | gut metagenome | biome: sheep rumen | host: Ovis aries | place: New Zealand
GCCTCTTGCTTCCAATATTTCACAAACAGGGAGATAAAGTCATCCTGGCTTGTCTCCTCTTCCTTCTTGGCCAGTTCCATAGCCTTCTTGTAGGTAGCATCGGTCTTGTGGTCTGCCAGCACGTCGACGACATCGGGCACCGACACTTCCAGAATCACGTTCATACCGCCTTTCAGGTCAAGACCCAGGCCAATTTCCATCTCACGGCACTGCTTCAGAGAATAGATGCCCATATACACCTTCTCGTTGTTGATCGAATCAAGGTATTCTGCTCCAGCCTTTTCCCCCATGGCGGCAGCCTTACTCTCGTAGTGGCGCGTCACGAATGAGAAGGAAAGGTAGAAGCAGCACACAAGAAACAGAAGCACTGCGATAAATTTTACAATTCCTTTGTTTTGCATTTTGATTTTTGATGTTATTTATTTAATATATATTCTGTTCGCGTACATTTTAGCGTGCAAATATAGACATTTTTCTCCAAGTGGGAAAATTTCTTGCTGAAAAACATACTTTTTTTAAGATTTACCCCGCTTTTTCAACCAACAAATGATGGGGTAATGGTCACTTGCATCCATTCTATTATCGATTTCACAATTCTCCGGCTCGAAGTGTTCGGAGCACAGAATATGGTCAATCCTGACATAGAATCCTTTCTGATTATATGACAAACCGATACCTTTGCCCGTTTCAGCAAAGCAGTCGGTAAGCCCTTGGGCAATCGTGCGCCGGGAGTAGGAAATAGGGTTGTCGTTGAAGTCACCACACACGATGATGGGATACTGTCGGTGTGACTCGATATAGGCATGTACGGCATCAGCTTGCGGCGCACGCTTGCTGGCAGAGACGGCAAGCTTGTCGAGCAGGTGGAGCGACTCGTCCTTCAGGGTGTCGCGCTTCATCTTGCCACGGAGCATCCGCGCGTAGTTATCACGGTCTTCCTTGGAGAGATGGGTGCCTTCCAGATGGTTGTTGATAACGAGCAGCGTGTCCTTTCCCACTTGCAAGAAGTAGGCCACGGAGCCATTGGCGAGCGACTTGTAGGCTATGCGTTCCTTCCGGATGATGGGATAGCGGGTGTGGATACCCACGCCATTAGCGCCCTCGGAATTATTTCGGAAGATGGTGGTGTCGTTATAGGGATAGAGCTTCTTGTATCGTTGCATGACGTAGCGCCGCCACGTGTCGACGTCTTCCTGAACACAGACAATGTCGGCCTGTTGGCGCTTGAGGTAGTTGAACACGGTGTCGAAACCTTCTTCATACTTATAGTTGCCACCATACTGGCATACATTATACGACAGCACCTTGATAGCATCCTCGGAAATCTCCCCCTTGCTGTTCATCGGCATGTAGAGACAAATAGGACTATAGGCGAGGGCATAGCCCAGGAGGGGGATCCAGATATTGCGCCACTTGAAAGTAAGCCAGAAGAAGAGGAAAAGCAGGTTGACTACAAGAAACAGCGGAAATGCAAGCCCAAAACATGAGAGTGTGGGGAAGTCAGCAGGGTTAAGCCTATCGGAGTAGCCTGCAAACAGCATCAAGGCAACGGTGGCCAGATTAGCCCCCGCCACAAGATTGACGGTAAAAGTCTTGAGTTGCTTGATCATCGGTTACTGGCATCAAAGAGTTTCTGTTTCTCCTCTTTCGTCAAGCTATCATAGCCGCTCTTGCGTATCTTGTCAAGAATGGCATCTATTTCTTCCTGATTGGCCTTCTTACGGGCATTATACTCCATGTCGGACTCCTTGGAACCGCCACGCTCTGCATGCATGTTGGGGTTATGTCGTCCGTGAGCCTGCTGCCCGCGCTGCCGCTGGTCGAAATTGCGCTTCAGGTTCTCGAAGAACTGTTGTCCCCGGCTTCTGTCAAAGCTAGAATTGGGATGACGGTTCCAGTAGCGTATCATCAGGAATCCGAAGAGCATTCCACCCAGATGGGCTGTATGGGCGACACCGTCACCCGAGGAGCCTAACGCAGAGAAGAACTCTATCGCCACATAGCCAAGTACAAACCACTTTGCCTTGATGGGGAAGGGAAAGGGGATGATGAAGAGCCGTTCGTTGGGGAAGGTCATACCAAAGGCGAGAATAACGGCATACACGGCACCAGAGGCGCCTATCGTAGTCCAGCCGTTAAGAGCCGAGGCATATTGCGAGCCATACTGCAACACAGTGGGAAGTCCTGCTCCGGGAATCTGCGAAACCACGGTCCAATAGAACGAGCCGAACTGGGCTACTTCCTGCAGCAAGCCAGCTCCTATACCGCACACAATGTAATAAAAAAGGAACTTCTTTGGCCCCCACACATTCTCTATGACACAGCCGAACATCCATAAGCCAAACATATTGCTCAGAATATGCATGAAATTGGCATGCAGGAAGAGGTAGCTGATAAGTTGGAACAGGTGGAAGTCATTTGCCATAAAGAAATGAAGACCCCCTATGTCAGCCAGGTCTATTCCACGCATTTTGAGCACCAGCGTAGCCAGAAAGGCAATACCGTTGATAATCAGCAAATTTTTTGTTATAGTCGGAATACGGAACATCATGTCAATTTACGATTTGCTTATTTACTATTTACTATTTGCGTTATAATGCTGTTTGGGGTGCAAAATTACGAAAAATATCTCATTTTAAGGTCAAAAAAAGGAGGCAAACAATTATTTTCAAAGAAAAATATCATTTTTTCGGCTTTTTTGTTGTTTTTTTAAATAGTTTCTCCTATATTTGCGAAAAATTTCGAGAAGAATCATTTTTAAACATTAATATTTTATCTAAAATCACGCGATTATGAACAAATCAGAATTGGTAGAGAAGATTGCAGCAAACGCTGGCATCTCGAAAATTGACGCTAAGAAGGCTCTTGATGCCGGTGTTGAGGCAATAAAGGATGCGCTCAAGGCAGGTGACAAAATTGCCCTTGTCGGCTTCGGTACATTTAGTGTTAGCGAGCGTCCGGCTCGCGAGGGCATCAATCCCGCCACGAAGGAGAAGATCCAGATTGCAGCCAAGAAGGTGGCAAAGTTCAAGGCAGGCGCTGAACTTGCAGCCGCTCTGTAAGGGTTGCATTTGTAAACAAAAGTCAAAGCGGGAACCAAGTGGCTCCCGCTTTCTTTTTATGTTCATTTCTTACTTAGGCTGCTTGCCGATGTAGGCAAGGATACCACCGTCTACATAGAGCACATGTCCATTGACGGCATCGGAAGCGTGAGAGGCGAGGAACACTGCCGGGCCTCCGAGTTCCGATGGGTCGAGCCAACGGCCTGCAGGAGTCTTGGCACAGATGAAGCTGTCGAACGGATGGCGGCTGCCGTCTGGCTGGCGCTCACGGAGCGGAGCTGTCTGCGGAGTAGCGATATAGCCCGGGCCGATACCGTTACACTGGATGTTGTACTCACCATACTCCGAGCAGATGTTGCGGGTGAGCATCTTAAGGCCACCCTTGGCAGCGGCGTAGGCAGAGACGGTCTCACGACCCAGTTCGGACATCATCGAGCAGATATTGATAATCTTGCCTTCCTTGCGCTCCATCATCTCAGGAATAACGGCAGAGGCACAGATGAACGGGCCTACGAGGTCGATGTCGATGACCTGCTGGAACTCGGCGCGCTTCATCTCGTGCATGGGAATACGCTTGATGATGCCGGCATTGTTGACGAGGATGTCAATGTTGCCCACCTCAGCGTGAATCTTCTCGACAAGTGCCTTGATGGCATTCTCATCGGTCACATCGCATACGTAGCCCTTCACGTTCTCGATGCCTGCCTCCTTGTAGTTGGCCAGGCCGCGCTCGAGGGCAGCCTCGTTGATGTCGTTGAAAATGATAGTCTTAATACCTGCCTGCACGAATGCCTTGGCAATGTTGAAACCAATTCCGTAAGATGCTCCGGTGATCCATGCATTCTTACCTTCGAGTGAAAATAAATTTGCCATAACTTTTGTTTGTTTTAGAAGTTTATTTTAAATCTGTGATTTTAGAAAAGTCCTGATCTCCATAGTCGAGGTTCTCGCCGGCCATGCCCCAGATAAAGGTGTAGTTGTGGGTGGCTGCTGCCGAATGGATGCTCCATTCAGGAGAGAGCACGGCCTGTTCGCCGCGCATCCAGATGTGACGGGTCTCCTGCGGCTCACCCATGAAGTGGCAGATGGCCTGGTCCTCCGGAAGTTCAAAATAGAAGTAGGCTTCCATCCGTCGTGAGTGGACATGGGCCGGCATTGTGTTCCATACGGATCCGGTAGCAAGTTCAGTCATGCCCATCTGGAGCTGACAAGTGGGTAGCACCTGATTCACAATCATCTTGTTGATGTTGCGCTCGTTTGATGTCGCCAATGCACCCATGTGGGCCACGACGGCATCCTGCTTAGTCACTTTCCGGCAGGGATAAGCGCAGTGGGCCGTGGCAGAGTTGAAATAGAACTTGGCGGGGTGGGCCTTGTCGTTGCTGGCGAAGATGACGTCACGGTCGCCTCGCCCTATATAGAGGGCTTCCTTGAAACCGAGCTGGAAGGTTTCCTCGCCTACCCGCACGGTGCCCTCACCACCTACATTATAGACACCCACCTCCCTACGCTGGGTGAAGAAGTCGGCCTTCAGCGGATCGATGGCTTCAAGCTTCAGCGATTCACCAACAGGCATCGCACCGCCCACCACCATACGGTCATACATTGAATAGACCATATTCACCTCATTGGCAGTGAAGATGGTTTCTATCAGGAAATCACGGCGCAGACGGGCTGTGTCGTAGTGCAAGGCATCCTCAGGGTGGGCTGCATATCGGATTGAGTAGTTTGTTTTCATCCTTCCTTTTGAATTGTCGAGTGCAAAATTACAAAATATATCTATGATTGCAAAATCAAGAATCTTAAAAATAATAAACGCCGGCTATTTTAGCGGATTCTCTCTGACGAGCCATCACTTCAGGCCTGGGCCATTGAGTGTCGGGATGACGGGAACGATGCGCCCTTTCTTGTCGAAGGTGAGACGGTCGATACATACCTCACGATGGGTTCCTGGCACGCCGCTGCCGAACTTCTTGTCGACATAGTTCTTGTTGATGCGGTGGTAGACGATATACCACTCATCGCGGCCTGGAATCTGGAGAATGGAGTTATGGGCAGTGCCATAGATCTTGTCCTCAGGCTTCTGCTGGATGACGCGGTAGCTCTGCTCATCGATGGCGATGGGGCCGAGTGGCGACTTGGACGAGCCGTAGCACACGTGATAGTTGGGCGACCCCGTGTCGTCCACAGACCAGAGGAAATAGTAACAGCCCTTGCGATAGAACACGTAGGCTCCCTCGCGGAAGGCCCAGGTATCCAGCGTGCCGCCCTGGGGTGTCAGCAGGGTGATGGTCTCCTTCTTCACAGAGCACATATCCTCGTTCAGCTCCGCACCCGCCATAAAGCCGTTGCCCCAGTAGAGATAGTGCTTGCCTGTCTTGGGGTCGCGGAACACATCGACATCGATGGCCTGCCCCCCACGGGCTGCCGCCGGGCGGTCGGCATCGGTGATGATGGGAGCACCGGAGTCTACGAATGGCCCTGTGGGGCTGTCACTCACAGCCACGCCTATCTCTTTGCGGTTGGACTTCGGGTTGTGGGCTGAGTAGTAGAAATAGTATTTGTAGGAACCGTCCTTCTGCTTCACTTCCTCGATGGCAGGTGCCCATGCATTGCCGTTTGCCCAGCTCACCTGGTCTCCCTTCACATCGAGCATCTTGCCTTCATCAACCCAGTCAACGAGGTTTGTCGAACTGAACACACTGAAGTCGTGGCCACCCCAGCCAGGCGTGCCATCGGTGGTGCTGTAGATATAGTATTTCTTGGTCTGATTGGAATAGAGCACCTCCGGGTCGGCATGGAATCCGGGCAGGACAGGCTGGCGGTAGTTGCCGAACTCCTTGAGCAGCCGTGCCTTCTCGGCCCGGGTGATGGGGATGATGGTGCCGTGACGCGGCGTGAACTTGCCCTTCGTCTCAGTGTTCTGCACGAACTGGAAGGTCTTCAGATCCTCCGAACGGCAGAACTGGTAGTGCCCATTGGTATAGCAGTCGTACATGATAATCCACGACTTGCCGTCGATGGTCTTACATACACCTACGCCCTCCACATTCTCCTTGGTCTGTTCCACATTGCCGTCGAGCATCTGCCACTTGTCGGTCAGCTGCCTGGCCACAGCCTGGTAGATGCCACGCCCTGCCTCCTGTTTATAAAAGAGGTGATAGAGCGAGTCGGTCTCATTATAGACAATGTCGCCATCGATGGTGGCATTGCCCGCATCAAAGAGCCAGCGGGGTTCGCCTTCCAGGTCGGTGAAGTCCTTGTTGGCATACTGATAGTATATCTTGTCGAACGAGCCTGGATCGCTGGTACGCAGCGAGTAGAACACCATGTATTTGCCCGCCTTGTGGTCGTAGATGGTTTCTGGGGCCCAGACGCGTATGACATTCTTCCAGGCCTTGGTATAGCGTGTGGGGAAGTTGATGGCTGTGTGCTGCCAGTTGATGAGGTCTGTCGATTTCAGCAGCACCATTCCCCTGTTGCTCCCCCATCCATACTGAGAGCGCATGTCGGTGACAACCATATAGAAGGTCTTTCCATCCTCACAGCGCAGGATGTGAGGGTCGCGCACGCACTGTGTCAGCGCGATGGTATCGCTGGAGATGACGGGAGCCCCGTGGTTCAGCGGGGTAAAGTTGTAGCCATCGTCACTCAGGGCATAGCAGATCTGCTCGTCCTCCGGCTTGTTGCTGTTGAAATACGTAAAGAGGTAAGCCACCATCTCGTTGGGGTCTTCCTGTTTCGTCTGGTCCTGCTTCGTCTTGCCATTACCCGCAAGAACAGGACTTGTCAGCACCCCGATGAGAAGAAGCGACATAAATGAAAAAAATCTATTCATAACTCAGTTGTTTTGGTTTCACGGCGCAAAATTACGAAATAATGCTGACATACGGAAGCGATTTTGGAAGATTAACGCAATTATCCCCCTAAATAAAGATTCATGACTTTGAATACCTGTTAGCTTGTGTATTCACATCAGAAGATTTCACCATGCCAGAGCATCTTTAGGAAATCAAGAACATACAGGAGTTCTGCATCCCCAGACTGTCGGGTGATAGGGTCGAGTGATACCAGTATCAGACGGCAGTCAGGATGTTCCTCTTTGAATGCCTTGAGACCTTTCTTGTGCTTTGTCTCTATATGTTCGGAAGATTTTATCTCAATAGCCACTTTGGCATCGCCAATAACGACATCCACTTCCTTTTTGTCGTAAGTATGCCAATAGGATATGGCCTCCCGCTTGTCGTTGTAACCTTTATAGGCTACTATCTCCTGAATCACCAAGTGTTCAAAGGCGTGGCCATAGTCGTCGGTGCCCCTTTGCAGAGCGTGACGCCCCATCAGGTAGTTTGCCAGTCCGACATCGAAATAATAGAAACGTGGAGTCTGAACGACTTTCCGTTTGATTTCCTTGCGGAAAGCCGGAATCTCATAGCCAATGAGCGTGTCATAAAGTATCTGGAAATAGGATTTGACGGTCTTGGCCGACACACCGCAGTCGGATGCAATGTTTGCATAGTTTAGCATCTCGCCATCAGAAATAGCGGCAATCTCCATAAAGCGTTCAAAAGCGTCAAGTTCACGCACTTCTCCTTCTTCGCGAATTTCTTCATCAAGATAGACTTTCACGTATCCCGAAAGTCGCTTTGTGGCATCTTCCACCATATAGTGGCGAGGTATCATTCCATTCTGTACAGCACGGTCTATCTGAAAGTCAGTTACCTCAGGCCAAACAAGGGGGAACAGCGTTTCTGGTATAGCACGGCCTCCAAGAGTGTTGGCACCAGAGCACTTGAGTTTTCTTGAACTGGAACCACTAAGAATGAAGAACAGGCCACGTTCGACCATCAGCGAATGTACGACATCCAACAATTCGGGTACTTTCTGTATCTCATCAATGATGACCAGTGTGCCTGGCTGCTTGGCTTGAAGAGCCTCCCAAAGGGAGTTTGGGTTCAACTTGAATGCTTTTCTGACGCTGGGGTTTAGCAAGTCATAATAAATCGCTCCCTTGAACCGCTCCTTTAAAAGGGTAGACTTACCTGTTTGACGCGCGCCAAACAAGAACATTCCTTCATCCAACTTATTTTCAATGTCAAATATTCTCTTATACATACACCTCAGAATTTAGTGACTCTACTCCATATTTTTTCAATAAAATCGGGAGTACGGTTCCGAATTTAAGCATTATTCCGATGCAAAGATAGCACAAATTCCCGAATATCGCAAGAAAACGAAAAAGATTATTGCGAAAATTCTCGCAACGAAGATTTTCAATTGCAAAGTTTGGAATGGAAATTCCAGAGGATGAAAAAATATGCCAGGAACTATGTGGATTTTCCCAAAAAGTTAGTAACTTTGCAGAGTTTTTATGGAGAAGGACATCACGAAGAACTACGTACGCTACCTGAAGCTGCAGCGCAATATGTCGGGCAACACGCTCGATGCCTACCAGCGCGACCTGCGCAAGCTGCTCGACTACCTGGAACGGGAGGGGAAGAACGTGCTGGAAGTGACGCTCGAAGACTTGGAGGAGTTTTCGGCCGGCCTGCACGACATAGGCATCCACGCCCGTTCGCAATGCCGCATCCTGAGCGGCGTGAGAAGCTTTTTCAGGTTCCTGCAGCTGGACGGCTACCGCGATGACGACCCCACGGAGCTGCTGGAGTCGCCACAGATAGGCGACCACCTGCCCGAAGTGCTCACAACGGAAGAGGTGGACAGCCTGGAAGCCTCAATAGACCTCTCGAAATGGGAGGGCCACCGCAACCGCGCCATCATAGAAGTGCTCTTCTCCTGCGGGCTGCGCGTGAGTGAGCTGGTGAATCTGAAACTTTCCAGCCTCTATCTCGATGAGGAGTTTGTACGCGTGCTGGGCAAGGGGTCGAAGGAACGGCTTGTGCCCATCTCGCCGAAAGCCATCAGGGAATTAGGATTCTGGTTTGACGACCGCCAGCAGATGAATATCAAGCCGGGCGAAGAGAACTACGTATTCCTCAACCGCCGTGGGAGCCACCTCACCCGCACGATGATACTCATCATGATCAAGCAGCAGGCCATAGCCGCAGGCATCCAGAAGACCATCTCCCCCCACACGTTGCGCCACTCCTTTGCCACAGCCCTGCTGGAGGGTGGAGCCGACCTGAGAGTCATCCAGGCCCTGCTGGGCCACGAGAGTATCGGCACTACTGAGATCTACACCCACATCGACACATCAACCCTGAGGAAGGAGATCTTGGAACACCACCCCAGAAACCTCAAATTCCATAGGCATAATCCACAAAACGGATAAGCATCAAATAACCGATGATTTAACATAGTTTTTCGGAGGAACCTGCGTCTTATTGAGAAAAAAGCAGTAATTTTGCACCCAAAATGACAACAAACCCAGAATTATGAAGATGAAGAGACTCCTTGCAGCCCTTGCGCTGACAATGATCAGCACACTGACAATGATGGCACAGATGCAGATGCCTGCTGTGCCGGTGGACCCCGATGTGCGCATCGGAAAACTTGACAACGGACTGACCTACTATATCCGCCACAACAACTGGCCGGAACAACGCGCCGAGTTCTATATCGCCCAGCGCGTGGGCAGCATCCAGGAGGATGACACCCAGCGCGGCCTGGCCCACTTCCTGGAGCACATGGCCTTCAACGGCTCGAAGCACTTCAAGGGCAACGAGCTCATACGCTGGTGTGAGAGCATCGGCGTGCAGTTCGGCGGCGACCTCAACGCCTACACATCCGTTGACGAGACGGTATATAATATAAGTAATGTACCCACCACGCGCGAGTCAATCGTCGACTCCTGCCTGCTCATCCTCTACGACTGGGCCGACGGCCTGCTGCTCGAACAGGAGGAGATAGAGAAGGAGCGCGGCGTGATCCACGAGGAGTGGCGCCTGCGCACCTCTGCCCGGATGCGCATGCTGGAGCGCGACCTACCGCTGCTCTACCCTGGTTCAAAATACGGCCACCGCATGCCTATCGGACTGATGGAAATCATCGACAACTTTGAGCGGCCCTTCCTGCAGCAGTACTATGAAAAATGGTACCGCCCCGACAACCAGGCCATCATCGTGGTGGGCGACATCGATGTAGACCAGGTGGAGCAGAAGATCAAGAAGCTTTTCTCGCCCATCGAGCTGCCTGAGAACCGTGCCATCGTGACAAAGGAACCCGTGCCCGACAATGCCGAGGCCATCTACGTGATCGACAAGGACAAGGAGCAGCGCACCAACGACGTTTGGGTGATGATGAAGCAAGAGGCATTCCCCGACTCGCTGAAGGGATCGCTGGCCTACGTGATGGCTGAATACATGAAGGGAGCAGCCATCTCGATGCTCAACGACCGTCTGAAGGAGTATGCCGAAAAGCCGGAGAGTCCCTTCGTCAGCTCCGATGTCTCCTACGGCAGATATGTCATATCAACTCCCGTGGACGCCTTCGAGGTGGACGTGCAGCCAAAGGACGGACAGACCGAAGCCGCCGTCACCGCAGCACTCACCGAGACACGCCGCGCCGCCGAATTCGGATTCACACAGACGGAATACAACCGCTACAAGCAAAACTACATCAGCCTGCTCGACAAGCGCTACTCCAACAAGGACAAGCGCTACAACGCGCAGTTCGTCAACCAGTGTGTGGAGAATTTCCTGCACAACGAACCCATGCCCAGCATCGACTATACCTACGCCACGATGAAGCAGATGGTGCCGATGATACCACTGGAGGCCATCAACGAACTGATGAAGCAGCTGGTGCTGACCAACGACAGCAACCTCGTGGTATACAGCGTCAACACCGAGAAGGAGGGAGCCACCTACCCCACTGAGCAAGGACTGAAGCAGGCCATCGCCGCTGCCCGTTCAGCACAGATAGAGGCCTATGTGGACAACGTGAAAGACGAGCCGCTGATGACCACCCTTCCAAAGAAGGGCAGCATCAAAAAGGAGGTGAAGAACGACCGCTTCGGTTACACAGAACTGACCCTGTCGAACGGTGCCACCGTTGTGCTCAAGCAGACCGACCTGAAGAAGGACCAGGTGCTACTGCGCGGCGAAGGCTTCGGAGGTTCCGCCCTCTACGGCGAGAAGGATTTGGCCAACATCAAAATGTTCGATGATGCCATAGAGGCCAGTGGCCTGGGTAACTTCTCGCACACAGAACTGGAGAAGGCCCTGGCCGGCAAGATTGCCAGTGCCAGTCTCGGACTGAGCGCCAACCGCTGCATCGTCAGCGGCAGCTCCACTCCGAAAGACGTGGAGACGATGCTGCAGCTGACATACCTCTACTTCACCAACATCGCCAAGGACCAAAAGTCGTACGACAACATGATGCAGGCCACTGAGGTGGCCCTGAAGAACCGCCTACTACAGCCAGAGACGGTGTTCAGCGATTCCATCACTGCCACCCTCACCTGTCATAACCCCCGCAACAAGACCCTCGCCACAGCCGATCTGGCCAACGTGAGCTACGACCGTATCCTCGCAATGGCCAAAGAGCAGACGAGCAATGCCGCCGCCTTCACATTCACCATCATCGGCAACTACGAAGAGGCTGCCATCCGTCCGCTCATTGAGCAGTATCTCGCATCGCTGCCCTCGAAAAAGGAAGTGGTGAAGAGCAAGAACGTAACGACCAACTTCAAGGGTGAGGTCATCAACAGCTTCAAGCACAAAGGTGAGACCCCCAAGGCCCTTGCCATGATGCAGTGGTATACGAAGGACCTGCCCCAAACTTTGGAGAACGACATCAAGGCCGACATGATGGGACAGATTCTCGACATGGTCTACACCAAGGAAATCCGCGAGGAGGCCAGCGCTGCCTACACCGTGTTTGTCATGGGAGCCATGAACCGCAGCGACTTCGAGACCACAGCTCAGCTGTTCGTATATTGTCCGATGAAGCCGGAGAAGGGCGATACCGCCATCACGATTATGCGTGACGAGGTGGCCAAGCTGGCCAATACCTGCGATGCCGACAAGCTGCAGAAGGTGAAGGAATACATGCTGAAGAACCATGCCGACCAGCTGAAGCAGAACAGCTACTGGCTGGGCTGCATCAGCCAATGGCGAAGGTGGGGCATCGATTTCCACACCGACTACGAGAAGACGGTCAACGCCCAGACACCTGAGTCAATCAGTGCCTTTGTCAAGGAGCTGCTCAAGGCCGGCAACCGCGCCGAGGTCATCATGATGCCGGAGGAAGTGAAAAGTGAATAGTGAAAAGTGAATAATTTGCTACCGCTCTCCGGTTGCGGCAAATCGTAAATTCGGCAAATCGTAAATAAATAGTAAATAGTAAATAGCTAAATAGTAAATAAAGATGGGTTATCTTTTTTCATCAGAGTCAGTCAGTGAAGGCCATCCCGACAAGGTGGCCGACCAGATAAGCGATGCCATACTGGACCAGTTCCTGGCCTACGACGACAAGGCACGCTGCGCCATCGAGTCATTTGTCACCACAGGACAAGTGGTCATCATGGGCGAGGTGCACAGTGAGGTATACATCGACCTGCAGACCATCGCCCGCAACACCATCAAGCGTATCGGCTACACAAAGGCAGAGTATCAGTTTGACGGCAATTCGTGCGGCATCCTCAGTGCCATCCACGAGCAGAGTGCCGACATCAACCAGGGTGTAGACCGAGAGAATGAGGACGAGCAGGGAGCCGGCGACCAGGGAATGATGTTCGGCTATGCCACCAACGAGACGGAGAGCTACATGCCTGTATCGCTCGACATCGCCCACCTCATCATGCGCACATTGGCCGACATCCGCAAGGAGGGCAAGGAGATGACCTACCTGCGCCCCGATGCCAAAAGCCAGGTGACGGTAGAGTACTCCGATGCAGGTGTTCCAGAGCGTATCGATACCATCGTTGTGTCGACACAGCATGACGAGTTCGACGAGGACGACAGGATGCTGGCCAAAATCAAGGACGACGTGATCAACATCCTCATCCCCCGTGTGAAACAGCAAATCCACTCCCAGAAGGTGCTCAACCTGTTTGGCTCCGACATCAAGTACTATGTCAACCCCACAGGCAAGTTTGTCATCGGCGGCCCCCACGGCGACACGGGCCTGACGGGCCGTAAGATCATTGTCGACACCTACGGCGGCAAGGGTGCCCACGGCGGCGGAGCATTCTCAGGCAAGGACTCCTCGAAGGTGGACCGCTCGGCAGCGTATGCCGCACGTCATATTGCCAAGAACATGGTTGCTGCGGGTGTAAGTGACGAGATACTTGTACAGGTAAGCTATGCCATCGGTGTGGCCAAGCCCATGAATATCTATGTGAACACCTACGGACGCAGCCATGTAAAGATGAGCGATGGCGAGATTGCCAAGAGGATAGAAAAACTCTTCGACCTCCGCCCGAAGGCCATAGAACGGGCCTTGAAGCTGCGCCAGCCGATGTACAGCGAGACGGCTGCCTACGGCCACATGGGCCGCAAGCCGGAAGTGGTGAAAAAGACATTCACCAGCCACTATCACGAGACCAAGACCATCGATGTGGAACTGTTCACATGGGAGAAACTCGACCGCGTGGAGGACATCCGCAGGGAATTCGGAATAAACAATTAGTAATTAGTAATTAATAATTAGTAATTATGATTAGACCATACACTTGGCATGCGGCGATTTATCAGCAGCAGAAGTAATCATAATTACTCATTACTAATTACTCATTAAAGAAGAAGATATGAGGAATGTTGATTACTTCTATAGACAGGATAGTATCACCCAGCATACTCACGGGGAGAGCGTACCCGGTACTTCTCATTCCTCATCAGGTAGCAGCTTCCACCTTTCGGGCGACACCCTGACAGGTGGCAGCGAAAGCACAGGAACAGCAAAGCTGACACCCTACCAGGTCCTAAAGTTACTGCCCAAAGATGCCACACCGGCCCAACAGGACTCTGCCATCCAGGCTTGGTTCCAGCCTGGAGAGATACACTACAGCGAACAGCCAGACACCCTCCACCTGCCCGGTCACGGCATCGGGCGCAATTTGAAAGAGGTAAATCTGCCACAATACTACCGTGAGAGTTTCTTCTCCAACGACTCCCTGTTCCACCCCGAGCTCGATGCAGGAAGCTATGGTGTGGCTGGCGACCCACTGCCCTATACCATTCGCAACGACAGCACCATCACCAGCCTGTTGCTACTGTGTTTCGCCATCTCACTCATTGCCTTCTCCATGTGCCGCAATTTCATGTTGCAGCAACTGAAAAGCTTCTTCTACACACGGAAAGCAGAGCAGATGGCCAACGAGACCTCAACTGAGATCAAGTTCCAGTTCTTCTATTTGGCTCAGACCTGCCTTCTGATGGCATTGCTCTACTTCATCCACACCCAGCGGACTGTGGCCGACACTTTCGTCCTGTCTGATGAGTATCTGCTGATAGGCATCTTCTTCCTGGTGTTCCTTGGCTACTTTATATTCAAATACACTGCCAACACCATCGTGAATCTCGCCTTCTTCAATGACAAAAGAAATATACACTATTTCCAGTCTTTACTCTTCATCCACTCACTTGAAGGTCTCTTCCTGTTTCCTGCCGTGATGATTGGATTGTTTTTCGATGTAGACTATCATAGCATTGTCATTTACTGCCTCATTACGGTCATTTTAGTTAAAATACTGACCTTTTACAAGTGTTTTATTATCTTTTTTCGGCAAAATCGTGTTTTTCTGCAAATTATTTTGTACTTTTGCACCCTCGAAATCGTACCCCTGTTTGCTCTTCTGGGTGGACTGGAGTTCATCACGAACGCTTTGAAAATAAATTTTTAGGACACAGAAATGATAAAGAAAATTTTGGTTTCACAACCCAAGCCAACGAGTGAGAAGTCACCGTACTTCGACATCGCCAACAAATTCAATGTAGAGTTGGTATTCCGCCCGTTTATTAAAGTTGAAAGCATTACCTCCAAGGAGTTTCGTGCTCAGAAGGTGAACATCCTTAACTATACAGCGATAGTATTCACCTCAAGGCATGCTATTGACCACTTTTTCACGATGGCCAAAGAGCTTCGTGTCAACATCCCGGAGGACATGAAATACTTCTGTGTCACTGAGACCATAGCTCTCTACATACAGAAATATGTGCAGTATCGCAAGCGCAAAGTGTTCTTTGGAGAAACAGGGCGCATCGACGACCTGATTCCCACGATGGTGAAGCACAAGACAGAGAAGTACCTCGTCCCGATGAGTGATGTACACAATGACAGCCTCACACTCCTGCTTGATTCCAAGAAGCTGAACCACAAGGAATGCGTCATGTACAAGACCGTCAGCAACGACTTCACCAAGGAGGAGGTCGAGAACTTCGACTACGACATGCTGATTTTCTTCAGCCCTTCCGGAATTGAGTCGCTCACAAAGAACTTCCCCGACTTCAAGCAGGGGGAGATAGCCATCGCCACCTTCGGCCCCACTACTGCCAAGGCTGCCAAGGATGCAGG
>ODAJ012114134.1_pt1 | contig 15539 bp, 7 predicted proteins | sample 1539241 | NCBI WGS metagenome assembly ODAJ01 (sample SAMN02144231, study PRJEB22623) | gut metagenome | biome: sheep rumen | host: Ovis aries | place: New Zealand
CCCGCTCTTCCACGTAGACGAAGCTCTCGGGCTTTTTGATGTCCTCCTCGAAGCCGTTCTTTAAGTCCCAGTACTGGACGCCGGAAAGAGAGGGGACCGCGTTGGGGTCGTCCTTGAGGGTAAAGAGCCCATAGTAGGCTTTCCGGTCTCCCGCCTCGGGGGGCATCAGCTTGAAGCCCCTGTCCGTAACATGGATCCTGCTTAATAAATCCATCCCAGTCTCCTTCCTGTCAGTAAATGATACCAAGCTCGGTCTCCGCGCCGGCCGCCGCAAGATCCACGATATCCGATTCCTTGATCATGACGATCTCGCAGGGGCGGATGGCGGGATAACGGTAGGCTGTCATCACACCGTTTATGCTGTAATTTCTGATCAGCCAGTTGCTGGCCGGCTCTCCGCTGACCAGGGCTGTGGTGCTGACGTTGAGGGCGAAGTGGCCGGCGATCTGTTCCGGCTCCACCTCGTGGTCGATCCGCTCGAAGCAGTCCTCGATGTTCTGGTACTTGCCGGCAAGGATGAGCTCGCGTGTGTACTTTCTCTTCGCAGCCAGCTTTTTCCTGAGCAGACCGTCCACATCGGGCATGGCCTTGCGGATCTCCGCCTCAGCTTTCTCGTAGAGCCGCTCAAAGAGGGCAGCCTTGCCTTCTTCCTTTCTCTGCTGGCCTTCAGTGTTGATGCAGGCCGCCTTGAAGCTGCCGTCAGAAAGGCGCTCCACCAGCTTCTTCAGGTCCGGATAATGGTACTCGTCGCGGAGCAGGGCCTTGATCTCGCTGAAGTTGGTCTCCTCCACCAGCCTGCCCATGATCTCGCCCACATACTCGTCCTGAATCTGCTGCAGGATCGGATGATTGGGGGAGAGGACACGGTGATAGCCTCTGAAGAAATTTCCCTCATAGTTGTTCACGCTGACCGGGCACCGGGCTGTCCTTCTGCGGAAGGCCCGAAGCTCATCCTCCATCTTGCCGCCGGAGCCCTGGATGGGTACGCGGATCAGGTCGATCAGCTGGGCGAGGCCGGGATCGGTTTCACTGTTCTGCCAGCTATCGATTGCCTCTATATTCTGGTGGCAGTTCTCTGCCCTGGCTGCGTAGTAGTCGCCGGAATCCAGCATACGCAGGGGAATTCCGTATTTAAGAGGGATCACAGAGCTGTAGGCCTGACGGGTCAGGAGGTGGAGCATGTAGGCCACCGCCTTCTCCTGGCTCATGAAATCAGCGCCGAACCCGGCCGTCCGCATCAGGTAGACCTGGTGGGAGACGTCAGGGGACTCGGTACCCAGACGGATGAGAAGCCGGTTAATTCTCGTCTTCTCGGCATCGTCCTGGATAAATCCTGCGCTGTTCCTCAGAAGAATCATATAGTGCTGGTCGAAAAGGTTGGTCAGCGGCGCGAAGCGGCGCAGCTCGTAGGCCTTCTCGAAGAACCGGTCGACCCATTCGTCGGTGAGGTCCTGGAGCATCATATGGAAGCAGCACAGAATCCTGCCGCTGGGCACGGGCATAAGATCCCCGTTGGCCAATTTCTCGCTCAGGAAGTGAAAAAGCTCCTGGCCGCCCATGCCGGCGCCGCGCTGGTAAATGTACTGGCCCTCGTCGAAAAGATCGCTGAGATACACCTCAAAGGACTCAGAGTCCCTCACCATGTCGAAGAAGATCATGGTAGCGTCCTGGCTCGTGCTGTAATTTCTAAGCTCTGTAGGCATTTGGTAGGTCTCCTGTCTTTCTGTAAAAGGATGATACGGCCGGAGCCGTATCATCCTTCGTCAGGAATGGTCAAAGTCATGGTCACTGATCAGTCACTCCCGCCTCCAATGGTCGAAGGCGCTTCACGCCCTGACCGTCCGGCATGGCAGGTACACAATATCCGTCAGGTAAATCTCCCCTTCAGGCTAAAGGCATTCCAATCGGGTGCTGACCAATCGCTGGTTTACTGAAGGCTCTTTAAGACGTCCGCCACGGCCTGGTAGAGGGTCGCCAGGCGGTCCGCCACGGCGAAGTCGGAATCCTCAAGCTCGTAGGCGTCCATGATGGCGTCCACCGGATCCTTCTTCTTGCCGAACTTGGCAGTGAAGGCCGAAAGCTCATCCTCCAGAATCGGAAGTCTGGCATCCAGGAGCTGGTCGAACTGCTTGTCGCTCATCTTATCCATGAGGGCAGTGCGGACATCCTCCAGGGTATCCTCCTCGAGGCTGCCGTCCTCCAGCAGCTCCAGGAACTTGTCATAGATGATGGCCAGCTTAAAGCCGTCACCCAGAAGAGTCTTCTGGAAGTCGCCCAGATTCATCTTGAGCCTTCTGGAGAAAGTGATGAGCTCGGCTGTGGCGCCGCGGGCGCTGGTCTGGACGGTCCACTCGTACTGCTCCTCGTCCGGGTTGATGACGCCGCCGGTGATGAAGCCGACGAACTTCTTGGCCCTGTTCTTGACGGCCTCAGCCTCCTTCTTGCCGACCAGGGTCTTCTCGCGCTCCTTCAGGGCCTCTTCGACCTCAAAGTAGCGGTAGAGGGTGTCTTCCATGGTCTGGTAGAGGTTGGTAGCCTTGCGCATGATGCGCTTCATGTAAGCCCTGTGGGTCTTGGTAATCCTGTCCTCGGACCAGTGCTCCAGACGGATGATGTCGGAGAAGTCGAAGCCCTCGGGGCCGAAGGCCGGGCTGTTCTGCAGGGCAATCTGCTTGCGGTAGGGCTTGGAGGAGTGGCTGTTGCGGCCCTTCAGATAGCTGAAGAGGAGCTTGCCGCGCTCATAGAACCCGTTCTCATCCGTCTCGCCGTATCCCTTGACGTTGAGGTCCTCCCAGTCGCTGGGCAGGATGTTAAGGTAGTACTTGTAGGTGTCGCCGGTGCGCTCGCACTCGATGATCTTGAGCTCCAGGGCCTTGTCGATCTTCTGGTTAAAGACCTCGCGGCGGTACCTGCCCTCCGCCGTGTTCTCGGAAGAGTTGAAGTCATCCTGGTAACGATGGAGGTTGATGGACGGATAATGGAGCCAGGAAAGGCCGGTTCCGAATACCAGATCGTCCTCGGCGCTCAGCCTGCTGCTGGTGCGGCCAAGCTCACGGTCGGTCTCGGACTTGGTCAGCTCCTTATACTGGGCATAACCGGTATCCATGTGGAGACGGATATGCTCGCCATTGCTCAGGTGCATGGTGGCGGAAGCAGCCGCTTCATAGCCATTTTCCCAGAGCTGGAGGTTCTTCAGGTCACAGAGGCCGTTGCCGACGGATGCCTGGTAGCAGACGATGGCATCGACGACGGAGGAAACTGCCATGGTGTCGCCCTCGTTGATATGGCGGCGGAAGGCATTCTCGATGGTCTGGCCGTGGGAACCTGTCATGAGCTTTCTGGGAACCAGGATGACCTTGTTAATGTGGCCGTACTTGTCCCCCTTGAGCTCCAGGGAGGGAGCGCTGGTCACGGTCAGTCTTCTCATGATGTCATCGACGGAGTTGTTGATCCGGATGGACTGCTCCGCCTGGGAAACGTCCTTCAGGACCTCCTCGAAGTAGTCTGTAATGGTCAGGTTGAGGCCGCCCGTGGCGCCGGAGTACTTGCCGACGCTGCAGATCCGGCTCATGACGTCATCGAACTGGCGGCGGGCCTTGCCCGGCTCTCCGCTGATCCAGGCTTCCAGGTTCTCATAGAAGTCGTCGATCAGAGCTCTCTTGGCGTCGATAATGTTGATGCCGTTGACCTTGGACTCGACACGCTCACGGACCCATCCGTAGACAGCCGCATCGGAGCAGAGGTTGACGCCGTTGGGGTCGCCGGTGGAGGAGGCGAACTTCTTGTAATCCGCCTCGTCCAGGCTGCTGCCGACGCCGGTGTAGTAGTCCATCATGGTCTCGATGACGCTGGCGAACCTCACGCAGTAGTCCTTGAAGCGGACGATCCTGTCGTCGAACTCGGTCTTCCAACCGCCGTTGCCGCCGGTCATGCGCTGAGCGACCTTGCAGTAGATGTCGGTCTGGGCGGCAGACCGGGCAGTCTGGCACCACTCGTCAACTGTCTTCACCATAATGCTATCGACCAGCTTTCCGAAGAAGCCTTTGACCTGGATGGTACCGGGATAGCGGCCGGGCGTGTTGGCCAGTTTATTGAACTCGGAAGCCACTACCTCAATCTGATGGCGGAGAGAGATGGTCGTATAATTCTCCGGGACACCCTTCTCATCGTCGTTGCCTTTGCCCTCATAGAGGTACTCGATGGCTCTGGGTCCGTAGGTGTTCATAATCAGACGTGCCTGGGTCTCGATGGAAGTATAAAGCTTCTGCAGCTCGAGCGGGAAATCCACCACCGCCTTATTAACAGTGCGCTCCACATTGAAGCCCTTGAGATACTCTCTGAAATCACCGGTGGCAAGCTGGTCGTAGGTGACCTCATACTGGTTCTCTCCAACACCGGTCTTGGAGGAGAAGAGCCGAAGGACCTTGTTCTTAAGGGAGTTTTCATCCAGCTTGGCCCGGCTGTCCAGGCTGAGCAGGGTCCGCATGGCAGTCTCGAACTCGATCCTGCTAAGGCGCTTCTCCTTGGTGCAGAAGGCGGCCTTCTGGGCATCCTGCACACCCAGGGTATCGACGGCGGTGTACATTTTCCTGTTGATCCGGCTGACCACGTTGGGGATGACGATCTTCTCCGGGATGGAGGCGTGGGCGAAGCCGATGCCGCAGTAGAGGTGGGAATCCTCGGGGCAGGCATCCGCCTTGAGGACGCCCGCATTCATCATTTCCTTCCTGGACATGGTGGTGGAGCGGATGGTCAGGTTGTTGCTGTAGAAGGCCCGCTGCTCGAACTTGCCCTCGGAGTCGGCGATGGAGTTGACGATGGTCTCGGCGATCATGGAGACGGCCGCGTCATAGTCGCCGGAAATGAGGACCGGGAAGTCATAGAGCCTGTTGACATTGGAGACCACCACGTCGTTGGCTGCCACCTGGGAGGGGAAGAGCTCCTGGCGGTCGTCCTCGAAGTCGATGCTCATATAGCTCTCCAGCTCCTTCAGGGCGGCAAAACCGTTCCTGTAGAGGCTGTTCTTGGAGGCGGTGGAGTTGGCATAGCGCTCGGCCGTATCCGGAAGCATGAGGTAGCCGTAGACGCGGACGTCGTTCTTGTTGGGGCAGGCGCGTCTGGCCTGGGCCGCGATGTCCAGGAAGGTGCCGCTGCCGTTGCCGCCGCTGATGCCGGAGAGGATCATGATATCCACCGGCAGGTTGGAAAAGCCCTTCCAGTCATTCTTGAAAAGGTTCTCGATGTGGTCGCGGAGGATCTCGTCGTTGGTCTTGCCGCCGTTCTTATCGTAGAGCTTGATCTTGCCCGTCATACGGTCCTGGCTGGCGCCATCGGAGTTGAGCAGGGTCACGTTGTAGTCGGCCGGCACGAACTTCTTGTAGAAGAAGTCCCTGTTGGCGGCGATCATGCGCTGGTCGGCAGCCGGGGAGGAAATGTTGATGACATCGATGCCCAGCTTCTTCATGGCATCGATCTCACCGGTGGAGGAGTCCACTACGATGAACTTGACATAAGTGGCAAAGTCCGGGGTCAACTTCTGGTTGGCCGTCTTCATGGCCTCCCGGATGGCGGACATGCCGCTGCCGCCGCTGCTGATGACCAGGGTCAGGCCCTGTTTTCTGGGCGCTCTCTTATTCTCCACGCCGAACAGGGTGCCGTTGCCGGCGTCGACCTTGCCGACGTCCAGCATGATTTCAAGCTGCTCTCTGGATAACTGTTCTGTTGCCATATTTCCTCCTCGTGTGTTGATAAGTCCACGTTTTTTTCGTGATCATTTATATGCTCGCGCCGCAGAAATAAGCGCTGCGGCGCGGCTTATTTACGTGAATGCGGCTGTCCGGCAGGCATTTTTGCTGCGCTTGCGTTCTGCCGTGTATGAAGGGGACGTGCGGTCCTCATCGCCCGATCCGGTTTTGGCTTTACGCCTGAGCCTTACATCTGAATTCTGAACCGGCATCGGGATTTCTCCGTCAGCTGAGTCTTGTCAGTGTGACTGAGAGCGACGGGCCGGTGATCCGGATCTCATGCCCGCGTCTGATTTCCACCTTCTTGAGCTTCTTCGGATCCTCCTCGGGCACGCCGTCAATCTCGACATCCATACCGTTAAGACCTGTCACGAAGACACTCTTGGAAAGCTTGGTGCCCGCCTCCAGTGTGACGGCGCCGAAGCCGGTGTCCATGTCAAGCTCGGAGAGCAGGCGATCCAGCTTGCACTTGGCCTTCTTGCCGGAGCCGGTGGATCCGATCCTGACCTCAGGTTCATTGCTGCCGGTGCTGGTGTAGATATCCCAGGTGCCGTAGATCTTCCTGCCTGCGAAGAGGAAAATGCAGACACCGGCGGCGGCGATGAGAAGGACAGCCAGAATGCCGACCGGAAGCCCGAACTTCTTTACTATGATCTCCTTGCTGGTGATTGAGGTCACATCGAAAACGATGGTGTAGTTGACCAGGACATCGTTGTCGTCCATGCCCACGACGGAGAAGCTGGCTTCGCCACCCTTCTCGGCCGTGAAGGTGATGCCGGTGCGCTCGCGGTCCTGCATCCAGCTGATGCAGTTGTCTTCATTTTTGTCCTCGAGGACCACAATTCTGGGCGGCAGGCCGTCGGGATCATGGAAGAACTGGTCCCACTTGAACTCCATCGACTTGGGATACTGATCACTGTCCGGGGAGAGCTCGATGGTGATATGCTTGTCCTCCTCGGTGCCCGTGAAGGTCAGCGGCTGGTTGGTGACCTCGAACTGGAAGGTCTGTTCCACCTTGTCGCTGTCGGAACCGTCGCTGGCTGTGACCGTGACCGGATAAACGCCGGCCTGGCTGCCTGCGCACATGGTCAGGATACCATCGGGCGTGATCTTGTCCTTGATATTGACAGTCTTATCATAGTCGACGGTGTAAATCAGGGCGTCACCGTCAGGGCTGTCGAAGTACTCATCCAGATGGATACCGCCGGCTTCCTTGCCGCAGTCGGCGCTCATGTCAGGAATCTGTCCCTTGACTACCGTCGGTTCATTGTCGATTGTGTAAAGGAACTTGCCGCTGGCCTTGTAGCCGTTGCGGAAGCCCTTATCGTCGACCCTGGCATAGACGCTGTAGCTGCCCTTCTTCTCGAAGGTGTAGGTGGCGACGTAGCCGTCGCTGGTCGCGGACATGTCCATGACGGGCTTGTCGTTGATGTAGAGCTTGGCCGGGTGGTCCTTGTAGAAGGAATCCGACGTGAAGGCCCTGCCGCCATACTCGTATGTGGCCTTGAAGTCCACCGTGGTCTGGGCGGGGATTTCTCCGCTCGCGATGGAGGAGTAGAGCGCCAGGTTGGTCTGGGTCATGAGGACACTGGCGGCTGTGAAGTTGCCCTCCCCCTCCTTGACGCCATCCATGTCGATCTGCCACTTGCCGGCCTGGGGCGCGTAGACCTTAAGCATGATGTACTGCTTGTCAAAGACTGCAGCCAGGTTTTCATTTACCTGTGTATCGGCAGCTCGTTTGAAGGCTGTTTCCTTGCCGTCCGGCGTCGTGACCTTGAAGCCTTTCACCTTGTCGAGAACATCGCTGGTGAAGGTCACGGACCACTCGGCAATCATGTCGCCGACGTTCTCTTCGTAGTGCGGTCCTTTAAACGGCGTCGTGGAAGGTTCCGGGCTTGCGAAGAGCCGGCTGATGATCTCCTGGAACTTCTGCTGGGCCTGCTTGGTGTCCCGGAGCTCGATCGGCTCGGTACCGGTCTTCTTGGGAATGTTCTCCCTCATCTGATAATAACCGACAGCGCCGAAGTTTGTTGCATCCTTCTTGTTGTCTCCGGCAAAATTCATCTCCATGCCGTAGACGTCCCAGCTGTTGGAAGCTGCGACGGAGAGTGCCGCCTCCATGCTGTCGTAATCCATATACATGCTGAGGTAGGGGTTGTAGCCGTCCTGCTGACCCTCCACCTGGCCGTCCGTCATGAGGATGATGGCGGCATTATCCTTGGCAGCCTTGGCTTCTGTGAGCATCTGGGAAGCGGCCTGCATGGCATAGCCGACCGGGGAAAGAGGACCGGACTTGGCAGTCTCCTCCTCAATGACCTTTTTGGCAGCCGCCTTGGCCTTCTGACTGGTAAAGTCCTGAAGGGGGAAGGCCACCTTGATCAGGTTGCGGCAGGCTGCGTCGTCGGGGCAGATATTGTAGGCATCCTTCCCGTAATCAACGCCGAAGACCACGATGCCCAACCGGCAGGCCCGGCCTTCAGGCAGCATGTCGATGAACATCTTGGTGCCGGCAGCCACCAGCCTGTTGGGATCGTTGGCCGGCATGGTGCCGGAGCAGTCCAGGACCAGGACGACATCCACCGGCGTCTCATCGATTCCGCCCTCATCCGCCCATACAGCAGCGGACGGCAGGCACATCGAAACAAAAAAAACAAGAGCCAGGAGAACTGCCCAAATTCCTGCTCTTTTTGACCTTCTTGCGTTCATAGCATGTTTCCCCCATCCAAATCGTTTGTAAATGCAAACCCCGAGGACAACCAAAATCCCGGGCCTCCCTCTCCGGCGGTCCATCCGCCTGGATGCCCAGGTCTTAAGACCGTCCGAACCGGTCCCGGAAGCGGATGTCTGCCCGCCAAAAGGGCAGACTATCCGTTTGCATATACACTATACCATTCTATCACCATGCACAAAAGAATACCACATTTTTCATTTAAACTAACACATTTTTCATGTCGCGCCATCATGACTCCGCCGTCATTTTTCCAAGCTTGACTCTGAGGATCCTCCGCACCGACTCGTCGATTCTCTCTTCAGTGATCCGCCCATCCTGAGCCGCGGACTGCACCGCGCTGTAGGCGTCCCCAAAGCTGGCCGGCATAAGAATCATGTCCACACCGGCGTTAATGGCTTTGATGGCCGCGTCGCCGGAACTGTAGTAGTCCGTGATGGCCTGCATGTTCAAGGCATCGGTGAGGATAATACCTTCGAACCCCATCTCGCTCCGCAGGATATCCGTCAGAAAATAGCGGGATATGGTCGCCGGCACGTCCTCCCCGGTATCGACGTTGGGAAAACTGATGTGGCCTGCCATGACAAATTCGGCCCCGGCCTCTATGCCGGCTGCAAAGGGTTTAAGGTCTGTCTCCCTGAGTTCATCCATGGTCCGGTAGGATACCGCGGCACCCTTGTGGGAGTCTCCCGTCGTGGACCCGTGTCCCGGAAAATGCTTGAGCGTCGCGCTGACGCCATACCCGGTCAACCCGCGCACGCATTCGGCCACCATCCCGGCCACCGCATCCCCGTCGCTCCCGAAGGCCCGATCCCGGACGACCGTATTTTCCGGATTGGTCAGCACGTCGGCTGTCGGAGCAAAATCCACATTGATACCGTAGTCTGCCAGGTAAGAGCCTATATAAGAACCGACCGCATTGGCCTCCGCGGGATTCCCCGTCGCGCCGACGTCTGCCATCCTGCCCGTCTCATTCAGGCCGAAATTCCCGTTTTTGGCGATTCGAAGGACCGTGCCGCCCTCCTCGTCGACCGCGATGAAGGGTATTACGCCCGCTCGGTCCATGCTGATCTGCGTGATTCCCTCTGTAAATGAAGACAACTGGTCCGGCCCGGAAATATTGTTCTCAAAGAGAACGATTCCCCCGACCGGCCGCCTGTCGAAGGCGCTCTGGGTAGTATCTCCAGCCCTGGTGACATCGGAAACACCGGTCAGTGCGTCCGGCGTCACAAAGAAGAGCTGGGCCACCTTGTCCTCAAGGGGCATAGCGGCGAGCATCTCCTCGACTTTTGCTTCGATCTGGGAAGCTTTGTCAGCTGACGCGTCCGTTTCTCCGTCGGAAGAGTTTGTCCCCGCAGAAGGATTCGTGCCTTCCGCATCGGCTTCTGCAGATTTCGTTCCCTCTGCCCCGGTGCCGGCCGCTCCTGCTCCTGCATTGGCCCCGCTTCCGCCAGTCTTTCCAGCATCCGTGCCGGCTGTTCCGGCATCCGCTTCCTGACCTGCAGTGTTCTCGTTGGCGGCGCCTGCTTCGGATGTTCCGGCGCCGGCCGTCCCGGCTTCGCCCGCACCCGCGCTATCTGCGCCGGCACCTGCGCCTGAAGTGCCGGCACCGCCGTTCCCGGCGTCTGCCTCATCCACTCCCCGGCCGTCAGCGCCAGTCCCCGGGTCCGCTCCGGTTTCCCCGGTGCTGGCCTCAGAAGCTTCATCCTGCGGTGCAGCTCTATCACTGGCTTCGGCCGGCGCTTTAGCGCCGGCCTCCGCATTTTCCCCGGTCACATTTTCCTGACCGGCAGTGTTTTCATTTTCAGAATTGCCTCCTCCAAGCAGACCGCTGCGTTCGACTCGAATACCCGCCAGCATGCCTAGGGAGAAGAAGAGGAGAATGGACAAAAGCCAGGCGAGCGCCCGAAGTCCCCTCCCGCGTCCGTGTTTTCTCTTCATGCTCATCCAGCCTCGTATTCCAGAATATAGCCCACCCGGCCGGTCCACTGGGGAACGACGTTGAGCACGTTGTTGGGAATGTCGTTGATGACATACCGGTTCTCGGATTCAAAATAACACAGATCGACCTTGTCCTCCGTCACGACAGGCGTCTGGCTGGCGTCCTCGAAGGAGGGCTCCCCCTTCATCCAGTACCCGTACATGGGCGAGGTGGAATCATTGAGACGGTCGCCGATCAGAACGTTATTGGTATCGACCCAGTAGTAGCCGGAGTTGTTGCTGTTGCGGCGGGCACCGATGAAGAAGCGTCCCTTCTCCTTGCCCTCGGCCGAGATCTGGCGGCAGACCTCCTCCAGCTCGGCGGCGGTCTCGAAGACAGCCAGGTGGGCGTTCTTTTTGCCGCTGGTCACGCAGAGGTTCAGCGCCTCCTCCCAGGTCACGTCCGCGAAAATGATTTCATACCTGTGTTCCGGCACCGGCGTGGGAGTTGGCGTCGAAGTCGGCTCCGGAGTTGGCGTAGCTGTGGGTTCCGGCGTAGGCGTCGGCGCAGCTGTAGGCTCCGGCGTAGGTTCCGAGGTGTTCTCCGCAGGGACCTCCTCATTGGGTCCTCCACCGTCATCCGACCCATTCCCGCTGTCCGCCGAATGATCGGAAGCTTCTGTTCCGGCTTCCGCCGTGCCGCCCTCAGTCGGCCCTTCGTAATGGATATCCCCTCCGGAAGGCTCAGGTTCCCTCCTCATGAGACCGCTGACGATCCGTGTCGCAAAGAAGGCGAGCAGAACAATGCCGACCACCGCTCCGGCAGCCATGGCAATCTTGTCCAGCGGCAAACCGCCGGCCCCCGGACCGGTATCCTTGCCGCCACCGGTGGGATAGGCAGGGACAGGCCCCTCTTCCTTGTTCCGCCAGGCCTCGATTTTCTTCTTTTTGGGCTCCTCCGGAACAGGCTCAATGGAACTCTCGCTGATCGGCTCTCCGCACGCGCAGAATGTGTCCGCCGGATTGACTTCCCGGCCGCAGCGTTTGCATCTGTATCTCATCTTGTACCGTCCGTTATATCTGTTGAATACTGTATGGCTTCTGAGGAGTGCCGGGCCCTGTCACTTTACGCGGATGAGTCATCCCGCGATACAAGGCAGGGTCAGCTCCTGAGCAAGTCCTACTTGTCCATGACGGGTGTCATCCCTCGATGCATGGCAACGCCTGTTCCTGATCAATTCCATTTGCCTGACCGGTATCGACCCGCAATACAGGGCAATGACGACATCAGGACTTGTAAGTGTCGTACTGCTTCTGGAAGGCATTGATCTTGTTGACGTTGGCCCGCTCAATGTCCGAAAAATAGTTGTAAAAGAGGACCTCCACATCTGTTGTGGGGCAGGCCGCCTGAGCCTTCTCGTACCAGTCCTTGCCGTCGAAGTGGGCGATAGCGTCCTTGGATGTCTCGGAGATCCCGTTGAAGGTATGCCCGTAACGGGCATAGATTTCATTGACCGCCAGCTGGGAAGTAAAATGAAGATCCCGCGCGCTGAGTTTCTTCCATGCCTTCAGGTCCTTGTCCGTGATCAGGCGGGAACTGGAGAAGGGAAGAACAAAGTCCTCCATAGGGGCTTCTGCGCCGCAATAAAGCCGAATCGTGTTCGCGGGTTCCGGCGTCGGGGTAGGCGTCGGTTCCGGCGTCGGAGTAGGCGTGGGCTCCGGTGTAGGAGTAGGCGTCAGAGTCGGCGTCGGTTCCGGTGTAGGAGTAGGCGTGGGCTCCGGTGTAGGCTCCGGCGTAGCTGCCGGCTCGTCAGACGGTTCGTCTGTATCCCCGTCAGCGCCTTCCGTATCCTCCGGTCCAACCGTTTCCGCGCCGGTATCTCCTTGCTCGGTCTCCGAGCCGGCGGAAGTGCCGCCCTCGGTGTTACCTTCCGTCACTGTTCCGCCTGTCCCTTCTGAGGGGCGGAAAACCCTTGGGATGACTGTTGCTATGACGATGCCAAGCAGAAAGAAGGCTGCCAGAATGCCGGCGTACTGAAGAATTTTATTGTTCCAGATGCCGGTCGGCCCATCGTATATCACAGGACCCGGTCCCAGTTCCACGGTTTCGTCATCGGAATCGACGGTTTCATCCTCCGCCTCCGGCGCCTCTTCCGCCGCCCTGGCCAGCTCCTCCAAATCGATCGGATCGCCGCACTCCGGACAGAAGGCGATCTTACCCTGGATGTCCGCCCGGGTCAGGATCCGCCCGCATCGTTTACATTTCATAATCGTTCCTCGTCAATATGCCTTCCGGCCGCCTGATTTCTGGCGGCCGAAAGCCTTTCACCCGTCAATACCAGACGCCGTTGGCCTTCTGCCAGTCGTTCAGCGCCCGGAAATTGGCCTTCTCGTAGGTATTGAAATAGTTGTTGAGCAAAGTCTCATAGTTGTTGGAAGGATTGATCCTCTGAGCAGCCTGGTACCAGCCTTTGCCTTCAAAGGCGTCCCTGGCATCCTGGGCTGTCTCACGGTCGGCGGTGAAAGTATAGCCATACCGAGCCAGCAGTTCGTTGATGGCCAGCTGGGACAGCTTGTGGCGGGTATACTCGTCGTCCGATCCAAGGACCTCATCCATCCGGGCGGTGGTCAGATACTCGGAACTGCTCTCCGGGAAAATGAAATCCGCCTCCGGCGCCTCGATGCCGCCATAAATGGTGATGGTCGCCGCCGGCTCAGGTGTCGGTGTCGGCGTCGGTTCCGGGGTAGGGGTAGGCTCAGGAGTCGGCGTCGGTGTCGGTTCCGGAGTCGGAGTGGGCTCAGGAGTCGGCGTTGCTGTCGGTTCCGGAGTCGGCTCAGCCGTCGGTTCCGGGGTGGGCTCGGCTTCCTCGACCGCCTCCTCGGCCTCTGGAGCTGTCTCCTCAGCCGGCTGTGTTTCCGCTCCCGCAGCCACTTCTTCAGATTCGGATGCCGTAGAGCCTTCTTCCTCCGACAGAGCGGTGCCGGTCCCTCCAGATCCGACCACTGTCTCGGAGGCAGTAACATCCTTTTTCTTATTGTCACCGGCCCCTCCGATGACCAGGGTCCCGGCGACAGCGCCCAGCACAACAGCAGCCGCCATGATGCCGACTGCCCCAGCAATCGGGAAGCCGCGCCTTGTGCCGCCGGAGCCGCCTTGCCGACCGCCTCCGTTGACGCCTTGCCGGCCGCCTCCGGTACCGCCCTGCACGATGGTCTGGGTCCCGCCCAGGATTACGCCGGTGTCGTCAGACTCTTCGAGCCCGGGGCCGGCATCACCGAAATCGATAGTGCCGGCAGCTTCCTCCCGGGTCCTCATCCTGCCATTCTGCAGCGCCGCCTGCCTTCTTTCCTGGGCCGCCTTCCAGTCGTTTTTGCCGATCCGGGTTCCCGCGGCAGCGACAGTGACCACTTCCCCGGGCCGGCTCTGTCCGCCTCGAACCCTTGCCGTAGTGGTTCCTGTCCTGGCGGTTTTATCGTTCCGGACGGTTTCCGTTTTTCCGGTCTTCAGGTTCTGGACGCTTCCCGTATTACCGTTCTTCCCATCGTTGCCGGTCCTTGCGGCCTCCGTGGTCCCGGTATTCGTCTCATTGCCGGTCTTTATTTTCACCGAGTCGCCGGTGCCCCCGGTCACGATCTTCTTTTTGACCTTCTTCTTTTCAGTTTTCGGAGGAATAGACTCAGCATCCAGCGGGTCGCCGCACAGAGGGCAGAACAACTCGCTCTCATCCGGAATGATTTTTTTACAATGCGGACAAATCATCTTGTCTCTCCTGTCAGAATGTGTAAATACACCTTGAGCCCCGCGCAGGAAGCCGCGGAGCCCGGTACAATGTCATTCAGTTCATCGCCGCTCGGGCGGAAAAGAAGAAAAGCTGTCCCCTAAAGGGAGCAGCTTTTCCGTTCACTCGTTTCACTAGGCCGGATACCGCCATCGCTCCGGCGGTAAAGCCTGTCCCCGATCAGCCCGCGACCGGTGCCTGCGCCATGAGCACGGCGTCGTAGCCGTATTCATTGATGGTGCCGGCGTCGCTCATGCGGACGTGCTCGCTGTCGCTGACCAGCGCAAGAGCGGTGTCGTCCGGATAGACATACCAGAAGTTCTTGCTGTCGGTAAAGTTCGTGATATAGCTGGTCGGCACGCAGTAGAGATAGTGCTGCACCTTCTCCAGGTAAGCCGGATCGTTCACGGCCTGCATGATCTTGGTAGATGTCTCGTCAGAGCCGCTGCCGTACTCGGCGGCAAAGGCCTCGAAGAGGTCATCGTAGTCATCCCAGCAGGAGTCGACTTCCTGCCACTTGCCGTCCACATTGACAAGGCTCCAGGCGTGGCCGCCCTTGCTCTCCTCGTTGCCGGCGATGCCGCACATGTAGACGCCTTCAATACCTGCCTGCTGGCAGAGGTAAATGAAAGCCTGAGAGTAGCCGTCGCAGACGCAGGTGTTCTTGTCGCCGCGGCTGTTGGCAACCAGGGCGCCGTAAGCAGTATGGGCGAAATCCTGGCCGATGCCCTGCTCCATGACTTCATTGTCATAGACGACGGAGCTGATCAGCTTGTCATGGATCGCCTTGGCAACGTCCGCCTGGCTGGCATTCAGGTCGATGTCCGCAAGGAAGTCCTCGGCGGCCTTGTTGAATGCCGTCATGTCCTTCTCATAGTCGTCGTAGGTGTCCGCATAGCGGATGTAGAGGATATACTCTCCGCCCTGGGAAATGTAACCAAACTCAAAGTCTGTCTCGATGCCGTTGTAGAGCCAGAAGAGTTCCGGATGATCGTAAATCAGGCTGTAGTAGGCCGGAGCCAGATAGTCGACGAAGAAGGTATCGTTCGGCTTCTCCGCCAGGGCGAAGGTCGCGATGTTGTTCTCGTCCGTCGGATCCTCAGTCATCATATACATGGCGTCGTAGAGAGTCTGCTGGTCCGGCGTGAGCTGGTCATAGTAATAGAAGGCCGGCGCATTGTTGACGAGCAGACTGTCGATGCCCGGTGTGTATGCGCGCATGGCGCGGTCGAGCTCAGCACCCTCTTCTTCGCTCAGCTCCTCGGCGTCATTCAGGTCAAGGTCGATGATGATATCGCCGACGGGACGTCCGTGCTCAGCCATGAAGGCGGCGACGGTCTCGCCGAAGGATGTGTTCAGAACTTCGCC
>ODAJ012126124.1_pt1 | contig 15538 bp, 29 predicted proteins | sample 1539241 | NCBI WGS metagenome assembly ODAJ01 (sample SAMN02144231, study PRJEB22623) | gut metagenome | biome: sheep rumen | host: Ovis aries | place: New Zealand
TGACCGAGGAAAGAGCCTGGACGGCTCGCATCTTCCCCCTTCCTGGAGCCTGCGGCGTCTCGATCCAGGTCAAGAAATACATCACTCCTGGCTTCACCCTCACCCCCGTCAGCGCGGTCGGAACGACGAGCCAGGTCACCATCAATTTCTCCGTGTCCTATGTCGGGAGCGAACCGAACCCCATGGGCAGCGCGACCGTCACGGCAAGGGTCGGAAGCGGAGGCCTGGAGCCTTCGACGACGGTCTTCCTCCGTGGATCGGTCTTGTCCGCCTCGGCGACGTTTACGGCAGGACAATTCGACAAGATGGCGTTCGACCCCCAGCGCGACACGTCCATCTTCGTCAGTGCAACCGCCAACCCCGGAGCCCAGACATCCGACACCTTAACCATTACCTATTGATATGAAATCGAGCACTATGTTTCTCCGGACCGCCGCCCTCTTCCTCTACGGCATCATCACCGTGGCGACCTGTGCCGCCGTGTGGAACTCCCACCCGAGCGGAACCGTCGCCGTGGTCGCAGGCCTGCTCCTGCTGGCCAACGGCTATGTCATCTTCCGCAAGGCGAAGGCCATGTCCAAAGACATCGAAAACAACGGTATTACCAACAACTAATACGCTATGAGCACAATTACCCTTCCCAACATCCGGGTCAGTTCCGACCTGACTGTGAAGGTTCGCCTGAAGGACTCCGGCGTGGCCATCGACTGGTCCACGCTGACCAAGATTAAGGCGAGCATCTATTCGGACGCGCAGAGGGCCCTGGCGGGCCGCTGTGACGTTTCCATCGACGCGGAGGACCCCACCCTCCTCGTGTGCAACTACGCGGCAAATAAGCCCCAATACGTGGGCGTGAACCGCATCGTCGTCTCCGCCAAGTACATGGGCGAGACGAAGACCTACGACAAGCCTGCTTTCACCTTCGTGAGATGGACCGATGACCTTGCCGGTGAGCCGGTCACCATCGACGACCCGGACGTGGACGTGGAAATCTCCGTCGAAGACATCTCCAGCTCCATCCTCCAGGAGGCCGTGGACGCGGCCTTCGAAGCTGCCGACCGTGCCAACGACGCCGCGGAAGCCGCCGAGCACATGGTGGACATCCACACAGGCCCCGAAGGCAAGTCCGCCTACGAGGTGGCCGTCGAGGAAGGCTACACCGGAACGGAAGAGGAATGGCTGGCCTCTCTGGTCGGCCCCCAGGGCCAGCAGGGCATCCAGGGCGAGACCGGCGAGGCTGCCGGATTCGGCACCGTCTCCGTATCTCTCCAGGAGGATGGCGGACAGCCTTCCGCGACCGTTGCTGCATCCGGCACCGACACGGCCAAGAACTTCGCATTCACCTTCAACAACCTCAAGGGCGAGAAGGGTGACAAGGGCGATCAGGGCAACAGCGGCTACACCGGAGCCGCCGGAGAGCTGGAGGTCGTGAACAACTTGACTGACGGTGGCGCAACCAAGGCGCTCTCCGCCGAAATGGGCAAGACCCTGGAGGGAGAAGTCAGTCAATTAGAGGCCAAAGTAGATGAGTTAATCCAACCCGCAGACACGGACGATGACTTCGACATCTCTGATGAAAATTCAAATATTATCGTTCGTTTCCGCGATGGTGAAGTATTAACAAAAAACTTCAATTCGGCAGAAGCGGTAAAAGCACAAGACAAAGAACTTGGGGACTTATCCATTCAAGATGAAAATGATAATTGCCTCGTTGTATTTGAGAATGGAGAAGTAATGACAAAGAACTTTGATTCCTCCATTTTGAAAACAGACACCGATAACGATAACGATTTTTCAGTAGGTGACACGGATGGAAAGACAATCTTCGGAATTAACAACGGTTTCCCCGTGACTAAAAAATTTGACGGTGCGAACATAGTGAGCCGGATTATTGAGTTAGAAGGAAGGAGGAGTGTTGAACTTGAAGGATGGAGCAGAATGCCCGGCCTCGGTGACAATCCGCTTTCCTTTATCCGTTTTGATGGAGGAATGGGAAGAATTTTCCGGGAATGGGGATTTATAGGTGATTCGTTGAGTAGCGGAGAAATGTACGGAAAAAAGACACAAGAATTATCTCTTGGGGTTGAGTATTCCGATACGGCAATATCCGGTGGTGCTTTGGTTTCGGAAGTTGGGTCTTCCGTTACCGCATCGTTTACCGTTCCTGCTGGTGCGTATGCCCCGAAACTTCGTCTCGTTTTCGGTAGTAATTCCGGCTTATCCGGTAAAATTGTGGCCGCAAAGGTTTCTGGTGGTGTTTATACCGCCCTTATAACGGGAACAACCGCAACAACCTACACGGAGAATCTTGCAGTCGGTGACACTATTGTAGTATCATACCCGGCTATAAATGCCCCGCAAATCCTTTATGGGACAACCTTCGTTCAAGATATGTATGACCTTTCATCCGGGCAACAAATGGCGAGATTACTCGGTGCTAATGGTTACAATTTCTCCGTTGGTGGCGAATATTGTAAGCGGTGGTGTACGGGTGCAGACAATAACCGAAGGTGGCAGAAGGCACAAACCGACCTCAAAGACGCATACACAATCGCACTCGGTGCAAACGATAGGGCCTATTGGTTTGCTAATAGTGTTGTAGATTATCCTTGCGTAACTGCATACCCTAATAAGAACCAATACGGTAGTTTAACCATTACAAAGGCAGAAGTCCTTGCAGACATTAATCTTTCCGACTATACCAACAATGCGGACTCCTTTGCGGGTTGGTATGCTGGGATTATTCAACGGCTTAAATCAATAAGGCCGGATGCACATATTTTCTGCATTACCAACCCAGGAGAAAGTGGTGGCAAGGAATGGAATCAAGTAATCCGTCTTGTTGCAGAAATAATGATGGAAGAATATGGGAATAATGTGTGGCTTGTTGATTGGGCAACTTTCGACCCCATAACCCCGGAGATTGCGGAAAACTGCAACCTTAACGGGCATTGGTCGGCATTCGGCTACTTATATGCCGCATATATCATCAGTACCTATATAGACTGGCTGATACGAAGCAATATTGACGCATTCCGTGGGACTTCTCTTATCGGGACGGGTTATATTGCGAACGAATGGGAATTATAACAATTAAATTACTAACGCTATGGGCAAAAAATTAGTTATCAAAGGGGCAGACTTTTCGGAAAACGGATTCGTCTACGAAATTGTCAAAAAAGAGATTACTTCCTTGTATGACAGAGAAGGAAATCTCGTCACTCAATCTTCCGAATACCTTCCCGCAAACGGATGGTACTACTACGAACAAACCGAGGATGGTGTCCTTAAAAAAACAGGGTATAATCTTGCGAGTATGATTGCACTTTGCACAACGCAGACATCGGGAGGTGGCGATGTGTTCGTAGATGTCGAAGACTATACCGATGCGGAAATCATAACGAGATGCAACCTCGGGCCGGTTTCCATCATCGCAGGTGTGGCGGTGCTTTTCTTCCTTGATTCTACCTACAATATCATCGGCGGTTTCAGCACAGGGGACAGTTTAGACGGATGTGTGAATGTCGGGGCGAGTGATACCCTTCGCACATTCAGCCAGAAAGTCCCTGCCGGGTGCAAGTATTGCGTGGCAACCGTCTTCACTTCATCCGCAAATGCGGCAACGATTTTCGATGATTTTAAGATTACCTTGTCCAAGAAAGTCATTACTGCATAAGTCATTTACTTCCGGCCCTAATTGACTGACTTAGCAAACTGATCACCGGGGGCCTCCGGGCCCCCATAACACAAAAACGAGAACAATTACATGGAGAACATCATGCCATTCATCGTCCAGGCCGGGGAGCTCATCGGCGCAGCTGTCCTCGGCGGCTGGATCTCACGAATCCTGACTATCAGGGCCCGCGTCCGTCAGGAGGACGCAGGCGCCTCAAAGGCCGAGGCAGAAGCAAAGGCCGACCAGATTGAAAACATCCGCAAGACCATGGACGACGTCTACAAGCCAATCATCGACGACCTCAAGCGTCAGGTCAGCGAGCTCCGCGACGAAGTCCGTGAAGTCCGCGAGGAGAACGAGCGCCTCAAGGATGAGAACGACCAGCTCCGTGATGCGATCCGTGAAATCCAGCCGGACCTCGTCCCCTCCAAGAGGAGCGTCAACGCCCAGCGGCAGACCCGGGGCTCGAACGGCCAGTTCGCAAAGAAGGAGGAGAAATGAAACTGAAGGTAGAACGCCGGTGGCCCAAGGCCACTTACACCATCGGGCGCCTGTACATCGACGGCATCTACTACTGCAACACTTTGGAGGATGCCGACCGCGGACTGAAATGGACCGACCCGCTGTCCTTCATCCAGTCCAGGAAGGTGGCTGGCGAGACGGCCATCCCCAAGGGGAAGTACACCATCACCATGAACGTCACCTCGCCAAAATATGCCGTGGTGGCGTGGTATTACAATCTTTGCCGGGGGAAGATGCCGAGGCTCCTGCACGTCCCCGGGTTCGACGGCATCCTCATCCATCCCGGGAATGACGCCCTCGACACAAGAGGTTGCATCCTGACCGGCAAGAACACGAAGGTCGGGAAGCTGACCGACAGCAAGGCCTGTTTCCAGCAGATCTACAAGCTCATGAAGGCCGCAGCCGACAAGGGGGAGGAAATCACCATCGAAATCGTATAGGGATTCCTGGCGCTGGTGGCCGTTCTCGTCCTTCTTTCGGACGTCGGCGCCGGGGCCCTTTTGACAAGGCCCTTCCGGGTGATTAGCTTTTCATAAATTCTTGGTTTTAGTTACGTGTTTCCGTCCTGCGCCGTGAGGTGCGGGACGGTTTTCGTCACGTAGTCGATGACGAGCCGGTTGGCCTCGTCTACCTTCTTCATGTCCCGCTTGATGTAGATGGCCGTGGTCTTGTGTCCCGCGGTCTTGTGGCCCATGCCCAGGGTTATCGTCGGGTCTGGGACGTCGAGCTCGGCGCAGAGGGTGGCCCAGGTGTGGCGGGCCCAGTTCGACGAGAGCTTCGGGAACATCCCGGCACCGAGGACCTTGCCGCGCTTCCCGAGAGGACGGCCCAGGGACTTGAGCCCGTAATCCATCCTACGCAGGTAGTCCTTGTGGTTCGTGTACCTGTCCAATGGCCTGACGAGATGCTCCGTTCCCTTGTACCTTTCGATGAGCTCCAGGGCCTCCGGCTCCAGCTTGACGGAGAGCAGGGTGCCGACCTTGCTCCGCCGGTATTCGAGGCGACCGTCCACCACCTGGTCCGGCTTCGCCCCGAAGAGGTCCACGGCATTGATGCCGCGGAGCATGAACATAAGCAGGAACATATCGCGGTATTCCTCTTGCCACTCCTCCACGGCCATCGTTAGGATCTGCCGCATCTGGTCTACGGTGAGGGCCTTCTTCATGGTCTCCTCCGTCTTGATTTTGTACTTCCGGAAGGGGTAGTGTGTGGTGAGCTCTTCGTCGAGGGCGAAGTTGCATATCGCCCGCAGGTTCCGCAGGTGTATCGCCCGGCTGTTGACCTTGCCGCCGATGGATGCGTCGAAGCCGTGGAGCCATACGCGGTCGATGTCCTCTATATACACGGGTGCGTCGCCCGCGTATGCGCGTAGTTTCGCCAGGGTGTGCAGGTACACCAGCTTCGTCCGCCCTTCCTTCGTGGAGATGCACATCTCCGCGATCTGCCACAGGGTCTTCCTCCTGTCCTCTTCCGGGACGTCGTCCATGTCCGGGGCGGTGAGCAGCTTCCGCAGGTGGGACGGCGAAACCCTCGCCAGCTTCCCTTCCTCCTTCAAGAGCATTATCCGGGCATTGACGCGGAGCCGCTGGGTGTCGAGGATGCCGTTCAGGCGCTTCGCGTCCTTCCGTCCTTCCACCCTTCCGGCCACGAAAAATTCTTGCTCCACGGAGACGCCCGTGGACAAATAGAGGTGCGTCCCGTGGCCGACGGAGAGCTTCACGGGGTAGGTGCCGTCCTGGAGGGGGCGCCTGGTGTCAAGGATGAACGGAGACTTGTCTTTCATTTGCGACTAAATTTGCTACCAAAATGTACCCATATGTACCCACATATACCCACTTGTACCCACTTTCCGCGACACCTTTTGTGCAGCATGGGGACAAAATATAGCGAAAAGGAAAAACGCAAAGCATTGATTTCCAATTCACTACACTATCGTGGGCGATGGCGGATTCGAACCGTCGGCCCCCTGCTTGTAAGGCATCACCCACCTTTGTATATTGTTTGTTTTCAAGCATTTACAAAAACTATTTTCGTTTGCAACCAAATTTGCTACATCATTCTCATGCACATCACGACCTTGTACATTCCGAGGATGTCCTCCTTCAGGACCTCGAACGGCGCGAACTTCGGGTCGTGGTTCGCTGACTGGCAGCGGATGTGCTCCTCGTCAGCTCCGGGCGTCAGGTATTTCAGCACCGGCCCGTCCACCGTGTCCAGGATGTAGGCACGGCCCCAGTCGATAATCCGCCCGGACACCCTTCTCACATACACGACGCTCCCGTTCGGAATGTCGGGGTACATTGATTCTCCATAGATGTGGACGGCCATGTCGATGTCCTTCACCGGCGAGATCACCCGCTCGCATTTCGCCTCCTCTATCCCTTCCGACCATCCCGTAAGGCTCCCGGCCTGGGCGAAGATGGGGAGAAGTGGAACCGTGTCCGCAGCTTCCGTCTCGACCTGTTTCTGCGAGAAGCTGATGGCGCCGACAGGACCTTGGAAGAAGTCGCTCATCGGAATGCCCGTGACTCTCGAGATGTCTTCGATTAACCCAGTTCGGATGTCGTCCTTTCCGAGTTGTCCGTTCAGGTTCGCAAGGGTCTTGCCGAGGCGGTCTGCGACCTCCTGCTGCGTGAACCCGTGCGTATTAAGTATCCGTTTAATATCAGCGCCTTTCATAATTCATTGATTAATTGAGTGTTATATTTTATTCCAAAAAAATATTGCTTTTTTGCTTGATTTTCTCAATTCTTCAATGTATCTTTGCCGAAGTAAATGAAGTAAACAATGGAGACCAAAAGAAAAACCGCCGGCTCCAAGCCAGCTTTCACTACTTCGTTCATCTACGGCAAAGATACGGCGGTTTTTCAACATCTCCAACAATTAATTGATTTTATGAAACAAAGTCAAAAATTAAGCGACCTGCTCGGCGTCATTTGCGTCGCCTTCGTTTTCGCAGGTTGTGTGGTGGGCCACGACGGCGGCCCCACCATCTGGAACCTTGTCTGCCTTGCCATGGCCGGTCTCTTCGGCTGGCTGTCCAAAAAGACGGAGGTGGTGAAATGAAACACGCGCCGAACCTCTGCCTCCGCTGTTGGTTTTACGTCCAGGGCAAATGCGTGAAAGGCCCCGACGATTACTGCAAGATTACGAAATCCAAATAACAACGTACCAATGAAAACTGACAAAGTAACAAGAGAAGACCTCCGGGCCCTCCACGACGGAGAGACCCGCACGTTCGAGCTTCCGAACTTCGCGGCGGTCCAGTCCGCAAAATCGTCCGCCTACATCCTCGGCCACATCGAGGGGTGCCGCTTCGCCTGCATCACCGACCCCGAGAAGAACGCTATATCCATCACGCGCTATGACCGCTGAACGTCCAGAAGTCAGCCCGCAGGGGCTCTACACCGGAAGGGAGGCGGCCAGGCGCCTGGGCGTAGACCGCCACACCCTTACCAGGTGGAAGAGATCCGGCAGACTGGTCCCGTACACCGACACCGGAAGATACAGGGGCAAGGACATCATCGCGGCATGGAACGGAAAGATTTGACCGGTATGGTACGGCAGGATGCAACCACGTTATTTTCCCTTTCTGCCGGGCGGATCGTGTCCGCCGCCGGTCACCAACTAATCTTCGAAAATTATGAAAGAACCCAGACCCGAAGACTTCCTCGATGAGGACGATTACGAGAAGGCCGTCGAAGCCTACGAAGATGCCATGTACTGGGCGGAAGAGCGGGCGATGATGGAATACTACGAGAACAAACCCAATAAAAAGAGACAATAATGGAAAAGGTACAAAAATCAGTTTTCGAGACGCTCAACGCAGTCAACTGCAACGAGCACACCGAAAAGAAGAACGGCCTCACCTACCTTTCGTGGGCGTGGGCCTGGGCGGAAGTCAAGAAGCGCTATCCGCTTTCCTACTACAAGATCTACGAGGACGAGAACGGTCGCCCCTACTTCACGGACGGACGGACCTGCTGGGTGAAGACCGGGGTCGTCGTCGCGCCAGCTCCGGAGGCAGCAGCACAGGGCTTCGGAATCGAGCATATCGAATACCTCCCCGTCATGGACTACAACAACAGGTCCATCCCCCTGGAGAAGGTCACCTCGACGGACGTGAACAAGAGCATCCAGCGGAGCCTCACCAAGGCCTGCGCCCGTCACGGTCTCGGTCTCTACATCTACGCCGGTGAGGACCTCCCCGAAGGCGAGCCCGAGAAGGCGGAAGAAAAGCCCGTAGAAACCCCCAAATCCACCCGGACGAAGAAGACCTCAACCAAGGAAGAGAAACCCGCACAGGCGCCCGCTCCAGCTCCTGCCGCCTCCCCTGCTCCCGCAACCGCGAAGAAGGTCGTCACCGACCAGAACATCAAGAAAATCGTCGACTGGGTCTGCGCCGTCCCGGAAGGCGAGGAACGCCTGGAGCGGATGAAGAAGGCCGAGGACGGCTACGAGTGGCCGGGCCAGCTCCTCAACGCCTTTTACGCCATGGTTGACCTTTCATAACCATTATATCTAAAGTATTACTTTAACTATGTATCAAGAAATTCAAGAAAAGCTCGCCCGCCTCGCCAGACTTGCCGAGGAACGCGAGAACCGGCTCATCGAGAACGAGGGCTTGGTTACCCCGGACATCGAGGCCATCGAGAAAGAGATTGACTTCGTCAGCTCCTTCCTCCAGGGCCCCGGCATCGACGACCTTGGCCGCTGGATGAAGGCGACCGAGGACAAGATTAACACCTACAAGGCCGAGAAGGCCGCTGCTGACCGGAAGGTCAAGGCCGCACAGAACACCCTCGACTTCATCAAGGCGAAAATCGCAGAGGTTATGACCATGACCGGCATGGACAAGGCGAAGGGGTCCTTCTATTCCTTCACCAAGTACGTCAGCGAGAAGTCGTCCGTCAATCAGGACGAGGTGGACCGCCTCTACCTGGACATGGCCACCAGCGCCGCCCACGACGCAGGCCTCCCCGCCTACATCGACGTGGTCCTTAAGACAAACACCACCGCCCTGAAGGAATGGGGCGCGACCGATCTCATCAACACCGACACCGCGGACGCGGTACGTTTCACCAAACCCAGAGGAGGGAAAGAATAATGGAACACATTGATTATTTGCAGTACATCTTGTCCGGCTTCAGCGCGGACTGGAAGGTCGAAAAGGACGGCACGATGGTCCACAGGCGGACCGGTTATACCATCACGTCGGAGCGGTTGGGCGAGAACTGGCTCAATCACATGGCGGAGAAAAACTGGGTGAACATGGACACCTTCGTGCGTGCGTACATCCACGCCTGTGCAGTCGCCCATGTCGACAACGTCAAAATCGGCTATTGCTTCTAATGGGCGGCTACGTCAAGGTCTACGAATGGATGCGCGAGCTCGGGCTCCGGCCCGGTGAGCTGCTCGCCTTCGCCGCGATCTATTCCTTCGGGAAGGACGGCGACTGGTTCACGGGCTCCGCGTCCTATCTCGGGAAGTGGATGTGCGTCAAAAAGAAGGACAACATCATCCGCGCCCTCTCCTCCCTGGTGTCGAAGGGCCTCCTGGAGAAGCGCGAAAGATGGGAGAACGGGCAGAAGCTGTGCGATTACAGGCCGTCCCCGAAACGGGGGCGGGGTATCCCCAAAACGGGGATGGGGGGTATCCCCGAATCGGGGATTCATAAGAATAGACCTGATAGTAATAGAGATAATATTAAAGAAATTAATAATAAAGAAACCCACCTGTCGGTGGAGGAATTTATTAACCAGCATAAACACTAAACCATGTCAAAACGCAACTTGACAAACATGATGCCCGCAGTACTCGCGGACATCCCGGTGCCGGAGACCTCACGCTTCGAGTGGCAGGTCCTCTCCGACATCATCCAGGACAACGCCGCGATGGCGCCGGTCATGGAAATCGTGAACGAATCGCATTTCACCTCCGAACTGCGGACCAACATCTGGCACGAATGCGTCCGCCTGTTCAACGAGGGCGAACCGTTCGACCTCTCCGGAATCGCCCTCGCCGTCGGCCCGGACTTCGTCCAGAACCTCTACAACCCCGACATCGTGGACGACATGGGCTACCGCTATGCCGAGGATCACGCACGAATACTGCGACACGCAGCCGCACGGCGCCTGTGCTACAAGGCCGGTCTCGAGGTCCTCGCCCTCTCCCAGGAACAGGGCACCACGGACACGTCAATCTATTCACGCGCAGCCGAGGCCGTGGCGAAGCTCGAGCCGACCGGCGCAAAGAGGGAGGCGAAGCTCATCGAAGTCCTGAACAACCTCGCCGAGGAAATCGAGAAACGCGAGCTCGACAAGGAATACGGACGCCCCAACCGAATCACCTCCGGCATCATCGCCCTGGACGACGTCCTCTACGGCGGATTCGCGCCCGGTAACCTTGCCATCGTCGCGGCCCGTCCGTCCGTCGGCAAGACGGCCCTGTCCCTGCACATGATGAAGGCGGCGGCGACCGCGGGACACAAGGCGGCGATGTTCTCCATCGAAATGACCGCCGACGAGCTCGCCATGCGAATGGTGTCCTCCGTCTCCGAGGAATACGAGGACGAGAACTACGGAGGTCTCGACAAGCCCAGGCGCCCGCTCATCTCCCCGTACAAGATTGCCAACGGCTTCGACACCCCGGAGGACTGGGTGCGCTTCGAGCAGGCGGTCGGCAAGCTCGACAAACTCCCCATCATCGTCAACGACTACGCCCGCGACCTGCGCGACATCATCTCGCGCATGACCGTCCTTAACAAACAGGGTTTGTGCGACATCGCTTATATCGACTATCTCGGGCTCATCAAGCAGGCGAAGGTCGACGCGCGGACTCCGCTCTACCAGCAGATCGCCGACATCACCGGCACCCTGAAGGCGACGGCCAAGACTCTCCGAATCCCCATCGTCCTGCTCTGCCAGCTGAACCGCGAGGCGGCCAAGCAGAACAAGTCCCCGCAGCTCTACAACCTCCGGGACTCCGGCTCCATCGAACAGGACGCCGACGTGGTCCTGATGCTCAACCAGACGCCAGGCCCCAAGCTACCCGACCTCGAGGTGTGGGTTCGCAAGAACCGGCAGGGCGAGAAGGACTTCGGCATCCAGATGCGACCCAACGACAATTACACCGACTTCAAGGAAATGTGTGTCATCCAAAACAAATAATTCCATGTTATTCGAAATCAAAAATGCGCTTCTGCGCTCGGTGACCGACGTCACCAACGGGGTTTCCAAGTCCGGCAACCCTTGGACCAAGGCCACGGCCATCTTCGAGAAGGCCGAAGGCAACTACACCGACACTTACCCGCTTTTCGTCTTCGGGGACAAGGTCCAGGAGACGGAGCTCTATGTCGGCAAGTATGTCGACATCAAGTTCAACGTCCAGGCCCGGGAATACAACGGGCGCTGGTATGTCGACCTGGGCCTGCGGTCCATCGATATGCACGACACGCGCCCAATCGTCCCGCCTGTGCCTGCCCCAGAGCTATCCAAGCCGCTCAATGACGACGACGATCCTAATGGCGGGCTCCCTTTCTAATATCAGGTTCACGGAGCGAGAGGTCCGGACCATCCGGGAGACGGTCAACGCCATCCGGAAAGAAACCCGGCGCGAAACGCCGAGGCCGGTCCGGGTCTCAAACCTCTGTGACCGATTATCTCTCACTATTGTCAAAGCTGAAAGGAGGACATTGAAATGCAGGAAGCGAAGATAGTCCTGACGCCTGAACAAGAGGCCTACCTGGTCAAGCACTACAAGAACACGAAGAACGACATCCTCATGGAGAAGCTCGGGCTCAAATTCTCGACCTTCCACAGGTTCGTCAGGGCGCTCGGCCTCAAGAAGACCAAGCAGTTCATGAAGAAGTGCCAGAAGGCCACCTCCGAGGCGGCGAAGGCGTCCCACATCGCAAACGGCACATACCCGCCCAAGGGATACCGCATCCCACGTTCCGAGGAGTTCCAGTACAAGCCGGGCGACAAGCCCTGGTCAAGGTGCGGACGACGCAAGTGGAACAGGGCTGTCCGGAACGGTTCCGAGAAGCGGAAGGAGACGTTCAGGGTGGACCAATGCCGGAGGCGCTGGGGACTTCCGCAGAAGACGAAGCTACGCGTCATGCAGACCCCGCGGCAGAGGATATTGGACCGCTCCTACCTGAAGAAGCGCGGCTACATCCTGGACGAGGTCAATGTCATCGCCTACTGGACTCCGGAGACCCACAGGGCCATACGCCTGGAAGCTGCTCCCCGACGCTTTTACAAGTTCGCACAACTACCAGAAACCACATAACACAAGAACACCATGTATGTGATTATCGCCTTGGTTGCCATGATCGGCATCCTTACCGTCTACAACTTCCGGGCAATCGACAAGATCCTCGGCATCCTGACCGACATCCGGACGCTCCTGGAGAACAAAGACACCGACAAGTGATGGACGCCCTTCTTCTCTGCCCGGGCGGGTGGTGCCCGCTCCGCTATACCTGCCGCCGCTACATCAAGTGGATGGCCGCGGACGAAGACGCGGACGACCTCGAGATGGACCCGGCCTTCGATGACGACAAATGTGAATCATACCTCCAAATCGAATATTATGGACAATAAGCAACGACAGGACCTCATCATCCGCAACGCAGCCAAACTCTCCCAGGAGGAACGCGAGGCCGTAGCGGAACGCATCCTCGAAGAGACCCCCGTCCCGATGGTCGACGAGCGCTTCGCCAAGCTGCTCGGCATCGCCGAGGATGTCGCCGGTCACACCATGACCAGCACACGCGACTGGGAGAACGTGTCCATCCGGCGGATGGTCGCATACAGGATGAGGGAGGAAGGTTTCCGGCTCTCGCACATCGCACGGGCCATGCACCTCCACCACTCCACCGTCCTGCACTACATCCGGCAGATGAAGGACATCTTCGACGAACCGATATTCTACGCTGTGGACATCCGCAAGTACGTCGATTTCACCGAAGCCGTGGAGGAGGCGGAGCGCGATGTGGAATAAGTACGGGAACAGGAAGGTCACGAACGACGAGGGCACCTTCGACTCCGTCGGCGAATGGCGCCGGTGGTGTTTCCTGAAGGACGCCCAGCAGCGCGGCGAGATCCACGGACTCCGCAGGCAGATCACGTTCACGCTCGTCCCTCCAGTCCACTACGTCAAGACCGTCCACCTCAAGACCAAGGACCGGCAGGAGGAACGCACCTGGACCAGGGCCGTGACCTACACCGCCGACTTCGTCTACGAGTACATGGGCGAGACCATCGTCGAAGACTTCAAGGGCCAGCCCAACGACCGCTGGCCCATCAAGAAGGCCCTCATGGCCTTCGTCCACGGAATCTATGTGCGCGAGGTCAAGCGCCCCGCGGAACCCATTACAAGCACAATCTAATGAAGGACAAGAAAACCATAAACGCGGAGGCGGCGAAGGCCGCGAGCGACGACATCAATGCCTCCTCCATCCCCAATGAAATCAAGCTGATGGTCCAGCTTGCCAACTCCTGCCAGGTCGTGGTCGAGGACGTTTTCATGCGTATCAAGGGCGTCTATGCCAAGCACGGCTTCCGCCCCTCCAACGACAACGAAATCCTCAAGGGCCTGGCCGACTACTGCAAATGCGTGAAGGCTGCGGGTTACCACTTCTTCAATCGTATCGACCCGCTCATCACGGACGCGACCTTCTTCTCCGGCGACGAGATTCACGACGGCATGACGCCCGTCCAGCGCTACGACGCCTTCAACGGCGCGGCGAACATTGGCGTCCGCCTCCTGATGCTCTACGCCGACCGGATCTGCGACGAGGAAGGTTTCGGAAAACTCTTCAAGACCCTGCGGCAGATGCCGACCAGGGGAATCTTCTCCGACACCGACATCGCTCGGTTCACTAACAACGGTAAACGATAGAATAATTGAACTATGGAAACCAAAAAGACGGCAGAAGAAATCTGCGACAAGATTGGGTTGACCAACGAGAACGAAAGGTTCTGGTTTATCCAGGGTTACAACCGTGGTGTCGTCGACACCAAGTACGAGGCAATCAAAGACGTCCTCGAGGTGATGTCGAGGCCGACCATGTCCATCCCGCACGAGACGAGATGAAACTGATTGACCTTACAGGTGTGCGCTTCGGTCGGCTGACCGTCGTCCGGCGCGACGGATTCGGGAACGCCTGGCAGACCATGTGGCTCTGCCGGTGCGACTGCGGGAACATCACGCGGGTGGAACGCGGCAACCTCGTCAGGGGAAGGACGCGCAGTTGCGGATGCCTCAAGCACGACTTTAACAACTGGAGACATGGCACGGCTCCCGTGGGACAACCCGAACAGGATTGAAAAGGGCGAGCGGTACGTCCGTGAGCGGTCGGCAGATCCGTACCATACGGCACGGTGGACGAGGCTGTCACGGGCGTTCCGCGCCGACCATCCGCTCTGCGCTGAATGTTACCGCAAGGGAATCATCAAGCCTGCGACCTGCGTGGACCACATCGTCCCCTGGCCGATATGCGCTGATAGTTTCTATGACCGCTCCAACCTCCAGGCGCTGTGCGACGAGTGCAACCACCTGAAGGGTCAACAGGACAAGAAACGAATACAAGAATGGAAGCGAAAGAACAAATCCGTCGGGAAATAGATGCTCGGCGGCAGAATATGGTAAACGAGCTGATCGGTCATCCTATGGATCGGGAATACTACTGGCTCAAGGGGGCGCACGACGCTTATGTTGATTTGCTGACTTATATAGACTATCACGTCAAGATATGAACGAACAATGGAGAATCATTCCGGGCTTTAGTAACTACGCAGTAAGCGACCGGAAACGGGTGAAGAACCTGACGACAGGACGAGAGATCGGACATACAAACCGACACACGCCCGGTGCGAAGGACGTGGCCCTGCTTGTGTCCGACGAGGGAAAGCAGAAACTATTCACGAAGGACAGGCTGCACGGCATGTGCTTCGGGTATCAACCACCAGCAGATCCCGGAGAAGAATGGCGGCGGCTTGCTGACTATCCAGGCATAGCCGTGAGCAACATGGGGCGCGTATGGTCCGACTGGTACTGCGACCTCCTGCTCGGCAGCTCCGGAGGGAAAGGCGGCTACCTGACGATAACGTACAAGAAGAAGGACATCCGCGTCCACCGTCTTGTGGCTCTTGCTTTCGTCCCCAATGACAACCCAGACAAGACGGAGGTCGACCACATCAACGAAAACAAGATGGACAACCGGGCGACCAACCTCCGCTGGTGTACGAAGGAAGAGAACCTCGCCTTCTATGCGGCGAACCATTACGAGTAGTGGGGGCGGCATCAAATCTCTCGGCGGACATCGCTCAAGAC
>ODAJ012160183.1_pt1 | contig 15538 bp, 8 predicted proteins | sample 1539241 | NCBI WGS metagenome assembly ODAJ01 (sample SAMN02144231, study PRJEB22623) | gut metagenome | biome: sheep rumen | host: Ovis aries | place: New Zealand
GATGTGCATATAATACTCTTCCATCGAAACCGACGACGTTCCGTGGAAAGATGTACCCGCGACTCTACGACTTCAAAATGCCATTCCCCCTACGCAAGAACCACACTCATAGCACTATGCAGCACCTTCAGAAGTCCGTCTCAGCGCGACAATAGCACGAAGTAAAGTATGAAAAAAGAATTTTGCAAATTATTCTGTAATAATTGACGTTATCTTTATAGAAAATGTGTATCTTTGCAAAGAAATGTGTGTCTTGCAAAAACTATCTTTACATAGTAAAGATACTATTGAGACGAGAGAAACGAGACTTGTTTGATTTAAGTTTATAGCATGTCTATAGCAACTCTATACCAACTCTATGGGTTTAGGTAGGATTCAAGCGGGATGGTGGGAGGTAAGAAGGGTGGTGAGAGTCTGAAGGTGGCCCCAAGGAAGCAGATGGGTAGTATAATGATTCGAGAAACGAAAAGAAACGAGATATATGGCAACGGAAAGAAGAAAGAAGAGCAGTAAGTTGGGCAAGATGATCAAGAGTTCGTGGCTTGGACGTGAGTATGAGCGACGAATGCCAGAGACGGTGGCTAACCCTAGGACGGAGGCGCAGCAGGCACATCGCACAGCGTTTGGTGAGGTGTCGAAGTTATCGGCGGCCATGAGGGAGGCTCATGAAGTGGGCCTGCATTGGAAGGCGATACGGGAAAGGTTGAACACGCCCAGCGTTTTCAAGAAGTTGAACAAGGACTGCTATGGGCCTGACGGTATCATCTATTCGCGTGTACGGATGAGCTATGGTACTGTGAGTGAGGTGAAGATTACGGCTGTGGAGGTCGATAAGCAGGGTAATGTGCATGTGGAGTTTCACGACCATTATGTTACGGATAAGAACAAGAAAGACACGTTCTGGTTGTTTGTGTTCTGCCCGGATTTGCGTGAGGGGCATTTCGCACGGCCAGTAGAACGGACAGTTGGTGTGATTAATGCCAAGATACCTGATGAATGGCAGGGGCATGAATTGCACCTCTATGCGTTTATGAAGAATGTGAAGGGGCAGACTTCCGCCACAATGTACCTGGGACTGTTTTGACAGTAAGCGTAAGTTTGACATTGTGCAGTTGATGACATCCTTTCTCAACTGCATAATAGCAAGAATTTGAGACGATAATTTGAAAGAGCCAAAGCAAAATTGAAATAAAATATTAAGAAGTATGAAATACGACATTTTTATATCATGTAAAAGTGATGACTATAAGTATGGCAGGCATATTTATGACTTTTTGATAGAACAAAAGCGTTTTGACAAGAAAGTCTTCCTTGCAGATAAAGAACTGAGAAAGTTGGGAATAGCTGACTACGGAAAGGCTATTGATGAGGCATTGGACTCTTCTACACACATGATAGTTGTATGCTCTAATCCAGAGTATTTGGAAAAAGAGAAGTCTCCATATGTATATTCAGAATGGCATACGTTTACAGAAGAAATTCGAAGTGGGCGTAAAAAAGGGAATTTGATGACTGTACTAACAGATAATGTGAAAATTAAAGATTTACCTATAGCTCTAATGAATAGTCAATCATTCCCCTTAAGTGATTATGGCTCGATAATCACTTATCTAGATTATGGTATTGCATCTTCTCCACAAACAATTTTAGAAGCTGAAATTCATATTGATACCGATTCTGATTGTAGGGTTCTGCGTTTTCATAAAGAGATTCTGGTTGCAAAAGTTGGAGAGGATAATGTAATCAGTTTAAAGCCAGGCAAGCATAAGCTGGAATTTGTTTCTATAGAGAATGAGAATGTTAGGATCTCTGAGGTTGTAGATATACAAAATGGTGTTTATTCAGATTTCCTGGAAGTAGCTCTTAAAGATGCAATTTTGAATTATCAAGAGCAAGAATATACAGAAAAGGCACTTAAAGAGAATAAGAAAAAGGAACGTTTTGCTAAAATTATCATTGATGATATGGTTTTGGTAAAAGGAGGGACCTTTACTATGGGGGCAACCAAAGAACACCATTAGAATATGGGATGTCAGAACAGGACGGGAAATGAAGATTCTAAAAGGACATCAAGGGCCTGTTAATTCTGCTCTTTTCAGCACAGATAGGAAACTGATAGTTTCAGCATCCTCTGACTTTACAATAAGAATTTGGGATGCAAAAACAGGACGGGAGATACAGAAAATGGATGACCATGATTGGTTTGTGAGGACAGCTTTTTTTAGCCCAAATGGGAGACTCATAGTTTCTTCTTCTGATGATGAAACAATCAGATTATGGGATGTAAGTACTGGTCAACAAATTGGAGATCCATTTAAAGGGCATGGTCGCGGAGTGTGTTCTGCCGTTTTCAGCCCTGATGGGAAAACGGTAGTATCGGCATCTTTGGACAATACATTAAGAATCTGGGACTCCAATACCAGACAACAGATAGGAGAACCATTAAATGGTCATGCTGCTGAAGTGTATTCCGTTTCATTCAGTCCTGATGGAAAAAAGTTAGTTTCGGCATCTTTGGACAATACCATACGAATTTGGGATACATACACAGGAACGCAAATAGGTCTGTTGTCAAATGATTCTGATGGCAGGGATTGCCCTGCAGTTTTTAGCCATGATGGCAAAATGATTATTTCTGCATCAAATGATAACATTATAAGAATTTGGAATTTTCCATCCTTACAAGACTTGATTAATAGCACAAGGGAGCGATTTGAAAACAGACAGCTAACAATCGAAGAACGAAAGAAGTATTATTTAGAATAAAAAGGAGATTGATGATAGATATAAAGAGTGTCATGACTCTATCTGTAATAAAACGAATAAAGAATATGAGTAAACAAATGTACACACCGCAGCCTATTGACACAACGGATGTTAAGCTGCCAGTTGAGTTAGAACAATTAGTAGAGCAGATGTCGAAGAACGTACATGAGGTATGGGCTGCGACCCGTATCAAACAAGGTTGGACGTATGGCGAACAGCGTAATGATGAGCTAAAAACTCATCCGTGCCTTGTGCCATACGAGGAACTGCCTGAAGAAGAGAAGGAGTATGACCGTAATACTTCTATCGGGACATTGAAGTTAATTATGAAGTTGGGGTTCAAGATTAGACAATCATGAGAGGATGAAAGTGCATTACAGCTATTTCTTCCTAAAAGTGGACCATAAGAGATTCTCTTTGTGAGGTTCAACGTGCCAATAGTCAATAAGTCTTGTGATCATGGAGGAAGGTTGTCGCCTTGGCAAACCAATTTTAAAAATATGAGAAGTAAATATATTCGATTTTTTGTGAGTTCCACATTTAAAGATATGGAACTTGAACGCAACTTGCTTCAAGAAGTATTTGATGAACTTATCCCGTTTTACAGAGAAAAAGGATGGCAAGTTGAAACGGTTGATCTAAGGTGGGGCATCAGCGAAGAGGCAGGACTTGATAACAGAACTATGCGCATATGCAAGAAAGAGTTAGCCCAATGCATGAAAATGTCTCCTAAACCTAACTTTATCATATTATTAGGTAATAGATATGGATGGCTTCCTTTGCCAGAGACGATTCGTAAGTCGGATTTCGATTCTTTGGAGATGACGAAGCAAGAAAGTGATTTGTTCAATGTCTGGTACAAATTAGACAATAATGCTCTTCCAGAGGGAGAATATGTTCTTCAAGGACGAACAGGAGAATCTTGTAAGAAAGAGGTTTGGGAGAATCAAGTTGTCAAGCCTTTAGGTGTGATGTTCAGTCGCAATGCCAACAGATTACACAATGAGTCACTATACGGCCTTTCAGCTACAGAACAGGAAATACGCCAAGGCGCTTTGTCTGTTAGAGATGCAAAAGAACATGTATTGGCATATATTCGAGACATAAACAAAAGAACTGTTCCAAACGAAGTCTTATATGACTATTTTGAAGAAGAAGTTGAAAATCAAGAAAAACTGGAGGCGCTGCGAAACAGTCTACATGCAATCTTGTCCGAAAAGAATATTATCGATAATAAGGACCTTGACTATCATTTCCTTTCTACAGCAGATTATAGAGATAGTTTCAAGAAAAAGATGCAGTGCCGTATCATGTCTGTAATAGACAATGTTATTAACAATTTCAACGAAGAAATACAAACAGAAAATGAAAGACATATTGAATATGCTTTGAACAAAGCTCGTCATTTTGTTGGAAGAGAGAAAGAATTATTGTTAATAAAACAGTATATTGTAAGTCCAGAAACAAAACCCTTGTGGATAAAAGGCCCTTCCGGAATTGGCAAAAGCTCATTGTTGGCTAAAATAGTTGAAGAGTATAATGAACATTATGATATTATTTGCCGTTTTTGTGGAACAACTGAGGAATCCTCAGATGCCATTTCTGTTGTTAAGTCCATATGGGAGGAATTTAAAGGGCGAGATGATCTTGATGTAGAAAGTCATCGCATATACCAAGGTTACTACATTGGATGGGATAACACACCTTATGAAAAGACCCCAGAAAGCCTTTTCCCTATGATCAGACAGATGAAATTTAATCGTCCAATTCTTCTAATTATTGATGCTATTGATCAGGTTTATATAGAAAACTATAAAGATTTCACACTCTGTTTTTGGGCAACAGCCGGGAACAATCCTAATGTTAAAATAGTTATTTCATCTTTAGGATGCGATACAGTATCAGATTCAAACAAACATGCCCATATTCTACAAAATATGGGTATGGATGCTGAATTGATGCTTTACGACCAACTAAGAATTCATAATAGGACTATTTCAAAAGAGCAAAAAGGAGAGGTTAGACAATGCATTATTGCTTCAGACAAATCACCACTTTTCATTTATCTGTTAAGTCAATATCTTCTTGATGTTCCTAGTGGAAAACCTCTAAATTATATTCCAAGTTCGATTGAGAACCTGCTTTACGCAATTATAACAGATTTGTCACAGCCAACTAAGCATGGTGAACTCATCGTCAGGACAGTTTTGTCTTTACTGGCTATTGACAGAATTGGTTTGTCTGACACAGAAATACTTGCTTTATTATCCAATGATGATAGTGTATATAATTCCATAAAGCAAAATAGCAAGCATTTATTTATAGAAAATGGAATTCATCGTATACCTGCGATTTTATGGATTCGATTGAGCAATGATCTGAAAGCTATATTGCGTTCACGAATTACAGAAGTTGGCCAAGTAAATACCATTTTTCATAATGGCTTTAAGCAAATTATTAAGGATTATTTCATAAAAGATAAAAGTTCATATTTACATTATTGGGAATTATTAAGTAATAGATATAAACAGTATTACAATAAAAGTGATAAACACTCTTTGAAAGAATTAGCATATAGCTATTACATGGTAGCTAATTGTCAACCAATTACTAATGGAATTTACTTAACTTTTGATAAAGTTCGAGAAGAATTAACAAGACTACTCATTGTTGATTGGGATTATATTGCAAAGAAGAAACAATTCTTCCCAATATCTTTAATTGAAGATTATGACAAAGCACAATTGTTATATTTCAATTTCCCCAATCATCAATTAAACATTTATAGGAATTATCTCAATAGTATTAAGAATCCAGTTACAGAAGAACAAGTAATTCTCTTTTTTTGCAATTTGCCTCGAGAGTCTTCAATAAGGACATCTTTAGAAAAGAACCTATTCTATAAGACATGTATGGAAAATGTTTTGTCAGATTATAGTAATAAACAAAGCACTCTCTATATAGCGAAAGAAATTGGTGACAATCCGTGTCTTAGTGAAGATGGCACAACAACGGCTTCTACATACGGGAAACAGGTAAAAATTGATAATTTGGTAAATTCGAAATTATCTAAATCATATACCTGGAATACCCCCATCCTTGAAATGATTTGTGACAGGACAATATCCCTATGTGCAATCAGAACCGCAACAGATTGCTACGTACATGACATCAAAGAGAATAAAATCTTAGTGAATGAAAATACAGGTGAGAAAGGGTGGATGAGTCTATCAGCAGATGGGTTGTCATTTATATGTGGTGATAACGGAAAAGCGTCTATTTACTATAATCATCAATACTTTGGGTATTTGGATAAAGTTAGAATTGCAAAAATGACGCCATCAGGTTTATACTTTTGGGTTCTATTTGATGATGGTTGCTTGCATCGCTATGATAAAAACAGCGACAATGGTTGCTCTTTTCCCATCGAAATTAAAAATGAAAACGGGGAACCATACAACCCTCTTGAAGCATCTGGAGCGACAATTGTTGCCTGCTCAGACGAAAGATGTTGTTGCAGGACACCACGTGTGACATTATATATAAGGCATTACAAGGAAGGTGATAGAAATAAATACTCATATTCTTATGGTAATCAGTCCCCTGTTTTTGCTTATACTGAAGATGGCCAACAATTTATAGATGATACAGGACATTATTGGCAAGTAGATGAATTGGAAAATGAGCGAAAAGCAGGCCATTTCTATAAAGACGAACAACTATGTTGTATTAATAGTTCATTCACAAAGGCATTGTCTACAAAGGATTTAAGAGTGTTTGACTTTCCAACAGAAGCAGGTAATTATTACATTTCTGAGACATATCAAAATGGATATATTAATCATGCATGTTGTAGCAATGACGGGAATGAAATTTGTGTATCCGTTGGTATTGTATTTGGAGGTCCCTTTATTAATGGAATAAAAACAGAAGCACTGCGTTATTCTTCGCAGCAAATGTTCGCTTGGACTCCAGATTCAGACAATCCTCTTTCTGGAATTTATTCTTCCGCGATTTCTCCTAATGGTAATATTGTTGTTGCGTCTATTTTGGGGAATTCCTCCCAATTAGTATTAAGCGATGCGAAACGCAATGACAGTATCATTAAAATAGACCTGCCTCAGTGGCAAACAGGTTGTACTGATATAGTATCCTCTACTGATAGCAATTTCATTCTTGCCATTACTGGAAATTATGTATCTGACCCTGATCCATTGTATTTATACGTTCTTAATAATAGTGGGGAAATACTATTTATTAAGGAATGGGGGTGGGAATATAACCGCAATTCTCTATATATTAGCAATAACAATAGATTCTTATTATTACTGGATGGCCAAAAATATGCAGTTTATGATCTTATGGAAGAAAGAGAGATTATTGATGACGCTAATAGATTACCATATAGTGGTTATCGGTATTTTCAGGAAAGTTGTTACCTAACTCTATCCAAAGATTATTTGGTAATTTGTACACCTATAGACGCAGTCCTTTCCTGTGATAAAGAAAACGATTTATTATATCATTTCGACCTGAATATTTGCAAATGTAGAACAACATCTTGCGATAAGATTATTTTAGCATGTTCATCAACAGGCAGATTTCATTATTATTTGGATAAAGATAATAAATTGTATCTAAAAGACTGGCTAAGAAATCCATCTTTTGAGCATCTGTTGGATAATGTTCTATGGGTGGTTCCTGCTTTAGATGAGCATCATATTTATATTACTCTGACAGATTATACTATTCTTTTATATAATGTTCATTCTCACCAAATTGAACAGAAAGCATACAGAGGGATCACTACTCATCAACAAGCATGTGCCAAAGGTCTGATGACTGTTAACACTTCATGTGAGGTTTCAATGTATAAAGCAGCAGATTATTTGAACGTTAACATTCCTGCTGTTACAACATTTGTTCGAAGATGGAATCTTGAAACCAAACAACAAGAATCTCCATCTGCTATATGTCCGATGTGTGGTGGCAAGATAGAATTAAACAATGAGGTAAAGCCGCATTTAAAGGAGATTCCCCATAATAAACGTTATGAAGACTGGGATAATCCCAAACTGTTTGGCCATCACTGCCCACACTGCAATGCAGAACTTCAATTTAATCCATATATTGTATAATTAAAAACTTATAAAGTTATGAAAACAGGATGTTTAGTAATGTTCATTTATGTAATTGGTATTTATCTGTGTGCTTTTTTCTTTTGTAGAATTGAACCATGGGAAACCTATTCATGGTATAGTGGTGTCTGGCATGGATTCTTTTGGTTTCCCAATATCGTTATGAGTCTATTTAGTGACTCAATACATATTAGGGCTACAGATGCGTCATTTGGCTATTACATAGCATTTGGAATGGGGGTTTTCATAAATATAATAACAGGCCAAGTTATTCAGAAGATCTCAAACAAATTGATAGCTTCATAAGATATAACCCTTTAATAAATAGTTATACGGAATTTTATTATCAGTTACACAATGAGTAAAGACAACCGACAAATTCGCATCTTCATATCTTCTACTTTCCAAGATATGCAGGCAGAACGTGATTATCTCATGACCAAGATATTTCCTCGTTTGCGCTTGTTGGCACAAAAACGTGATGTCAGCCTTGTCGAAGTCGACCTCAGATGGGGTATTACCAAGGAAGAGGAAGGACAGAGTGGAAAAGTTGTGTTTACATGCCTGAATGAAATCGAACAATCACACCCGTTTTTTCTGGGAATATTGGGAAACCGATATGGTTGGTGCCCCACAGAAGATGATTTACTGAAGAATGAAGAATTCCGACAGCGTTATGGTTGGATAGCGGATGATATTCGCCATCGGCTAAGCATTACAGAAATAGAGATGCAATATGGTGTACTACGCAACAAAACGCCACTGCATGCATTCTTTTTCCTGAAGCGGCCTGCTACCGGCAATAAACCAAAAGGGTTTTTCGGTCGGTTGCTTGGTTCACAACAGTCAGAAGAAGAAAGAAAATTGGAGCGTTTGAAGAAGGAGATTCGGCAAAACAATCGTTACCCTTGGGCATACTATACACGTCCTGATGACTTGGGAGAGCAGGTGGAGAAGGCTTTCGTGAATCTACTGGACCAACTCTATCCCAACAGGCCAATGACGCCACTTGAGCAAGAGCAACTGCGTCAAAAGATTCTGCGAGATAAACAGTGTGCTGTCTACATTGAAACTTCTGATCTTATGAAAGAAGTGGATGAAGCCTTTGCATCCGGGCAGTCAAAGATAGGAATCTTAGGGGATAATGGAATTGGCAAAAGTGCATTCATTGCGAACTGGTTGAAGAGACATGAGGGTGATAAGCATATCTTCTATCATTTTAATGAAGCACATGACACACCAGAAAGTATCCTGCACCTTTTTTGCATAGAAATGGAATCGTCTTTCCAGATAGAATCTTGCAAAACTGAAGAAAGGAAGAACTATAGTGACGAACTCACCCAGCTCTTGGCTCACCCATCTCTCAAGAATCAGAAAATCATCCTTGTGGTTGATGGTCTTGATTTGTTGCCCAAAGACAACTGGGCTCAATCTCTCTGCTGGTTGCCAACGGCGGCCAATCTTCAGGTTTTGTTATCGTCGGTCACGGATAGTGCTCCAGCTATTGAGATGAAGTATTGCGGATATCAACTGTTTGAGCTGAAGCCATTGACACTGGCTCAGCGCTCTGATTTAACACAACGCTATTTGCGGATGCACAGTAAGGATTTGGAGGCCGCTCAGTTGCAACGCATCATTAACGACAAGGAGAACGAGAATCCGCTTGTGCTCCGCACCCTTCTTGACGAACTAATGGTTTTTGGCTGCTTTGAACAGCTTGATGAGCGTATTGACTATTATTTAAGGGCGAAGTCTATTGATGACTTCTTCGAACGAGTTATCAAAAGGTGTGAACACGATTATGGAGCAGCAGTGGTACGGAAGACGCTGACCTTGATTGCCATTAGCCGAAAAGGAGTTGACGAAAAGACCATTATTGAACTCTCGGGTATTCGACAGTTGGAATGGTCGCAATTCTATTATGGAATTAAGTCTCATTTTCTTTCAAGCAATGGACTAATCACCTTTGCACACCATCATATCCGGAAAGCCGTTGAACAACTGTATTTCTCCAATCACAACGAAATTCTGGAAATTCACCAAAGATTAGGTGTTTATCTGAAACAACAGACTGTCGAACATGGGAAATTATCTGATAATGATATTGAAGAAATATCTTATCAACTGTACATGGGGTGCAAATGGCAAGAGCTGTATGAGTTCATGCTCAATGTAACAGTGCAACAACATATGGAATTTCACCCAACCGAATGGGCACGTTACTGGAAAGCACTCTATCAAGTCGATTCCCAAAAATATAGTATTCAGGCCTTAATCCCGATTGTTGGCAATGACTTTGTGACTATGCTTGGATTGTGCAATATGATAACAGGATATTTGCCGCAAGAAGATGTCACCCCTTTCACAAAAAAAATAATCCCAATCTTTGGAGCAGATAACATGGTGGGAAGGATGGCACGTTTTAAACTCGTCCAGCAGATGGAGAAAGAAGGGAAGACAGACGAGGCCATCAGTGAACTTGAGCGACTCATCAGAGAGACTGACGCCAATGACACGGCCTATGACAACTATTGTGTAGAAATGGGTGCTCTGCTTAAGAACAAGACTGAGTACGCAAATGCGGAGACCTGGTTTCAGAAGACGATAGACCATCTTGGCCCCAAAGGTCTGCGAATGCCGGCTTTGGCACATGCTTATTATCACATGGGTGAAGCGCTGATTTTGCAACAACGTTATGATGATGCTATCGAATATCTTCAAAAAGCCTTCAAGCAATACCAATTGACTTATGGCAAGGAGAATATGGGTGTAATCCATACACTGTCTCTTATAGCCTCTGCATATTGCAGAAAGAAAGAGTATCAAAAGGCGTTGCATTATTATCAACAGGAGATGGACATGTGTCAGCATTTACTTGACCCTTCTGACAATTGGATCAAAATGACATTGCAAAACATGGCGTATGTTTATGAACAACTCGGAGAGAAGGAACAAAGCAAAAGATTGACTTTAAGAGCAGGACTGAATGAAGTAGTTGATATTGCAGCTCGTTTCTTTTCTTTGGAGACTCGTGCCATTGAGTATATGCAAAATGGTGACCCCAGTTATGCTATTTCCCTTTTTGAGGACTTTCTGCGCTCTAAAGAATTTTTGAATGAGGGTGGCGCTCTTTTGCAAGCACGCGCTTTGGGTAATATAGCCCTTTGTTATGAACAACTCAAGCAATACGACCAGGCTTTTGAGTATCATAAAAAAAGCGCAGCCATTGCTGATACCGTCACCTCAGAAAATATAGACACGATAGTCCCTGTATATCGCAACTTGGGCATTGCCTACTTCAACAGGAATCAATATGAGGAATGCATAGAACCACTAAAAAAATTTATTGAACTGAAAAAGCGTCCCAAAGCGAAACCAGCACAAGAGAAAGTGAATGAGTGTTGGCAATATCTGTGGAGTGCATATGATATCTTGACTTCCCGATGTAGAGGCAAAGCTGCATATGAAGAAGCTATGCAATGGGCAGAGCGTATGTATGACGTGTGTCGTGAAAGGTTGGGAATCGATGCTCCAGAAATGGGTGGAACCTACACGCAGTTGGCACTAATCAGCGAGGGGAAAGGCAATATCAATGAGGCTCTTGAATATTATCAACAAGCGATAGACAAGTATTCTCCTTATGCAAATTGCTACCCCATGCGTCTTTATAGCATTCATCGCTTCATGGCTGAATTGTATGAGAAACAGGGACAACCAGCAGAAGCTGTGAATCACTATGCAGAAGCCATACGCTATCTGGAGACGCAGGACGACACTACAGATTTGCCACTTATGTATAATCAACTCGGCATGGTTTATGGTCGCAATGGACAATTCAAGGAATCGCTTCCATATTTGGCCAAAGCTCTTGAATTAGCCAAGAATGAGTATAATGATGATGCTTACGACAAACGTCTCTATCCATTGTATTACAATGTGGGATATACATTGAAACAATTGGGAGACCTTAAATCAGCTAAAGAGTATTTTGATTTTGCAGATTATGTCAAAAATAAATAACCAAAGAATTGTATTATGAAGTCAAGAATCATCAGAGTATTTATCTCTTCAACATTCCGGGACATGAATGCTGAACGTGATTATCTGATAACAAAGGTTTTTCCGCGTTTACAGGTAGAAGCTGCGAAACGTGACGTAATCATCATTCCCCTTGATTTACGATGGGGTGTGACAGAAGAAGAATCAAAAACCGGAAAGGTTATCGAAATATGTTTGCAGGAGATTGAAAATTCTCATCCCTTCTTTATTGGGCTTATCGGGGAGAGATATGGTTGGTGTCCCTCCAAAAGCGAACTTCTGAAGAACGAAATATTGCAGGAAAGATGGGGAGAATGGCTTGAAAAGGATTTTGCAGCAGGATTAAGTGTTACAGAAATTGAGATGCAATATGGTGTATTAAGGTCTAAAGAACCTGTAAATGCCCATTTCTATTTGAAAAAGAAGTCCGAGAAAAGCAATTTTTATAAGGATTTTATAGCTCAATTTTCAAGAGGTAATCATGATAAGCTAGAAAGACTAAAGCAACAAATACGCAATAATGGACGTTATCCCGTCTTTGAATATACTACACCAGAAGAATTAGGCCAGCAAGTAGAACAGACTTTTTTGAAATTGTTAGAAAAGAACTTTCCTAACCAAGCACTTACAAAATTAGAAAAAGAACGTTTGACTCAAAAAGCATTTCTACATAGCCGAACTACAACATATATACCAACTGAAGAGTATTTCATTGCACTAGACACTTTTGCAAATTCTTATGAGCACAATTATTTCGTTGTTGTTGGTGAAAGTGGAATGGGGAAAAGTGCCCTTATAGCAAACTGGCTTTTACATCATAAGAAAATTGAAAATGCCGTTATATATCATTCGTTAAGTAATGGCAGCATGCAGGCGGATTACAAACAAATACTACGATATCTTTGTGATGAGATCATGGACATGTTTCATATTTCAACATCTGCCGCCGTCTATGAACAAGAAGATAATGATTTAACAAAAAAATTAGAGGATTTATTTGTACGAATATTCGACAAAGGGAGTGTTCTTATTATTCTTGACGGAATTAATCAATTAGCTGATATTGATAATGCGAAGCTGCTTAATTGGCTACCTTCACCGACAAAGAATATAAAACTTTTATTTACTACCACTTCAGATGACCCAACATACGATATTTTAAAGACAAAACAATGTCAAGAACTTCTCCTACTGCCCCTGAACGATGATCAACGTACTCAATTAATTATAGAATATCTTTCTCGTTATCGAAAGAAGCTTCTTCCGGCACAAGTCCATAAAATAGCCCATCATCAAATTTGTCAAAACACACATGTGCTACAAACATTGCTCAATGAACTTGTTGCATTTGGCTCCCATGAGCTACTTGACAAACGTATCGATTATTTTCTTCAGGTTACTTCAAATGAAGAGTTTTTTAGACGGGTTATCTGTCGTTACGAAGAAGACTTTGGCAAAACATTTTGCAAACAAATCTTGTCCCTTATTGCATTTTCACGTCAGGGGCTAAGCGAATTGGAAATATTAAAAATTACTCAAATACCACCCTTACAATGGTCACAATTCTATTGTGCATTCCAGACTCATCTGTCTCATCGAAATGAATTATTGTGGTTCTCTCATCAGCAAATGCATAATGCTGTCATCTCTTATTATGATGCCGATGAGCAAATAATACGACAAACAATTATCTCAACTTTTAAACATCAAGAAACAATACGGGCATGGGAAGAATTGGCATATCAATATTATAAAAGTCAACAGACAGTTCTTCTTTTTAATCTTGTGGAGAAAATAGATGTTTTTGTTTATTTTTATAATCATGATGTTCTCTCATTAAGCAAATATTGGCAATATATCATATCGAATTCCTCTGATGATCCCAAGATATTACTTGCATACATCAAAGAATTGGACAATGCAAACATTCATCACGCAGAATTATGTAAAACTATAGGATTTTTTATTAGTTATTACCTTTCTCATACATATGGGACTGGAAGAAAATATTTAGAAATGGCTATCAATCATTATGAAACAATTTTCAAAAAAACACAATCAACGGATATATTAATAAATATTGCAACATGTTATGCGGATCTTGGAGCTGTTTTGCCGTCAAGAACCTATGAGGAAAACCAAAAGGCAAGTGAATACTTTGAAAAGGCACTAATTGTTCTAAATGGGGTGAGTATTGTGACCTATGCGAATGTTTTTGCTAAAATTTATTTGCTAAGAGGCATACATAACAGACATTTTGGATTATACAAAAAAGCGGAATGTGATTTTGAAAAAGCCATTGAAATATCAACAGATGATTGGGAAAGCCTAGGAATAACTTATTGTCAATTAGCTATTGTCAACAACATTTTAGGTATAGAAACTAATTCTCATGAAAGGTTTTATTCTGCCATAAATTATTGTAAAAAAGCGATTCAGTTTAACACCATTAATTATGGGATAAAGAATCCAGAAACAGCTTTAAGTTATGAAATCGCAGCCCAAATATATTCGCGATTGAATATGCCTGATAAAGCGATGGAACATTCAAAGAACAGTTTAGATATTTTACTAATGATTTTTGAGCATAAAGATAAAAGGATTGCTAATGCCTATGATACATTAGGGTGGATATATCGTGACAATAATGATTATATATCAGCAATAAAGTATATGAAAACAGCACTGTCTGGCTTTATATACTCACATGGCGAAAATTCAATTGATGTTTGTCTCAGTTATAAAGACATTGGCGAAACATATATGTTTCTTAAAGAATGGAATCAAGCAATTTCTTATTTAGAAAAAGCCTCTGACATAAGTTTGAAAAGACTACAAGATCACAACGTCTACAATTTTGCCGATACGAATCATAAAAGAGAGGAGATTCGGGCAGCTGAAATATTAAAAAGTCTCGCCAATGCATATTTAGCATTAGGTAATAAGGAATTAGCATTGAACACTCTTGTTAAGTCTAGAAAAGATATTTTTCGGACAGAATATTATTTACAACCTATATTCGCAGAAATCTATTTGATGATGTCAAAACTATATGCAGAACAGAAACATTTCTCGAAGGCTTTAACAACTGCTGGTGAAGCTGTTTGTATATATGAGCGTCATGAATATCGAATAGGCTCTGCTTTGCCCCAAACCAAAAGTTTTGTAGATAATTACACACAAATATCTGAACAAGCTGTGAATTATTATTCGGAGATAATCAAAGAAATAAATGATTCAGGGACGTCAAGTCAAGAAATCATTACATATTATAAAGAAATAGCAATGGTCTATATTGGGGGACATAATTTATCTGGTGGACAAGGAAATGAACATGGGGATTATAAAAAAGCATTGTATTTCTTGCACCTGGCATTAAAAACAGAAGAAGAAATAATAGGAAAAGAATCTTTGAATATTGCTGATATCTGTTTTAAAATTGGTAAATTAGAATGTAGATTTAACGAGTACCCAAAAGCCTTAACCTATTATCATAGGACCTACAATATTCTAAAGAAGCATTATGGCGAAGAACATAAGTTTATAGCACGTGTAAAAAATGTCATTGAAAATACCCAAAAGCGAATTCATTAAAT
>ODAJ012145478.1_pt1 | contig 15536 bp, 7 predicted proteins | sample 1539241 | NCBI WGS metagenome assembly ODAJ01 (sample SAMN02144231, study PRJEB22623) | gut metagenome | biome: sheep rumen | host: Ovis aries | place: New Zealand
GCCAAGCCGTTAGAGGCGTCGTATGAGTAGAACAAACGATAAAGCTTAGGGCCTGCCCATGCATTCCCTCCTGCCAACAGCACGACTATAAGCAGAATCCATGCTTTAATGGTCAGGCGTATTCTCATTTGGTCTTTAGCTTTAAACACTTTTATTTTTGCAAAGATACACTATTTTTGCGGTCCACACGAATAGTCGGCCCATTATTTAGCATTTATTAGGAAAACCTTTGGCATTATCGGAGGGAAATACTATTTTTGCAGATTGGGACAACAGGGGAGGTGCTCAACCTGCTGTCCATCCAGTCGCCTGCCTACGACGAGTCGTTCGACATCTTCGAGCGTTGACTCCCAAGCCGTTGAGGCCGTCCTGCCGAGGTGGCGCAAAAAACATCGTTTTTAACATGTTTTATGTTCTTTTTTGCGAAAAATGTGGCCAAATAGTCCACTTTTTAGTTAAAAAGTTTGGCTGTCTAAAGATTTTTGTCTACATTTGTCGGCTATAAAATGTCAATGAATAAGAAAACCATCATTGCTAACAGGAAAAGTAACAGGCGTTATGCCCCCATATATAAAACACTAATCATCTGGGGACTGGTAGGACTATTGGCGCTTCTGCCCGGAATGGTCAAAGCCCAGACATTCGACAGCCCCCTGCGTTTATCAGCCAAGTCAAACCTTCTCTACGACGCTGCTCTCATGCCAAACTTAGGCTTCGAGATAGCGGTCGGCAAACAGTTCACCATTGCTGCCAACGGCACCTATGGATGGCTGAAGATGAGGCCTTGGCACAAGAACATTCGCATAGTGACAGGCGATGTGGGGTTGAACTACTGGTTTGGTGACGATACCGACCAGGTGATGCATCGCGGGTTCCACATCGGACCCTATGCTGCCATCTATCGTTACGAATTCCTGTTCGGAAGCGATGGACAGCAGGCCAAGATCAACTGGGGCGCAGGTGTAGCAGTGGGCTACTCGATGCCCGTCAGTCCGGAATTCAGCTTCGACTTCACCCTGGGACTGGGCTATGTCGGAGGCAAATATAAGGAATACGACGTCGTGGATGACGTCTTCGAGCGCTTCGTATGGAAAGCCGACAAGCAGAGACACTACGTAGGTCCCACCCGGCTGGAGGTGGCGTTCGTATGGCATCTCTTCGGACCCAAGAAGAAAGGAGGCGACCAATGAAGTGCCGTCACTTGCTGCTGCTGATGTCCGCCGTCCTGCTCTGCTCGTGCGAGGCAGAACTCCGCGACCTCTACTACGAAGAGGACAGTTGGAACACCCTGCAGGTGCTCTTCGACTGGCAAGAGGCCCCAGAGGCTAATCCGCAAGGCATGACCGTCCTCTTCTACGACGAGTTGCAGTCTAAAGAGCCCGAGCGCTACGACTACTCGGGAACCCGGGGAGGCACAGCGAGCCTCATGTTCGGAACCTATCGCGCCATTGCCTACAACTACGACACGGAGACCATTCTCTATCGTAACATGTCGTCATGGCAGACATTGGAAGCCTACACCCGCTATTCGAGCATCGAGGAGGGCGCCCAGATAGCCACCCGCGACGCGATGCCCAGGGCATCAGGCGCAGAGAACGAGCCCGTCATCCTGGAACCCGACCCGCTGTGGGCAGGAGCAGGCGAACCTGTGAAGGTGATTGATGGCGAACCGGCAACCACGACGGTGGTTCCCTCGTCGCGAGTAAAGACGGTGGAGATAGACATCTATCATGTGCCCAACCTGCAATACACCAGCCAGTTAGGTGGAGCCCTGACGGGACTGGCACCAGGTGTCAAGGTGGCTACGGGCGAGCTGCAGGAGGGCAGCGTTACGCAGTCGTTCACTTGCCATCGCATCGACGACACCACTCTGCGTATGCGCTTCCACATCTTCGGACACTGTCCACACCATGCTGAAGGCGTCTACAACCAGCACATGCTCACCGTCTATGCCGTGCTGGCAGATGGCAGCAAATGGTACTACACCATGGATGTCACAGAGGACATACACGACGCTGCGACGGAGGATGAAGAAGAACAGACGGAGCACATCACCATCTACATCGACGAAGGTCTGCCCATCCCCAAGCCCATCGTCAACGGCTCCGGTTTCCAGCCCACCATCGATGGCTGGCAAGGGGTAGAGATTGAAGTAGGAATGTAACAAACAGTATAAATAAACGAGATAATAAACAAGAAGATTTAATAACAAATTTTTTACATTATGAAAAAGAATCTATTTATCCTCGCAGTAGCAGGTCTTGCACTTGCTTCCTGCAGTAGCGATGAAACCATCGCCAGCCAGGCTACCAGCCAGGCTAATGAGATTAGCTTCAGGGCTTTTAACAATGGCATGACACGAGCTGCTGACGCTCATTTTAATGTGGCAAACGATCAATTTAAAGTAACTGCTTTCCCACAGGGAACCACTTCAACAGCTTACTTTAGCAATGTTATCTTTAAAACAGCAGATGGTAACACATTCACCTCAACTGGAGGTAAATATTATTGGCCTAGCTCAACAAATTTGGACTTCTATGCATGGGCACCTGCTGATCAATCAGATAGTTATGCTTCTATACTTGTTACTGTGGCAAGTGAAGCTGCTTCACAAATTGACCTTGTTTATGGTAAGACTCTAGACTGGGGTAAAGTAGCCTTGCAAACAGGTACACCTGATGGACACCGGATCGATGGGTCATCTGTACAAGGAGTGACTATCAACTTCCGTCATGCAGAGTCTAAGGTGGTTATTCAGTTGAAAAATTCAAATTCAAATTTGAAGATAACTGCAAGTAATGCAACAATTGGTAATGTAAGTGGTTCCGGAACATTTGCGATTGCAGAAGCGAACACTGACACTCAGAATTCTACTACTATTACAAGCGGATGGTCTTCATTGGGAGCTGCAACAGCTTCATATAGTCAGGATATAACTCCTGATGTATTCTCTACTGCTACTCAGGCAGGAGCAGAAATGATTCTGATTCCACAGACATTAACTAATGCAGGCGTTTATAATAACGCTGGTTCTGCAGCTGTTGGTGATCCGTTTAATGGCGCTTATATAACGGTAAAGCTTAAGATTCAGAATTCTGCAGATAATAATTACATTGTAGGTGCAGAATCAGGTGTGAACGAATATGTTACAGCTTTGTTCCCTCTTCCTGCAACAACATGGGTTCCTGGTAAGAAGTATACCTACACTGTTGATCTTGCTGGCGGTGGTTATTATCCAACTAACCAGGATACAGACGAAGACCTTGATCCTATCCTCGAAGGCGCAGAAATTAAGTTCGTTACTGTAACTGTTGACAATTGGACTCCTTATGAATGGTGACGGAAATGGAAGTGATGATGCTGATGGAGATAGCGATACCAACAATGATCCAATAAATGTTGGCATGTAATAGTCACAGGGGGACAGGCACGGTGTGAGGTCCTCAATGAAATGTAAGGAAACAGGGAAGTGAAAATCCCTGTTTCCTTTTTTTGCTTAGGACACAGGGGTCACCCTCTGTGTCCTCGAAGCCGCTTGCTTTCCTTGTAATATTCTTCTTCAGTCCTATGTTTCATCAACATGCAAAGATACGAATAAGCGAGCAAAAAACAAAGGAAAACCAGTTTTTTCTTTTTATTTTCGAGCGAAAGTATCTAAGACGAAGTCAAAGACATAAACTTTGGGGAATAAAAACGCATTTGGGGTGAAAATTGCTACTAAAAGGACGCAAGAATGTCGTGGGGCACGAGCCGTAATGTCGTGGGGCACGAGCCGTAACCTCACCAGCGACGAGATTACGTCTCGTCCGGATCTGACCAGCATGAACAGGATAATTGGAAATGCGGAAAGTAGGAAATGCGGAAAGCGGACATTAGGCACTTTTTGAACACAGCAAGCAGTCATTACTTAGTATAAGTTTATATTATTATAATTTACTATTATTGATATTAATACTATGATTAATTATACCTTCTTAAAAGAGGTATTCATGTCTACTTTCCTACTTTCCTACTTTTCTACTTTCGGTCACAGGGGCGGTCACAGGGGGGCAGGCACGGTGTGAGGCTCCGTGTTGTGTATGTTAACTCATGTGCGACAGGCTTTGTATGCGCGCGTACATTAAAGTGTGCAAAAAGTTTGGCTGTTTCGTGGAAAAGTTGTATATTTGCACTTTATATGAAACAAAAGGACTATTCTTATATGATCAGCAAGGCCCAGCTGCTTATGTTCTGCAGCCTGCTTTTGGCAGGGTGTTCGGGTGATGGTGACGGACGTGATGTCCCCGTGTCGGAAACCGACAAAACAGAGATCCGTCTGGCTGCCGACGTCTGGAATGTGATGGAAGGCACCCGCGCCACAACCATCGATGGTGGCACTCTGACAAGCTTCAAAGCCTCCGCCTATGTTGGGAACACCACAACAGCTTACATCAATCCCGTACAAGTGGATTATGTGACAGACAAATGGGTATGGAGCGACGGCAAGCACTACTGGCCAGCCAGTGGCAACCTCGACTTCTTTGCCTATATGCCGGCAACAGCGCCAACTTATATCACAACAGGACCTACTTATAGCATCGTGGAAAGTCACCCACAGGCATCATTCACTTGTGAAAATCTGCCAATGACCTACAACGCAGCCACACCAGCCGCAGGACAGGGCAGCAGCTTGCAGGAATTCATCTGGGGCATCACCGTGGGGCAGAACAAGGCTAACCAAGGAGCATCAGGTGTGACGATGAAGTTCCGCCACCCCTTTGCACGCATCAAGTTCCAGTTGGCAAAAAACCACCCTGCCATACAAATCAACAGCATCACCTTCAAGGGTCTGAAAACTGGTGGTACCTGTACGCTGAACAATACAGCCATAGCAGACACGTATTATTATACCACCTCTGTATGGCCATCGCTGACACCAGCTGAAGGAGGCTCAGACCTCGTGATGACGCTGGCAAGCAAGGATGGTGATGATAAATGGATTGCAGCTGACGTTAACACTTTCAACAACGATCCCTCAAACACCACACCCATAGGAGGTTGGACTGGAAGCGCGCACGATTTTGTCAATCTACTTGTCATTCCCCAAAACTGGACAGGCCAGATAGAGGTTAACGCCTCGTGGAACGACTGGGGCGACACGCCTGTGGAGCACACGGTGACAGCCACTATTCCTGCCACCTGGCAGCCAGGCTATAGCTACACCTACACCTTCAACATCACGCTTGAGGACTTGGTAGTGAACCTGACGGACTTCACGGAGCAATGGTAAGTAATGGTTAATGGTTAACGGTTAAAGGATAAAGAGAAAAGATAACACACGAAAATAATAACACTATGAAGATACAGTTTAGACAGCCCCGAGTATTCACATTCCTGCTGACCCTGCTGCTTTTGGGTGGCGTGGCAAACCAAGCGTGGGCTGATGTGACATATATTATTCTGACTAAGCCATTTAATGTAAAGAAAGCGAACGGCGATGCATGGACAGAGAGGACGAATATCCGTCTTGAGGCCCTGCGCTGCACCAGCACGGGAACAACGGTATATCTGCCAGACGCATTCAGAAGTCCGTTGGCTACGAACTTTCAGTATTGGAAGAGTGCAACGGTGACTGCTAACCAAAAGTTGTATGATGATACTGGAACTAATCCTAAGGTGCTTCAGACTACATATGACATCTACACGTCTGTAACAGACGTAATGACTGAGAACAGCACTTTGGAAAGCAATGACAATCCCACCATCATCTACGTCACCTACGACTACGATGAGACCAACAAGATTCTGCAACTAAACGGAACGCAAAAATACAATGTCACGCTGAATACGGGTGACAAACTGCGTTTCTTCGCTTACAACAAGAACCGTGGCAACCGTCCTGCTGCAGCTTTAGGTACAACAGTCTCTGCTGAAGACCTGGTAAGTAGCGTCTTCACACAGAATGACGGTGGTTTTGACGGCAAGAAGGATGCCTACTACCAGTTCATTTTTAGCGGTGAAGACCCTTATAACATTACCATCGGAACGGCATATAGTGGTAATGAGACTTTTATGGAGGACCTTAATGTCGAAAAAGGTAATAAATACATGAAGACATACAAAGGTGGTACCATCTTTGCAAAACTCGACAACAACAACAATAATAATGGTACTGCCAATATGTGGCTGTCTCCTGATGCCCACAAGCATTACAAGAGCGCTACGGCTGTAGAGTATGACTCCTGGGAAGGATTCTACAGAAGTGACATGAACCCTATTTTCAATGCTGTGGCATTGCTGCCTAAGGGAAACAGTTATTTCTTCGTTGCCTCCAAGCTGAATCAGAACAACACCATCTATCAGCCTAACGGTAGCGGTTATTATGCTACATTGTCAGATGACGGAAAGAACCCAAGGATGTTATTCAAAGCTCTTTCGAATGCCATCTCGACGGAACTGTATCCTATCTACACTTACACTTTCAAGGTAAAGACACCTTTTGGCAACTATGTGGATGCTGATATAGAGTGGAGTGACTATTATATAACTACAACCCTCAGCAGCAAGGTTCCTGAGGCGCTGAGGCGCAAATATACCACTTTCACGGGATTCTATGCTGATGCAGAGCTTACCGATGCTGTGACCACCTTTGAGGAGGTTCAGAGCAAATGCTCCAAGGATGGAGACGGTAAGTACCTTATCTATGTAAAATATACTGTCAACACGATGCCTTTTGAGACTGTTTCTGCAGCCAACGAGGCCACAGCTTATACTAATGCCACATGGTATCAGATGACAGACAAGGACAGTTCAGGAAAGAAAATTAAGTGGGATTCTACAAATTCTGTATTCAAAAACAACGGTGGTGCTGAGGACTATTCTCCCGAGACACATTATGCCTTTATTGGTGATCCATACGAGTTGCATGTCATCAGCCGTACACTGTCGGAATACTATTCAGGCAATCGATATGTGGGAAGTTCTTCCAGAACATCTGGGACAGACTTGACCTATGCCAGCGCAGTCGGTGATGGCTTTAAGTGGGAGATACCATACGATGCTGTTTCGGGCAACTTCACGCTGAGGGAGTTTGATAGCAGCAAAGAAGCCTACTGGAAATGGAATGTAAGTGGAGATGCCAACAATATAACATACACCGAGATTACAGGATCTGCAACCCCCACCCGTATCAAGGTGCTGGAGCTGCCGAAGATTAAATATGTCTATCATATCATCAATAGTGCAGGAAACGAAGCCGTTAAGGCAACAGAGTCGCAGGACGTGGGTATACAATTGCAGTATAGCAGTATTCCCGAAATCATCCGCAGTCCGTTTATTCATCCTACGCTGCTGGATGATGAGGATGGTGAGAGCAAGATTACCTATTATTATACGCTGGCTGATGCCAGAGCCAAGACAAACGCCAAGACGAATGCGAGTTTCTCGCCAAGTACCGAAAGTTATGACATCTATGTGCGCTATGACCTGACGAAATTGAATGCTACATACAAAGCATACATTAACGGCTCTACTTCCTTTAACGTCCGTCTGAATGGTGAGTATATATACTATGACAGCAGCTCGGAAACCATCAAGAGTACCTCCGCAGTGGTAAGTAATAGAAATTACGAGTGGAAGTTGGGCGGTAGTGACCCATATGCTATGACCATACAAAATGTGGGCAGTGAGAAAAAGTATGTTACTGTTGCCGACTGGGCTACCGGCACTATCAGTTGGTCTGAAAGCGAACCCACTTCAAAGTTTATCATTAAAGGAACTTCTAACGCTAGCGTATATGAAGTGATGGCTGCTACGGGTGATGGCACGGACGCTGCCACTACCTATTATAACATTGGACGTGCTGATGCCAATACGGTAAAGGTGTACAGCAATGGTACTTATGCTCACGGCTATAGCCAGCTGCGTTTCCAGTTGACGCCATTGACAGCACATAATGTGACATACCACCTGATAGACATTGCCGGCACAGACCTTATTCAGGTAACGACACGTCATGCTGACGCTGATGCACCCTATTTCCCTGACGACTACAGAAGTCCGTTAGTGGCAACGTATCACTATTATTCAGATAGCGAATGCTCTTCATCTATCACCAAAGTCGGAAGCAATACCGCCATCTATGTTAAATACACCACGGGCACAGACTACGACCTGCAGAACAAGAAAATCATGTATCTGCTGAAGTATGAGATGGGTACTCCGTTCAAGGCTGAGAATGGTAGCGACGGACTGGAGGAAGAGGCTGTTACCCCTATTTATCCGTACTGTAACGGCGACTGCAACTTCTTCGTCTATGGTCAGGAGCAATTCGACATCCAGCAGCAGGGTGCAGCCTCGACACGTACCCGCTGGGCGTGGTTCTTGGAGAGTGCCAACAACGACCCCTACCACGTAAAGATATGTTCGCGCCAGACGGAGACCTACAATGGCGACCAGACCCGAGCCTATTTCCATACCTACAAGCCCAGTGACTATGCTTCGGTGGTAACCACACTCACTTGGCCGGGCATATCGGGCGTTGCCGGAACGGAATATATGGTGCTGGGTTCTACTGGACAGTTCAGACTGCTGACAACCGATAAGGTCGATGTGAATGGTGACGGCGACACCAGTGATGCCGAGGATGTACGCTGCACGGTAAACTCCTTCGAGCAGTACTGGAAGACTTGGGACACCGTACGTAAAAAGGTGTTGGGCGACAAAGATGCCGTAGCAAAGCAGAGCGACCCTAACACAGTGCCAGAAACGCCTGCCACCACAGTGGCTACGAAAGAAGACAAGAACAATCGCACTTATCTTATCGACGTAATGGGCTGGCATAGCTATGAGCAGTGGGCATACGCCAAGCGCTGGAACGGATATAACATCTCAGGTAAAACCAGCAAAGGCTGGGAAAATATCGAGCATTGGTATCAGACGGTGCAGATGGGTGAAGGATACTTCGACCTCGTACCTATCACTATCGACCCTGCCCTCATTCTGCTCGACCAGCACGGATGGGAAATCATGCGTAAGCCGTTGCCCAGTAGCGAAGATGACCCGGAACTGGAGACTAAACACGCCGCCCTGCGCGTTTACGACAGCCCTATGGTGAAGGAGTATCATTTCTGGACCAAGGCTTCTAAGCGTTCCGGCTTCCACCAGTACTATAGCCTCAGCCAGCGCGTCAGTACGTCGGAAGGCAACTATTCGTCAACATCGCTGGGAAGTCTGCCTCCGATTAACGCTACTAACGTGAAAGACAGCAAGGGCAATGTCTACGACCAGTATGTCACCTACGTCGTGAAGGATGAGTATGTACAGGTCGTGAAAGAAGAGGAAGAAGATATCACATACGAGCCCTTCCTCATTCAGCAGGGCACAAAGTATGCATCTTATGACGGTTCGACGCTATCTACTAATGACCTTTCGTTGGGAGGTATGTCAAAATACATCATCGACAATAGTGCCAGTATGCCCAACAATGTCCTGTGGTATGTCAAGCCTAATACGACTATCGACTATGAAATGGGTTATGTGGATGCTGACGCAGAAAACGACATTGCAACCAATCACGACTGGACCAACGACTACACAGTGACGGACTTCAGCGAGAGCGGCTTTGACCCCTACAACATTCAGATATCGAGTGTAAAGTCCAACACAAAGTATTTCGTGACGAATGCCAGCACAGGATCTATTTCAGAAGGTGTCTGGGAGGGCAATGGCTCTACGGTAAGCCTGGATGCTGTATCTACCCGTTTCACTGCAACCGGTCACGACAGCCGCAGCATGCCTGTGACCAACGCCACCTTCATGGCGGTGCAGGACGAAAACGGCAACATGCAGCTGATGCCCCGCTTCGACCAGACAAGGCGCATGAAGGACTTCACGACCCTGACAACCGCCACTGATGCTGATGACACACATACCAGACTCTATCGTCCACTGGTGTATAATTACATGATTATTGACAACGAAGGTAATGAGTCGCTACGCTATCAGAGTGGGGGCGACCTCACACCGCAGACGCCCGAGTGGTTCAAGAGCCAACTGGCAAAGGACTTTAAGTATTATAAGACTGCACCTACATACGATTCAGAAAACAAGACTTTAACGATCTCAGACGAAATCACAGAAGAAAGTTCACTGGCTGGTGCGGGACTGACCACAGCAGGCAGTGCAGGCAACGATGTCTATGTGCGCTACAGCTACGACGAGGATGCTGATGTTGACAAGGTGCTGCAAGGCAAGTGGCTGACAATGACGCTGAACGGAAAGGATGCTGTATATAGTGAAGGACTGAAGCAGGCAAGTATCAGGCCGGAACCGGTAGATGCTTCGCATAAAGAGTGGCAGTGGAAGTTCTTAGCAACCCCACAGAGCACTCCAGACCCATACGCTGTCAGCATATATAACCGCAGTCAGAATGGAACTGTAACAACGGTCAGCGAAAAGACTAAGTTTGCCCTGCTCAACTACTACAACGCTGGCACAAAGGATCCCAATATCTATACCTTTGCGGTAGCAGGAACTCAGAGTTATGACTACGATTTTGTAAATGGTGCTAGCATGACTTCAGATGTAGCTGCCACCATTGCCACTGAGGCTGATGTCAAGGGCACCTCATGCAGCTACAATGGCACGAAAGCACAAGTGGTGCTAACTGATGACGTTGAGCATACATATACATACACGATATACACCAATGGCAGAGTAGCGGCTGTCAGTGCCGAGCAAGATAACGCAACAGCAGTGGATAATGGCTATGTCCCTACCCTACCTGATGAAATAAAGTCGCCTCTGCTCAATACAGACCAGTTCCGCTATTATGAAGCCCTGACTGATACTGCTGTCAATAGTGGTAAGAAATTAAATTATCTCTACGGTCTATATAACGACATAGTATATGTACGTTATAATGGCTACGACCCACTGACAACAGAATATAAGGTGCCTAACGTAAAGACAGTAGTCGATAGCAAGGTGGCACGCGATAATCGTTCTAACGATGCAGCACTCGACATCAGTGGTGATTTGATATACAACATCATCTGGTATGATGATAATATAATGAAGAATGGCGATGGTGATGCAATTAGCAAGGATCCGAGCCATACTCTTGACGGTACTGCACCGTACGTCTGGCAGTTTGAGGGCAACGACCCATACGCCATCAAGATTAAGCATCAGTCTTCTGGAAAGTATGCTGTGGGATCATCTGACTTGGCAGCTTCCGCCACATCCACCTTTATGCTCCTGCCTGCAAGTGACAGTTGGCAATATGGAGTGCTGCAAGTGACTGGAACTTCTGGTGATAATGCCGGTAAGAAACTTACCGATTATGGTGAAACTCTAACAGCAGATGCAAGTACAAACCCCACAAAGTTTATCATCTTCGGTCTTTCTACGAATAATGTTATCTATCATCTGGTGATTGCAAAGACCTGTCCGGATAAGACAGTTGTCCCTCTGCCAACAGATCAATATGTAGATATTCCATATTCAGAAAAAGATGAAGAAGGTAATTGGGTAGAAGGCTATAGTCCGACAGACAATAAAACAAAAAGAATATATGGTAGTACCTGTCGAGACCTTACCTCAAAGAAAGATGACGATGAGGAAAAACCTGCAGGCAGTAAATATCAGTTGGGTGAAACAAAAAGTATAAATAGTAGTAACGTTACTTATTGCGTCGATCAAGGCCATATCACCTTGGGAGACTCGTTGAAGGTGCCCGAGGCTCTGCTGCGACCTAACTGTAAGTACTTCTACTATGTTGGAGGTATTTATACAGATAATACATGTGCAACTCCAGCAAGTAGTTCGGATGCGACTCCTGTAACTCTTGATTCTAAATACAAAGGCCTACAGGTTAAGTATATGGGCAAAGACCCCGATTTGCTTGGTAAGACTGTTGTTATCAACGTAGAGTATCAGTTTGATGACGGACTTCCTACCAACAACGGTTCAGACTTTGTAACCAACACGAGCGGTACACAGTGGTACACCTTTGAGACGAGCGACGCGACACCTTACTTGGCCCACTATACTTATAAGGATGCCAAACTGACGGGTGTTGAAGGACGCGTAGGACACTATACCAACGACTTCCTGTGGTCACCTGTCGGCGACCCGTACGGCTTCAAGATGTACAACCGCTATGTCTATAAGAATGGTGGTGAAACGACAAATGTGATGACGACCGCATCTATTGCAGCAAATCAAAACTTTGTGATGGGTGCTACAGCAAGTAATGCGGGAAGAGACATTTACGAACTGTTGCCCAGCAGTACCGACGGTTACTTCAAAGTGCAGACATTGACGGCTCAAGGCGGAACACCATATTATATAGATAACACTTCGGGTACCATGCAGTTGAAGAGTTCTACTACTTCAGAATGGACTTTCTCGTTGAGCGATGCCTTGTTGGAACCCTATTATCTTGGTGCAGGCAATGTGGGCGGACTGACGACTACTGTAAAAGAAGGCACTACGAAGACTAAGTCTGGCAAGAAACTTTATGAAGAAGCAACTACTTTGATAAAAAAGCAAGAAGTAGTGTTCGATGCAGATAATATCGTGGATTTCACCCCAGGCTACTACCGCATCTTTAGCGAGCCAAACTCTTTGAATATTACCATTCCAAGATACCTCAGTGGATATACGCACAAGACTGAATTGGATGTAAACCATGACGGTAACGAAGCTGATGCTATCCCTATGCACTTCTACGAAAAGGAGGGGGTAACTACCACCTTCGATGTCTTGGGAAGCGGCTTCACCTCTACTGCTGCCACACGTGGACAGATACCTATCGTTGCACCGGAGTATGACCCCGCCAGCATATTCTACATCTCTGGCAGCGGACCTTATACCATGCAGACGCAGGGACTGTATGTCAAAGAAAACAAGATGACAGACAATTCAGCACAAGCCACAAGTTTCGAAGTCGTGGACATTGGCGGAGCAGTGGTGTTGCTTCGTGACAACTCTTACCCCGACAAGAAATATCTTCACTATAAGCAGACGGGGAATATCTACGACGTCAAGTTTGAACCACATGGAACCTTTGACGATGATGACGCTTCTAAGTGGTGCATGGAGCCTGCCAATAAGAAAGGACTGTGGATAGAAACCCACAGCGGTGGTGAGGAAGAAGTTCTTACCACAACATGGTATTACAGTTCATACTGCGTACCGTTCGATATGCTGATACAAAACAAGGATGAAGATGATGGAGATGGAAAAGGAGTACACTCTTCCAATGCCTATACCTGTATTGAGAGCGAATCACCATGGCCTGGCACAACAGAAGAAGCTCGTAAAGGACTGCATCCAAAACCAATTGGCAAATATAACGCAGAACCATATCAGGACAATGACTACTTCGTTCCTGCTGGAACGCCAGTAATATTCTCTACCAAGAGAGCAACGGAGTATATCAAGGCAACGATTCCTACCACTACCCCATCAACACCAATCCCCACTATCTTCTCTGCAAGATACTTGGAGCAGATAATTTCAGATACATACGATGATAACAAACGCGTCTATGTCTTTGGACCGAAGATGGAGGGAACATTTGAGATTAATTCAGATGGTACCGTAAATGCTATACAACCTTCATTAGGTAACACCAACGTGGGCTTCCACCTCAATGCCAACCAGAACAAGGAGGCTGGTCTGGCCAAGGCTTCTTGGACGCGCAATAACTATTACGTGCTCCACAACAGGATTTACTATAAAGCTGATGGAAGCGGTGCATCCCCTGCTCCTGCCAAGAACAGGGCAGCGGAATTTGTGCCTGTCATCTTCGATGATGATGAGGAGCAGCAAGAGCTGAATCCTAACGGTACAATGGAGGGTGTTGGCGACGGTTGCATCTACGACCTGATGGGCCGCAAGGTGGCTACGCGTGAACAGGTGGAGGATGGCTCATGGTGGAACCAGGCCACCCCTGGTGTCTACATTCTCAACGGGCGCAAGGTCATCAAAAAGTAATTCGCCCGACACATCAAATTCAGCTATTGAGAGACTCTTGCCGTTTGGGCGAGAGTCTCTTTGATGTCTGCCTCGACGTCGCTCATCTTGTCTGTGCCGAAAGGGTCAGCACTCCCATCATTGCCATGAGGCTCACAATCAGTTTTCTCATATCCGTATAGTTTTTGCGAACAAATAATTTTTGCAAATATACTCATTTTGCCGTAAATCCGTCCAATTTGCAGCAAATATTAAAAAAGTTTAGGAAATTGCACATACGAAGTCGCCATACTTTACGCTCCGTTTCCTCAGCCTTTAGCCTCCTTATAGCCTTACTTCTGAGTGTGCCTAGAAGCAGCCTAGGAGCAGCCTAGGAGCAGCCTGGAAGCAGGCTAGAGTATGCTAAATAAACAATACGCACCAGAGTGAGTGCAACTTCCGTTCAATGAGGCAGTTGTGCCCCTAACCTCTGCTGTAGAAACCAAAGTGGAACCCCGTCTGAAAAAAAATCCGTTGTTTTTAGACTCAGTGTTTGGTTGTTTCGAAAACATATCGTATCTTTGCACACATATTCGACAATGAAATAGAAGAGTACGAGGCCGTCCGTAAAGACTATCAGCGAGAGATAGCAGACAAAATGGGGCGACAGCAGTGGATGGAATATAATGAGATTCTGTTCTCTGCCCACTCCTGTGCCATTGAGGGCAACTCGTTCACTGTTGACGATACACGCATCCTTCGTGAACAGGGGATGGCAATGGTTCCTGTGGGCCGCTCCCTGTTGGAATGTACAGAGATGGCAGACCATTTCCGCGCTTTCGACTATCTGGTCAGCCGTCTGGATGGTCCTTTTGACGAGAGCTTGTTAAAAGAGATAAACCGTTTGGTCACAGAGCATACGCTCAGCTACCGGGCTCAAGGATCGGCCCATTATTTAGCATTTATTAGGAAAACCATTGGCATTATAGGAGGGAAAAATCTTGAAACAACCAAACTTTTGAGGAAGAATCTTCGATATTGGTCGAAGAAAGACGGAATAACCTACAAGAAGTCTATAACAATTCCCTAAATTTCTTCTATCTATCATTAGAAAGAATACTCCGAGTTCTTTCCGAAACCTTTCGGAGGTCTTTCGGAGAACTTTCGGAGATCTTTCGGAGATGTTTCGGAAACCTTTCGGAGTTCCTTCCTTAAAAGATAGGGGTCAGATAGTGTTCGGATAGCGTTCTGATAGAGCTCGGATAGGGTTTGGATAGCGTTCGGATAGAGACTTGATAGAGTTTGGATAGAGTTTGGATAGAGAATGGTTTATTTTCGGGTCAGTGCGAAAAAGGGGAATCCGCTGTGGATTCCCCTTTCTTTTCGGTGGAGCCTCTTGTCGGATTCGAACCAACGACCCCGAGATTACAAATCACGTGCTCTGGCCAACTGAGCTAAAGAGGCGGGTGGACGAGCTATCTGTATCGCGTCGCTACAACCAAGTACCCTTGCTATGTTCCCATCCTGGGGGATTCCGAGGGAGCTGACCGTACAGGACTCGCCCGTGTTTTGCCCGAAAGCGGCTGCAAAGGTAC
>ODAJ012147721.1_pt1 | contig 15536 bp, 8 predicted proteins | sample 1539241 | NCBI WGS metagenome assembly ODAJ01 (sample SAMN02144231, study PRJEB22623) | gut metagenome | biome: sheep rumen | host: Ovis aries | place: New Zealand
GTTCCAAGGGAAGGAAGTGAAGAGTGAAGAATGAAGAGTGAAGAATTTGCTACCGCTATTCCCGTTGCAGTTAATTATGAATTTTGAATTATGAATTACAAGAATATCTTTATTGCAGTGGCTGCGAGCCTGATGCTCACAGGCTGCGGTTTATATGACAAGTACGAGCAGAAGGTGGAAACGCCCGCCAACGTCTTTGGCACCGATGCCGCTGTGCTTGGTGCTTCCAATGCCGATGGCACGGGAAGTATTGCCCAGATGTCGTGGCGTGAGTTCTTTACCGACCCGCTGCTGCAGCAACTCATTGAGCAGGTGTTGGCCAACAATACCGACCTGAACTCCGCACGTTTAACCGTAGAGAAGAGTCAGGCCTCGCTGAAAGCTGCCAAGATGGCCTACCTGCCGGCACTCAGCTTTGCGCCCCAGGGTACATTGGCTAAGTTTGACAAGAATCCATGGTCGAAGACTTACAACCTGCCGTTGCAGCTGTCCATGGACATTGACGTGTTCGGTTCCATTACTAACAAGAAGCGTGCGGCAAATGCCGTACTCCTGCAGGCTCAGATGCAGCAGGAGGCCATACGTGCCAACCTCGTCTCAGTCACTGCCCAGCAGTACTTCTTGTTGCAGGTGCTCGACCGCCAACTGGAAATTCTCACCATGACCGACAGCATTTGGAACAAGTCACTCGAGACGGAACAGTCACTGTGGGAAAACGGTAAGGCGTATAGCACTGCTGTCAACCAGATGGAGGCTTCTTATCTCAATGTGAAGACGCAGATTGTGGATACTCGCCGTAACATCCGCTCTGTAGAGAATGCCATCTGTGAGTTGATGGCTGTCACCCCACAGCACATCAACCGGCAGAAGTGGGGCAGCTCAATTCTGCATCATGTAGATGCACAGGGTGATGCCGAACAACGCATGTTTGACACCAAGTACCTGAAACTTGGCGTGCCTGCCATGATGCTGGAGAACCGTCCTGACATCCGCATGGCCAACCACGCTATGGAGGAGGCTTTCTACAACACGCAGGCTGCCCGCTCAGCCTTCTTCCCCAGCATTAACCTCAGCGGTTCTGCCGGATGGACTAATTCTGCCGGTGGCATCGTCATTGATCCGGGCAAGCTGTTGTTCAGTGCCATTGGCTCGCTCACACAGCCCATCTTTGCCCGTGGCAAGCTGAAGGCTAACCTGAAAATCAACCAGCTGACTGAGGAAGACCTGCAGAAGAAGTACGTGCAGACGGTCATCAATGCCGGCAACCAGGTGAACGAGGCCATGGCCGACTGTCAGGCTGCCCGCGAGAAGCACCAGTACCTAACCCGCCAGGTGGAGGTGCTGCGTCAGGCCTATACCGGCACGCATGAACTGATGGACAACGGCAAGGCCAGCTACCTCGAAGTGCTGACGGCCCAGGAGTCGCTGCTTGACGCACAGCTCGGGCAGGCCATGAACATGTATGATGCTGCCGAGGCGGTCATTGCTTTGTATATCGCCCTGGGCGGAGGTTCAAAGTAAAAAGTATCAACTAAAAAAAGGCCGAAAGTATTGCACTTTCGGTTTTTTTGTGTATCTTTGTCACCTGATATAAGAATTTAGGGTCATGAGAAAGATAGTGATGATTCTTATAGCCGTACTTATGAGCAGTATGGCTGCAAGTGCTCAGACAGACAGCACAGCCGTCGGAAGGAAAAAAGTGGCTGTCGTGCTTAGCGGCGGTGGGGCAAAAGGTATGGCTCACATCGGTGTGCTGAAAGTGCTGGAACGCGCAGGCATTCCTATTGATATTGTTACAGGCACGTCGATAGGCAGCATCGTCGGTGGACTTTACGCCATCGGCTACAATGCCCATTCGCTTGACTCAATGGTCAGGGCACAGAACTGGAGCTACATTATCACCGACAAGGAGGACTTGCGCAACCAGAGCCTGAGCGACTTGCGGAAACACAATACTTACCTGTTCAGTATGGGCTTGAAATTTGGCAAGCGTGATGTCAATGCCGGTGGTCTCATCAAAGGTAAGAACCTGGCAGAGCTGTTTCAACATCTTTGTATCGGTTATACTGATTCGCTGGACTTCAGTCGTGACTTGCGCATACCCTTTGCCTGTGTGGCTACCAACATCATGGACAATAGCGAAGTGGTGTTCCACAGCGGACGCCTGCCGCAGGCCATGCGTGCCTCAATGGCCATACCCGCAGCCTTCTCGCCGGTGAGAATAGGCGACATGGTGTTAGTTGACGGAGGCTTGAAGAATAACTATCCTGTTGATGTGGCGCGCGAAATGGGTGCCGATATTGTTATCGGCATCACCCTCTCAGGAAAGCCTAAGAAGGCAGAGAACGTGTCGGGCACCATGAGCATCGTCGGCCAGATTATCGACGTGAACTGTGTCAACAAGTACGATGAGAACAAAGCCATCACCGACCTCTGGATGAATGTGGACCCTCACGGCTATTCTACTGCAAGCTTTTCGGCAGAGGCTATTGACTCATTAGTGCGTTATGGTGAGGAGGAGGCCATGCGCCACTGGGACGAAATCATCGCCCTGAAGAAGCGCATAGGCATCGACGAGACATTCCGTCCAACCATCTATCATCCCTTACGTCCGAATGCCATGACCGAGCGGCAGCGCATTGTTGGTATTTCCTTTGAGAACATGACGGCACCTGCTGAACGCTTCTTGAAGCAGAAATTCCATCTTCAGAAGATTGACAGCATTGACGCTCAGCTGGAACAGGAGATGACCACGTCCATGCGTATGGACTTGTTCTACCAGACAGCTGAATGTCGGCTGGTGCCCGAGGGTGACGGTGTCCGTGTCGTCCTGACGGCAGGCGACCGTAAGTCGTTGCAGCTGCATGCCGGTGTGCGTTACGACAATGAGGAATATGCCACGTTGCAGTTAGGACTTGATATTCCTTTAAAAACAGCCATACCTGTCAGCACCGACATTACACTGCGTCTGGGCAAGCGCCTAATGGCGCGTGGTGAGGTGACCGTCCACCCACGGAGTTTCACCCGTCCCACGTTCAGCTATACCTTCCGTCGGAACGACGTCGATGTGTATATGGATGGAGACCTTGATTACAACATCCGCTATAACCAGTTCCAGGCAGAGTTCCTGCCGTTCAACTTTTACTTACGCCACTTCAACTTCCAGTTAGGGCTGCGCTGGGACTATATGCACTATCGCAACAAGCTGGGCTCAGATGATGCCATGCAGGTGAAGCTCGAGAACGAGCACTTCTTCAGCTATCGCGTAAGAACGGAATACAACAGTGAGGACAACTGGTATTTCCCCACACGCGGTGCGCGGTTTAATGCGGAATATGCCTATCTGACCGATAACTTTGCCAAACTGGATGACGGGGCAGGGATGAGTGAGGTAAGTGCCAACTGGCGTATGTCGTTCACCTTTGGCAGCCGGTTTACCCTGCAGCCGATGCTCTATGGCCGCCTGCTCTTCGGCAGCACCGTGCCGCCCGTTTTTGGGAACACCATGGGCGGTGACTGGTTTGGACACTATGTCGAACAGCAGATGCCCTTCGCCGGCATTGGTAACATGGAGTATGTTGACCACCAGTTTGTGGCTGTACAACTGCAGGCCCAACAGCGTATAGGAGGCAACTATTATGTGCTGCTCCGTGCAGCCGCTGCGCAGCAGGCCGACAAGGTGAACCGGCTCTTAGACCGCCGTACGCTGCTTGGTGTTCAGGCCGCCTTCTACTATAATACAATTGCCGGTCCTGTCGGGGCTTCACTGGGCTATAGTAACCGTACAAAGAAACCTTACTTCTTCCTGAATCTGGGATATGAATTTTAGTGTTTTATGAAAAGATACCTATTGGTGGTAGTGACTGCCCTCTCAGTCACGGGACAGGTGAATGCGCAGGGTTTATGGCGCACGCTGGGACGTGTTGACAGCCTGCTGTCGGAACGATATCAGCATAGTAATATTGACACTACGTATATTACGCGTCCGCAGACGAAATGGACCGTTATGGGACGACTCAACGTGTCGGGAGCAGCGTTGGAGACGGAGGGAGTAGATACGGGCACCCCGTTCCATTCAAGGATGTACGCCGATTATAAATCGACGCTTAGCGTTGGTTTGCGGTATCTGGGCGTTTCGCTCTTCCTCAGTCTGAACCCTGCCAAGATGATGGGCGATTACAAGGATTTTGAGCTGAACCTCTGTTCGTACGGCAACCGCTGGGGCTTTGAATTCATCTATCAGAACGCCCAGAACTTTACAGGCTGGTATGAAGACGACCAGACACCGCGTGTTGACCTGCCTTCTGATGTGCTCTCGCTGAAGTCGCTGAACGTGAATGCCTATTATGCCTTCAATAATCGGCGGTTCTCTTATCCGGCAGCATTCTCACAGAGTTACATACAGCGCCGCTCGGCTGGCAGTTTTCTGCTGGGCATTTCGGGACAAGGGCAAAAGGCAGAGACCAATGCAACACAACAGTCAGTCCTTAAGGTTACGAATATCGGCCTCGGTGCCGGCTACGGCTACAACTGGGTGCCAGGGCGCAACTGGCTTCTTCACCTGTCGGTGCTCCCTACGCTCATCGTCTATAGCCACACGTCACTCACGGTCAACGATAACCGCATTCCGCTTGACTACCACTTCCCCGAAGTCATCATTACCGGTCGTGGCGCCATTGTCCGTCAGTTCGGCAGGTTCTTTGTAGCCGCCACCATGGTGTATAACTATTCGAACATCGGCGACCGTGACCAGCTGGCTGTTTACAATGCCAAGTGGCGTGCCAGGCTGTCTGTTGGCTATAGGTTCTGAAAATAGTAGCACGTGAAGATGAGCAATAACCGTCCGCTGTGGGCACATCGTCAGCGGCCAGGTCCTGCCGCCACTCGCTGCTGCCGTAGTACAGGCTCAGCTCACGCAGGGACTCCTCAGCCTCCTCGTATTGGTCAAGGGCCGCCGAGAGCTCCCTTACGGCCGCAGCCGCCCGGTCCAGGTGCTGCTCCATCTGTATAATACGTTCTGTCTCCATCGTTATTCTCGTTCTTGCTGATAGTCGCAGGGTATTCGCACCCAGAAGGTGGAGCCCGTGGCGGGACCGTCGCTTTCAACGCCGATGGTTCCGCCACAGCGTTCGGCAATGGACTTACAGATGTTGAGGCCCAGACCGGTGCCCTGCACGTACTCGTCGAGCTTGACGAAACGCTTGAACACCTCCTGCTGCTTGTCCTTGGGTATGCCGGCACCGGTGTCTTCGCAGTAGATGTAGAGCTGCGCTTCCTGCGGGGAGGCCGCCGTACGCTCTAAGCGGTAGCCCACGCGGATGTGGCCTTCGCGGGTAAACTTGACGGCGTTGGTCACGAAGTTGGTGATGATCTGTTGTATGCGGGCCATGTCGAGCGTCGTCTTGAGCGAGGGGTAGGGGTTGTCCTTGATGAAGGAGAGCCCCGGCTCGGTGACGCGCTTCTCGAGCATGAGGCAGATGTCGTCGAAGGCCACGGCAAAATCGACGGGTGCGGGACTGATGGAGCTGGGCCCGTCGGTGATGGTGGATGCCTCGAAGATGTCGTTGATGAGGCGCACGAGCATGTCGCAGGCATTGCGCACAATGCGTATGTACTCGGTGCGCTCCTCGGGGGCTGTGGTTATGCGCAGCACGTCGGTGAAGCCCATGATGGCGTTCAGCGGGGTGCGCAGCTCGTGGGTCATGGAGGCCATGAAGCCGCTCTTCAGCTGGCCGGAGGCCTTGGCCCGCTCGGTGACCTCGGTAAGCTCGCGGCGCAAGAGGGTGGAGCGTGTCAGGTTGTAGGATATGCCCCGGTGGCCTATGATGTGGCCGTCAGCATCGTAGAGCGGCGTTGATTTCATGTTGTACCAGCTCTCGCCACTGCCCATGGGGTCGTCGGTGAAGTGGAACACGGCGTTCATCTCGGGCTGCCCCAGACTGGTGTTCGTCAGGTAGTAGCGCGCCACGTCCTGCTCGCTCTCCACGATGTGCGAGAAGAAGTCGTCGAAGCTCGTCTGGAAGAACTGACGGTTCTTCATGGAGTGGTAGAACCAGATGGTATGGTCGGCTATGTGGCTATGCCACATGTAGAGGCGTCCGCTCTCAACGAGCCCGGTCAGCTGTTCGTCGTAATACTTTAGCAGCTGGTCGGCGCGCTCGTTGTTTTGGCGGTTCACCACGAGCTGGTGGTTGCAGCGGTACTCGTCGGTGACGTCGAAGACGGCGCAGAAGTAGTTGATGAGCTCTCCCTTGCTGTTGAACAGTGGATGGACGGTGAACTCTATATAGCTGTCGATGCCCATGTCGGGGTAGTTCATGTGCTGACAGATGTAGAGGTCGTCGCGGCTGTCGGGGCTGTAGGCATTGCGGAAGAGCGGAATGTCGAACATGCACACTTTGCGCCAGAAGCGCTCCACCTTGGGGTCCTGAAAACCGCAGAGCGCACCCATGGCGTCGTTGGCCTCAATGAGGTAGCCGTCCTTGTCGTAGAACGACGTGGCGATGATGGGCATGTTAGAGAGCACCTGGTAGCGCTTGGCCCGCTCGTAAGAGAGCTGTTCTTCCTCCAGGTCGTGGGTAATGTTGTGGACGGCATTGATGACGTAGGCCGGCTCACCGTGTTCGTCGAGTTCTACGACGGCGTGCCCCTCAAGCGTGAGCCACTGGGGCTGGCCTTCGGTGCCGGCATTCCAGCGCTTGTCCAGTTCGAGCTTGCGCTCGCGTCCGCTGAGCAGGCGTTCCATCTTTTCCCCGAACTCCTGTTGCTGACTGGGGTGTATGCGGCTGGTAAACTCCTGGAGCGTGAGTCCCTCGTCGGGCAGTACGTGACCATACTTGTTGGTCATGCGGTCGGTCTTGATGTCGTACTCCATGATGTGGAAGTTGCCCATCTCCAGTGCCTTCATGATCATCTGGTTCAGGTCGGTCGATTCGCGGGTCGCCCTGAGGACGTGGGCTTTCGAGATGCGGTAGATGAGCCAGATGACGGCGGCCAGCAGCAGTACGGCGGCCGTCATGTAGAGTGCCTTGGGCGGCGTGCTGCCCTTTACTCTCTCGGGGTGCATCCAGCGGTTTACGATCTGCTCCACCTCGCCACGTTGCTTCATGCGTGAGTAGTGGTCGTCGATGGCTTCAATAAGCTCGCGGTCGCGGCCAATGACGTGTATCTCGCTGATGGGGATGTTCACATCGACCAGATGCATCTGCGTCATGTTCAGCTCCTTGATTTTCCACTTGATGGGCTCCTCGCCCCAGACAAAGTAGGTATAGTCACCCGCCTCGACGCCCATGAGAGCCGTCTTGGGCGACTGGAAGTCAATCTTGTCGAGGTAGGAGGAGTCTTCGGCCATGAAGTAGTACTTGGAGTCGTCTTCTGGCTTCATCACGACCCCCTGACGCACCAGCCGGTGAATGCTGATGATGCCGGTGGTGTCCTTCAGCGTAGCCGCCACGATGCGGTTGTAGTTGATGATGTTGTGCGTGATGTAGTAGTCGCTGCGGCCGCTGTATCGGCGGGCGTTGGCCAGAATGAGGTCGGCCTTTCCGCTCTCGAAGGTCTTGACGGCGTTGCCCCACTCCTTCATGACGAAGCGGTAGGGAAGGTCCAGCTCCTTGAAGATCTGCTCCAGAATGTCGATGTTCGAGCCGGCCGGCTCGCCCTGGTCGTTGAGGAATTCGTAGGGGGCCTTGTTCCAGTCGCAGGCTATGACGATGGGCCGTTCCTTGCTGTAGCCCTTGATGTCGTGGGCGCTGAGGGCAAGAGGCAGCAGGAGCAGCAGGCAGATGTGGAGGAACCGGAAGCTTCTCCCTGTATATCGTGGGTGTTGTTGCGTCTTGTTCATGGCTGTTCAAATGATTTTCCGTCGTTTAATGTCAGTAGCCGTGCAGGGCAGGCTTATCCATACCGTGGTGCCGAGTCCGCGTTCGGAGTTGATTTCCAGCGTGCCGCCCATCTGGTCGATGAGTTCCTTGCAGATGCTCCAGGCCAGTGTCTTGCTGTTGTTGTTGCGCTGGCTGATTTCGTGGTGCAGGTGTTGCAGCTCGTCGGCATCCATGCCTTCGCCCGTATCCTCGACCGATATCAAGAGCTTGCGGCCAATGTAGTCGTAGCGGGCACGGATGGTGCCGTCCTGGGTGCTGTGGGCTGCCATGGTGCAGATGCGCTCAATGACCAGTCCGAGGTTCGGCTCGTCTATATCGACGACGAGTCGCTCGTAGGGACTCTCCACAATGTAGCGTACGCTGTCGCGCCTGTACTGAGCCCAGCCTTGCTGGCAGTGGGCTTTGAAAACTTGCGCGAAGTCGGTGGGCTGGGGGTTGATTTCCACCATGTGGGCCTCGAGGCGCGAAATGTAGAGGATGTTGTTGATGAGCTCCAGCAGCTGCTGGGCGTTGTTCTGTATGATTTCGCTGTTGCGGCCTTCCACGTCGGGCTGCTCCTCGTCGAGCTGTGCTGCCAGTTCCACCACGACGTTGAGCGGGGTTCGGATTTCCTGCAGCATGTTGCGCAGGAACTTGTTTTGCGTGTTCTCTATCTCCTGCGCCTTCAGCGTCTCTTCGCGCAGGAGGCTCTCGGCCTTCTTCAGTTCCGAAATGTCCTGGCAGAAACCGAAGTACTCCTTCACCTTGCCCTCCTTGTTCAGCACGGGGTAGAGGCAGAAGTGCAGGTAGAGCGTCAGCCCGCCACGTGCACGTATGGTGGTCTTGATGTCGGCCGTCAGCTTCTTGCTGATGCAGTCGTCCATGTCGGAAAGCATGTGCATGCCCTTTCGCTGGTGGCGGTTGTCAATGAACGTCATGCAGCGGGCCTGCGTGAGTACCAGCTGCTGGCGGCCTATCTGGTGGTAGATGGTCAGTGTGTGCTGTTCGGGCGAGTAGCTGGCCAGACGCATGGTGCCCTTCTCCAGAATGTAGTTGATGTTGGTGACGTAGCGGCTCAGCTCCTTGTTCTTCTGCTCCAGCTCGTCTTCGGCCATGGCGAGCTGCTGTTGCTTCTGCACCATGGCAGTGACGTCGCGGCAGAAGACGAAGGTGCCCAACGGCTCGCCATGGTCGCCGCTGACGGGTGCTTTGCGCTGTTTGATGTCCTTGCGGAGCTCGCTGATGCGTCGCTGCACGTCGTCGTAGTTGAGCTGTAGGTCGTCAATGTGCAGCCCGGTCCACTCCAGGATGGTGCGCGCCTTCTGGTTGATGCCCGTCAGCCGTCCCTCCTTGTTGAAGAACAGAATGCCGAGCATGGGGGTGTTGAAGATGGACCAGTAGCGCAGCTCCAGTGTCTCGGTGGCGCGTTGCTGTACTTGCTTGCTGGTGACATCCTTCTTGGTGCCTATGATGACGGAGGGGCGTCCCTCCTTGTTGCGGCGCAGGACGGAGAGCGTCACCAGGAAGTCGTGCAGTGCGTCGTCGCCGTCCTCCGAGTCGATGGCCTTCAGCTGCAGGGTGAGGGGCGAGGGGTGCTGGTCGTTGTCGGCCTGCTCAATGTTGCTGATGGCTTCCTTCAGGCGTTGGAAGTCGGCGGCGGGGTAGCGCCGTGCAAACTCCTCGGCGGTGTAGTGGTAGAGCGGCTGTCCGTCCTCGTCGTGCCAGGTGAAGAGGCGCGTCGTCGTGTCGAAGGTCCACATGCGCAGCTTGCTGGCTCCCATGATGAGTGCCAGTCGCTTGTTCTGACGGCTGTTCTGCCGGTTGATGCGTTGTGCCTGCAGCCGATAGACGATGACGTAGGTCAGCAGGATGAGCGTCAGCGCGCCCACCAGAGCCACGACGTACCACACCCACTGGGGCAGCTGCTTCTCCTGGCGTTCGGGGTAGAACCACTTGTTCTGCATGGCCAGCAGCTTCTCGTCGGTGCTCAGCACGGTGTAGATGCTGTCTAACTGAGCCAGCAGTGCTACGTCGTTCGACATGAACTTGTACTCTCCGTGGGGCATGTTCACGGGGGTGATGTTCAGGTTGTCTATCTGGTACTGGTGAATGATCCACTTCAGCGAGAGCGTGTTCCAGAGTATCTGGCCCTCCTCGTTGACGCTGAGCGTGCGGATGGCTCCGCGTATGTCCTTGGTGGGTATGGCGTTCTCGCTCCAGCCGAAGTCGCCCATCAGGCGGTGAGCCAGGCTGTTGTCGTTGACGATGACCTTGTGCTTGCCCAGGTCTTTGAAGTTGTAAATCTCTATGTCCTTGCTCTTCGGCGTGGCCACACTCTGGGTAAACAGCGTGATGGTGTTCTGGCCGTACTGTCCGTACTCGTCGTGGTAGCCGGCCGAGAGGGCCATGGTCAGGTCGGACTTGCCGGCCTTCAGGTCGTTGAAGGCTTCCTGGCGTGACGTCAGCTTGATGGTGTAGGGAATGTCGAGCTCCTTGAATATGAGTTTGATGAGCTCCACGTTGAACCCGTCTGGTTTTCCGTTCTCGTTGAGGAAGCAGTAGGGCCACAGGTCCCACACGTCCTCATAGACCAATGGATGCTCCTCGGTGTAGAGCCGGCGTGTCTGCTGCTGAGCGTTAGTGCTTAGGGGCAGTAGCAGCCAGAGCAGCAGCAAGGCAGCGATGTGCAGACAGCGAGAAAGTGGGGTGTTATAATGGTTCATGTGGTTGATTTTTCTTTCTTCTCAATGATGTCACACGGTATGCGGAACCAGAAGCGCGAGCCTTCGCCTACTTGTGAGTCAACGCCTATCTCGCCCTGACAGTGTTCGACGATGGCCTTGCAGATGCTCAGTCCGAGGCCCGTGCCCTGTATGTAGTCGTTCAGTTTCACAAAGCGTTCGAAGATGCGCTCGTGGTCTTCTTCCGGAATGCCGGTTCCCGTGTCTTCGCAGTAGATGTAGAGCTGCGTTTCCTGCGGGGAAGCCTCCGGCTGCTCTAAGCGGTAGCCCACCGTGATGTGGCCCTGGGAAGTGTATTTCACGGCGTTGGTCACGAAGTTGGTGACGACCTGGCCAATGCGCTCCTTGTCCATCCGGGTAAGTAGGGTGGAGTAGGGGTTCTCGTGGCGGAACTCTACGGGCGGCATGACGCGCTGTGACAGGGTTTGGCAGATGTCGTCGAAGTCGTGGGCGAAGTCCGTCTCCTGCAGGTTCATGGTGAAGCCGTTGCTCTCCATGTTCGAAATGACGAGGAAGTCGTTGATGAGCCTGAGTAGCATGTCGCAGTTCTGCTTGATGATGCGCATCATTTCGTGCTTCTCTTCGCCCGAGTCGATGGTTGCCAGCAGGTCGCTGAAGCCCACGATAGCGTTGAGCGGCGTGCGTATCTCGTGCGTCATGTTGGCCAGGAAGACACTCTTCATGCGGTCGCTGTCGTTGGCCCGCTCTGTTTCGCGCTTCAGCATGTCCTGCTCCTCTATGAGCAGCGTCACGTCGCGTATCAGTCCGAAGTAGCCCGTCTGCCGGCCATGCGTGTCGTAGCTCGGTATGCTGAACAGGTTGTACCAGTGTACCTGGTCGTCCTTTTCCACGAGGTTCTTGAAGGGTCGCGTAAAGACAATGCTTCCGCTCTTTCGCTCTTCGGCTTTCTGCGTCAGTCGGAGTCGGGCGTTCTCGTATTCGTCGGTCTGTATGCAGCGGGCAAACTCGTCAATGGTCATGCTGCTCACAGGGTGGTGCAGGTCGCTCATGAATTCGACCCTCTCGCCGTCGAACGTAGAGTGCCATACGTGCATGAGCGAGTTCTCCAGCAGGTAGTGCATCTGCTCCTCGTACTTCCTGATGTCGTCGTTGGCCATTTGCGTCTCGTGTGCGTTCTGCTTGCTCTGAAGGTATAGTTTCCTCTCCTCGGTGATGTCGCGCACGCCCAGTGCAATGTATTTCAGCTTGCCCCGCTGGTCGAAGACGGGGTGCACCTTCACTTCCACGTATTTGTCCAGGTTGCGCTTGGGCAGCTCCAGGTAGCTACACAGGCTCTGGTCGTCACGGATGTCGCGGCTGACGGCAAACTGGGCCAGGTCGAAGAGTGACGTGTCGTAGAACACGCTGTCGTAACGGCTCTCGAAGTTGCATATCTCCCTCATCATGGCGTTGCAGTCAATGAGCCGGCCTTCGGCGTTGTAGAACGACAGCCCGACCAGTGTCTCCTCAAACAGGTCCTTGTATCTTAGGCCCATGTTCTGGTTCATGAGCCTCATGTGCTCTTCGTCGGTCTCGTCGGTCATGGTGAAGATGATGTTGATGGGCTTTCCTTCGCGGTCGTACTCCACCACGCCGTGGTTGGTTACCAGGTGGTATATGGGTTCGCCCGGTCCGTAGTTGGTGTTGAAGAGGTAGGTCTGCACGTCCTCGTGCTTCTCGTCGTAGCGCAGCCCCTCAATGAGGTTCTGGAAGATTTCCAAGTGGTCGGGGTGTACCAGTCGTTTCACGTCCTCGTAGCGTATTCCCGTTTCGGGTAGCCGCTCGTCGTGTATGTTGTAGAAGCGGTTTTCCTTCAGGTCCAATGCCACGATGAGGTGGTCGCTCATGCCTATGCCTTCCTTCATGATGTCGTTTGCCAGCGTCATGCGTGTCATGGCGCGCTTCACTCTGCGTCGTGCCAGATAGTGCATTGCAACAGCCAGCAGGGTGATGATAATCAGTGCTACTATCACCATGCTGAATACGGTTGAGCTGCTATAGGTACTTAAGTTCATTGTCTGTTACGATATGATGTCTTTTTTCATTTCACTGCTCACTCGTTCACACGGAATGCTGACCCAGGCCGACGTGCCTTTGCCCAGTTCGGAGCTGAACTCCACCGAGCCGCCCATCAGCTCTACCAGGCCCTTCACTATGGGTAGCACCAGTCCGCTGCCGCACTGCTCCTGGTCTTGGTTGCGGCAGAAGCGGTCGAAGATGTGGGGCAGCGTCTCGCGGTCTATACCCACGCCGGAGTCTTCCACCGTAATGTTCAGCGCCCCCTGACGGTATTCGTACTTGGCACGCACGCTGCCTTCGCGGGTGAAGTGGACGGCCCAGAAGACCAGCATCTCGATGACCTTGCCTAACAGCTCGTCGTCGATGATGACCTCCAGGTGTTCGTAGGGGTTTTCTATGATGGTCTTCAGGTTCTGGCTCGTGTTGTGGCTCCAGCCCATGTGGCAGTGCCCGTCGAAGGTCAGGGCGAAGTCGGTCTGCTGGGGTTTCACTTCTATCATGTGTGCGTCGATGCGCGAGATGTAGAGAATGTCGTTCACCAGTTCCAGCAGGGCGTTCGAGCTCTTCTTGATTTCCTCCACGAAGACGGGCTCGTCCTGCGGGTTGTGCTCCTGCTCGAAGAGTTCGGCAAATCCCAGCACGTTGGCCAGTGGCGTACGTATCTCGTAGCTCATGTTCTGCAGGAACGAGTCCTTCAGCTCCTCGGCCTCCTGGGCTTTCTGCGTCTCCTGGCGCAGCCGGTTCTCGGTGTGAACCAGTCTGGTGTCGTTACGGCCCATGCCGAAGTAGTGGGTCACGTGTCCTTCCTCGTCACGCATGGCTATTCCCAAGAAGGTCATCCAGATGTTGCGGCCCTCCTTGTCGCGGAAGATGGTCTTCAGTCTTTGCTCCACCTTGTTGATATATCCGTGGTCCATCTGGTTGATGAGCCATCGGGCCTTCAGCCGGTATTCAGGTGCTATGCAGTCCAGAGCCCTGATTTGCGTGAGTTCGTAGCGTGGCTGGTTCAGGTCGGTGGTTATCTGTATGACGTGGCGCTCAGGCAGGTAGCTCATGAGTCGTATGTCGGCCATCTGCAGTGCCATGTTGATGTTTTCCACGTAGGCCTTCACGTCGTTGGTGGCCGCTTGCAGTTCCTTCATGGAGTGGCGCTCCGTGCGGTAGCGGGTCACCATGTCGGTGATGTCGCGGCCCTGTAGTATCATGCCTAACAGTTCGCCCTGTTCGTCGCGCAGGGGGAAGAGCATCATTTCGTAGAGCAGCTTTCCGTCGCGCGTCACGCCCTTGGCTTTTCTGCCCTCCTTCTCCATGCGCTGTATGTCGATGGAGGTGACGCAGTGTGTCTTCTCCACTTTTTGGGCATCGTAGTTAAAGTAGGTCACGTTCTCCAACCGCTGGCGAGCGTTGATAAAGGCTTGTTTGTCGGTTATGCCGAACGTCTGGCACGCATGGTCGTTAATGTCGTTGATGATGCCCGTCTCGTCGTAGAGCACCATGTCGATGATAGAGGAGTTAAAGATGTTCTGGTAGGTCAGCAGCTCGTCTCTTTCGCGCTCGCGCTGCTGCCGTTCGTGCGTCACGTCGCGCTGCACGCCTACGATGGTGGTTGGAACGCCCGTCTCGTCGCGCTTCAGCACCTTGACCTTTACCTCGTAGCGCCGCATCTCCGTTTCGCCCTGTGCGCTCCTCAGTCTTAGCGTCACCGACTCTTTGTTGCCGTCCCTGACGGCGAATATTTCATTGCGCAGCTCCTCGAAGTCGTCGCGGTCGAAGAATCGTGAGAAGTCGAAAGGCGTGTATTCCTTGTCCAGTTTTCCGTCGATGCTCAGTCGCTGGTATTTGCGGGTGGGCACGTCGTATGTCCATACGATGCTGCCCTCGGCCTGCAGCACCAGTGCAAGCCGGTTGTTTTCCTTGTTGATTTGCCTTGAGGCTTTACGCTCCAGATGTTTGTACGTCAGGTCGTAGTAGAGCAGTGCCACCACGGTCAGTGCAACAGCCGACAGCAGTCCCCACACCACGAGGGGAATGCCTGTGGCCGCTCTTTGTGTGATGATGTCGAGTATCAGCTGCTCCATGTTTATTTTCGTTTATAGGGTTATTTCGCCACTACCGTAGCAGCGGTGGTGGTCTTTGTCATATACCACGCAGAACTGTCCGGGAGCCACACCGTGTATGGGGTGTTCGCAACTGACCCTCCACAGTCCGTCGTCCTCAGGGGTCAGCGTGCCCTTCAGGAACTCCGGCGTATGCCGTATCTTGAAGGTAATCCTTCCTCCCTGCTCCTTCGTAATTCCTCCGTTTTCGCCGTTCAGCCAATGCATGTCCCTCACGAGGAACTGCTGCTTGTAAGCCGTCTCGGGGTCGTAGCCGTGGCTGACGTAGAGCACGTTCTGCTGCATGTCCTTCTTGACGGCAAACCAAGGACCGCCGCCAAAACCCAGTCCGTGGCGCTGGCCGATGGTGTGAAACCACAGTCCTCGGTGCTGGCCTATCTTGCGTCCTGTCTCTAACTCTACCACGTCGCCCGGGTTCTCGCCCAAGTATCGGCGTAGGTAGTCGTTGTAGTTGATCTTGCCAAGAAAGCAGATGCCCTGCGAGTCCTTCCGGCGGGCGTTCACCAAGTGTTCCTGCTCCGCCACCAGGCGCACCTCGTCTTTCATCATGTGGCCAATGGGGAAGAGTGCCTTCCGAAGCTGCCAGTCGTATATCTGTGCCAGGAAGTCGGTCTGGTCCTTCACGGGGTCGGGGCTGGTCGTGAGCCATTTCAATTGACAATCTGACCTCATTTCTCTCTCCTCTCTCCTCTCTCCTCTCTCCTCTGTTTTCACTCCTCTCTCCTCTATTTTCACTCCTCTCTCCTCTATTTTCACTCCTCTCTCCTCTATTTTCACTCCTCTCTCCTCTATTTTCA
>ODAJ012121963.1_pt1 | contig 15517 bp, 11 predicted proteins | sample 1539241 | NCBI WGS metagenome assembly ODAJ01 (sample SAMN02144231, study PRJEB22623) | gut metagenome | biome: sheep rumen | host: Ovis aries | place: New Zealand
AGCGAAGGCGGCCCTGCAAGAGTCGCCTTCGTTGCGCCTAAGAGGCTGGGAAATGCGGTTTTCAGGAATCGTTGCAAGCGTGTGCTGCGGGAAGCCGCCCGCGAGGCCGGTTTTCCGCGTGAGGGGTACGAGGTCATCTTCTTTGCCACGAGATCCACGCACGACTCGCATCCGCATGAGGTTGCCCAGGCAATGGAATCCCTGATGAACAGGTTCAGTAGGCGCTCCGGTCGGTGAGGTCCCGTGAAACATGTGCTCATGGCCATGATTAGGTGGTACCAGCGATATCTATCGCCCCTGCTTGGTGCGAACTGCATCTACACCCCTACCTGTTCCGCCTATGCTCTGCAGGCTATCGAACGATATGGAGCATGCAAGGGCACATGGCTCGCCATCAAGCGCATAGCCAGGTGCCATCCCTTTCATGAGGGCGGGTATGACCCCGTGCCCTGATACAGATTCACGGAGGAATCATGTGGGATTGGTTTGTTCAATTCTTGACTAACGTGCTTGCCTGGCTGGCAGCACTCGTTGGTGACTGGGGTCTCGCGGTCATCATCCTCACGTTCATCGTCCGACTTCTCATCATGCCGCTCATGACCAAGTCGACGGCCTCGACGGCGCGTATGCAGGTCCTCCAGCCCAAGCTTATGGAGATCCAGGAGCGCTACGCGGATGATCCCGAACGCCAGATGGCCGAGATGCGCAAGTTCCAGGCGGAGAACGACTTCAACCCGCTGGGCGGCTGCCTGCCGATGCTCCTGCAGATGCCCATCTTCTTTGCCCTGTTCACGGTGGCCCGCAACGTTCCCGCCGACGCGTGCTTCTTCAACATCATGCCCTCCATCAGCATGTCCGTCAGCGAGGCTGTCGCTTCGTTCGGTCTGGCTGGTGCGGCCGTCTACCTGCTGTTCGACGTGGGCTTTGGTGCGATGACCCTCGCCCAGATGCTCGTCAACGTCAAGAACGTTCCCGAGGAGCAGCGCCAGCAGAACATCATGATGGGCGTCATGATGGGCGTCATGATGGTCTGGTTCGGCTGGTCGGTGCCCGCAGCAGTCCTTCTTTACTACGTGACTTCCGCCATCTGGCAGGTGGTTCAGCAGCAGCTGGTGACCAAGCGCGTGACGGAGAAGGTCAAGGCTGAGACCGAGGCGAAGATGGCCAATGCGCCGGCTGAGGTCAACGTGACTCGACGCGAGCGCAAGCCGCGCCCCAAGAAGAAGGGCTAAGACCGCTACTTGCCTATGAGGAGGTGCACCATGGAGGACGAGCTCACGCTCACTCCGAACGAGGTGGAAGACGCCCAGCAGGCGCCGCAAGACGAGTTCGAGCAGATCCGCGAGCACTTTGAGAGCGCTGAGGGTCTGAGTGATGCCGAGGTTGACAAGGTCGCAGACACCGCTATCAGGTACGTTCGCGACTTGCTTGGGTTCTTCGGCGAGCACAAGGTGACCATCGACGAGTTTGAGGGAGACGAGGGCGAGCTCATCCTCGACATTTCCGGCGGGGACCTCGCGGTTCTGATTGGTCGCCACGGCCGCACGCTCGACTCGCTCCAGATGATTATCTCATCGTTTATGAGCAACAAGCTCAAGTTCCACTACCCCATCGTTATCGACATCGAGGGGTACAAGAGCCGTCGCAAGGACAAGCTAGTCAGCCTTGCGCACGGTGCCGCAGCGCGCGCAAAGCGCCAGCACGGACGCGTATCGCTCGCTCCCATGAACGCCTATGAGCGCCGCATCGTCCACCTTGCACTACTTGATGACGTTGAGGTCACCACGCATTCCGAGGGTGAGGATCCCGACCGTCGCGTGATTGTGACCTACGTGAGGTCGTAGCGTACGACATTCAGAGTATGCATCGCAGGGGGAGAGGCTTCGAGTCTCTCCCCCTTTTCGTTACCCGCTCCTAAACCAGCGTTGGCATAAATGTGTCCGGTGCCCCTTCCAGAATGGTAGTCGCCAAACAGACCAGCGGAAGGAGCACCGGATGCTAGACATGATACTGCAAGAGGCCGAGGGCCTGAGCCTGGGCGAGCGCAGGAGGCTGATCGAGATGCTCAAGGCGGGCGTGCTCGCCGAGCTGGCGGGGCCGGAGGGAGACCCCTCCGAGTGCCCCAGGTGCCGCCACCCGCACGTGGTGAGGAAGGGCCGCGACCCGGACGGCGCGCAGAGGTGGCTCTGCTGCGGCTGCCGGCGCACGTTCTCGCGCAAGACGATGGGGCTGCTCGCGCTCTCGAAGCTCGAGCCGTGGCGGTGGTCGCTCTTCGTCGAGCTGGAGTGCCGGCACGCGAGCCTCGCGGAGTGCGCGTCGAGGCTGGGGGTCTCCTGCCAGACGGCCCACTTCATGCGCGTGCGCCTGTGCGAGGTCATGGCCTCGCGGCTGCCCGCATTCAGGAGCGGCCCCGGCGTGGAGGTCCAGGTCGACGGCACCTACCTCAGCGAGTCGCTGAAGGGGCTGGGCCGCTGGTCCGGGGAGATGCCGCGCGAGAGCCGCCGCACCGGCCACGACGTGCACCTGAGGGGCACCTCCAACCTCAAGGTGTGCGTGATATGCGGCGCCAACGACCTGGGCGACCAGTTCTGCAGGCTCGCCGGCAGGGGCACGACGAGCGCCGACGAGGCCGCGAGGGCGCTCGCCGGCGTGGTGTCCCAGGGCACCGCCGTCACCACCGACGACCGCTCCTGCTACGCCCGCCCGCTCGCGGACGCCGGGGCCGCCCGCCGCGTCGTCCCGCGCAAGTCCGAGGCCCTCGGGCGCGTGGACGCGCTGCACTCGCGCCTCGACGCCTTCCTCGAGCCCTTCCGCGGCGTCTCCACCAGGTGGCTGCCCTGGTACCTGTTGTGGTTCCTGTGGGAGGAGCACGTGAGACGCTCCGGCCTCGACCGCGCGGAGGAGCTCTCGGCCGCCTCGGCCTCCGGCGCCTACGAGCTCACCAGGCGTCGGCACGAGGAGGCGGGCCGCCCGTTCTGGGACTACTGGGAGGGCAGGTCGCCCGTCATAGACCCTGCGTCAGAGTACGGTCCGCAGGCCGCCTAGCTGGGGTTTGCCAATGCTGGTTTAGGAGCGGGTTTCGTTACACAGGCTGGTCAGCTACCCCAGCTACCGGGCTATGTGGAGCTGGGGCTGCTCGCGATAAGCCAGCTACGCTGACGAGGGTCTGCTTCATGAAACATCGAGCCGAGTGGCACAGAGGAATCAACATTCCCTACCCTGGAGGGCCCTATGAGTAAGTGAGCGCGGCGTTGTAGTCGTGATTCTGTCGTTGTAGCTCAGACGGCACCTGCCGGCATCCGTGCGAGACGCGCGTTGGCCGTGAACGCGTACAATTGAATCGATACACGCAACGAAGGTGCGACGGTGATTCCATGATCAACTGTGAAGAGAACAGGGCGGCGCTCGCGGCATACGCTGAGTCCTACGGATTGTCTTTGAAAACAGAACAAATGTACGGTATCTTGAAGCACCTCGATCTCGTTGCAGAGAAGAATAAGGTTGTGAACCTCACGAGAATCGTCGATGCTGAGGATGCCATTGTTCGCCATGCTGTCGATTCGCTGCTATTCATACCCAGCATCGACCGATTGAATCTCAACAAAGATGCAAGATACGTTGACATAGGCACCGGGGCAGGATTCCCTGGAATACCTATCGCTCTCGTCACTGAACACAAGGGGCTACTCATAGACTCTGTTGGCAAGAAGGTCCGAGCGGTTCAGGAGTTCATCTCAGAGCTTGATATAGAACACACTGAGGCTCGGAGCACCCGAGCCGAAGACCTTGCAAGGATGAGTGGGCATCAATTCGATTATGTCGTTGCTCGTGCCGTTGCTGATCTAGGCGTGCTTATTGAGTATGCTGCTCCCCTCCTGAAGATGCATGGCTGGCTTGTTGTCTCAAAGGGGCGTATTGCAACTGAAGAGATTACACGAGGTGATAAGACAGCTGAGATTGTAGGACTGAGGTGTGTTTCACGTGAAACATATGAGCTACCTCATGATATGGGACACAGGGAAGTCTTGACGTATCAACGAGAGAAAGGTTCACGTGTGAAGCTTCCCCGACAGACAGGGATGGCTAAGCACAAGCCCTTAGTGACCACTTAGGTCTAGTTCTTGAAGCTAGGGAAGTTCTAGCGTGACACTCAAGAAGACAAGTTGCTAATACGGATGCGTCATTTCTGATCATCCAGTGATTCGTCATCACAAGTGACTCACAGAGTATGGTGATCAATGCGGCTGCCCGCTCTGTAGGATCCATACCTATGGAAGCTGCGCAGAGCGACGAAACGAATTGCAGACAAAGGAGATCAGCTCCAAGAACAGGATGCGAACAATTGTATATACACCCTGTTGCACACCAGGAACTGAAGTGCGAGCATCCGACCAACCGAAATCTGATCGTGCTCTCTAGTTGTTTAGAGAATATACCTAAGTGAACGAACGTACTTGTTTCTCGAAGTATGAGAAACACAACAGGTGAGTGATCTACATCTACGGAATCAGTCAACTATCGACAGATTAGTGCTTCGAGCATTTGCAAAGACAATTCAAAGCAAAGAATCGTTAAGACCAACGGACAGATACGAGATTGATGTCCCGATAGAGAAGACATTGAAGAACTCGCAGATACCAGATTGAAGACAGGGAGAAACAACATCGAAGACAATGCGGAAACGACATTGAAGTACTTGTAGATTCGGGATCGAAGGCAAGTGGAGACAAGAATCTAAGATCTATTAGAGGCGGTTTCAAGTCTAGAGAGCGCAAATAGTCAAACACTGCTCCTAAGGTCGAAAAAAGTGCTCGACGGGATAAGAGATTCACGATTATGTGAATGACTGCTGCAACAGTGCATAGAAGCATAATAGCGAACAGCCTAAACAGGTTGAAACCACGTAAGCTGAGATAGCGCAGAGTGACTCTAAGCGGAATCTGCTTACCAAACAGTTCTATTCGACTTCTCACTTACAATCCTAAGCTCTCTTGCAAGCAATTAAGAAGTGAAGGTGTTTCCTGCACATGCTGATTCGGTCTACAGATGTGTTCCGAATAACAACTACAGCGATCTGCTGCGCTCTACAGATTGTTGTTTTGACCTATCAGGTGTTCAAAAGACCGGTTCTGCAGTGCAACTGGTGAGAATAGTTCGTCAATAGAAGGTGTTTCACGTGAAACACTAACCAGAATGACATGCGATTCGAATAGACCCTGTGCGCAGGATAACTGCTTCGCCGAATGAAACGATGCGATTCAATAGGCAAGAGAGATGCGAAGTTGGAATACATGCCAATCGTTGGGAAGTGGACTCAGAGACATTGACAACAAGTTGAACGCGTCCATGTAGCCAAAATACAAATCACCAAGCAAGACTCATTTGACAAATGAACGTTTGGAGCCTTCACTGTACAAGAATTCAACTCTCACAGTTAGATGCGTAAAAACATGCATAGAACGAACTCTCAAGTGACAAATCGTTAGAGAGCTAATAGCTCGAACGGGGACATGAGCTTGATATTGGATAGGCCTTGCAACAACTTAAAGTGCAAACAAGAACAGGCTTCGTTTCATCGAAGAATCTTTTCGTTAAAGCAATCATGTCGCGGAGTTCTGGCAGTATCGCTTGGGTAATCGCAAATCGTTGAAGTTTCACGTGAAACGTTCGGCTATGATAGGAGTCACCAAACGTCAAAGATGAAACATAGCTGTTTGGAGGGAATTTGAGCTACCAAGATATCAAGCGAAGCAATCCGCTCAAGAAAACCAGGGTAATCTCGGTCATCAACCAGAAAGGTGGTGTCGGGAAGTCCACGACGGTCGTAAACCTCTCCGCCGCCTTGGGAGAATCGAAGAAAAAGGTCCTGATTGTGGACCTCGATCCACAGGGCAACGCAACAAGTGGCTATGGCATCGAGAAGGAAGAGCTCGAGTACGACGTCTATGATGCGCTGCTTGACGACCATCCTGTTGAGGACTTGGTGATGGAGACGTGCGTGCAGCGTGTATTCTGCATTCCCACGACGATACAACTCGCAGGAGCAGAGGTGCAGATGGTATCCATTGAGGGAAGAGAGCAACTTCTGAAGAAAATGCTTGAACCCATTGTGGAGCATTTCGATTACATACTGATCGACTGCCCTCCATCGTTGGGACTGCTTACGGTGAACGCGCTCGTTGCGTCAGATAGCCTCCTGATACCGATTCAGTGTGAGTTCTATGCCCTCGAAGGCGTCACAAAGCTGCTTGAGTCGATGAAGATGGTCAAGAATCGCATGAATCCAGACCTCGAGATCTTCGGTGTGCTTCTCACGATGTACGACAGCAGGACGACACTCTCCAAGCAGGTGGCCGAAGAAGTCAACAAGTACTTCGGCAAGAAGGTATTCAAGACGATCATTCCGAGGAACGTGAAGCTCTCCGAGGCGCCAAGTCACGGTTTGCCTGTCACGCAGTATGCAAGAATGAGCAAGGGCGCAATTGCCTATTCGAAGCTAGCAAAGGAAGTGAACCGCCGTGCCTAGAAAGAGTGGACTGGGACGAGGACTCGATGCACTCATGGGTGGTGCAGACGCTGAGGTCGCTGGGGCGACTCAGGCACCAGACACGATGCTTCCGCTCGAGTCAATTCGTCCAAACAAAGGTCAGCCACGCAAGAACTTCGACGAAGACGCACTGGAAGAGTTGGCCGACTCGATAAAGCAAAATGGCGTTCTCCAGCCGATACTTGTTCGCAAGAAAGGCCAGCACTACGAGATCGTAGCCGGCGAGCGGCGATACCAGGCTTCGAAGCGCGCCGGTCTGGATGAGATACCTGTCGTCATAAGGGAGATTTCCGACGACGAGGTCTTCAAGCTCGCACTGATTGAGAATCTTCAGCGTAGTGATCTCGATCCCATCGAAGAGGCTCAAGGCTTCAAGATCCTCATTGAGAAGAACGGCATGACGCAGGCGGAGCTTGGTAAGGCCCTGTCTAAGTCGCGCCCGGCAATCGCCAACTCTCTGCGTCTGCTTGACCTCCCTGAAGAGGTGCAGCAGATGATGATCGAGCGCAAACTGACCGCAGGCCATGCGCGCGCCATCCTTGCGGTGGCAAGCGAGGAAGGTCGCTTGAAGCTAGCGCAGAAGGTTGTCGAGGACGGATTGTCGGTACGTCAGACAGAAAACCTCGCACCGTTGTTTTCTGTCACGGATCGCGAACCGCCCAAGCGTGTCCCGACGCCACAGTCGTACAAACGCGCCGCGCGCCAGCTGAGACTTGCGCTGGACACCAATGTCAAGGTGAAGCGAGTGGGGAAGAAGAACAAGATCGAGATTGAATTCGCAAGTGAAGACGACCTTGCAAGGCTTGTAGAGCAACTGTCGCGCGTGGCTATGGAAGGCGGGGAATAGATGAGAATCCTCAAGACACTTCGCAACGATCTGATTGTGATCGCGGTGCTCTGTGCCGCAGGCGTCGCTGCGTATCATTTCCTTCTGGACGATGAGGCCAAAGAGGGTATCTCGTCGATGGCGCACTCCGTGAAGGATTCGTACGACCAACTCAGCCATGTCGTCAATGATCGCATCGGTACGATAATGGACGAGGATGTCGTAACGCAGAATCGTCAGGAGATCAAGAACGCCTGGGCGGAGCTTGGCTTCTAAATACGGGTGTGGATAACCCGACAATCCCTCGGTAAGAGGAAAGCCCGACTATCGAATCGATAGTCGGGCTTTCGTTTGGTCGCAAAAGTCATTAAAAATAGAACAGCTGTTCTATTTTCGTGCATATCTCTGCTTCAGCTGTCCGCAAGCCGCATCGATATCCTGTCCACGCGACTGACGAATCGTTGCTTCGACACCAACGCTGGCGAGGCGCCTGACGAACTCTCCAGCACGCGCGTCGGAGGAAGGCTGGAAGCGAGACCCCTTGACCTCATTGAGCTTGATGATGTTGACGTGTGCGAGGTTGTCGCGGCAGAAATCGCAGAGCGCGCCAAGCTCGTCTTCGGTGTCATTCACTCCCCTGATGAGCGCGTACTCGTAGGTGGGCCTGCGACCGGTCTTGTCGACGTACTCCCCCATGACCTCGTAGAGATGCATCAGCGAATACTTGCGCACGCCCGGCATGAGGGCGTTGCGCGTGCGCTGCACGGCAGAATGGAGCGAAACGGCAAGCGTGAACTGCTCTGGCTCGTTGGAGAAACGCTTGATGGCAGGGATGACGCCGCAGGTGGACACCGTAATGTGCCGAGCCCCGACGCCAAGGCCCTCGGGGGAGTTGATGCGACGCATGGCCTCCAGCGTCGCGTCGTAGTTCATGAACGGCTCGCCCTGGCCCATGAAGACCACGCTCGTCACGCGGGAGTCGAAGTCCTCGCGCACATGCATGACCTGGTCATAGATCTCGGTGGAGGTCAGGGAGCGGGTGAGTCCGCCGGCTCCGGTAGCGCAGAAGGCGCATCCCATGGCGCATCCGGCTTGGGATGAGATGCAGACGGCCAGCTTGTTGCCACTCGGCATGCCGACGCACTCGGCGGTGGTGCCGTCCGCGTAGCGCAGGAGGTACTTACGGCTTCCGTCCTCGGATATCTGCTTTGCCACCTCGGTCGTACCGCCGAGGCTGAATTGCTCGGCGAGCTGTGCGCGAAGGGCCTTGGGAAGGTTGGTCATCTCGTCGAACGAGGACGCTCCCTTCTCCCAGATCCACTCCTCGATCTGCTTGGCGCGAAATGCGGGCTGTCCCATCTCCTTGAGCAGCTCGAGCAGCCTTCCGTGCGTGAGCGTGCGCAAATCGATGGAGGCCGGGGAATCGGAGGAAAGATTGGTGGCTTCTTGCATGTTTTCTGCCCTCTTTTGTACGTCTAGCTAGGTGGGGTACCATCAATTGGTTGTATAAGTGCTGATTCGAGTCTAGCGCAAGGACGGATGCGAAGGAGTTGCCTGATGGCGGCAGACGACGTGACGAACAAGAAGGTGGCGGTCCTCGCCGGTGGTTGGTCGGACGAGAGGGAGATCTCTTTGGCCTCTGGCAGGGCATGCGAGAAAGCCCTGCGTGAGGCTGGTTTTGCTACGGTTGAACTGTTCGATGTCGCTGAGAAGGACTTTGTTCGGCGTATGGCCGAGGGTGACTTCGACGTGGCCTTTATAGCCATGCACGGGAAGTTCGGCGAGGATGGATGCGTCCAGGGTCTTCTTGAGGTTCTGCACATCCCCTACACGTTCTCTCACGTTCTCGCATCGGCGATGGGCACGGCAAAGAACGTCGCCAAGGTGATGTATGCCACCAAGGACATACCGATGCCCCAGGGTGTCACCGTGCCCGCCGGCAAGGTGCCGGGCGCCAGTGAGCTGGATGAACTGATCGAGCGCCTCGGGCTCCCCCTGTTCGTGAAGCCTGCCGGCAATGGCTCGAGCTACGGGATCACGCGTGTCGCGGAGCGGGCGCAGCTCGAGGATGCCATCAAGTACGCGGGCTCCAAGAACGACGATGTTCTGGTGGAGCAGTGCATCGAAGGCATGGAGATCACCGTGCCGGTGCTGGGCAACGACGACCCCGAGCCGCTGCCGATCGTCGAGATCGTCACTGGTGCCGAGTTCTACGACCTCAAGGTCAAATACGAGCCAGGCGAGCTGCACCATGTGATTCCCGCGCGCCTCGATGCGGACGTGTATGCACGTGCACAGGAGCTCGCGGTGCGTGCCCACAAGGCCCTTGGTTGCCGTGGTGTCTCCCGTAGCGACTTCATTGTCACAAAGGACGGCACGCCCTACATCCTCGAGACCAACACGATCCCGGGAATGACTGAGACAAGTCTCCTTCCCGACTCGGCGCGACATGCGGGCATAGAGTTCCCCGAGCTCTGCCGCAGGGTCGTCGAGCTCGCGCTGGAAGGGTAGCGACGCTCAGGGCCTGCGCCTAAGCCAATTTAGATAGAAAGCCAAGGTACATGGCACAAGAGTCCTCAAAGGAGCTGCTTGAGCGGCTCCTGCTTCCTACAACGCCAGATGAGGTGCGTGCTCGCTACCTCACGCTTGCCGAGCGCGCACGCAATACGGACTTCGGCCCGCTGGAAGAGGACATGGTGGTGCTCGACACCGAGACCACGGGTCTTTCCTTCCGTACGTGCGAGCTCATCGAGATAGCTTGCGCGCGCATCAGCGGGAAGGAGGTCGTCGAACGCTTCCAGACGTTCGTGCGTCCCGTCAAGCCCATTCCGCCCGAGATCCAGCAGCTTACAGGCATACGAGCGATCGACGTTGCGGATGCGCCGTCGGCAGTCGAGGCCGTGGCAAGCCTCGCTGACTTCGTGGGAGGGTCCCCGATACTGGCGCACAACGCCGTGTTCGATAGGAACTTCGTCGAGAAGGTGCCCGGTGGAGAGGGTGTCAGCGACCTTTGGATCGACACACTCTCGCTCTCGCGGCTGGCGCTCCCCCTGCTGCGTTCGCATCGTCTCTCCGACATGGCAGCGGCGTTTGACTGCGAGAGCGTGACGCACCGCGCGATGGATGATGTGGATGCGCTCTGCGGCATGTGGCCCGTGCTGCTCGCAGGACTCTGTGACCTACCTGATGGCCTGCTCGACACGCTCGCAAGCATGCATCCCGAGGTCGATTGGCCATTCCGCCCCATCCTCTCGCACCTTGCGATGGAGTCTGGGGCGACCGGGTTCTCGCTCAAGGCGGTGCGGCACGACCTGATATCGAGCGTGGAGTGGCATACGAGGACCGATGCCGCGGAAGTCGCTGGTACCCTGAGCGTGCCGTCTGAGCAGGAGGTAAGGGAGGCCTTCGAACCCGGAGGCCTCGTCTCGCGCATGTACGATGTGTACGAGTGCCGCGACGAGCAACAGGATATGGCGGCGGAGGTGCGCGAGGCCCTTGCTACGGGCACCCATCGCGCCATAGAGGCCGGTACGGGCGTCGGGAAGTCCATGGCCTACCTTGTGCCGTCAGTGATGTTTGCCCGGCGCAACGGTATCACGGTGGGCGTTGCCACCAAGACCAACGCTCTCACGGATCAGCTTATGAGCCATGAGCTGCCGACGCTCGACAAGGTCATGCCCGGAGGGGTGGCCTTCACGAGCCTGAAGGGCTACGAGCATTACCCGTGCCTCAATCGGCTTCAGAGGGCCGTCCATGCGGAGCTGCCGGCGGTGCGTACCGCGCCGCGCGCTTCGGATGAGCCGGTGGAATCCTCCATGCTCACGGCTATCGCCGTGACGCTCGCGTCTGTCTGCCAGTCTGCCGAAGGAGACCTGGACACGCTGGGAATACGCTGGCGTTTCGTGCCCAGGGGGATGCTCACCACGACCCCGTCCGAGTGCCAGCGCACGCGCTGCCCCTTCTTCCCCAACGAATGCATGGTGCATGGGGCGCGCCGCCGCGCGGGATGCGCCGACGTGGTGGTCACCAACCACTCCCTGCTGCTGCGAAACGTGAGCGCCGAGGGGCGGATTCTGCCTCCCATCCGGCACTGGATCGTGGACGAGGCCCATGGCTTCGAGCAGGAGGCTCGTAGGCAGTGGGCGGTGGAGATATCGGGGGAGGACGTCAGCTCATCCTTCGAGAAGCTCGGCGGCGCGAAGACGGGAGTCATTCACACGCTCTTCCAGCAGCTCAGTGGCAACGAGGCTGCGACACTGCCCTCGCGCCTGCTCACCAAGCTGTCTGCCGCCGCCTCACGGGCGAGCGTGTCGACCGCCGACGTGTTCGAGGCACTGCACGGTCTTGGGGGCGTCGCGGGCCCCAGTGGCGGCTATGACACGCAGACGCTCTGGATTGACGACGGCGTGCGACAGTCGCCTGCGTGGGCGGGGCTCTCGGGGGCGATGCTGGCCGCGATCGAGCGCCTGGACGAGGCCGCAAAGGACGCCGCTGAGGCAATCGAGGCGCTGACCGACGTCAGGCCGCAGCTCGGGGGCGACCTCAAGGAGGCGTCTGGCTTCCTTGCAGGGCTCAGCGACGACCTCTCGCTGATAGAGGCCGGCGAAGACCATACCTACGTCTATTCCGCACGTCTCTCCCGCCATCGTCGCGACATGGCCAACGAGGCACTTGTGGCGGAGAAGGTAGACGTGGGGACCGATCTCGCCACGAGATGGCTTCCCGAGATGATGAGTGTGACCTTCACTTCCGCCACGATGGCAGTAGGCAGGTCGTTCGAGCACTTCGACCATGCCGTTGGCCTCGACCAGCTGGAAGGGGACATGCATGGCAGCCTGTGCCTCTCGTCGAGCTTCGACTTCGATCGCAATATGAGCGTGGTGGTATGTCGCGACATGCCTGCCCCTGGTACGCGAGACTACCTGCGTGCCCTAGAGGACCTGCTGTTTGACGTGCATCGATCCATGGGAGGGTCGGTTCTGACGCTCTTCACCAACAGGCGCGAGATGGAACAGGTCCATGCGGCGTTGGCACCGCGTCTTGCCGACATCGGTCTCAAGGTCGACTGCCAGGAACGAGGTTCGTCCCCGCGCAGGCTGCGCGATAGGTTCATGGAGGACGAGAGCCGCTCTCTGATGGCGCTCAAATCCTTCTGGGAGGGGTTTGACGCTGCGGGCGACACGCTGCGCTGTGTGGTGATACCCAAGCTGCCCTTTGCGAACCCCAACGACCCGCTCGTGCGCGAACGCGACCTGAGGGAGGACCGCTCCTGGTGGCGCTATTCGCTGCCTGAGGCGGTGCTTTCCGTCAAACAGGCGGCTGGTAGGCTCATCCGCACGGGCACGGACGCGGGCATCGTGGTGTTCGCCGACTCGCGCGTGGCAACCAAGCGCTACGGGCAGCAGTTCGTTCGTTCCATGCCGAGCAGCTCGTGCGTCCAGCTCGAGCGTGCCAACGTGGGGCGCTACATCGACACCTGGCGCTCAAGCCGACGTCGCTAAACCTGCTTCGACAAATGGTGCCGCACGCCGTGACGTTCGTGCGGCACCTTCGAAGATGTTGTCTGTAGCGTCGGGCCTGGCCGGTGGTCGAGGTCGATCGTCCATGGAGCCGGATTCGCTGATATCAGCATACCCGGCAATTGTGGCAGGCACCGAACCCCTAGAGCGCAACGCACCCTACGTGACGAGCTGGACCTGCGCGCGATGGTCGTCAGGCCTCGTCTGCCAGGGGATGAGCCTCTGTGAGTGCCAGCGCATAGTCGTGCATCTGGGTGGCGAGGGCAGCATCGCTGACCTGCACCGTTCCTGCACAGGCGACGAGATGGCGCGCAAGCCACGATCCGCCGTACATCGGCAGTCGTGTCACGACGCCCCGGTCGTCTGTGGAGAGGACCTGGATGCCGTCCCAGGGAAAGAGGTCAAGGTAGCGTCGGTCTTCGAATCTCACGACGACCGTCTGCGTGCTCTGGTGGCTCGTCTCGAACGCGGAAGGGGAAGCTTCGACGGACACCGCCCTGACGTCAGCCATGCGGTCGATGCGGAACACGCGTGGACCGCATCGCATGAGATCGTACGCGTCGAGATACCAGCTGTCGTCGCTTCGACGCACCAGCTGGGGTATGACCCTGCGCGTGCTCGTTGTACCGCCCGAGACGGGGGTGTACGAGAAAATAAGCCCCTTACCTGAGGAAATGGCTTTTGAGCATTGCTTGAGGACGTTCGTGTCGGAGGCAGAGCTCGGTGCCTCGAACGACCGTGCCACATCGCTTGCCGTAAACGATGGGGCCACATAGGCGTTCGACAGCGTCTGCACAAGAGGGTCATCGGAGGCGACCCCGAGTTCGGTGAGGGCCGCCTGCAGCGCTATGGTCTCGGAGCGCGTGAGGCGGATGCTCCGGACGTTGAGAAGCGCGCCTTCCATGAGGGCGACCTCGTCGTCGCTGTCGCTGATGATCACAGGCAGGTAGTCGACCGCCTCGCCGCTGCCCATGGACACGAGGGCGATCAGGTGCCTTGCCTCGTCGTAGCTCGTGCCTAGGGTTGTGGCGATGTCTTGGGCGGAGATTACCTCTCCCTGTCGCGTGAGGCTCGTGGCGAGTGCGACCAGCTGGCGCGCGGTGGCAATACTACCCTTTCTACCAGCACGTTTGCGTGATGCGGCAGTCGGCTGAACCATCTCGGCCCCAGCGAGGGAGGGGTCGTGCGCGTCTCTCCCGAGCGCGGCGCGCAGCGTGTCGCCCCACCTCTGCGTCAGCTCCTTCGGTTCGAGCGGAACGATACCCGACCCGATTGCCCATGAGGCGGCGAGCTGCGCGTCTGAGTAGGGGACGTCCCATACGGTGGCTCCGCCTGATTCCCGTACGCAGCCATGAATGGACATGGCACGGGACAGTTGCTTGCTCTGCGCGCCATCCACCAGGAAGCAGGCCGTGCCTGCGCTGTCCCCGATCTGGAAGGGCAAGCGTTCGTAGTCGCTCACCGAGAAGTCGGGCGGAATCTGATAGGAGAGGTTGCGCGACTCCCGAACGCGCTCGAAGCGGTCAAGGCGATAGGTACGTATGGAATCGGGGGTGAGGGTGCCATCCCTCTCGATCCGGCTCGCGACAAAGTACGTGTGTCCGCGCAGCCCGAAGGAGCCGAGTATCGCGATGGTGCGCTTGCTCGTACTCCCCTTCGCATCGGTATACGTGACGTCTGCGGCGCGGAGGTTGTTCATACAGGATACGAGCAGGGCGAGAAGCTTGTGCTCGGCACTTGCCGTCTGGTCGCTCTGGACTATGGGACCACCGGGATACATCCTCGCTATCTTGGCCAGAGCCATGCGCAACTCGTCTCGATATGGAAATGCCTGGTCGAAGGCCATGTCGTGACAGAGTACATAGAGCATGCGCGCGTCGTCTGCGCTGAGCCCGTCCCCGCTGACGTACGAGTTGCGCTCATCGACTCGCCAGAGGGTGTCGGGCTGCGTATCGCTTACCTCACGAATCGCTATGCCAAAGCTGTCGAGTAGCTCGCGGTCGCGCAAGAACTGACGCTTGAAAGACCCCTCGTCGAGGTCGGGGTAGAGGTCGCTCCAAATGGTCGATGACGCGACGGGACGACTCGTGCCGAAGAACTTGACGGCAAGGGTCAGCACGCGCCCCGCACGGAGGTCGTCTTCTGTCATCCGCAGATAGGAGTCATGCTTGGCCATGGGCCCTCCCATGTCGGTCCTGTGGGTGTTGCCTACCGAGGATGGTACGCCAATTGCCACCTCGGTGCGCACACTGTTTACCTTGCGGCTGAGGCGAGGGAGCTGATTCGTCACTTCTGTGGGACAGCAGCGGCACGTCTTTACGCGCTGGAGCAGGGCATCTTCCCTTCTCTCCTGCATGTTGGAAGGGGTTGCTCATCCGACATCACGATACGAATGCGTGATTGAGGTGATATCGACCTGGGTTCGTATCGGTCCGCCTCCACCACTCCCTTGCTGTGGCCCGCGAGGGTTCATTTCCTCTGCTTCGTCGGGGCGAACCAATTTGGCAAGGCTGTGCTACTGGAAGGCCACAAAGGCAGAAGGTCGGCGTATACTAGAAGGACTAATGCACCTACACGCAACCGCTAGGCGAGGTACGCAACATGGCGACTACGCGCGACTATACA
>ODAJ012073109.1_pt1 | contig 15515 bp, 5 predicted proteins | sample 1539241 | NCBI WGS metagenome assembly ODAJ01 (sample SAMN02144231, study PRJEB22623) | gut metagenome | biome: sheep rumen | host: Ovis aries | place: New Zealand
TGTATATTCATTATCCTCTCCAGCCCAGAATCCGATGAGCGTTCCTTCCATGGTAGGAATAGCGGAAACCGCCTCTCGTCCGTTATCGGTTACTGCAAAGATCAGAGGAGATGATTTTCCTGCCACGCGCTTATTACCATCCCAACCTTCATCCATTCCGATAGAGAAGTCTTCGCGCTCCAGGACTACCAATCGGTCGTAGAAACGACTGCCAGATGCCCAAATCTTGAGAACCGCAGGCTTATCATCTATCGCGCCTCCGCGTTTCGGTGCATGCATCGGACCGGCGTTCACCTTATCCGTTGAGCGGGCAGGGCGTACATGACGGTCATAATCCAGCGTGAATGTACCGCCACCCTCTCCAGATTTCGCATAAACGATGAATGCTTGGAGTGAACTGATGAGCGAGTCACCCGTGTAAGGCGATGAATGGATAGGTATCGTAACGTAAGTACCTGCCTCGTAACCATTACTAAAGGCTCCTGTTTTATCTTTATCATAGCCTGTGTTAAAGAGATAGACAGTCTGGCTCATGTGTGCAAAATCGTCTGCCGTGAGCTGCTTAACCTGAATCGGAGCCGTCCACGAGTTTCCGAGAACGAGATTCTTTCCTTCCGGAACTGTGAATTCCATTTCACCCGTCTCAACCAGCGTTCCATCCATGACATAAGTCTTTGCACCTACTTGCGTGATGGTATAGCCGACCCACGGGTAAACTTCTCCTCTGTTAGGAACGACCTCCCATCCGCTGCAATCTTCTTTCCAGCGGTAGAGATAACTGTCGTAGTAATTGCGATAAGCGCTTGAGTTGTCGTTGAACGGCACCGCCATGTACTGCCAATTCCAAGTATCTGCTTCATCCGTTGTCGCCTTGGAGTAGTATTCTACGATTGCTTGAGTACTACCATCTTCATTATCGAAGATCAGCGTACCGTTACCATTCGTTTCGGTCGAGCCGATTGTCAGATCTGCCGGAGCGGTTGCACGTGGACGGTTGTAAGCCGGGGCAGTCACAGACTGAATCTTTCCATCGACTACCAGCGCACCGCCGGCTGCGATAGTCAGGCTACCTCTTGCATTATCCGCACCGCCGTTGTATGTACCGTTCGACGCAATCTTAATCGGAGCCTGAGCGTGGATGGATTGTTCGCCGGTAATAACAACCGGTGCAAGGATACGAATCTCGCGTGCGGTCTTGTCCGGTTTCTTTCCTCCCTTCCAGTTAGAATCCGTATTCCAATCCGTCTCGTGATCTTCCGTACCGCCGTAGAAAGCAATCGAGCAGTCGGCTATGTCCTCCTCGTTCTTCTTCATCAGGTACTTGAGGGCATTGATTACCACCGTTTGACCATCTTCAGTGAGGCGCTCCATAGCTTTCTGTTGGATACCCAATACCATCAGACGGGCACTCATATCGTGCTGACGCTCGATACCAACCTGCAACGGAGTCTCATCATCATAAATCAATCCTAATGGTAGCATATCGCTTCCGATGTCACCAATAGTGAAGCCCTGCAATGCAGGATAACCGCCTGCGTCATATGCTTTCGAACATTCCTCATTACCATCTTTTGTAGAATAATCGGCTTTCGATTTATCCACCATTGTTACACGATACATCTCATCATCGCCTTCTCCGATCTTAACCATATCCGTTCCGGAGAAAATCTCATGGTCTTTACATTGCAAATCCATCGAGTACTGACGCGGACACGGACTCTTTGGCGTACCGCTGATTCCTTTCGCTGCCCAATTGCTCAACTTCGCCACAAAGGCCTCCATCGTCAATATCGGGCGGATATCAATCAGCGCACCGATGGCATTAACATAACTTTGTTTAGCTACATTACCCTTGTCACCAGTATTCGGATAGTCCGTAATACAGAGGATATCGAATTGCGAATAATATTGTTTCAGCACTTTCTCGTCATCCGTCGCTTTGATGTTGGTAGCCTGAACATCGAAGTTCTCTGCAATCGTGTTGTACAACTCTAAGCTCGTCGTCTGACTTGCAGGAATATCTTCCGTAAATCCGCCATTGGCCTTACCCTCTACCACGAATGCCAATACGTGTTTATCCGTATTCTTCTGATGAATCAGCTTAATCTTCTTCGATGCATCGGACATAGTTGTCGGAGTACATCCGTTTGTTACTGTCAACGTCAAGGTATATTCAATATCCTCGCCGGTATCATTGGACAAAGGCTCCTTGCCTTTCAAGTAAATCACACCGTCTTGCAGATAGAAATCACTTGCCGTCAAGCCGGTGCCATTGTCCGGTGACCATGCCACGCTGCTCAGGCTTGTTCCTTCGCCCACGCTCCACAAGGCTATATCCGGCGTTACACGACCGTTCTTGATATACCACATCTCCACAATACGCTCGGCACTGACTGTTTTGTCGGCTATTACTACTGTATTCGAGGCCTTGTCGCATTCATTGTGCGTTACGGCATAATAACTACCGGCTGTGGTGGCTGTATAGGTGTTAGTGGTCGCATTATCAATCTCATTTCCATCTTTATACCACTTAATTGTTGCGCCTTCCGTGTAACCGCTCAATGTTAAACGAATGCCACTACAACCCAAATCCTCCGTCGTCACGGTTCCTGCCACATCTTCACAAGAACTACCGATTACAGTCAATGTGTATGTTGTAGTTGCGCTTCGGTAACATCCGCTTGCTGCCAAGGTTGCAGTAATCGTCGTTGAGAGATTCGACTCGCCGGTTGCAGTAATAGTCACTTCACCGGTTGTCGTATTAACCGTCGCACAGGAAGTGTTGCTCGAACTATAGGTAATAGCACCTAAGGTGTTGCTGTTCGAACTCGTCGGTGAAGCCGTATTTGTAAAGCTTGCGTCACCTTGATGCTTTTCAATCGGTCCTGCAGTCGCAAACGACAAGGTTGTCGTCAGACTTGCGCCGCTGCTACTACCGTTTAGGAATCCGATACCGGCTATTTTGACATTATTATCCAACTTGATAAGTCCATACTTACCGGCGGCCACTTCGCTATCAAAAGTAATCTCCGCCCAAGCACTATAAACGTTATCACCTTTGTCCAAACCGTCATTATCGTCATTATATACAACATCATATGAAACGGCACCTGAGGATGGAGTTCCGGTGGTGAATTGCGAGTTGGCTATATATACATTACTTACTTTTACACCATTATTACTCGTATATACGTATAAGCGCACACCTGTAATCGCTTTCTCAGTGTAGAAGGAGAAGTATGAACCACTGGTATTGTAATACTTATTAATTACTCCACCGGCCATAGTATTATCAAGACTCTTGATATTGCTACTACCTGTACTTGGCGTGCTGCTTCCGTGTCCAAACCACATCTTACCGGTACCTGCAAATCTCCAACCTTTAACCGTGGAATTAACACTATCAGCATTTACCGGCATCAGATACTCTGTCGCATCTCCGCCGCCGCCCGTACAAGCACTATAACTTACGTTATGCTCATTGCTAATCGCATTATACGTTGCTGTAACCGCAGCTGAAACAGTGAACGGAATATTACTTGCATACGTCGTTCTGTCAAACGATGTCTGTACATCGAAATCAGCCTGTACGTATTTTCTGTTGCTGCCATCGGTTCCAGACGACACATTATAAATACGTATGCCCGCGGGCGCGGTAATAACAAGGTCCGCTGCATCACCGTCCCAACCTGTCTGATCTACCGTTGCCTTGATGGTGTAACCGCCACCACCGTAGTTAGGCGTGCTTGCTGGATTGGTCCACGTTACCGTTGTCGCGGTCTTATCTGCAGCTACCGTGATAGCCACCGCTGGAGATTTTATGGTAAGGCTGCATGCAGTATTCGTCATCTCGCACCAGTAATAACGGGTGACATCCGCCGCGGCATCCTCATCCGTAATAGGTGTAAGCGATGCACTATTCGAACCACAGTCTTCACCGGAAGTACGGTCGTTAACCGTGTTGTACTTCCATTGGTAGGTGTCAATATTATCACCACCAATGATTGTTATCGGCGAACCCGAAGCATCAGCGTCCGGCAAGAACGAAGTAGTGGTGTAACTCATACTGGTGTAACTTGGCATCGTAGCACACGTCTCTTCTACCTCACCATCTATCGTAATCGGCGTGCCCAGACGATAACAGTTATTGGATGAAGCTGAAGCAGACGTATGTGGATAGACATATATCTTCATTGTAACAGTACCGGTAAAGAATGTTCCGTCTCCTGCCAAAGTAACGGTTGTTGTCTTTCCACTGGATGTACCATCACACTTCGTTGCAGAAGCACTAACCAAACTATGGCTATCATCAGTCAAGCGCAACTCTACAGCTTTGTGTTCACCATCTCCAACTGGTTGTACCGGCACTTTGATACTACTCGGTGTAAACTTATAACCGCTTGCTATTTGGAAAGTAACATACACATATTTGCCTGCGTCGTATGCCGGTGTACTGATCTTACCGGTTAAGGATGCTTTCGCATTTCCGGTATATGTCAGCCCGTTTACAGTAGCATTGGACATATTGGCTGTTGAGATCTCCGTGAACGCACTGGATTTACTATCAGTCGTCAGCGATGATGCACTTGTATTTACGCCAAGATTCCAAGTCAACGCACCTGCCGATTCGTATTGCGCGTACAAAGTCGGAGTAGAAGTTGCATTCTGTGTCCACTTGCTGTCACTAATCCAACCCGTAACGGCCGTTCCTGCATACGTACCATCTGCGTTCAGCACTTTTGTACCGTCCGTCTTCGCTGTGTAATAACCGGCCAACTTATACCCGCTCGCAGCCGTAGTATGCGTGATCGAACTCAATGCAGCCGCATTGTAATATGCTGTTGCACTACCGTCACCTGTTGCACCGTGGTTTTCGTTATTATCATCCAGCGTTACGGTCTGACTCCACTTTGCCGTTAAGGCGATATCTTTGGTGATGTTCGTGATCGTTGCGCCATTAGCAATCAGCGTTCCAGCTGTTACCGTACTACCGCCAATAGTCACATTGACATCCGCTACCCAGCCTGCGAAAGCAAAGTTCGTCGGAGCTGTGAAACTATTGTTCGTCAACGTCTGACTACCATCATCTGCAATACTCGTATGCGAACTCATCGAGCCCGAACCACCGCCGTTATTATAACTGATCGTGTGCGTACTGGCTCCGGCTGTACAAGCCTTAATATGCCATACATAAACACTACTGCCGGCTCCAAGTTCGATACTATTGAACGAAACCTTACGATAAATACGGAAATATTTAGCCCCGCTCGGTACCGTAATATTCTTCAATGTATCGGATGTGGCAGATGTGGCATTCGGCGTATATTGCGAATTTACAGCACTCCAACTTAATACAGATGCATTATCAAACGTACTGGAAGCAGAGAATGCAACAGCATAAGCAGAACCTTCGCTCACACCCAGCTCCAAAGAAGAAATTTCATTACCACCTAAATATCCTTGAACATAATTATCCGGTCCATTTCCTCCAAGTTTTAGTGTAGGTCTATTCGTCTGACCGCTATAAATCGTTCTGTCGGTCACACGAGAAGTTTTACTACCTCCAAAGGTTACCTTCAAGTTACCTACTGTCATTCCGGTACTACCACTTGACGGGAAATCGCTAATATGATCTATCGTGTTACAACTTGCTCCACCTGTTGCGCGCCATTGAGCATACAGTGTTACCGCTGCGTCTGTGCGATTCCATTTCCCGGTGTTAGACGTATAACCGCTGACATCGGAAACCAACGAACCGTCCGCATTTAGCACTTTCGTGCCTGCCGATGCCGCCGTGTAGTAGCCGTTCAGCGTATAACCCGCTGCTATATGAACCGTTGCGTCACTCAACGAGCTGCCGTTCAGATAGATATACGGAGTCTTGTCTGCACCTTCTCCATATGAACCGGTATTCAGTGTCACCGTCTGTTTCCAAGCTGCATAATAGGTTGTGTTAGCCGCTGGCATCGTTGCCGCAGGCGCACTACCTGTTCCATCATTATTTGTTTTCCAACTGTCAAACGTATAATTGCTCAAGGTCGGATCTTCAGGTGCCACCAAGGTTGTACCGGAAGCTACGCTACCGCTTGTGCAAGTACCTGTGCATGCTCCGTCACTTCCTCCGTTAGCGTCCCACGTCAATGTGTAAACCGATGCCGAAGACTGCCACTGCGCATGTAACGTCACGTCAGCTGCGATAGCATTAATTGTACTACCTGCCGCATAAGATGTTCCTTGTCCGTCGGCCTGCGTATTCCAGCCCATGAACGTATAACCCGCTTTCGTGTATGCGCTCACGCCTGTATTGCCTAATACTGTCACATTCGAGCCCGCACTATGCGCCGTTTCATCCGTGATAAATCCACCCTCTGCTCCATTTCCGCTATAACGCACGTAATAACAAGTTCCTTCAGCCGGAGTCAAATCGGTAACGACAACATTATCCAACATAAATTCATGTTGTTTACCTCCGTGTCCTCCTATATGCAAGTTCTGCAATGCCTTGGTTCCTGTCGTAGCTGCTTGATTGGAAACAACGCGTGTATAGGATGCAACTCCTTGGGCTTTTGTCTTTAACCAAATATCATAGCAATCGTTATTTACAGTGGATGTCCCTGAACCGGTAGGATTGTTGTACGTCAACGCCACACCGGTGTTATTAATTACCCATACTATCGATAACCACGTTGATTTAGTAATCGCAGTTGCATATATACTGGTCGTTGAACCATATTGAGCCAGTACAGGTGAACTATTATCCGTTATATTAAATCCTGAATGCACATTAGTGGATGTCTGTATAGAAGAGCCCTTCAAACCATCGGTAAAATCATCTCCTACAGCAAAGGTTACACCTTGTTCAGATCCGGAAGAAAGGTTGTTAAACCAAATATCCATTGCCACCTTTATCGCAGTGGGAGCTGTAGCCGCAAAATCTGTCGTTTTGGTAATGGACCAGTACGCTCCACCACCTGTCTTTTTGTATGCTTGGAATATATCTGTTGCATCGTGACTATTCGCTCCGGTAGAGGAGTTGATGGCTATACCAGACGCGGATTGAGAAGCACAAGAAATAGATGTAAACTGCGAAGCCACGGTACTACCGACAATGTTGTTATCGGCAGAAGCAACCGTATATGCCCGCGCAGTACTTACCGTAAATGGTACTTCCGTCGCGTCATCAAAGTTCTGCGAGAAAAGCGTTCCGCCGCCTCCGCCACCACCGGCACAATCTGCACGCCACAACGCGTAAACGGTGATGTCACTTGTCGGAGTATAACTTGCTCCTCCTGCTCCGATACTCGTTCCGTCGCTCGCATACCAGCCCTGGAACGTATAATTTGTCTTCGTCGGAGTCGGCAAAGTCACACTCGCACCGGACGATGCTTGTGTCGAACTCTCCGTACTACTTCCTCCCGTCGCTCCATTATAGGTGTATGTCACGGTATACAGAACAAGTTCAGCCTCCGTAGTAAACGAATGACCTGCCCAAGCAGTACTGGTGTTGTTAACAGCGTCCTTCACAGCGCCTGCAGCTGCAGAAATCGTATAAACAGTACTATATGACAAACCGGAATACGGGATAGTTACCGTTGCGCCTTCAACCGTAGCACTACCTGTACTCCAAGTAACGCCTGCACTAGGCGAGATAGCAAACTTCGACGCATCTACAATCGTTACGTTCTCGCTAAATGTAAAGGTGACATTTCCACTTATAGATACATCCGTTGCAGAAGAAGCAGGCGTTGCCAAGGATACACTCGGAGCTGTAGCGTCTACTGTATAACTTGCCGAACCTACTGCACTATTTGTATCACTTATGCGCGAGATAGCATAGAGCGTCTTTCCGCTTTGAACGGGCACGCTCGCCGTTCCTGCGTCTGCGGTTCCATGAGAACCACTTCCGCTGTTGTATATATCGCTTGCTGACGGAGCAGAAGTTGCCCAGACGTAATAAACGGTACTTCCCGAATGACCGGTGATTGTTATCGTCTGTGAGCCGTTTACCGTTGATCCGCTCGCCGGACTAAAGGTCGGTGTTGTCGGAAGAGTGGTGAAGCTGGTTTGGTCACCATAAGCCGTACCATTGCCATTCGTTGCGTACGGACGAACATAATAGGTAGTACCTGCTGTCAAACCGGTCAAGTTCTTACTAAATGATGTTCCCGTAGAAGCATAAGAAGTACCTACTTGATGTTGTGTCACGCCGGAACCGCCGATTGCTGGATTCGCGCTTGTACCAATGACAAATCCATAACTCGTTATACTACATCCAGCTGATCCCAACGAGGTGATACCCGACGAACAACTTACCGTTACCGTCGTTGCCGTTATAGAACTATTACTACCTGCCGTCACCGTCGGATTGGTGGAGCAAGAAGCACCGATTGTAATTTTATTAATTACTACTGCGGCTCCATCAGCAGCTTTAATACGGAAGAAGCGAATGTTGCTATTGTCCGCTGCATATACGTTATCTGTGTTGGCAGATAGAGTTGTTGCAGATGAGAAATCTATTGTGACCGTAGGTGATGTGCTTACGGTTTGGGTTGTTACGGTTACAGAACTACCGGCAGCTACAGCAAAACCAATCCAGTCACCAGAGTTGCGCAGTTTTAATCCAGTATAACCAGAAGAATTGTCATAAGTTGTACTGCCTCCTAATTTATTAAGAATACTAAATGAATCCTTTAAGTCAGAACTCGTTTCAGAAGCATCGTCATATCCTGCAGCTTTTCTTCCGGAGAAGTCACTTGTGCTAATACACGTTGCCCACTGTGCATAGAGAGTGATATTGCTCTCGCCCATAGTGATTTTTTCACCAGGTATATACCAATCACCTGAACCATTAGCTTTAGTGTTCCATCCTGCGAATGCACAATCAGCCTTTGTTAATGTATTCTTTCCTGCAACAGTTATTTTTGCATCTTTGGCATAAGTACTTGCATCTGTCGGCACTGAACCGGAACCTGTATTTGCATTATATGTGATTGTTCCTTTAATGGTAAAGTCCGCAGATACAGAGCCTTCACACTTGCCTCCGGCAGCTGCTACAGTGGCGGTGATGGTAGCCGTTCCAATTTTCTTGGGGGTCACTACACCGCTACTATTTATAGTAGCCACACCTGTATTGCTACTCGTCCATGTAATAGCACCTGCACTACCATCTTTATTAATAGCCGGAGTGGAGGAGTTTCCGCCGCCAAGTGTAAGTATGGTAGATGTATAAGCCGTCGAGAAAGTCGGTGTAATTGGTGTACATGCCTCAGGGCGAATGATTTCAAGATAAAGAACATTGCAGTTACCACTCCCCTTGTACATGTAAATAGTCGATTTCCCGATTAATTTACTTCCTTCTGCTATCACTTGCTTTTGATACGTAGACGTATTAGAAGAAGTTGCTACTGTCATCTCTGGCGTGCTTTGCCGCGTCGAGTTGTCATCTAAAAACGCTGTTTTACTTGTGACTATCGTTTTGATTGTATCTCCTGCTTGCAATGCGCAATCTAAATCGATTTGCAAGCAACCACCATTATCTTTAATTTGTATACCACTTCCATTAACCTTGGTGATGTAGTTGTTACTGCTACCTCCTCTATTCCCGGCTAAAGTTCCTCCCGTTAACGAAGTTAGATAATTACCCACATTTAAATCAATAGGACTTGTTTCACTAAAGTTTTCTGTTGTGAGATCGCTCTTAACTTGGAATTTATATAACGTTCCTTCCTCTGTACATGCATCAAATTGCGCGTATAAAGTAGTATTGTCGGCAGTTGCGGTATAGTAATCTAAAACTCTTGTGTCATTATCAGATGCCGTATACCATCCTTTAAAACGATTACTGCTCTTTGTGGCGCGGGGTAATAGTTGTGGCTCACCAGCTGCGAAATACATTATCTTCGTATTTTCGCCTTCTACTTTACCACTATTTGTACTTGCGTTTAATGTTACTTTGTATGGACGCAAAATTTCAAAGTAATCCAGATAAGCAGTATTGCTACCTGTACGTAATAAATATACTGTACTTGACGAGGCAAAAGCTGTAGCCTGCGCATCGGTTATTGCAACTGTTTGAATAATTCCTTTTGTAGTACTCGTTCCGGGCAAATTGATTTGATTAGTAGAAGTGCCGGTGGCTGTACGTATAGACAATTGTATAGTATTGCTACTGGCATCGGTATAACGATAGCGAATAACATCTCCTGCTTTAATCTTATTATCTAGGCCTAACACAAACCATGAGTCTGCGCCTGAAACTTTAAATGAATTATTGTTGTACGAAATATGGTTCGATCCTGACGCTTTATCTGATTTTGCGTTTAATGTTCCTCCCACCATTACTGAGAGTTTGTTATTAGCGACAGTCAATGGGACGGCTGTTGTATTAGTACATATCTGTTCTGTCCCTAAGCCGCTTGTTGCTGGCACAAACTTATACACCGACACACCTTTCGCTGCTTTGTAGTAAACAGTCTTGGTGCTTTCTGTTCCATGCAACTCAGAAGATGAGTTATTTTCGTAACACATCTTTATGGTTACTGATTGATTGCTCGTTTCAGTAACATTTGAAATAGTTTTATATGCTTGATCTGTCCAAGAACTGGCACTGTTTGTATTGTAGTATTTTGCAGAAGAATTTGCATCACTATGCCCCTGCGAACCTGACATAGTAAGTTTCAAATCTCCACCATAAGGAATAATATAAGGGTTCCCTTCCGTGCCATCACCACTTACCGCACCTGTCGGAGTAACTGTAAATGAAGATACTGCCGGAGGTAATACCGTGTAACTGAAATAGTAGGTTTTTAATTCTTGAGGAGTCTCCCATCCGTCAGAAAACTGGAATTGAGAGATAAAACCTACATTTAAAGAGTGATATCCAGACGGATCAGTACTATGTGCCATGTTAAGGTCTATACTTGCATGAGATGGCCATTGGTCTCCTTCTGACACCCCCCAATACTCTATATATTCCTTGTAATTATCACTACCATCTACGTTACACCAAACTTTATGGTTGGAGGAAGTAAGCTTATAGTTAGAGTTGATTTTCACCTTAAAATCGTTAATAACAAAATCACCCGTTAGCACTCCCATTTGAGCAGCCGTTCCTACAGTTGCATTAGGTCCACCGGAGTACATGTGGTATCCATCTCCATCCCACGCACAACTACTTCCATTAAATGAAGCTTTTATCCAAGCATCATAAAGATGCACATCCCCCCAAGCTACACCAACATTAGCCACACTCAGCATGAGTACAGCAAAAATCATGGCAACTTGCTTCCATGCGCGCGCAGATGAAACGGCAGAGAATACCCGGGGGGTAGCCAAATCACGGCAACGACACGGATTCGACACGGAATCGGGTTGGGGGCAATACCTACTCATCTGCACATTTCGAGGTACTTGACCGTCATTCTTCGACGCATTTTGATTTAAGTTAAAGTAATTGTGTTTCATTGTATTTTTGTGTTTTTATTATTATTCTGGTGTTTTTTTGTTATTCTATTTTGGTATGTTCTTCAATTCAGCCTGTTCCTTTTTTCAGCTTGTATTTTTAGCTTGTATCTTTTTTGCTCAAATAAATACAAGCTTGTATCTTTTTTGACATAATAAAAAACAAGTAGATGACACGCATAGCGCATCATCTACAAACAGATTCGGGAATATTTATTGCTTAAAACTACAAGAGTCGTTTTAGATCTTCTGCAGAAGGAAGTGCATTTCTATAGTGCTCCGGTAATTCTTCAGAAGAACGGTAAGTTGCTACTCCCATCGGTTTACTCATATCTCTAAGTGTAAACTCTACTTCCGTGTTATCTTTATCGCGGCAAAGCAAAATGCCTATTGAAGGATTTTCATCCGGCAGTTTCACTAACGAATCCAATGCCGATAGATAGTAATTGAGTTTTCCTGCATACTCAGGCATAAACTCTCCGCCTTTTAGTTCGATTGCCACCAAACACCTCATTCGGCGGTGGTAAAAGAGCAAATCCAGTTTCCGTTCTCTGCCATTAACAATCAAGCGATATTGCTCTCCCATGAAAGCGAACTCTCCGCCGAGCGACATCATAAAGTTCTTAACGTTCTTTACGATTTGTTCTTCTACATCCAATTCATCTATCAGATCGGGATTCGGAATCTTCAGAAAATCCAGCACATTATCCTCCTTGAAGGTTTGCATTGCCACTTGACGCTGTTTCTCATCAGGAAGGGTCAATTCAAAATTGCTCGGCATTGATCCATGTTGATGGTAGAGGTCGGAAGTGAGCATTTGGTGCAGCTGACGCTTACCGATAAAATCTCTTGCCACTTTTTTGATATAAAACCAACGCTCGGCATCGTTTTCGGTTTGCGCAATAATGTCAATATGCATCGTGAAACCAACCCTTAAAAACTGCTCTATATCTGTCGCGTCTAATTCGTTCGCCACTGGCGAACACTTTTCGTTTTCCAATTCGTTCGCCAATGGCGAACGGAAGTCAAACAGCTCAATATGATCAGTTACCGGAATAACGCCAATTGTGTGGCCCGCCTGTGGCTCGAACACCGGTTGCCACACCTCATAGAACAAGCGCATCTTACGCATGTTACCCTCCGAGAAACCTTTCAAACCAGGCAGTTCCTGCTGTAATTGGTTGGAGATGCTTTTAAGTGCACCTGTTCCCCATTGGGCATTACGCGTGTTGAGCGATATGAACTTGCCTACGGAGTAGTACAAACGTAGCATTTCGGCATTGGCCAACTTTGCTGCACGATACCGGCTGACGCTAATTGCCTCACGAATTTGTTGAACTTCAGCGATGTAGTTTTGTCGGATTGATTGTTCCATTGCGAAAATTTTTCGCAAAGGTACTACTTTTTTCGGACATATACAAGAAATTGGATCCAGAAAAGCGGTTTATCTTGCATTTTTAGCCTCATCTGTTTGTTTTTCACTATGTCAAAGATCTTTTGCCTCGGTTTTTGAGCCCTGAGGCAGGGCTGTTTTATTTGTGTTTTGATGTTATTCTATTCAGCCTGTTCCTTTTTGAGCTTGTATTTTTAGCTTGTATCTTTTTTGCCCAAATAAATACAAGCTTGTATCTTTTTACGACTCTGGTAGGTTCAAGTGTTGGTTATTAGTTGGATATTCGTTCGTTATTCGTTGGATATTACCATGCCAACTACCTAACCACATCATTTCATCAATCCATCAATCCATCATTCCATCAATCCATCATTCCATTTTGTCGTGTCGCTTTGTCGCTTTGTCGCTTTTCTTTTTTTGTGCGTGAAACTTTGACACCTTGAAACTTTCTCACTTATCTCTCTTATTCACAGCCTTTTATAAAGTTTCATCAAAGTTTCAAAGTTCCATCTGTTTTTTTCATTTCAATAGCGACATAGCGACATAATTACTAAACCCTTACTAAAGTCTTACTTAACCCTTATTTGGGTCTTACTTGTATTTTGGCCGGACATACACGCACAAAAAAAGCGGTAAGTCCGCATACTGGATTTACCGCTTTGTAATTTGTTAGGTCGATAGTAATTGAGATTACTTATTCTTCCTCACATCCCAGAAATCAGCTATAAAGATTATATCTCCATCTACATAGTATAGCATCTTACTCCGGCGATTGATTGTTACATACCTATAAACAACCCCTTCTTGTGTATCGCTCCATTCAACAGAGCCAATATTTGGCAATAAGGAAATTATACCTTCTGCTTCCTCGGTACGCTCAATGAATGCTTGCATTGCTTGCGCTCCGAAATCAGCAAGAATATAATCGGCGACTTCCCGCCAACCGGCAATTGCTTTCTTCGTCCAAAGAACTCTCATGCACTATGAAGCAAGCGTTGTTTAACATATTCACGCATTAAGTCATGCGCCTCTTCCTGAGAGTATATTTCTCCGGCTATAGCTTGCCGATGGGCCTCGCGCAAACGAGCTTTCAACTCATCCGGGGTTTCTTCTACACGGTGCAGATGCTCGAACAGATTTCCCTGTATGTGGTCAATCAACTGCTGCTGCTCGCTATAAGGAAGCATACAAGCTAAATCGAATACCTGATTAAATGTCGGTTGTGTGGTTACCATAATTGTATTGGTTTTGCGTTTTGCGACGCAAAAGTACAACAAATTTTTGGAATACGCAAGTTTTTTGTGCAAAAAGTGCAAACTTTCTGCATTTTTGCGGTAAATCCATAATGTCAAAGACCAAAGACACCAAAAACACCCGGTGGGGTTAAATAAACCAGGGAATTTGGTGCGTTTGGACTGAGACTAATAAATAAAATTTGCGAAATTTTTGGGAGTCCCAAACGGCATTTTTACAAAATGCGCAGCAAAGGTACTACTTTTTTTTCAGACGCGCAAGTTTTTCATAAGAAAAAGAACAGATTTATTGAAATTTACACTCTTTCCGTCATTTTTTCGCATAAAAAAAGTGCAGATTGTGGATCAAATCTGCACTTTTTGATATTGTTTCCTACGGGCGGAGAGACTATAATCTTTCGAAAATCTCTTTTTCAAACTGACTGACCGTCATTATTCGGCAATCTCCGATAGTTTCCATCTCTAACAGATCACTATCACCGGACACGAGATATATAGCTTTCGACTGTATCGCTAATTCCAACAAATAATCGTCCTTGGGGTCTCTACACCGAGCGGGAATATCACCTAACGGTACATTGACCATATTCTTCTCCATCCAGTCTCGTAGCATCTCCACATCCTCCTGGCGGAAATACTTTGCAAATTTAGGACGCTGTGCGACTAAAATCACCTCTTGCATTAGCCGCTCAGTCACCACCAACTCGATCTGCGGATAACTTAACAATTCTCTTAAGGAAAGTAATTGACGGCCGATAAGAGAACTGATCCAGATATTTGTATCAACGATAACGCGTATCTTATTTGCGGGCATTGCTTTGCTCATAAATCTGCTGGCGAACGGCATCTACTTCTGCTTGGATTTCCTCGTCTGTCAAATCACATTCGGGGAAATTCTCTTGCATTTGAACAAACGACTTGACGCGATTTTGCGCCTCTTTCTCTTCCCGATTAAGCAGAGTCTCCACATTCAAAGGAACGATAACATAAGGCACACTCACACGCTTGGCAAAATCAGTTAAGAATGCCAATTGCGATTGGTCTTGAGGTTGAAAAACTATCGTACTCATAATACTCTCCTTTCAATTTCCGCTGCAAAGGTACGGCTTTTTTTTGAAATATGCAAATAAAAAGTGCAGTTTGTGGATCAAACCTGCACTTTTTAACCTTGGGGTCACGCCTCTTTGCGCGCACGTACCTTATATCCCGCGTAGGCGCCGAGGAGGAGCATCAGCGGCCAGACGACATCGCCGAGGGGCTGCTTGTCTCCTTCTTTGTCAGGCGTACCGGTATTAGCTTCGCCTCCTTCACGCTCTTCTCTACGAATCGACCCGAGATGACCAACTCTGGAGGTAGTGGTATAAGCCTCGTCATTCACCGTTCCGTCGCTATTGAGCATCGGCTGTTCT
>ODAJ014742020.1_pt1 | contig 15491 bp, 18 predicted proteins | sample 1539241 | NCBI WGS metagenome assembly ODAJ01 (sample SAMN02144231, study PRJEB22623) | gut metagenome | biome: sheep rumen | host: Ovis aries | place: New Zealand
ATCGTTAAGAACGGTGTTAAATATAACGCTGCAGGACAGCAAGTAAAATAAAAACACGACCCCACCCCGACCCTCCCAAGGGGAGGGGGAAAGAGTGAATGAAAAAATAAATAACAAATAAGCCCCAAATCCACTCCTCCCCTTTGGGGAGGCTGGGAGGGGGTCATAAATATTATAAAAATGAAAAAGACATATATGATTCCTACCTTGAAGGTAGTTAAGGTACAGCCTGCACAGTTTATTGCAGCAAGTCGTGTTGATATGTACGGCACGAATGCTCAGAGCGAAGCCCTCGGTCGCGAGGCACGTTTCTCTGACTGGGACGAAGAGGAGTAAAGGCCCCACCCCGTCCCTCCCCAGTTAGGGAGGGAGAAAAGGGGACGATTAAATATCAAACTCACACAGACATCTAATTCTGTGTGAGTTTTTTGTTTGCATTGATGACCATTGACCGCTTTTAATTCTTCACTCTTCACTCTTCACTTAAACAGTGTGAGTTTTTTGTTTGCTAAAAATTTGGTGGTTTCATATTTTATATTTAATTTTGACTTCGTCTAAGGTACTACGTCATGATAATGCTAAAAATAAAAATAAATTCTTGTTTTTTTTTGCATTATTCATAACTTAATCGTACCTTTGCTCCCAAATTAGAGAAATAATGAAGAAAAGTTCTGTTATACGACGTTTACATTCTCTTAAGGGGCAGCTTAGCAATGTTGGGGTTAGTCAGTTGGGGCTTTTTGGTTCTACTGTACGTGAGGAGAATACGGCAAAAAGCGATATAGATATCTTGCTTGATTTCAAGGCAGGACAAGAAACATATCCGAATTTCTTGGTTGCATGCCAGATATTGGAGGACAATTTCAAACGCAACAAACTTGATGTTGTAACACGCAAGGGGTTAAGCCCATATATAGGTAAGACAATTCTAAAGGAGGTGGAATATGTATAAGTCTTATCTGCCATATCTGCATCATATTCTTGAAGAATGCAATTATGTGCATTCTGTCATCACAGACGAAATGGAATTATCTGATTTTTTAGGTGATGAAACATTAAAGAGAGCAGTTACGCGCAGTTTGTCTATCATTGGTGAGGCGACAAAGAAAATCCCTGCAGATGTAAAATATGCCTGGCAAAGTATTTCATGGCGGCAAATGGCTGGGATGCGGGATCGTTTGGTACACGACTATATGGGCGTGAATTATTACATTGTATGGGATGTGGCGAAAAATATCATTCCTGGATTAATAAGTCAAATACAGCAGGTAATAGATTCGTGTGAAGATTCCAACATATAGGGATCCCACACAGGTTATGAAAATTCTGTGTGAGTTTTTTGTTTTCCCCTCTTTGTAACAAAGTCTGAAAGGCTATGGAAAATTATTTACCCCATTATATATTTTATGTTCAAGGGCTTTAAACATGTATCCAAAGGCTTTGGACAGTAATTCAAGGGCTCTGAATATAAGTTCAAAGCCCTTAAACATAAAATCTTCCGAGGAGAAGAATATTTTTGAGAGGGGTTGGATTGTAACTTTGACTTGGGAAGGTTTAAATTTTTGACCTTCGGTCGCAATCGTGCTTTGCACGCTGATACCTTTAGGTGTAAGAATGGTACTTGATTTATCATCAACTTTGGTCGAAAATATAAATGAAAATAAAGAAAATTTAAATTTCATTTGGTATTTTGCTCATTTAATCGTACCTTTGCACGCGATTTACACATTATTAATAAATAAAGGCATAGAAAATTATCGTCATGAGTGTACTTAGTGCATTGCTGTTTTCGTTGGTGATTACCGCCACAAATCCTCTCGGGACAGACCGTAGTGTTTCGGATATGGTAGAGGTAAGCGTGCCTGATGATGGCAAGCAGTATGTGGTGACGGACGAGAAGGGGGACACTCTGCCTTCTCAGGTTACGTATGATGGTAAGCTAATATTCCCTTGCCAGGCTTTGAAGGCTAAGGCAAAGGCGAAATTCTATGTAAGAGAGGGACGAAACGCCAAGAAATTCCCCCAAGAGGTGTTTGGCAGGAATTTCCCGGAGAGGGATGGGGACTTCTCCTTCGAGAACGACAGGGTGGCATATCGCCTGTATGGTCCCGGGTCGAAGGGGGTGTATGGATATGACATCTTCAGCAAACGCACCAATAAGCTGTATCTTGAGAAGCTCTACAAGCTGCAATGCGACAATGAGGTACACTCCATGCGTTCGAAACTGACAAAGCTGGGTCGCAGGGACTTGGCAGACAAGATGTATAACGAGGTGTTCTCATATCATGTAGATCATGGTGAGGGAATGGACCAGTATGATGTCGGCAAGACCCTTGGCGGAGGAGCCATAGCATACAAGGGGGCTGACGGAAAACTGGAGTTTCAGGGGTCTTTCAAGACTGCCGAGGTGCTCGATAACGGTCCGTTGCGCCTGACTGTCCGCCTAACATACCCGAATGAAGTGCGCATACTCTCGATAGACGCACATAGCAATATGGTAAAGTCGGTAGTAGAGACAAAGCGACCTTTCGTGGCGGGAATAGTAATGCACAATAGCGACAGCAAGAAAACTGAGGGAGAAGGATACATAGCCTATGAGGACAAGGACGGAATTATGATAGCCTGCCTTGCACCACAGGGAAAGACGGAGCAGGCACAGGGGCATCTGCTCATAACTCCTGCGGCTGATACATACTACTTCGGATCAGCTTGGGGACGCTATGAAGGCGATGGAATCACTGATTTCAGCTCTTGGCAGAACTACCTGAAGGCTTATTTGCTACAGATAAAGAATCCATTAAAGATTAAGATAAAAAGATAAAAAAGGAAAACTAAATTATGGCAGAAACATTAGAAATTAAAGAACTCGACAATGTCGTTGTTCGATTTTCAGGTGATTCCGGTGACGGTATGCAGCTTGCCGGAAACATCTTCTCTACGGTATCAGCCACTGTAGGTAACAGTATCTCTACTTTTCCTGATTATCCTGCTGACATCCGCGCTCCGCAAGGTTCGCTGACGGGTGTGTCAGGATTCCAGGTTCATATTGGTGCCGATGTGGTTTATACTCCTGGTGACCAATGTGATGTGCTGGTGGCTATGAATGCCGCAGCCCTCAAGACACAGTACAGGTATGCAAAGCCCGGGGCTGCTATCATCATTGATACAGACTCTTTCGGACAGACAGACCTGGACAAGGCACAGTTTAAGACTACCGACTACCTCGGAGAAATGGGTATCGACCCTGACCGCGTCATCGCTTGTCCTATCACAACAATGGTGAAGGATGCCCTTGCTGACTCAGGCATGGACAACAAGGCTATGCTGAAGTGTAGGAACATGTTTGCATTGGGTCTCGTCTGCTGGCTCTTCAGCCGCGACCTGAACCTTGTCGCTAACTTCCTGCGCGAGAAGTTTGCCAAGAAACCTGCTATTGCTGAGGCTAACATAAAGGTGATACAGGCAGGATATGACTATGGTCACAACACACATTCTTCTGCTGCGAATGTATATCGCATTGAGTCTAAGCACAAGGTGCCTGGACGCTATATGGACATAACAGGTAACAAGGCTACAGCATACGGCTTCATCGCAGCAGCTGAGAAGGCTGGCTTGAAGCTCTATCTGGGTTCTTATCCTATCACTCCTGCAACAGATGTGCTCCACGAACTCTCAAAGCACAAGAGTCTTGGCGTAACAACTGTTCAGTGTGAGGACGAGATTGCCGGCTGTGCCAGCTCAGTAGGTGCTGCCTTTGGTGGTGCTCTGGCTGTTACCAGCACTTCTGGTCCTGGTATCTGCCTCAAATCTGAGGCTATGAACCTTGCTGTAATCATGGAGTTGCCACTCGTCGTGCTTGATGTGCAGCGTGGCGGTCCTGCTACAGGACTTCCAACAAAGTCTGAGCAGACAGACCTCCTGCAGGTTCTCTTCGGCAGAAATGGTGAGTCACCAATGCCTGTAATCGCTGCTCTGTCACCAGTTGACTGCTTTGATGCAGCTTATGATGCCGCAAAGATGGCTCTGGAACACATGACTCCAGTAGTGCTCCTCACAGATGCATTCATAGCAAATGGCTCTGGAGCATTCAAGCTGCCTGACCTCAGCAAGATGGCTCCTATCAATCCTCCTTATGTACCAGAAGAACTGAAGGGTACATGGACTCCTTACATGAGAGCTGAGAACGGAACCCGTTACTGGGCTGTTCCTGGTCGTGAGGGATTCCAGCATATCCTCGGTGGATTGGAGAAGGATGATAAGACCGGCGCTATCTCTACTGCTCCGGAAAATCACGACTTGATGACTCGTAAGCGTCAGGCAAAGATTGACAATATTGAGGTGCCAGACCTTCAGGTAATGGGTGATGCAGACGATGCAGACTTGCTGATTGTCGGTTTCGGCTCAACATACGGACATCTGCATGCCGCTATGGACGAGATGCGCAAGCAGGGAAAGAAGGTAGCCCTTGCACAGTTCCGCTATATCAACCCTCTGCCAAAGAATACTGCTGAGGTGCTCAAGAAGTATCCAAAGGTAGTTGTAGCAGAGCAGAACATGGGACAGCTGGCTGCATACCTGCGTATGAAGGTCGATGGATTCGTGCCTGCACAGTTCAATCAGGTTAAGGGACAGCCTTTCGTTGTCAACGAACTGGTTAAGGCGTTTAGCCCCCTCCTAACCTCCCCCAAGGGGGCGGAATAAGACTCCATTCTGTACTCTGATGGCATACTCTTACGAAACAGCCGATGAAGCATGGTATAAATTACTTGAAGAATTTGCCAAAGAAAATCGAAGAAACCCTACTGAAGCAGAATCTTTATTATGGGAGATACTTAGGAAAAGACAGTTAGGAAAACCCTTTCGCAGGCAACATATAATAGGAGACTTTATTGTTGATTTCATGTGTTTACCAGCAAAGTTGATAATTGAAGTAGATGGAGGATACCATAATATAGGGAACCAACAAATGCTTGATGAAAAACGAACAGAATGGCTGGAAAAGAAAGGTTACAAGGTTATTCGATTTACAAACGAAGAGGTGCTGTCTGATACTAAAAATGTAATAATTAAATTGAAAAACGAATTGTTATGAATACAACAAGTAATATAGCCTCCCCCCTTGGGGGGAATGAGGGGGGCCGTTGGAGCCCTTCCGATTATAAGAAAGGTCAGCCACGCTGGTGTCCTGGATGTGGTGACCATTTTTTCCTCGCATCCCTTCATAAGGCTTGCGCAGAGATTGGCGTCGCACCATGGAATACTGCGGTAATCTCTGGTATAGGCTGTTCTTCCCGTTTGCCACACTATATGGCTACATACGGAATGAATACTATTCATGGACGTGCTGCTGCTATTGCTACAGGATGCAAGATAGCTAATCCTGACCTTACCGTATGGCAGATATCAGGTGATGGCGACGGACTTGCCATTGGCGGTAACCACTTCATTCATGCCAACAGACGTAACATCAACCTCAATATGATTCTTCTTAACAACCGTATCTATGGTCTTACGAAGGGTCAGTATTCTCCTACATCACCACGCGGATTTGTCTCTAAGTCAAGTCCTTACGGTACGGTAGAAGACCCTTTCCGCCCAGCAGAACTGTGCTTTGGTGCTCGCGGACACTTCTTTGCCCGTACTGTGGCAACTGATGGTGCCCATACCGTTGAGGTGCTGAAGGCTGCCAATGCTCACAAGGGCGCAAGCGTTATTGAGGTGTTGCAGAACTGCGTCATCTTCAACGATGGTACTCATGCTGCTGTCTATAACAAGGCTGGTCGTGCAGAAAATGCTATTTACGTAGAGCACGGTAAGCCATTGGTATTCGGAGCAGAGAATGAGTATGGTCTCGTTCAGGAGGGCTTCGGCGTAAAGAAGGTTAAGCTTGGTGATGAAAAGCCGGGTGGGGGAGTATGGTCTATTGACGATGTCCTCGTTCACGATGCTCATTGTGAGGATAATACCCTGCAGCTGAAGCTTGCCCTCATGGGTAATGGTGACGGCATGCCTGTAGCATTAGGTGTTATCAGGGATGTAGAAGCTCCTACATACGATGACTCTGTAGCTGCTCAGATAGAAGAGGTTAAGGCAGCGAAGAAGTACCACAACTTCGCAGAACTGCTTGAGACAAATGACATCTGGACAGTAGAGTAAAAGGACTCAGTAACGCTCCGCTATCGGAGTTAAGCGCATAATAAGAAAATTGCCCAGCCGAAAGGTTGGGCAATTTCTGTATTCCTTATATATATAAATAAGGAGAAAGGTCTTTAGAACTTATAATCTAATCCAACACCAATTACATGATTAGTACGGCTATATGTCTTGTCAGCAGTATAAGGAGTGCCGTAAGCGTTGTTGAGATGCTTCTTGTAGTCGCTGTAGAGTGAGCAGAAATAGCTGGCATTAAGGCGCATCTTCTCGTTGATGTTCCAAGCACCACCCAAGCCTAACGACCAACTGTCGCAAGCGAAAGAGGTGTTCTGCTGATAGTCATCAGTAAGTCCATAGTCAGTACGTTGGCCGCCACAGCTGATAGTAAACTTCTTATTGATGTCATACTCTACTCCTGCAAGAACCTCGTATGTGCCGTGAGAGAGTTTCTCCTGACGCTTGCCACCCATCTTGGCGCTCTTATCATCGAAGAAATGGAACTCTGTAGCAGCACGAAGACGTGGGGTGAATTCGTAGCCTACTGCTGCAACGAAGAGAGAAGGCATGTCATAGCGCGTCTTTTCATTAGGCAGATAGTCCGCAACCTTTCCTGCCATATCGCCAAGTTGATTAGGGTCTGAAAGTGCTGTTACGACGGCAGCATTACCAAATTGTTCCGCCATCGCTTTTACATCGGTAACGTTATATCCGTTTGCACCTGTTGTGCCTATGGTAAGAAGGCGGGTGTCGTTGCCAGTATTTATTTTTGTGCGGAACTCATAACGCATAGCAACTGTCCATTTGTTTTTATGGAAGTCAACGCTGATAATCGGAGCAAAACCCCATCCGCGTTGTACGCAGTTAAGTTGGAGGTCCATCAGAGGATTTGTGCCCACCATAGCAGCTATATTCTGACCTGGCAGTGCAGTAACGTGTCCCTTGTAGTAACCATCATAATAATTAGCACGGAAACCTACTGCAGCTGAGAGGAAATCCAGAATTTTATAGGTGAAGTTTACCTGGCCGCCATAGATATATTGTTTACCCTTCATAGAAGAGTCAAGGGTAAAATCGCGAGCGAGTGCATCAGCTTTAGCTGCGTAGGGAGTGGCTGCTATCTTTTGAAATAGAGATGAGTATATCTTTGCAGTAACAGGAACGTTGAACATTGGAACACCTTCGTCATATTCTACGAAACCACCGCTACCAACAATGCCTATCATAGCAGATACAGCCCAACGGTCTTTCTTGTATGAGGCAAACAGAGCAGGTACAATGGGGGCAGAAGCTTCGCCATTATACTTCTTGTGGAAAGTTTCACCAGGATTTCCCGCTAAAGGGTTTGCTAGGAAGTTGTCAATATTAATCTCGACATCTCGATTCTGCCAAGGTTTCTGGAAGTTAATTGAAAGTTGCCATCCTTCATGTCCCCATGCAAGACCTGCTGGGTTAGAGTAGGCAGCATCAATTTCGGTTGTTGCACCACGCGCAAACATACGGTCAAAAGCAATGTGATAATTTGTGTTGGTCATCAGACCTCCAGCACTTGCAGTAGCAGTAAAAGCTAATAGTGCAAGCATAATGGTGTGGAGTTTCTTCATTGTGCTTAATAGGGAGATTAGAGAAAGAAATATTTTAATTATTGAAAAAAGACTTAGTCTAATACTTCGTATTTGCTATGCTGACTCTTATATTCCGGCACGATCTCCTTCATCTTCTTTACTATTGCCATATCATCATATTTCAAGGCAAGTTCGAAAAGTGCCTTTTCGTTAGCAAGAGCCTGTTCGTATGGATATTCTCGTACTTTTGCTATCTTAATCTTTGGATGTATAGTAGGAATTGTCTGCTCTTCGTCATTAAGCAGTTCTTCATACAGTTTCTCTCCGTCGCGGAGTCCTGTGAATTTTATTTCCACTCCTTTTGCACCAGAAAGGTCAATCATGCGTTGTGCAAGGTCTGCTATGCGTACAGGTTTACCCATATCGAATATGTATATCTCGCCACCTTTTCCCATTGTTCCTGCTTCAAGCACCAGCTGGCAAGCCTCTGGTATCAGCATGAAGAAACGTATGATGTCAGGATGTGTAACGGTAAGCGGACCTCCATTCTTCAGTTGTTCGCGGAAAAGAGGTATTACAGAGCCGTTTGAGCCGAGTACATTTCCGAAACGTGTTGTAATGAACTGTGTGCCCTTCTGGTGTGCATTTAGGGATTGACAATATATTTCGCAGATACGTTTACTGCATCCCATGACATTAGTAGGATTGACAGCCTTGTCGGTAGAAATCATGACAAATTTCTTCGCACCATATTTTACTGCCAAGTCTGCTATGATGCGTGTGCCATACACATTATTTGTAATAGCTACCCCAGGGTTGTTCTCCATCATTGGAACATGCTTGTATGCAGCTGCATGGAAGACGTATTCGGGTTTGTATTTTGCAAATATGCTTTCCATGAGGATGGGGGCAGAGATTGAGCCCACAATGGTCTCGCATGGAATATCTGGATATTTTTGCGCCATGTAGAGACGCACATTATGCATTGGCGTCTCTGCTTGGTCAATGAGTACAAGATTAGAAGGGTTAAATTTTGCAACCTGATGTACCATCTCGCTACCGATAGAACCTGCAGCACCCGTAATTAGGATACACTTACCCCGGAGCATTTCGCCTATCGCTTTGATGTCAACCTCTATCTTGTCGCGAGGCAGAAGATCTTCTACATCAACATCTTTGATTTGTTCTTGCAGAATCGGTTTTTTCGGATCCCATTCTTCTGCTGAACTCATCATAAGAATCTTGATGTGCGCTTTGATGAGCTTGTTTATCAGTTCCTCTTGTTCACGGAAATGGTCAACCTGAATAGGGCTTACGATAATAGCGCTGACCTTTGCGTTGCGTATATGTTGTATTATGTGTGGACCTACTCGGCGAATCTTCATTCCCATGAGGTATTTGCTCTTCAAAGAACCATCAGGACTTATAAAACCGACAATTTCATATTTTGAATGTGGATTCTTCAGAATGCTTTGTGCTATAGAGACGCCACCTTCCTTTACACCGTAAATTATGACACGGGTGCGCTTGTTCGTAACCTGAACAACCTCGTAAAGATATTTTATGATTATTCTCAAAGCCCATTGTCCCAATGCGGACAGAAGGAACATTATGAAGAATGTTGTACGTGTCGTATGAGCAATAATCGTGCTGGTTGGCATGAATTCCCTCACAATGATGACCAAGACGAAACCTATAATCAATGCTATGCCCTGTCGCACAAGGTCGATTGTACTGCTGAAGCGCATGATGCCAGAATAGGTATGCATCGCTCTCATTCCGATGATGAAGAATGGAAGGGTGAAAATCCAAGTACGGAGATAATGCCAGAAATTACTTGCCAGTTTGTCTCCTCCAACCTCAAAATATGATGCGAGTAATCCTGCAAAAAGAATGATGGAGCAGTCAATTATAAGTACACACCAATAGGGGAGAGTCTTCTTTGAAAAGTACCAAGAGACAATTTTTCGGATAGCGTTATGATTCATGATCAATAATTTTTGATAATGATAAATAATGTTGCAAAGATAGAAAATTTTGTAATATTGTGCAAGAAATATCTATGTTTTTTCGCAATATGCATAATATTTGTCGACAAAATGGCGGAAAAAGTGCCTTCCTCTACCTCTAAAAAGTTCCGTCAAATGTATTTTCCTGTTAAAGGGAAGGGCTTTTTGTGCCCTCGCTGGAAAGATTTTATTCCCACACTTGGGAATTTTTGTATGCTCGTAGTGGAACGAAATTTGTGTCGTTCTCATAAAAGGCAGAAAAGGAATGAAAAGATAGGCTATAAAGGCAAGAACAGGTTTCAAAGACGTGTAAAAGATGTGTGCAAATGTTAAATAAATCTAAATCGGCTAACATGTAGGGTAATATTTATGTGATTTGTTTTGCCATATTATATATAATTTGTACCTTTGCAGCCGCAAATTTATGGCCTCTACCCGAAATATACCGCTAGGTAAGCCGTGATTTTGTCGGTGCGACCTTGGAAAAGAGCTCCTCGGTTAGCATCGTCTTATGCTGTCGATATTAATATATAAATAAGTATAAACAAAAAAAATTAAAACAATGCCTACAATTCAACAATTGGTAAGAAAAGGCAGAAAGGTACTTGTAGACAAGAGCAAGTCACCAGCTTTGGACTCATGTCCACAGCGTCGTGGAGTGTGCGTGCGTGTGTATACAACTACCCCTAAGAAGCCTAACTCGGCTATGCGTAAGGTAGCCCGTGTTCGACTGACGAACACAAAAGAAGTGAACTCATACATTCCTGGAGAAGGACACAACTTGCAGGAGCACTCAATCGTGCTTGTGCGTGGTGGTCGTGTAAAGGACTTGCCAGGTGTACGTTATCACATCGTACGTGGAACACTTGATACTGCTGGTGTGGCATCACGTACACAGCGTCGCTCTAAGTACGGAGCAAAGAGACCAAAAGCTGCAAAGAAGTAAAAAACAGTAACGGTCTTAAAAACAGAAATCAGGTTGAGTAAATGACCCGTGAAGGGCATTGAAGCCGAAGTAAGACAACCAAGAAAATTTAAAAGCTAAAAATGAGAAAAGCAAAACCAAAGAAGAGGGTGATCCTACCAGATCCCGTCTACAATGACAAGAAAGTGTCAAAGTTTGTCAACCATCTGATGTATGATGGCAAGAAGAATACCTCTTATGAGATTTTCTATGCTGCTATCAACACTGTAGGTGAAAAGATGAAGGATGAAGAGAAGTCTGCACTCGATATATGGAAGCAGGCTTTGGATAACGTAACCCCACACGTAGAGGTTAAGAGCCGCCGTATCGGTGGTGCAACATTCCAGGTGCCAACAGAGATTCGCCCTGATCGTAGGGAGTCTATCTCTATGAAGAACCTTATCTCTTTCGCTCGCAAGCGCGGCGGTAAGGGTATGGCTGATAAACTCGCAGCGGAGATTATGGATGCATATAACAACCAAGGTGGTGCCTTCAAGCGTAAGGAAGATATGCACCGCATGGCTGAAGCTAACCGTGCTTTTGCACATTTCCGTTTTTAATTAAATAATGTAAATTAGTTATACAGAAATGGCAAAACACGATCTTCATTTGACAAGAAACATCGGTATCATGGCTCACATCGATGCCGGTAAGACAACAACTTCAGAGCGTATCCTCTTCTATACAGGTAAGACTCACAAAATCGGTGAGGTGCACGAAGGCGCAGCAACAATGGACTGGATGGAACAGGAGCAGGAGCGTGGTATCACTATTACCTCTGCTGCTACAACATGTTTCTGGAAGTATAACGACAAGCAGTATAAGATTAACCTTATCGATACTCCGGGACACGTGGACTTCACTGCTGAGGTGGAGCGTTCTTTGCGTGTGCTCGATGGTGCTGTTGCAACTTATTGTGCAGTAGGTGGTGTAGAGCCTCAGTCAGAGACTGTATGGCGCCAGGCTGATAAGTATGAGGTTCCTCGTATCGGATATGTAAACAAGATGGACCGTTCTGGTGCAAACTTCTTTGATGTCGTGCAGCAGATGAAGGATGTCCTGGGTGCAAATCCAGTACCTCTCTGTGTGCCAATCGGTGCAGAAGAGACCTTCAAGGGTCTTGTTGACCTCGTTAAGATGAAGGCTATCCTTTGGCATGATGAGACAATGGGTGCTGACTATGACGTAGAGGAAATTCCTGCAGACCTCGTTGACGAGTGCAACGAATGGCGTGAGAAGCTCCTTGAGTCTGCAGCAAACTTTGACGAGGCACTTATGGAGAAGTATTTCGAAGACCCTTCTACTATCACAGAAGAAGAGATTATCGCTGCTATCCGTAAGGGAACACTTGCTTTGGAGTGTGTGCCTATGCTTTGCGGTTCTTCATTCAAGAACAAGGGCGTGCAGACAATGCTTGACTATGTTTGCGCATTGCTTCCTTCTCCACTGGATAACCCAGAGGTAGTAGGAACAGAGCCAGGCGATGAGTCTGTTGAGGTTAAGTTCGAAACAAAAGAGGACGCTCCAACAGCAGCTCTCGCATTCAAGATTGCAACAGACCCATATGTAGGACGTCTCGTATTCTTCCGTGTATATTCAGGTAAGATTGAGGCTGGTTCTTATGTATATAACCCACGTTCTGGCAAGAAGGAGCGTATCAGCCGCCTCTTCCAGATGCACTCAAACAAGCAGAATCCTGTTGATGAAATCGCTGCAGGTGATATCGGTTCTGGTGTAGGGTTCAAAGATATCCGTACAGGTGATACCCTCTGTGATGAGGATCACCAGATAGTATTGGAGTCTATGACATTCCCTGATACCGTTATCTCTATTGCCGTAGAGCCAAAGTCACAGGCTGATATTGCAAAACTTGACAATGGTCTTGCTAAGCTTGCTGAAGAAGACCCAACATTCACAGTTCGTACAGATGAGCAGAGCGGTCAGACTGTTATCAGCGGTATGGGTGAGTTGCACCTCGATATCATCATCGATCGTCTGAAGCGTGAGTTCAAGGTTGAATGTAATCAGGGTAAGCCACAGGTTAACTACAAGGAAGCAATCACCAAGGAAGTCAACCTCCGTGAGGTTTATAAGAAGCAGTCAGGTGGACGCGGTAAGTTCGCTGACATCATTGTTAACATCGGTCCTAAGGACGAAGACTATAAGGAAGGCGATTTGCAGTTCATCAATGAGGTGAAGGGCGGTAACGTGCCTAAGGAATTCATCCCAGCTGTTCAGAAGGGCTTCGAAGACTGTCTCAAGAGTGGTGTACTTGGCGGATATCCTGTAACAGGTCTGAAGGTTACACTTATCGATGGTAGCTTCCACCCAGTTGACTCTGACCAGTTGTCATTCGAACTCGCTGCGCGCAATGCTTTCAAGAATGCATGTCCTAAGGCAGGTCCTTGCCTCATGGAGCCAATCATGAAGGTAGAGGTTGTAACACCAGAAGAGAACATGGGTGACGTAATCGGTGACCTCAATAAGCGTCGTGGTATGGTACAGGGTATGGAAGATGCCCGTTCCGGCGCTAAGGTCGTTAAGGCTATGGTTCCATTGGCTGAGATGTTCGGCTATGTAACAGCATTGCGTACCATCACATCAGGTCGTGCTACTTCTTCTATGGAATATGACCACCACGAGCCAGTATCAAGCTCTATCGCCAAGGCAATCTTGGAGGAGAACGGCGGTCGCGCTGATTTGGTATAAAATAAAGAGTACCCGTGAGCAAATGACTCTTTACGGGTACCATATTTAAATAATAACAATAATAAAACAAACTGAAAAATTATGAGTCAGAAAATCCGTATCAAGCTGAAGTCTTATGACCACACACTGGTTGACAAGTCAGCTGAGAAGATTGTTAAAGCCGTTAAGGCAACAGGCGCTATCGTTAGTGGTCCAATTCCACTTCCAACACACAAGCGCATCTATACAGTAAACCGTTCTACCTTCGTTAACAAGAAGGCTCGTGAGCAGTTCCAGCTTTCAGACTACAAGCGTCTGATTGACATCTACAGCTCAACAACAAAGACTGTTGACGCTCTGATGAAGCTCGACCTCCCTTCTGGTGTAGAAGTAGAAATCAAGGTGTAGTAAATTATTAAACGTAACAAGGAATAAATTAAAAATTTAAATTGAAATGCCAGGATTAATTGGAAGAAAAATCGGAATGACATCCGTTTTCAGTGCCGACGGTAAGAATACACCGTGCACTGTCATCGAAGCTGGTCCTTGTGTCGTAACCCAGGTTAAGACCGTTGAGAAAGACGGTTATGCTGCATATCAGCTTGGTTTCGGCGAGCGTAAGGAGTCTCGTACAACCAAACCAATGATGGGAGCCTTTAAGAAGGTCGGCACAACACCAAAACAGCACTTGGCCGAGTTCAAATTCGACGAGGAGAAAAACCTCGGAGACACCATTACAGCGGAAATCTTTTCTGAAGGCGACTTCGTTGACGTTGTCGGCACATCAAAGGGTAAAGGTTTCCAAGGTGTTGTAAAGCGTCACGGTTTTGGTGGCGTAGGACAGGCTACACACGGTCAGGATGACCGCCTTCGTAAGCCAGGTTCTATCGGTGCCTGCTCTTACCCTGCAAAGGTATTCAAGGGCATGCGCATGGGTGGACACATGGGCAACGAGCGTGTTACAACGCAGAATCTGCGAGTTATTAAAGTTATCCCAGAGAGCAACCTCGTTATCGTAAAGGGCTCTGTTGCAGGATATAATGGTTCAACAGTATTAATCAAGAAGTAAGGTCATGGAAGTAAACGTATTAGACATACAGGGCAAAGAGACAGGCCGCAAAGTGGTTCTGAACGATGCTATTTACGCTATCGAGCCTAACGACCATGTTCTCTACCTCGATGTAAAGCAGTATCTCGGCAATCAGCGTCAGGGTACAGCAAAGGCAAAAGAGCGCAGCGAAATGTCTGGCTCAACACGCAAACTCGGTCGTCAGAAGGGTGGCGGCGGTGCACGTCGTGGTGATATTAACTCACCAGTGCTCGTTGGTGGCGCACGTGTATTCGGTCCACGTCCACGCGATTACCGCACAAAGCTCAATTTAAAAACAAAGCAGCTCGCTCGTAAGAGTGCTCTCTCATACAAGGTACAGGAAAATGGTATCGTTGTTGTTGAGGACTTCAACATCCAGACACCAAAGACCAAGGAGATACTCAACATCATGAAGGCTCTCGGCGTTGATGGTAAGAAGGTACTCTTCCTTATGCCTGAAGAGAATAAGAGTGTATATCTTTCAGCACGCAACCTGCAGAAGGTAGAGGTGATGGGTGCAGCAATGCTCAACGCCTACAAGGTGATGAACGCTGACACTATCGTACTCTGCGAGAACGCTGTTAAGAAAATAGAAGAAGTCTTAATCAAGTAAACTTAAAAAGGAGAAACAGATTATGGCATTTATCATTAAGCCCATTGTCACTGAGAAGATGACAAGGATTACAGAAAAGCGGCCAAACCGCTATGGCTTCATTGTTAAGCCAGAGGCCAACAAGATCCAGATTAAGCAGGAGGTTGAGGCTCGCTACAATGTTACAGTAGAAGACGTTAACACTATGAGATATGCTGGCAAGCGCTCAAGCCGCTATACAAAGGCTGGTCTCATCCGTGGTCAGAAGAACGCCTTCAAGAAAGCAATCGTTACTCTTAAAGAGGGCGAGGAAATAGATTTTTACAGCAATATATAATATTAGAAAATGGCAGTACGTAAATTAAAACCAGTTACACCTGGTCAAAGACACAAAGTTATTGGCACGTTCGAGGATATTACTGCATCCGTGCCA
>ODAJ012118880.1_pt1 | contig 15490 bp, 15 predicted proteins | sample 1539241 | NCBI WGS metagenome assembly ODAJ01 (sample SAMN02144231, study PRJEB22623) | gut metagenome | biome: sheep rumen | host: Ovis aries | place: New Zealand
GGCGCAGCGCGTCCTCGTTCGCGGCGAGGTACTTTTCCGCGACCTCCAAGCCCTCCTTCAGCAGCTTTTGATAGCACGCGCCGTGCTGTACCGTGAGCTTCGCGGTCGTGCCGCCCGTGGTGCCACCGCCGATCCGCCCGCGCTCGACAAGCAGATACTTTTCACCGCGGCGCTGCAATTCATGCGCAAGCAGAACGCCCGTTATCCCGCCGCCGATGATCAGCGTGTCGGTTTTTGCGTCGCCCTTTACGGGCGCAAACGACGGCATTTCGGCCGTTGCTTCCCATACTGATGCCATAGTCTTCTCCCAATGCTTTTTGGGTAGGATATGCAGAATACGAAAAGCTATGCGGCTGTTGACAGGGACAGCTTTCGTTTTTGAGAGAAAGCAACGCCTGACAGGATCGGGCGCAACGCCGATCCCGGCGATCAAAAGGCGAACGTGGCGGCAGAGGGCCGGGGCGTTTTCCCTGTATTCTCCTTATTCCAATGGATCAAAAGCGGGAACCTTGATAACGATTTTCTTGACCGGCATCGGCTTTCCGGCGGCGCAGCGCGGCTTATGCGCATCCTCCGGCGCAAGGATCACCCAATCGCCTGCACACAGCAATACGCGGCCGGAGAGCGCCGGCTCCTCATAAAACGTAATATCATTTTTCGCATCATAGGGTGTTTTTACCGACAGTCCCTGCCGCGTGCAGATGCCGATATACTCCGTCCCTTCGACAAGATACTGTACGTCAAAGAAGCGTTCGTGCGTCTCAAAAGCAAGCGTTTTCTCATCCATCGTCACATAATGCTGCACGCTCGCCCGAACGCCCTTGCCGAGCTCGATCCAGCCCTCCGGCAGCTCGGCTAAATCTGTGCGCTTCAAAAAGGAAAACGCGATTTGAAACGGTTCGGAAGCGATGTCAAAGCTGCGGTTTGTTCCGATATTGCCAAAGATCATGATAAACTCCTTTCTTTTGCCGCGCGGATCGTATCGACCCATTGCTTGCAGATCAGCGGATCCGGCGTGCGCAGGACCCAGCCGAAGGTGATCCAATCCGCGCCGAGGCGAACGGCGTCCTGCGCCTCGTCCAGCTGATCGCTTGTAATGCCGAGACGGAAATTCTTTTCTCCGCTGAGCAGGATCGGGAAAAGATCCTGCTTTTGCAGCGTATCCGTTGCATCGAGCGACGCGCTGTAATGCCTTGTGAAGATAAATTGCGCGCCGTGCCGCACGAGCTTGTCGACTTCCTTCCGCATGTCCTCCGGCTTGACTGCCATGTCGAAAATTGGCTTTACACCGTAGTCCCGGCAGGTTTGCATCGTATGCTCCAGCGCCCAATCGTTATAGCCCGCCGTCAGCATAACATAATCGACGCCCTGCTCCACCGCACGCGGTACGCACAGCGCGGCGAACGGCGATTTGTAATCTGCGACAAGGACGGCGTTCTTTCCGACTGCCTTGCGCAGCATCCCGATGGCCGCATGGCCGTAGGTGTAGAGCAGCGGCGTGCCGACCTCCAGCCATTCCGCGCCTGCATCCAGCGCCATAAATGCGATCTGCTTGGCAAGGTCGATGTCCTCTACATCGATCGCCGCCTGTATCCAAGGTGTTTGCATCATTGCTGTCGTTCCCCCTCTTCTTTGTTACGTTTTTTCTTTGGATCGAAATAATGAACCCATTTCCCGGAATAAAACAGGAGGCTGATCAAAAGCGAGCAAAGCGATTGATCCGCGACCATGGCCAGCCATGCGCCGTTCAGCCCGATCCCAAGCCGAATGACCAAGCCATACGCGACGAGCGTTCGGATAAAAAAGGTCGTCAGGATCACGATCCATGCGATCCGCTTGGTATCGCCTGCGCCCCGGATTGCGCCGGAATAGACGTATTGCAGCGCCGTCAGCGGCTGCAGCAATGCCATCAGCCGCAGCGGAACGATCCCGGCGGCGATGATCGCCGGATCCGGATTGTAAACGGCGATCAGATACCGTCCCAACAGCGCATAGGTGGCAGACAGGAGCAGGGAAAACAGACAGCAGATCCTCGCGCAGTATTGAGAATACGTTGCGGCAAGACGGGGCCGCCCCGCGCCGAGACATTGCCCCGCCATGGTGGTCGCGGCGACCGAAAATGCCATCCCGTTCATGAACGTAAGATGCTGGATGTTAATGCAGATCGTATGCGCGGCGTACAGCGTCGTGCCGAGTGTGGACACGATTTTGGTAAAGGCGGCCAATCCGATCCGAACGATGAACTGCTCGATCATGGTGGGGATTCCAATGCGCAAAATGTCGACAAATTCCGTACGGGAATACGCTTGCAAAAAGGAGCGGCCTTCGATTTTCAGCCCGTATCTTCCGGTCAGAAATACCGCGCAGGACAGCAGAAAGGCGATGCACAAGCCCGCTACCGTTGCGATGGCGGCACCGGCAATGCCCAATGCCGGCGCGCCGAGATTGCCGCCGATCAGAATCCAGTTCAGAAGCACATTGACGGCGTTTGCGACGACGTTGTAATACAGCGAGGTTTTCGTGTCGCCGATGCCGCGCAGCGTGGCTGTCACGGTAGAGGTGATCGCCGCAGGCACAAAGCCGAAAATGCAGATGCGAAAGTAGATCAGCCCCTCCGCAAAGGATTGTTCATCCGGCGCCCCGATCCACCGCAGAATCGGTTCCGCAAAGATCCATGCGAACACCGAACAGATTGCCGAAAACAGGAATGAAAGCAGAAGCCCGTGCCGGAACAGTTCAACAACCCTCGGGCGATTCTTTTGCCCTTCCGCGCGGGCGGCCAATGCCGTAACGCCGATGTTGATGGCAACAAACCCCGTCATGAACAGGAGCTTGATCTGGTTGACCATCCCCACGCCGTTGGTCGCATACGCACCCGCCGTCCCCACTTGAATCTGATCGAACATGTTGACCGTCTGCAGCAGCGCATATTCGATGGCGGCGGGCACGATCAGACGGATCAGCGTCCGAAAAATATCGCGGCGTGTTACGTCCTCCGGCAGAACGGTATGGAACGGTCGGAACCAATTCTCTTTCGCATTTGTCCTCATCCGGTTGCTCCTTCTAAAACGAACGGAGGCTTTTCGCCTCCGTCAGTCACGATTATCCTTTTATTCCTCGCGCTTGCCGTAGGCGGCGATGGCGTTGTCGTAGAATAACTTGTCCTTCTGCGCTTCGGTTAACAGTGGACTAAGCTCATAGGTGTTAATCATCTGCTTATAGGTGCTTTCAATCAGTGTACCGGGCATATCGGTTGCCCAAATCACCTTATCATCCCCGTACTCCTCCATAAAGTCGCGTACCAGCTTTTGCACGGTAGGAAAAGGATAAGCTTCATCCTTGTAGAAATCGGTTAACGCTGAGCATTCAAACCAAACGTTCGGATAACGCGCAAGATCCTTCATTTTCCTCCAAATTGCATTCTCCTCCGCACGGTTTTCGATGCCGGGAGTCGGCAATCCTAAATGGCAGATGACGATGCGCAAACCCGGATATTCCTGCGCAACGGTCTCGAGCGCCGAAATACAGTAGCCAGCCGTTCCCGGGAAGCCTGCGTCGACGGCTAGCGTCAATCCGTATTTTTCAGCTACCTTCCATGCAGCTCTGTGAATGGGACCATCGAGAGGATTATCTCGATAGATGTTTATCATACCATCCCGAACCTGCGTTAAGCACTTGATGACGGTCAAGCCCATATCATGGAAATACCGTACGCGATCAGCGAGGTTGGAGGCCAGCGGGTCCAACCGCATCGCGCCCCAAAGACGGTCGGGATAAGTCTGAACGGCTGCAATGGTATCTGGCAGGATATTGTCGTTTATCCCCTGCATGATAACGCCGCGCTCGATTCCTGCGTTGTCCATGACACGTAAAATGGTAGGCGCAGTAAACGAACTGCTCGCGATATAATCCGGCATTGCCTGATATGGAAACCGATCGCCGAAAATCCACCGACCGTTTCTGCCGTATGTGACAAAGCCTACCGTCGTGCCCAACAATCGTTCCGGCACGATGTGCAAGTGTGCATCTACCGAGAATCAGGGCAAGAAAGAAAGTTTTATTGCTGTCGATTTTTTTACTCATCGGTCAACGCTCCTTTCTTGCAAATAAGCCTTGCGGCCGGAAGATAATGCACAGCACCATACAGACAGTCGGCACAAGGTTATAGTATTTCGGAAAAAACATTGCCGCAATGGCGCTCAAAATGCCCACAGTGATCGCGGCTGGAAATGCGCCTTGAATATTTCCGAGTCCACCGATGACCAAAATCGGAACAATGGACGTAAAGGCGGACATTGCCCCATCCGCGGAAAAGCCTGAAATGGGAAGATTCAAAGCTCCCGCAAAGCCGCTCAAGGCAATGCCGAACATGAACATCAGCATATACAACCGCTGAACATTGATACCCATCGTTTCCACGATGTCACGATTGGAAATGATTGCACGGAACTGCATACCAAGCTTTGTCTTTTCAAATACAATCCAAAAGGCTGCCGCAACGACAAGCGATGCAGCGATGATAAAGAGATAATACTTCGGAATCGGAATCGAACCAAGCTTCAGAATCCCCCGCAGAAACTTCGGTATATCGACCGTCTGAACCGTTGCATCCCAAATCAGCGCGAAAGCATCATTTAAGATGTATGCAATCCCCATCGTAACCATCAAGGTCAATTCCATCTTTTTCCCTACAACGGGACGGAGCGCCAATTCAAGCAGTCCACCCGCCATGAAAGTGAAAGCGGTTCCAAGCAACAATCCGATAAACAGATTTCCGGTCTTGGAGACGACGGACAGGCATATACCGGCTCCCATAACAAAGAATGCGCCTTGTCCGAAGTTGATTACGCCCAGTCCCGAGATCATGAGATTCATACCTGCCGCGGAAAGGTACAGGATTAGACCTGATGCGATTCCTGTAATAATCGGAACAATAAATGCCTGCAAATTCATCGTATCCCCACCTTTGCTGTCGGAGCTGCCACCAAAGAGGTGGCAGCTCCTTGATCTTTCGTTATACTCAATTGAATCTGTTCGTTACGCCAAGATACTGTTCGCCGTAAACCTTCATTTCCTCCATGCTGGGCAGATAATCCTCTGCGGTATAGACTGCGTCCAAATCCGCGGGCATCGCCAGATGATTGTGCTCCTCGCCGGCGTCAACCGCATCAATGAAGTACAAGTTTTGCGTCAACTGATGGTCGAAGTCCCGGAAATGGTGCTCGCTGCCGCAGTCCGTAAAGCTGACCTGTTCCAACGCAGCCTTCAAAACGTCTCCGTTTGTAAAATCTTCCCCAGCCGCTATGCAACTCTGCAGAGCCGTCAGCAACGCTCTACCCGCCCACGGAATGGACGGAGCGACAGGATCGTATACCGTATCGTATACTTCTACGCCCTTTGCAGTGAATGCATCGCAGAACGCTTTGAAATCGTCATTCCACCATGCCGTCTGCGTAATTCCGTAGCTGCCTTCATAGTTGTATACACCGGCTCCCGCCAGCGCCGGAACAGCATAAGGCGCTGTAATGACGTCGCTCCAGATACCGCTGTAACTGTAATAGTCGTACATGGTCGCCTGCATGACAAACGCGATAACTGCCGCGCCGCCCTGCTGAAGTGTCATTTGCGGCGTTTCGGCCTGTGAGATCAGCGTCGCAATGATTGTCGAAAAATCGGAATCTCCCTGCGCTAGGCGGTAGCTTGCAACGCTATGGAAGCTTGGATCAATCTTTTGACCTTCATACAGAAGAATGTTTTCTGCATCGATCGCCGCCGCACCATCCGAACCGACGTAGGCATAGTTTTTCAACCCGCGCTTACCGACGGCTTCCTGCGCCATGATCTTGATGAAGCCCCATGCGTTAATACCTGTGGCAAAGATGTAATCGGAATAATTGGTAATGCTCATCTCGGTGGAGTAGTTGGAGGTATACAACACAGGCATTTTGTTCTCGCTTGCCCACTGTGCAACAACCGGACCGAAATCATCCGTAACGCCGGCGATGATGGATACGCAGCCTAGTTCCTTTAGTTCCGTCATTCTTTGCTTCAGGGTAGAGCCGTCCGAACCGCAGTCGCGGCGAATGAATTCCACGCTTCTGCCGCCAAGATCGTACTCCGAGACATAATCCTCAATCATATCAAGAGAAATCTCGGAAAAATACATAGCGAGTTTGCCGTCTGCGGCCAGAGACGCAACGACACCGATTTTAATCGGTTCCATCGATGCGGCGACCGGCTTGTCGTCCGATTGTGTAGGTTCTTCGTCTTTGACAGTCGTGTCAGCGGGAGCTGTCGTCTCCTTCGCCGTCTCATTTGCAGTTGGCGGCGTAGAAGCTGCCGTCTGCTGTTCGGTGCATCCGATGACCGTTCCGAGGGTCATCAAAAGTACCAGAAGAATGCAAAGTGTCTTTTTCATTTCGATGCCTCCTTAATGTATCGATTTATTTGACATTATTGAATTCCTTTTCCATCTTCAGCCAGGATCGATAATCGACCGAGGACGGGTAAGGATAGTAATCGCTCACATCGTGCGTGTCGGAGAAAACGGTATTTCCGTTCTTCACATTGTTAACGCCATGCATCATCATGCCCCACATGGCGCCGCTTTCGAGGCAATGGTTTGTAACAAGGTTGAATCCGAGCCGGTAAGCATCCTTCAGGCTGACCTGCGGTACGCCGTCCTTGGATTGATCGTCGCCCCACATCTTCCAACCCGGCAGCGCTTTGGCGACCTTTTCGCCTTGTTCCAGGTTTCCGATGCCATAGCAGAGCGTAATGGGAACGCCTAGCTGATCCGCTTTGACGCAGCGCTCGATGGAATCCTCGAGTCCGGTCGAAAGATATGCATGTGTTCTTGCGATGACAAGGCAATTGGTTCCTTCGCATGCAGCGACGGCGGCCTTCAGCTTGGCATACCACTTGTCAGCATCCAACACCGTCCGGCCGAGGCCGTCGAAAAAGATCTGATCATAGCCTACGCCGCGCTCCTCACATGAGTAGAGCAAGCGTTCCCAACCACGCGCGCTTGTGCTGTCGTCGATCGTTATTGCTTGTGCGCCGGCTTTTGCGATTCGCTGCACGTTGCGGTAAACAAGCAGGGGTGATTCGCCGTATCCGTCCTCGCCATCCAGGATGACGGGCAGCGGAGAAGTGTAAGCAATGCGCTCCACAGCATAAATCACTTCTTCCACATTCATCAGTCCGAAGTCCGGCATACCAAGCATGCTGTTGGCAAGGCATGTGCTGCTCAGCATCAAAGCTTTATAGCCGGATAGTTCAGCAGCCTTGGCAGACATACAGTCCCAAATGCAGGGAGCTACCACCTGCTCCTTTGCCATCAACTCTTTTAAAATCAGTTTTTCCATTTTTATCTCCTTTCTTAATGACCGTCCGGGTCCTTCCCACGAATGATTCCTTCTAAATCGAGCCAACGATGATACTGAACAATATCGCTCTTTTCATCCACAAATTCGCTTGCGTCGAAGAGCTCCGAGAATTCGGAATTGTTATTCTTGAAATTGTTGACGCCGAATAGCATCATTCCGTAAATCGCGCCTTTCTCCAGATAGTGCATAGTGACAAGCGGAAAGCCCAATTTTTCGATATCTTCCAGGTTAACGTCAGATCTCCCATTTCGCGCCATTACGTCCGGATACATTTTCCATCCCGGGAGAATTTGAGCCATACGCTTGCTGTCTTCAAGATTATCCAAACCGATGCACATGGTCATATCAGCTCCTAGCTCGTCCGCCACTTTCAATCGGGCAAAAGCTTCGTCGTACCCATACTTCAGCTTAGCCTCGCTCCTGGCAATAATCATGCAGTCCGTTCCCTTGGCGGCTTCGACTGCCGCTTTGACCTTCTCATAGAACGCCTCTCGCGGAAGAACATCATGCGACACATTGTTATACAGATGAACATCCGTTACATTCTTCTTTTCACGTTCATACATTAAGCGCTCCCATCCGCTGATTGGGCCAGAATCGTCGACCGAAATCGCCATGGCTCCGGCATCGATCAGTTTCCGCGTATTCCGGTAAACAACGATCGGCGAAGGGCTGTAGATATCTTCGCCATCCACAATCACCGGAACAGACGTCGCCGTTGTAATCCGCCGGACGGCTTCCGTCATTTCATCGACCGTTAAGAATTTGAAGTCCGGCATTCCGTATACGCAATTAGCAAGGCAGGAACTTCCGATCAGTACCGCTTTGAAGCCTGCTCGTTCTGCGCACTTCGTGGAAATGACGTCCCAAACGCACGGCGCAAACACTTGACCCTTCGAGAGCAGTTCCCGAAGTGTCGTTCTTTTTTCTCCCGCAAAAAAGCTGCTCATGATTATTATTCTCCTTCTCCTAAAAACTCTTTCAAGCCCTCGATCGCGTACACCCTCACCGGGCAGGAATCCAGCCCGATGATCGGCAGCGGCGCATAACTGATAAAGAACGTATCCGTTTGCAGCAGCTCCAAATTCTGCAGCACTTCCAGAAACAGACAGTTCTGCGCCATCAGAATATCATGGAACGGCTTGACGTTTTCGTTGCTGTCCTCAATCGAAACGCCGTCTCCGAAGCCGACGCACTTCGCGCCGCGGGCGGCAAGCCACTTCGCACTGTCCTCGCCCACGATCAGGCGATGATCGTCCGGTCCGTTCGTCGCGGGCGTAAACGGCGGCAGCTTATGCGGGCTGTCCAGGATCACCGTATCGCCTGGCTGCATCCGATCCCCGATGGCATGCTCGAGATCCTCGCCGGTGATCTGATGGTTTGGGGGCAGCTCCAGCGTGACATAGATGCCTCTGCCCATGAAATTCGTCAGCGGCAGCTCGGCCACGCTCGGCCAGCCTTCCTCGTGATGGTAGGGACATTCGCAATGCGTTCCGAGATGGCTCGTCAGATCCATGATCGTGTGAAAGTCCGGAATCGCGCCACCGGTGTTGAACCGCCAAAGGCGGCAGCGGCGGCTCTCCGTGTTCGGATCGAGCGTCTTGGTCAAATCGACGATATGCAGTCCCCCCATCGTGTACTCCTTAGGCGGAAGCTGCTCCGGCACACGCTTCGGAATTCCGGCAACCCAGTTGTAAGCCGACATGTTTTTTCTCCTTTTATTCTTCTTTATCGCTGCTCCAGCGCATGAATCAAATGAACGAGCATCTCGTGATACGGCACCGCGATCCCGAGCGCCCTTGCCGCTTCGATCACGCTTCCGCTGATCGTATCGACCTCCGTTCGGCGACCGTCGCGGATGTCCGCATAGATGGAGGTATATCCGTTCTTGGCGTTGCGGCAAACCCGCTCCACCTCCGCAAGCACCTCCGCTTCCGCAAAGCAGGCGAACCCCTCCGCGTTGGCCACCTGTACCGCCTCCCGGCACAGCGCCGCCATGATAGCATGCGCGTCTTCGTTTTCACAAAGAAAGCCAAGCGGCACCTGCAAAACAGCGGTCAATGCGCTTGCCGCCGTATTCGTAAACAGCTTCTTCCAAATCTGTCGCTTCACGTCCTGTGCCGTCACGCAGTCGATTCCGCAGGCCGTAAAGAGCTTGGCAATCGGCTCCAATCGGGCGCTGTCGCCTTCTAAAAGGCCGATTGTCGTTTGCCCGCATCCGCCGTGGGAAATCTCGCCGTTCGCAAGAACCGAGCTGTTGTGCTGTGTCGTGCCGATAATGACGTGCGCTTTGTCCGCAAACTGCAGCAGCTTCACTTCGTGCCCGGCGCCGTTCTGCAGCGTCATGATATACGTATCCGGCCCGATCAGCGAACGGTTCGCTTCGAGCGCCGCCGTCGTATACATCGCCTTCACAAAAACCAAAATCAGATCCGCAGGCTCCATTCCCGCCGTTTCGGAAACGATCCCGGGAAAGAAACGCTGCACAACCGCACCGGTATGCACCAAAATTCCGTCCGTGCGGATCTTCTCCACACGCTCACGGTTGACTTCCACCAAACAAACATCATTCCGCTCGGACAGATATCCGCCGAACAGCATGCCCATGGCGCCGGCGCCCAACACCGCAATTCTCATTCCGGTCCTCCTTCTGTATCGCTTCTTCCCACATAAGCTGCTGATCGCTCTTTCAATTCTTGCAATCGATTACATATCGTATTATACGGTATGTGTCTCCAAAATGCAAGAGATTTTTATAAAATTATTTACAACGGCTTTACTTTTTATGAAAAAATAACGATTTATCCGGCAAAAGCTTATGATTTTATCACGATCTGTGCAAAAATAAGAGTCTATCGGATTTTTGGAAAAGCCGAAAAAACGTTAAATAGTTGCAATCGTTTCTATAATTTGACAAAAAAAACCGGCAGGCAACCCGTTTGGGCTGTCTGCCGGTGGAGGAGGGGTGAAGAAGAATCACTCGTATAGGATCAATGCGATCAGTTCAAGCGGCTCCGTCCCGATGCATGTGACGCCATGCCCCGTTCCGGAGGGTGTAAAGGTCACGTCGCCGGCCTCGATTGTGGTGATCGTTCCGTTATCGTTGTATTCGCCTTTTCCGCTGACGACATAATACAGCTCCGTATCGCCCTGATGCACATGAAATCCAATCCCGTTCCCCGGAAGCACGGTCGTATGGGCGAAAACACGGCCTTTTCCGTTCAGCTCCTCGCTGCTGTTGATCAGATTTCGTACGGTAATAAACCCCGGCGCTCCGAATTTATGCTCCGGGCGCTCAACGATTCTATCCCCACTTCTGCGGATCATCTCGCGGATCTCCTTTGCAATCGATTTCTTTACCTACATTATATATAGCAATCCAGTCATTGTCAACATTCTTTTCTGTTTTCCAATTGAAAATCAACTGCAAAAAGCGCAAAAATATGCAACCAATTGCTTTTTTCGTTTGACTTTCCGGATACAATCCAGTACAATAACAGGCAGGGGGAGTATATGCAGGTTACAATTTACGATATTGCAAAGATGGCGAATGTCTCTGCAAGTACGGTTTCACGCGTCGTCAACAATAAGGAAAACGTCAATTCCAAGACGCGCGCTAAAATCCTGAAGCTGCTTGCCGAGCATAATTATGTCCCGAACGAAGCTGCGCGCGGACTGGTCATGCAGTCCTCGCACATGATCGGGATTTTGATTACCGATATTCGCACAACGCAGCATACCGATGGAATTTACTATATTGAGCGGGAATTGGCGGAGCACGGGTATTCGTGCCTGATTCACAATACCGGTCGGGATGAGAGCAAATGGATCAGCTATATTCAGCTGCTGAGCCAGCGCAAGATCGAGGCGCTCATCCTGATGGGCTCAATCTACCAATCCGATGTGGTGAAGGAAGCCCTGCGGCTCTATCTTCCGTCCATCCCGGTGATCATTTGCAACGGGTATCTGCAAGCGCCGAACGTATACGGCCTTGTGGCGGACGAATTGAACGGCGTTGCCGACTGTGTGGCGCTGCTGAAGGAAAAAGGGCGCGCACATCCTGCGTTTTTGATGAACCAAACGACGCCGAGCAATGAGCAAAAAAGAGAGGGCTATGAAGCGGGCATGGCGCGATATTATCCGCAGCTGCCCTTGATCGAGCTGGAAAGCGGAAATGATTTTGCGGATATCCGCGACGCGACGGTTCAAATGCTGAAGCAGCACCCGAATATCGACAGCATCATCTATTCGGAGGATCGGCTTGCCGCCGTCGGCCTGCGCACGCTCGCAGATATGGGCAAGCGCGTTCCGGAGGACATCGCCGTAATCGGCATCAACAATTCGGACTATGCCAAGCTGTCCATCCCGACCCTGACTTCGCTTGACAATATGCTCTATGATGTTTCGATCACTGCGGCGCGCAATATCCTTACGCTGCTCTCCGGACAGCGCGTCAGCCGGAAAATGCTGATCTGCACGGAGATCGTGGAGCGGCAATCTACCTAAATATTTATTTTGCCCGATAGAAAAGCGCGACCCCGATTGGGGCCGCGCTTGCTGCTATGGAAGGATTACAGCACCTTACTCAAAAACAACTGGGTTCGCGGGTTTTCCGGCGCGTTGAACAGCTTGTCCGGCGTATTCTCTTCCAGAATTTTGCCGCCGTCCATGAACACGACGCGGTCGGCGACCTCGCGGGCAAAGCCCATCTCATGCGTGACGATCACCATGGTCATGCCGCCGTCCGCCAGGGAGCGCATCAGATCGAGCACCTCGCCGACCATTTCCGGGTCGAGCGCGCTCGTCGGCTCGTCGAACAGCATGACCTCCGGCTTCATGGCAAGCGCGCGCACGATGGCGATACGCTGCTTCTGTCCGCCGGACAGCTTGCTGGGGTAAACGTCCGCCTTATCCTTTAGCCCGATCCGATCCAGAAGCTCCAGGGCCTGTTCCTTCGCCTTTGCTTTGGAGCTGCGCTTCAGCTTGACCGGGGCAAGCATGATGTTTTCGAGCACGGTCTTATGCGGAAACAGGTTGAAGTGCTGAAACACCATGCCCATCCGCTGCCGACATTCGTCGAGATGACAATGCTTATCGGTCAGCTCGATCTCGTCGAAAAACACCTTGCCCTCGGTCGGCACCTCCAGCAGATTCAGGCAGCGCAGCAGCGTGCTTTTGCCGCTGCCGCTCGGTCCGATGATCGCAACGACCTCACCCTTATGCACGGCAAAGTCGCACCCGGCAAGCGCCTCTACGCCGCCGTCAAACGTCTTGCGGACGCCGACCGCCCGCAGCACGGTTTCGTCAGACACGGTCCGCACGGCGCATCCTCCTTTCGATGGCTTCGATAGCCTTGGAAGCCGGGAAATTCAACGCAAAATACACGATGGCGGCGAGCACATACGGCGAGAGCGTTTTGAGCGTCGTGTTCGCCACGGTCTTGGCGCCCCAGATCAGCTCGCTCATGCCGAGGATCGAGCAGATCGACGACTCCTTGACCATCGTGACAAGCTCGTTCGCAAGCGCAGGCAGAATGTTCTTCACCGCCTGCGGCAGCACGATCAGCCGCATGCCCTTGGCCTTGCTGAGACCGAGCGAGCGCGCAGCCTCCATCTGTCCCGCATCCACGGCAAGAATGCCTGCCCGGATGATCTCCGCGACATACGCCGAGCTGTTCAGCGCAAGCGCAAACACGCCGGGCACGAAGCGCGACAGGTCGATGAATCCGAAGATCGTATACGACGGCACGCGGATCACCGAGAACAGGCCGTAATAGATGATGTACAGCTGCACCATCAGCGGCGTCGAGCGGAACGCCGCGATGTACGCGCCCGCAAGCCACTTAACCGGCTTGATCTTGCTCAGCCGCATCAGCGCGAGCAGCAACGCGGGCAGCACGGCGAGCGCAACCGATACGACCGAAAGGAGCAGGGTGTATTCCACACCCTGCACAAAGAACGAAAGGTACTTCGGTAAGAACGAGAAGTTCAGAAAATGCGACGGCGGCAGATCGCCGAAAAGAGTCTCCCACATAACCGCTGTTTATTCGATGGCCTGATCCGCAAGCGCATCGGCGGTTTCGGCAAACGCGCTGATCTGATCGGCGTCAAGGAGCTTTTTGATCGTGGCATTGATGCCCGGGAGCAGGCCCTTCGGGTCGCCCTTCTGCACCGCGACACGGTACGGCAGCGCCTCGCCGAGCTCCACCGAGGACACGACGATGTCTGCGCTCGACTGCGCATACTGCAAGGCCACTGCGCCGTCGAGGATGATGGCGTCTACCTTGTCATAGGTCAGCTGGTTCACCAGCTCGTTGACCGAGGTGAGACCGACCAGTTGTGCGCCGGGCATCTGCTCGGTCACGATATCGGCCTTCGTCGTGCCGGTCTGCGCGCCGACGGACTTGCCTGCAAACGATTCGAGCGACGTGAACTCCGCCGCCTTATCGGCCTTGACGAGGATCATCGCCGGGTAATCCGTGTAGTACGGATCGGAGAAATCCGCGCCCTCCAACCGATCCGGCGTTTCCTCCATTGCCGCGATGACAAAGTCGATATCGCCCTTTTGCAGCGAGGCGATCAGGCTGTCGAAGTCCATGTTCATCACGTTCAGCGTCTTGCCCGCGTCGGCCGCAATCGCTTCCGCCACCGCAATGTCGATACCCGCGTATTCACGCTCGCCGCTCGCGTTCAGTACGATGAATTCAAAGGGCGGGTAGTCCGCCGAAGTGCCGAGCGTCAACGCGGACGCCGTGCTTGTCGAGGTGCATCCGATCACGCTCCCGCACAGCAGCAAAACGGTCAGCATATACAAAGCTATTTTTTTCATATCTATGTCCTCCTTGGAAATTGCTCACAGTATAGCGCTGCCGTTCCCACTTGTCAATCATAAATATACATAAAATGATGCATTTTTATATAAGTTTTACGTAATAAACACTATAAATGTTGATTTTATGCAATATTTGCAGTATAATAGGCGCATCGAAGCAAAAGGAGAGCTGTTTTGTGAATCCGTTGTCGCTTGCCGCGCTGACCGTGGACCTTTCCGCGATCCGGGAAAACGCGCGGCACATCCTGTCCGAGCATCCCGCCGCCGGGCTGATCCCGGTGCTGAAGGCCGATGCTTACGGGCTCGGCATGGTTCCCGTGGCCAAGGCGCTTGCGCCGCTGCCGGGAGTGCTGTGCTTTGCCGTTGCGCAGGCGCAGGAGGGCGTCGCGCTGCGCCGTGCGGGCATCGAGCGCGATATTCTGATCCTCGGCGAAACGCTGCCGTGGCAGGTCGAAGCCGTGCTGCAAAGCCGACTGACCCCGACGGTCGCACGGCCGGAGGATGTGGACACCGTTGCAAATGCCGCGCGTGCGCTCGGTATGACGGCCGATATACAGATCAAATTCGATACGGGACTGCACCGGCTCGGCATCGAGGAAGCGACGTTTGCGACCCTGTGCGAGCGTCTTGCGGCAAATGCGGACGCGGTGCGCCCGGCCGGTGCGTATTCGCACTTTGCCGATCCCGGCGACGCGGCGCGCTGTGAGGCGCAGTACCGGCTGTTTTTGTCGCTGTGCGACCGGCTCCGGCAGGCGGGCTTTGCGGTGCCGCTGCGGCATATCTGCGATTCGGCGGCAAGCGAAGCGTATCCGGCATACGCGCTCGACGCGGTGCGCATCGGGCGGCGGCTCGCGTGGGATGCACCGGATCAGCCGTCCGGACAGCTCCGTGAAGCCGCGACGCTGTCGGCGCTTGTGACCGACGTTCGCCTCCGCAAGGCGGGCGACCGGCTCGGCTACGGCGACGGCCCCGTGCTGCAGAAGGACGCCGTGATCGCCTCTCTCGGGATCGGCTACGGCGACGGCCTCGATCCGCGCTTTGCCGGATCGCTGTCCGTGCTGCTGCATGGGCGGCGCTGTCCCGTGCTGTATCTGTTCATGGATCGGGCGCTTGTCGATGTGACCGGCGCGGCGGCGTCGGCGGGGGATCGCGCGGTGCTGTTCGGGCAGGACGAGACCGGCGCTTCGCTTTCGGCGCAGGCGCAGGCGAGCGCCATCGGCGCGCTGGAGGGCTGTGGGCTGACGACGGCGCTGCTGCCGCGCGTGGAGCGC
>ODAJ012158550.1_pt1 | contig 15483 bp, 5 predicted proteins | sample 1539241 | NCBI WGS metagenome assembly ODAJ01 (sample SAMN02144231, study PRJEB22623) | gut metagenome | biome: sheep rumen | host: Ovis aries | place: New Zealand
TTCCACTTGATCTTCGAGGTTCCAGATTGGAGCAGATTGCCATTCCTGACCGAGCGAGTCGACATACGTCTCGTAGTAAGGCTTGATGTCGAGTCCGAACTCCTTGTTGAGCTGTGTGGCTTTCTTCTGGAGTTCCCAGTTGAAGTCGTAGCCGGAGAAGACGCTCTCGGTGTAGCCGCTGCCATAGGAGTGGATGCCGAAGTTGTTCTCGAAGATGGAGATGTTGGCCTCAGAGAAGAACGGAATGACGGTGGTGAGCATCTCGATTGTCTCAGGACGCACGTAGTTGGAGGCTTCGCCTTGGGCAACATCGATGTTGAGGCCGTCCTTGAGGATGGCGAAGGCGGCATCGGGATAGCCCATGCGGTTGAGGGCCTCGGCCAGTCGCAGATAGACCTGAGTGACGCGATAGACGTTGATGTTGCCCGACGTGTACTTCTGGTTGACATAGAAGGTGGAGTCGTCAATGGTCGTGGAAGACATCGTGACGTAGCGGCGCAGGTCGCCCGTGGTGAGGAGCGTCTTGACGTTGCCGGCAGCGGTGGCAGCACCGGTGGGCACGTAGTAGAACTCCTGACGGTCGGAGAGGTCGAAGTAGGCCTTCGAGGGATCGATCTGGCGGTCCTTCAGATAGATGGAGCTGAGGTCGTTGATGACGTAGGTCGTGGTGGCATCGTCGCCCTCACCGGATGTGGTTGACTGCACGTCGGTGGTGTAGTAGTTGTAGCCGAAGAGACGTGGCAGATTGGTTACCTGGCCATTGAGCTTGTTGACGGCCATAGGCACATAGGTAATCACATCTTGAGGTGTGCTCTGGGTGAAGATGGAATTCCACGTGGTGATGCTGATGTTGCCGGTGTGCGACGTGAATAGGAAGTTGATGTCGGCAGGCAGTTCAGTCATCTTCGATGCAGGCAGGTAGTTGCTGGCGTCGCGGCGGTCGGCGAACGAAGTGTACCAGTCGGCTGACGCACGGTTAGCACGCAGATACTCGAAGTAGGACTTGGCGGCATTGAGGTAGTCGCCAGCCTCGAGATAGAGGTCGCCCAGGACGAGGTCGACGGGGAACATGACGTTGCGCATGTCGACATACTTCGTGCTACCACTGTTGGTACGGCCGATGTCGACGTTGTTCTGACCCGTGGGGTTGTAGTTGGGCACGGCAGTTCCGGAGTAGGCAGCCAGGTCGGGAGCAAGTGCGGCGCAGATGGCCTTGATGTCCATCTTCTGGCGCACCTCGTTGGCCTCGCTGATGCTGGTGACGGGGTCGGTGAAGAAAGGCACCTCGCCATAGATCTTGGCCAGCTGGATGTAGGCCCAGGCGCGGATGGCCTTTGCCTGCACATACTCAGGGATGGTGACATTGCGGCTACCGGTGAGCAGAGTGGTGTCGCGATGGGCGATGAAATAGTTGCAGTTGTTGATGATGCGATAGAACACGTAGGCCGAGTCGTACTTGTTCTCGACGGTGGCCGAGAAGTTGGCCAGCGAGCGCAGGTCGGCCTCAGTGTACTGATTGACGGCCGTGAGGTCGCCACGCATTTCATTGACGAGCACATACTGGTCGATGGCCTGCTGCACACCCTTGAGGATGCCGAGGGTGTAGAACATGGAGTCAGTCTTCTGGTCGAGCGACGGGTTGAAGGTCTGACGATGTGATTCGGACTCAAGCATGTCCGAGCACGATGTAGCGGCAAAGGACAGACAGAAGAGTGCTGCTATGATAAAAATGTTCTTTTTCATATTCATTGACTTCATTGACTTCTTTAACTTCTTTGACTTCTTTAACTTCTTTGATTTCATCAAGTGGAGTTAGAGATTAATCTTCAAACCAACGGCAAAGGCACGGCTGAGGGCTACGTTGCCGGCATCGATGCCCTGATAGAGCACGGAGTTGGCGACGGAGAACTCAGGATCGCTTCCAAGATAGTGAGAGAGGGTGAAGAGGTTGTTGCCCTCGGCCCATACCTGGAGGCCCTGGAGCCAAGAGAGGCTGACGGGTACCTTGTAGGAGAGACGGACGGTCTTCAGGCGCAGGTAGCTGCCGTCTTCAATCCAGCGGCTGCTGAAGCGGCTGTTGCCCATGGGGTCGCCATAGGAGATGCGTGGAACATCGGTGACCTGACCTTCGTAGCGCCAGCGGTTGACGACGGCAGTGGTCTGGTTGTAGAAGTTCGAGCCAGCCTCGAGGATGCTGCGCTGATAGTTGAAGACATCGTTGCCAAGGGAGTAGTTGAAGCCCACGGAGAGGGTGAGATCCTTCCACTGCACATTGGCGAAGATGTTGCCATAGATGTCGGGGTTGGGATTGCCGATGATGGTCTTGTCGGCAGCGGAAATCTGGCCATCGCCGTTGAGGTCGGCAAAGTGAGCATCGCCAGCCTTGAAGGTCTGGTGTGCACCCGTGTTGTCGAGCATGTAGAGATAGCCGCCATTGCCTGCTGCTGCAGCTTCGGCATCGGTGGCGAACACGCCCTCGAACTTGTAGCCGTAGAAGCTGCCGGCCGACTCGCCGATGATGGTGGCGATGTTGTCGGTGCCATAGGCAGAGGAGGTGAAGCCTTGAGCGGTCTGCTTGCCGCCGACATAGAGCAGGTCGTTGTCGGGCAGCGACTTGATCTTGTTGACGTAGTGACCCATGGAGGCGCCAACCTCAACATTGAAGTTCTTTGTGACAACGGGCTTGCCGGTGACGGTGAGTTCGAAGCCGGTGTTGTCGAGCGAACCACCATTCGACCAGTAGTTGTTGATGCCGGCCACGGGGTTCTCGAAGCTCTTCAGGGTGAGCAGGTTGGAGGTGTGGTTGAGATAATAGTCGAAGTTGACAGCGAGGCGATTCTCGAGCCAGTAGGATGTGAGGCCGAGGTTGATCTTGCGGGTCTTCTCGAAGGTTATCTTGTCGTTACCAATGTTGCTGAGCTGATTGGCGGTGAGTGTGTTCAGATACTTGAACACGTTGAACGACGTGCGGGCAGCATAGTTGTTGATGTCGTCGTTGCCGGAGATGTCGAAGCCAGCCTTCAGCAAGAGGTAGTTGACGGCATCGGTCTTCGGGAACCAGGCCTCATTGGTGAGGGCCCAACCCAACTGAACACTGGGGAACACACCCCACTTCACACCAGCGAGGCTGAGACCATCGGAGTGCTCGCCGAAGCGGCTGCTGCTCTCGAGGGCCAGAGTGACCTGGGCGAAGTAGCGGTTGCGATAGTTGTAGTCGGCATTGGCATACCAGGTGAGGCTCTTCCAGACATCGTCGACACCATCGACATCGGTCAGACCGGTAGAGGTGACGTTGGGCTGCTTGTCGTTGGCACCCGACGGACGCTGGCTCTCAGGCGAGTTCTGGTCGAAGGCGAACGACGTGAAGCGGAAACCACCGTAGAGGTCGAGGAAATGCTCACGGAAGTGCTTGGTGAACTGCAGACGCGTGTCGCTCATGATGCTGGTCTCCTTGCTGAAGGTAGAGCGGGCGAGTGCCTGCACATAGCCTACGCCTTCGATCAGGAACATGGGGAAGCCGGTCTTCGGACGGTAGTAGCGCTCGGAAATGCGGTCGAGGGTGTAGCTGAAGGTCTCGGAGAGCGAGAGGCTGGGCGAGAACTCGTACTTCGGTGCGATGACGGCATTGAAGTGGGTGTACTCCGTGCGGTTCTTGTTGATGGCATTACCAAACTCGAGCATGGCACTGGGGTTGGGCAATGTGATGTCGCGGTCGAGGTCATAGAGGAAATCGTCGGCCTCGGAGAGGGTAGAGGTGAGCTGGTGGGTCACCGTGCTGTAGGTGTAGGGGTGGAGGAACGGCGACTTGATGAGTGCCAAGAATGTGGGCGACGACACGGGCGACGAGGTGAAGTCCTCGGGTGCTCCGTTGTCGAAGACGTTGCGATTGATCTTGGAATAGGACATGTCGAAGCGTGTGGTGAGCTTGTCGATGACGTTGATGTCGGTGTTGAAGCGCACGTTCAGGCGGTTGAAGCTGTTCTCGCGGGCCGTGCTCTGAGCATTGGCGTAGCCGAGAGAGAGGTTGTACATACCGACCTCGTCACCACCCTGCACGTTGATGTTGTAGTTCTGGGTGAGAGCGGTGTGATAGACTTCCTTTGACCAATCGGTGTCGTTGTGGTACATGTTGTAGTAGTACTTCGACGGATCGTCGTTGAGGAAGTTGAGGTTGCCCTCATACTTGTTGATGTCGGGATAGCTGCCGAGCATCTCAGAAGCATAGAGGCGATACTGGCTGGCATCCATGACCTCAGGCAGCTTGCCGAGGGTGACCATGCCCACGCCGATGTTGGCGTTGATGCGGGTTGCCATGGAGTGACCGCGCTTGGTGGTGATGAGAATCACACCGTTGCCGCCCTTGGCTCCATAGAGTGCCGTGGCGTTCTTCAACACCGTAATCTTCTCGATGTCATCGGGAGAGATGTTGAGCATGAGGTTGTTAATGTCGCCATAGTGGAGCGAATAGCGGGTGTCCTGCATGTCGCGGATAATGCCGTCGACCACGATGAGGGGCTGGGCATTTGCATTGAGGGAGTTGAGACCGCGCACGAACATGGCACCTCCGTAGCCAGGACCGCCCGTGCGGTTGATGGTGCGGACATCGGCACCGAGGTTGTTCTCAATCTCGGTCTCTGCCGAGTAGGACATGGTGTTGTTGACAGTGGTCTCGGCATAGGCACCCAGACGGGTTCCGTTTTCGTACATGGACTTGAACTTGTCGGCAATGATAGCGATGCGGAGGGGCTTGTCGTTGCGGCCGATGCCTACCTGCTGGGCGAGATAACGCGGAGCATAGACATAGATGGCGGTGGCAAACGTGGGCACCTTGATGGTGAACTCACCCTGCGCATTGGTCATGGCGGCGTAGTTGCGGTCGTTGAGGGCCTGCACCTGAATACCTGCCAGAGGCTCCTTGGTGACAGCATCGACGACGACGCCCTTGACGTCCATCGTGGGATACTGAGGCTTCTTCACCGGCGCTTTCTTCTTGACGACAGTTTCCTGAACGTCGTCGGCATATTCAACATCGTCCTGAGCAAAGGTCGTCAGACATGCTGCGAACGACAGAAGAATGCTGATACCAAAAATATGATGTCTTTTCATTATCATAATTGTTTAGAGGGTGAGACTTAATAGAGGTTTTTGGGGTAAACATAGTCCGGATGTTCCTTCATGTAGTCGTCGAGTTCCTTCGGCACAGCCAGGAGACAGTCGAGACGGATGACGCGGTCGTAAGATTCGTCGGGGGTCAGAGGAGCTGATCTTCTGCCCACGGCACCAGTGAGACGGACATAGGGTGCGGGATTGTCGGGCAGGAAGGCGTAGCACATGGGGAAGGTGTATTCACCCAGGCAAACGGTGTCGACCTTGGAAGAATCGGTGAAGAACACGTGGCCTGCACCGCCAAAGTTGAAGGGAGCAGCTGCCAGGGCACCTGTCTCACGATGATAGAACAACTGTGCCGTGAAAGCATTGGGCTTCTGTTCAGCGCTCGGATTGGTGATGGTGGGCGGTGCGATGACGGCATAGATGACGTAGGTGGTGGAGAGCAGGTTCGGCAGGTACATGTTGAGAACGGGGTTGTTAGACGGTGTGCTGTTGGACAACTCAAGATAGCTATTGCCAGAGATGATGCCTTCAACCTCGGGGTTCTGTGTACCGGCAGAGATGTTCACGGCTGATGAGCGGCCTGTGGAGACGCTACCGATGTTGGCTGACTGCTCGGCCTCGGCAACGATCAGCGGATTCCAGAAGAGCCAGGGCTGGACACGCAGGCTGTCGTCGGTGACAAAGATGGCACCGTTACTCTTGTTGACTCGGGTTGTGCCCTCGAACAAGGCTGCAGCATCGTCGCTATAGAGTTTCTGACGGCTGATGGTGCTGGTGGAGCGGAAGCTGGTGGTGACCAGAGAGTCGACCTGCAGGCGCTGACCAGTGGCCAAAGTCTTCAGTGGACCGTTGCCATAGAGGTTGTTGTTGAAGAACAGCCCGCGGAAGAGCGAGAGGTTGACAACGGAGTCGCGCAGGTAGTCGATGTCGTCGATTTCAACATCAATGTCACGTGAGGAACCGGAAGAACCTGCATTCTCGCGGTGGGTGATCTTCGGGATGTAGTTGAAATAGGGCTCGATGGCTTTCTTTGCCTTCATCCATGCAGTGTTGGTGGGAACCACCATGGTGTAGTTACTGTCCTCGCTGTTGATGAAAGCCCTGTAAAGCGAGAAGCGGCTGTTGGACTCGTCGAACACTGAGTCGAGATAGGTGATTTCGCCATTGACAACAGAACCTTTCACACTCTTGTAGGTGTTGAGTACCTTCTCGTCGAAGCTGTGGAAATAGTTGCTGACGGAGTCGATGGGGAACTGGGAGGCCTCGAGTGACTCGTAGATGTTGGCCAGGAACTGGAGCTTGCCGGAAATGGTGTGGAGCACACCGTTGCTGCTGGCCAGGTTGGGCTGAGCGACGGTCACGCCGTTGATGGCATAGGAACCTGCAGTGCCGACGAAGGAGTGAACCTTTTCGTTCAGCATGTAAATCTGCTCATCAAGAACGCCGGAGGCAGCATAGTTGTTGCGGGCAACGTGGTTCTGGACAAATTCCTTCAGCAGTTTCTCACTGCCTTCCTGAGCCAGGGTGTTGTAGTCGAAGGTGTCGTTAAGGGGAGCCCAGACAGTGTAGGTCTGAGAGGCCTTGAGCACCTCGTCGTAGCCCGTCTTGCGCAGCAGGTCGGCAAACTGGGAAAGATTGGAATTTGAAGCAATGTTCTCCCAGAGGGTTGCAGATGCTGACCCCTCGACAGCCGATGTGGCGTCGTAGTGGTCATCCCAATCGGAGCAGGAGGTGGCCATGGCACCCACAAAAAGGGTTGCCATGACGACCAGTGCGTTTTTGAATATCATGTTTCTTTTCATATTCGTATGCTATATTAGTAATTAATACATGTCCTCAACATACTGGGTGTTGTTGTAGACTTTCTCGGGGCAAAGTTCGATGTAGTCAAGGTGGAATTGAGCCGTAGAAAGGTTAGGCAACACTGTCTTGAAGCGCAACCAGTAGTCGCCTTGCTCGAACTGCTGCTTGGTGATGATACGGCGGAGGTCTTGTTGGTTTCCACGAGCCAACGTGGAGCCACCCTTACCCACTGTGTAGTAGAGAGGACCGCGCATCCAGCCAAGGGAGTGCATAGTGGCATCAGAGGCAACTCCTTTGTCTTCCTCTTCTGTATATGGAAGCCAACCTGTCACTTCGTCTGGAGTGTGATACTTCTTTCCTCCGACAGAATATTCGTGTACAGTTGCGTTGTACTCATGGCGCATGTCGAGAGGAATGTCGAGGGCCTTCATGCTGGTAAGCTCAGAAGAACGTCCGAGGTAGAACTGCAACATGCCTCGGTTGCCGTTGGCTGTGTAGCCCATGCGGAGCTCGTAGGTTCCATCAGGAACAGGGGGCAGACGGAAGGCAAAGTCGTAGAGTCCCATGCAGTTGAACTCGTCACCCTGATAGTTGCTCCAACCATTGCTCTGACCGGGCAGGTAGTAGAGGCGGGTGGCCTCACCATTGTAGATGACCAGATTCTCGAAGAAGCCGTTAGGGATACGGATGTAGTTGCCACCGAGGGCACCGTCGGTACCTGTCTTACCATTGTTGAGGGCGTTGACTTCTGCATCGGAAATCATACGGAAGTTGTTCGACATCATCTCACCGAAGAGGGCCGTGTCGTCGAAGCGCATGCGTTCATTCAGTACGCCTCGGGGCACATTCTCATCGTAGACGAGGATTCCGCCAATCGGGTGGATGTAGCCGTTCATGGCCTGGATGTTGTTCGCACGAATTTCAATGCCCTCACGCATGACGGTCGACATGCTTGCCGAACCCATTTCTGCCACACGGTCGGTGAGCGTGTTGTTGGTAACCCAACGGTTGATCAGGCGCTTACCTGTCACTCGGATGACCTTGAGCAGGGTGTAAGGCAGCATGGTCTCGTAGTATTCATAAAGGTTAACCTTGGAAACCTCGTTGAATGTGCGGACAAGTTTGTCGAAAGAAACTTTTGCCTTGACAATGTGATAACGGACAAACATGTTCAGCGCGTTGGCAGGGTTGGTGAAGTCTGTACCAGTGCTTACGGTGATGCCCTTGTTGCGATAGTAGTCGTACCAGCCCGAACCTGGGTCGGCTGAGTGGGCATAAACTTCGGCAGCATAGTTGGCCAGGTCTTCTAAGGTATGGATGCCCTGCTCTGCCAGTGCCTCGTCAGTCTCAGCAAAGACGGTGTAGCCCAAGACGCATTCCGTAGGAACGTAGAAGTTGTATGTCTTGGTCACTTCGTCGAAATTGGTGTGCTTCTGGTTGATGAGCGAATCGCCAAGACCAGTCACCTTGAGTGCCTGCGAGAACAGCGAGAAAAGGTCTGGGTGTTGTTCCAACTCACCAGCCACGAGAAGATTTGAACGGGTGATGACGGTACTGACTTCATGGAGAATACCATTCTCGAGCTCGTTGTCCATGCTGGTGATGGCTGCCGAGCGGTTGATGAGGATTGCTCCAGAGACAGAGTCGATGGAAGTAGTGAGCTCTCGACCCAGCATGGTGGAGATGACGCTACCCTGCATGTCGACACCCAGCCACGGTGTGGCAGAAAGATGGAACAAAGCGATGTCGCGGCAAAGCGAGTCGGTCAGACCTTCCAGTCCACGGCCTGTCATGCCGTTGTGAGGCAGATCGGCATTGGACTCGTCGTTGTAAAGGCTGTCAACATAGTGTGCCACGGCTTCGTTGTTTGGAGCGAAGCATGTGTACTGGCCATAGGCAGAAAGAATCTTGTCATAGCCGATGCGCGTCAGGATGTAGTTGAAACTACTAAACTGATCCTCGCGGTTCGTGAGATAGTCTTCGATGGTTTCACCGGTGAAGGTGTAAAGATTCGACTCGTCGATATCTTCCTTACAACTTGTGAAAATCGTAGCAGACGAAAGCAGAACCGATAGGAGCACTAACGCATGATGATAAAAACGATTTCTTTTCATATATATGTTACTTTTTTTGTTTTTAATACATATCTTCCACATACTGAGTGTTGTTGTAGACCGTTTCCGGGCAGAACTCAATATAGTCGAGGTGGAACTCGGTAGAGGTGTTGTTGGGCAACACGGTCTTGAATCGCAACCAGTAGTCGCCTTGCTCAAACTGTCCCTTGGTGATGATTCGGCGCAGATTGCCCTCGTAGGCACGCGAGATTTTATTGCCATACCAGAAGCAAAGGGGACCGCGCATCCAGCCCAGGTTGTGCATGGTGGCATCTGAGGCAACTCCTTTGTCTTCCTCTTCTTCATAGGGAAGCCAACCTGTCACTTCGTCCGGAGTGTGGTAATCTCTGCCTCCTACTGAGTATTTATGTGCAAGAAAATCGTATACATGGCGCATGTCGAGAGGAATGTCGAGTGCGCGCATGCTGCCGAGTTCAGAACTGCGACCCATATAGAACTGAAGCATGCCTCGGTTTCCATTGGCCGAATAGCCCATGCGCAGTTCGTAAGTGCCATCGGGAACAGGCGGCAGACGGAAAGCGAAGTCGTAGGCGCCCATGCAGAGAATTTCATCGCCCTGATAGTTGGCCCAGGTGCAATCCTGTCCACCAAGATAGTAAATCTCAGTGTTGTCGCCATTGTAGACCACCATATTGTTGCAATAGTTCTGAGGCAAGCGCATATTGCCATCACCGTAAAACTTGTCGTAGACACCACCGACGATGGCTTTCACTTCTGCCGGTGACTTGCAACGCAACTGGTTCGACATGAGTTCTGGCAGGAACGAGGTGTCGTCGAAGCGCATGCGCTCGTTCAGCACGCCGTGGGGAACGTTATAGTCGTAGACCAGAATGTCGGCGATGGGATGGATATAGCCGTTGAGTGCCTGAATGTTGTTGCGCTGAATTTCAATGCCTTCGCGCATCACGCTCGACATTGCTGCCGAACCCATTTCTGCCACACGGTCGGTGAGCGTGCTGTTGCTCACCCAGCGATTGAGCAGGTAGCGGCCGCTCAGGCGTGTCGCTTTCAGCAATGTGTAGGGCAACATGGTTTCCATGTACTCGTAGGGCTGGACTTTCGTTGAGGCTGCATAGGTGTAGAACATCTTCGTGTAGGGAATGATGTATTTCAGAATGTGGTAACGCATGAACATGTTCAGTGCATTAGCCGGATTCTGGAAATCGGTGCCTGTGCTCACCTTGATGCCATTGTTGCGGTAATAGTCATACCAGCCATCGGCATTTGCACAGTTTCCATACACAGAATTAGCATACTCTGCCAGGTCCTCAATCGTGTTGATGCCCTTCTTGGCGAAGACTTCGTTGGTCTCTGCGAAAACGGTATAACCGACTTTGCATACGTCGGGCGTATACATCTTGGGATTACCCTTACCCGTGTATTTAGAGGGAAGGATGATTCCTTTGCGTTCAATCTGAGTCAGAGAATCAGCGAGACCTGTCACCACGAGAGCCTGCATGAAGAGAGAAAGGTCTTCATGCTTCTCCATTTCACCTGCGACGAGGTTGTTGGAGCGTGTGAGCACATGGTCAATCTCATGCAGCACACCGTTCTCCAGTTCGTTGTCCATACCTGTAATCAGAGAGTGGTTGTTGAGCAAGACCTGGCCCGAGATGGAATCGACGGTCGAATTAATATCTCGTCCGAGCATCGTGTTGATGGTCATGCCATTGCTCATGTCTACGCTCATGACTTCCGTATAGAGCAGGTGGAAAAGGGCTATGTCGGTACAAAGAGAATCGGTGAGTCCTTCCAAGCCACGGCTGGTCATGCCGTTATGGGGCAGATCAGCATTGCTCATGTCGTCGTAGAGGCTGTCAACATAGGCTGTGACGGCCTCGTTGGACGGCGCAAAGCACGTGTAGGTGCCATAGGCTGAGAGGATCTTATCATAGCCGATGCGCGAGAGAATATAGTTGAAGTTGCTGTACTGGTCTTCGCGGTTCACCAGATAGTCTTCAATGGTCTCACCTGTAAACGTGTACAGGTTCGACTCGTCTATTTTCTCGCTACAGCTGATAAGTCCCATGAGCATGGCAGCGGAAAGGACTTTGCCGATAGACTTTATCTTGATAGCAATTCTCATAGACATACAAAATTGTCTGTTGACTAATTTTTCGTCGTAGATTTTTCTTGCTGGAATACAGGATTCTGCTTGATCTGGTTGTTGACAAGCGTTTCGCTGTACTGTATGGGCCAGTAGAGGTAAGGCTCGCTCTTCATCTTGTATGAAACGGCGTCACCACCATTGACATACTTTCTGACAATGAGTCGGAGCATGGGTGAATAAAGTGCGGGCCAGTCGGTCATGTCGGCCATCTTGCGGTTGGCATCGACACCCTCCATGTGGCGATAGCAGAAGCGCACCAGGTCGTACCAGCGCTTGCCCTCGAAGCAAAGCTCGCGTTCGCGTTCTGCCAGGACGAGCAGTTCCATGGCTTCCTTACCCTTGAAGTTTTCAATATTAAGCGTATCAGTTGCTGTGACCTTCATGGCACGCTTGTTGACGGTCTGAACCAGTTGGAATGCCTGGTCGAGGGCAACATGGTCGCTGTCAGAAGCAGCAGTCTGAACGAGGGCTTCAGCCTTCATCAGCATGACGTCGGTCAGGCGATACACAATCCAGTTTTGGCTGAAAGCTGAATAAGAACGGCGGGAAGCTGTTTCACCACGGTCTAAGCCCGTAGGATCGTTATTTGTCCCAGAACCTCCTTCGCCTTGAACATTTCCTGATGTCGCTATAAATTTACGGATAGACAACTCGGTAGCCTCCTCGTTATTCACACCATAGACGTTCTGCCAGTAGCGGTAGTCGTTCTTCGAGTGATAGACCTTGCGACCTTGCAGAGTGTTGGCGGTCTCATCGGGGAAGTTGAAAATCTGGGTAGCCATGATCTCACTATTTGAGTGCTGGTTGTTAATGTCGCCTTCGCGGTTGTAATAGTTCAGCAGTGCATTGTTGGCCTGTGACCTGCCATCATACTGCCACTCCAGAATGCTCTCGTCCTGGTTGCCGAACTGCGTACTGAAAATGTTGTACATCGAATTGAGGTCGGCCAGGTGGTACTTGTCTTCCTGGGCACCGCCGATGCGGTTGACGTGGATGGTACGATAGTATTCGTCCTTCGAGTCAATCAGCTTGTCGGCATATTCAATGCATTTTTCGTAGAAAGAACGGTTGTGCGTCATCGAAGCACGCCAGAGGTAGATGTCTGCCATCAAGGCATACACGGCATCGCGGGTCATATAACCCTTGTTGCGCCAGTTGTTGACGCCATAGGCGCCAGACTTCATGATATATTTCTCAGCCTCCTCGAGGTCGTTGATGCAATACTGCAGCACGCTGTCGGGAGCCGTCTGAGGAATGGCAAACACCTGGTCGTCATCTTCGAATGACTGTGTGGTATAGGGCACGTCGCGGAACGTACGAACCAGATAGAAATAGCAGAGGCTGCGCAGGGCAAGCATCTGTGCACGGATTTCATCGTAGTCGCCCTGGGTGAACTTCGGGTCGAGTTCCATTACTTCAGGAGCATGATTGAGCACGATGTTGCAACGGTTGATGACTCCGTAGAAATTACCCCATGAGTTATAGCTGTTCGTAGGCAGCAAGTTCACGGCGCTGATGTTGTCAAGAGCCGTGCTGCTATAGTCAGAGTATTTTGTCAACTCGTCTGAACGGAAGGCACCCCAAATGATGGCGCGCTCCTGACAGCCGTAGCTGAGCATCTGGGTATAGGCACCCGTCACCATGCCTTCGACGTCTTCCTTGGTCTTCCAGAAATCCTCGCCGACAGTCTTATCCGTCGGATAAATGGTCAGGAAGTCGTTGCAAGAGCTGAAGACCGTCAGAACGACTGCCGACATGGCAGCTATTTTGAATATATTCTTGGTTTTCATAACTGATATCTTCTTTTTAGAATCCGACATTAATATTAAGTGTGACCGACTTGCTTCGCGGAGTCTGCGAGTTGTCGTAGGCAATGCCCCATGCGCCGGCAGAGTGCTCAGGATCGGTTCCGCTGTACTTGCTGAAGACAAGCAGGTTCTGACCAGAGAGACTCAGCTGCAGGCGGTTGAGGCCGAGTGACTTCAGCATCTTCTTGTTGAAGTTGTAAGCCAGCTGGACATAGCTCATTCTGACGAACGAGGCATCCTCCACATAGCGGTCGCTGCCGAGCCAGTTGTAACCCGTGTCGTAGAGAGCACGAGGAATCATGGTCACGTCGCCATTCTTGCGCCAGCGCCAGTTCACGGCAGTGCTCTGGTTGTAGGCGTTGTACATTTCTTCCAGTCCCATGCGTGCCGTGTTCACGATCTTGATGCTGCCACGATAGGTGAAGCTGGTCTTCAGGGCCCAGTCGCCATATCTGAAGTTTAAGCCAAAACCACCACTGTACTTCGGGTTCGAGTTGCCCAGATAAACAATGTCGAGCGAGTTGATCTGACCGTCGTGGTTGATGTCCTCATAGATGGCATCACCACCCTGGAACTTGTAAGTAGACGATCCTTCAGAGTAGTTGTAGACCTGCTGGATGGGGTTGCCGTGCGAATCCATCAGCACATGTCCCTCGTTGTCGATGGCGACAGGAGCGGTCTTTCCGCTGGCGAGGAAATCGTTGATGTAGTCACGGAACTCGTCGTTGGTCCAGTTGTGGCTGGCCTTCTGGTTGAGCAGGTAGTCGTAGGAGTACTGGTAAACGCCCTTGTAACGCAGACCATAGATAGATCCCAGCGGGTTACCGGTCTGGATGCGGTTCAGATAAGTTCCGCGTTTAGTAGCATCCCATTCGGAGTTGATAGACTCAAGCACGCTTTCGTCCATCTTCACGATTTCGTTGAAGTTCTGACAGATGTTGAAGTTTGCACTAACCTCAAACTTGCCGATCTTCAGGAAGCGGTTGGCATTCAGGTTCAACTCCCAACCCTTGTTCGTCATCTCACCGACATTCGTCCATGACAGCGAGCCGAAACCAGAGGAAGAAGGAATGCGGACACCCGACATCAGCAGGTCTTTGGTGCGCTTGAAATAGTAGTTGAAGTCACCGGTGATCAGGTCGTGGAAGAATCCGAAGTCACCACCGATGTTGTACTGTGAGGTGCGCTCCCACTTCAGGCGGTTCAGCTGCAAGCCTTCCAGATAGATAATGGCATCAACATCCGTACCTTTTCCATAGGTTCCACTGGGGTTGTAGCGTGCATACTGCAGATATTCAGAGCCGGGCTGGCGGCCTACGATACCCCAAGAGGGACGGAACGACAGCATCGACAGCCACGACTCAGCCCACTTCATCCAGGGCTCGTCGCTGATGTTCCAACGGGCGGAAACACCGGGGAAGTAGCCCCACTTCTTGTTGCCACCGAATTTAGTCGTACCGTCGGCGCGGATCGAGAAGTCGAAGGCATAGCGTGACTTGTAAGAGAAGTGTCCCTGATAGATTCCAGACATCGAGCGCCACTCACCGTTGCTGGTGTAAAGGTTGTTGTGGTTGGCGTCAACATTCGGCGTGTCGGTAGGATTGTTGTTCGATGCCGTGGTCTGGCTGTTGTTCGTACCAGAGGTCATCTCCCAACGACCGAGCATGGTCACATACCAGTCCTGGTTGCGGAAGTGAGGCGTGAAGGTCAGCGTGTGACGTGTGGTGAATGCCAGCGAGTTGTAGTCATACATTTCGCTCGAGTTGTAGTTGCCGTCGGTCCATCCGTTGGTGGTCAGCGAGCCGGGGAAAAACTTCGGCTGGCTCTCTGAGAAGATGTCCATGTAGACCAGACCTGTATAGTCCAGGCGAGTCTTGTCGTCGTCCTTGCCAAGCAGGTAGTAGTCCAGGCGGAACTCAGGCGAGATACGATAAGTCTTGTCATCGCGCCAAGCCAGATTGGCAATGGCGACGGGGTTGCCGAGGTCGCGGATGGCAGCCAGCTGGCGGGAAGAGGTTCCGGGAATATAGGAACCGGCCTCGTTGGCATTGGCAAAGCCTGCGCCTGACCACTGTGCATCGGTGGGGTTCGGCAGCATGATGTAGAACTCGTTGGTGTTCTCACCAGTCACGTAGTCCCTGCGATAGACGCTCATGTTCGGAGCCGTCTTCTGTGCGCGGCCCAGAATGTTGTCGTCGTAGTTCTTATGGTTGTTCGTGTAAGTCAGCGGGAAGGTAGTGCGGAACGTGATACGGTCACTGACGAAGTAGTCCAGGGCGAGTTTCGTGGTGAAACGGTCCAGGGTCTGCTTGATGATGGTACCATTCTGGCGGTCATAACCGGCAGAGATACGGAAATTGGCTTTTTCACCACCACCGGCAATGGTCAGGTAGTGATATTGGCTCCAACCCGTCTGCTGCACTTCCTTCACCCAGTCGGTGTTGTTGTTCCAGTTCTGGAATTCTGCCCAACTGCTGTTGTAGTTGATTTCGTTGATGTTCGTGGTAGCGGTAGC
>ODAJ014781097.1_pt1 | contig 15477 bp, 8 predicted proteins | sample 1539241 | NCBI WGS metagenome assembly ODAJ01 (sample SAMN02144231, study PRJEB22623) | gut metagenome | biome: sheep rumen | host: Ovis aries | place: New Zealand
CTTGCCAATAAGGTTATCCACGAGGTTAACAAGAATGCTATCACCATAGCAGAAGAGATGTCGGGAATGCCGGGTCTTGCTGCAAAGTTCGAAGACGGAGGTCTTGGCTTCGACTATCGTCTTGCAATGGGACTTCCAGACTATTGGATAAAGATGATTAAGGAGAAGAGCGATGAGCAGTGGAATCCTCGTGATATCTTCTGGGAGATGACAAACCGTCGTGCTGACGAGAAGACTATCTCCTATGCAGAGTCCCACGATCAGGCTCTCGTAGGCGATAAGACCATTATCTTCCGTCTTATCGATGCCGATATGTATTGGCACTTCAAGAAGGGCGACGAAAACGAGATGGCTCGCCGAGGTATAGCACTCCACAAGATGATTCGCCTTGTTACCTCTGCTACTATGGGAGGTGGCTACCTCAACTTCATGGGCAATGAGTGGGGACATCCGGAGTGGATTGACTTCCCACGCGAGGGCAACGGATGGAGCTGTAAGTACGCCCGTCGCCAATGGAACCTCGTAGATAATAAGGAATTGTGTTATCATTGGCTGGGTGATTTCGACAAGAAGATGATAGAGGTGATGAAGTCCCAGAAAGACTTTAACCTTACCCCCGTTCAGGAGATTTGGATTAACGAGGGCGACCAGATAATGGCATTCATGCGTGGCGACCTCCTCTATGTATTCAACTTCTCACCGACACGTTCTTATACCGACTATGGATTCCTCGTTCCGTTGGGTGAATATGATGTCGTGCTCAATACCGATTCCCCTGACTATGGAGGGTTCGGATTCTCAGATGACAGTATGGCACACTTCACCAACTTCGACCCGATGTATGCTAATGACGGTAAGGGTTGGCTGATGCTCTATATCCCTGCTCGCTCTGCAGTTGTGCTGAGGAAGAAGACCGCTCAGGCTCCTGCCGCTTCTAAGACAAAGACGGTTCCTGCCGTAAAGACAAAGACTCCGGCAAAGAAGACCTCCGTTGCAAAGTCAAAAGAAACAGCAAAGGCACCAGCGGCAGCCTTGAAGACAAAGAAAGCAGCAGCCAAAAAGGTGGAAGAAACGAAGTCTAAAACCAAAACAGCTGCAAAAACGAAAACTGCAACAAAGAAAAAGTAGTAGAAAAACTCCATAAAAAGAATCCTGCAATGTTATAGTTGCAGGATTTTTTTTTGAGTGCAGAGTAAAATTTCCTCGAGTGCAGAGTAGGAAATTTTAGAGTGTACTGAAAATTTTCAGTTCTTTTCGTAATTTTGTGATTAATCTCAAACCTTTTGAGGGATTTTTCACTATTTCTTTTTTCGTTTCATGTTTTTGTGCTACCTTTTGCACACATAATATATAAAAAGTTTTAGCGGACAGTAATAGTTACTATTCGACATTTTTAATATCTAATAACACTTCCCAATGCCCATTCTTGTCCTCACCAATACGTCGAAGGGCTGCCTTTTTCTTCATTGCGTCTATATTTCTCCAGACTGTCGTCCTCTCAATACCCAATTGCTTGGCAATCTCATCGTAAGTGGCATTTTTATTTTCGTGGAGAAGGGACAGAATCTTCTTTTGGGTCTTATTGAGTTTTACAGTTGCATTTACAGTTGCATTTACAGTTGCATTTTTAGTAGACAAATCTGTATTTGGCACTGGTAGTACCAATTCCACCTCATCAACATCCAGTTTGTTCAGCAGTTGTGGTTCGCCCCAGTTCGTTTCCTTCCATGCGGCTATAATCTTGGGGAATCCAGAACCGACATTCTCACCAAAGCCAATCATGCGAAGCATATTCTGAATTTTCGGATTGCGAGCCTTGGAATTCCCTCCTCGATAAATAGTCTCTACAGGCAACTTCAACAAGCCTGGATTGCGGAAACAGAGACAGTCATCATGTTTCTCTATCCTCAAAATACCAGCATCCATCATCAGATCGCAGTGGATAAAAGCATTCGTAAAGGCTTCACGGACAGCTTCGCGTTGCGGTGTGTCGTCTTTTCTCTTCCAACCTTTCTCCAGTTTGAATGGTCTCGGTAAGTCGAACAAAACCTTTGGCGACACAATACGGAAGAATTGGTACAAGTTATTCTCCCAAAGTCCATCGTATGTCAGTCGGTCGTGATAACGCTCATCACCCACCAGATGACTCATGTCCAGATAGTCCATACGGAAGTTTGAGAACCTATCTCTGATGGCAAGCCCCTTTCCAAACATCATCAGACCAGCCAACGTCAAGCCCTCCCTACCTGTTTGTCTGTCCTCAGTATAACCACCAAGATTCCTGAGGAAAGTCTTATCGTCAACCTGATTCCAGACATGGGTACTGTTCTCCTGTCTGAACTCTGTGCGATACTGGCGCAAGGAATCAAGGTCAATATCATCCATACCGTTGTGACTCGAAGTCATACACGGTTGATGACGCGAACACTTTTATATGATTTCTTTCTTTGTGCATATCATAATGCCATTTGTCATTATTATGTTTTTGTTCCATTTCCTGTTGCCTGTGGAATGGATCAAGAGGACTGTTTCCTTGATCTCAGTTTGTCACTCTGCAATATATGCTTCTATTTCTTGAGCTAATTCTCTTTCTGATGCTTCCATGCAAGTGAGATAATCTTCGAAAGAATCTGCTTGACAATCCATGTTCACGCCAAAGACAGACATCAATCCTCCTTTTCCATTGAGCTGTTTGGCAGAAGTTCGAAGTTCTCTGTTCTTTATAGGAACAACATAGCCACCAAAAGTTTTGTCCAGAACGTGCATATATGAAATGACCTGATACAGGTCTTTGGTCTGCACCTTGCTCCAATCGTCATACCATTTGTATTTCGCGTCAAGCACCATGTCGCGACTTACAAAGTCGGGGTAGCACCAACCTGTACAATCGGAGAAAATATATTTGCGCCCCTGTCCCTCCTTGTTTCTTGGATGCTCGAAGCCAATGTCTGCAAGGAATGTGTTCAGATATTCCTCCCAAAGCCAAGCACCATCGAACAGGACTCCATAGATTTCATTATCGCTACATCCGTATTTCATTTCTTCCTGACGCAGTATCTGTAGGCACAACTGTTGAAGTGGACGGTAATCAACATAGTATGGGTGGTTGACAGGACGAAGATTCTGGTTCATCACCTTTTGCCGCTCATTGCGGCTATATGAATTTGTTGCCTGACAGATGGCATTCACAGCATTCGTAGTGTCATCATCGTTATGGAGTATGTTACCTGAAAACCTGTGATGAGCGATGTACTCTATCGTGTGACGTATCAATTGTGTGAGATGATTGTCCCGCTCATACTCCCGAGTAGTATAGGCTATCTTTCCAGCAAAAGGGATGTTCCGCCTGATGTGGCGTGAAACGTCTATCCGACTTTTGAGGTTGGCATCATTATACATCCGAGTCTGGTATTCCCTGTACATTCCCTGTTGAATAGCCCTTTTCAGAAATGCAGGAAACAGATAGATAAGAAAGTCAAAGATGCTTTCCACGTCAGAGTTAAATTTTAGGTCAAACAGATTAACGGCAAATACTTTCCGCAGCATATAGTGCAGGAAATAGTCATCCCGTCCTTGTGTAAAGCGCGAACTGATGCTCACCTTGGTATTGCCGCAACCGATGAAGCCCATGATGTTACCTGTTACGACCGTGTCACCTTTCATCTCAAAGATATGGGCATCGCCAATTTTATCCCCATAGACATCAAGGTTTTGTGGGAATATCAACAGGTTGGAATGCTCCTCAATGCTCAATTTCGCTATGGTGGGCTCTGCAAGCTTCCTGAGTGTCTCGAGATGGCAAAGCTCGTCCTCTGTCAGCAGCCTTTCAGAATTATCCCTCACTTGTATGGGCAGACTACTCATCGGTGCTTGTCTTGTTGTATGCTTTGTGCAATTTCTCTAACTGTTCCTTTGCCCTGCGGTTGCCACGCAGATACTCGCAGAGCAACCCTTTCAGGTGATTATTCCACAGACATTCGAAAGGAACTTTTTTATCTTGATAGTCGAGATACTTTATGAAATAGGCGGCTCCAATCTGATATGACTCACCCAAGCCTTCCATCTCAGCAATGGCCTTATTTAGGCTGAACATTCTTTGTTTGATTTCATCCTTGATGGTGGCAAATTTGGTGTCGTTCTCGATAATGTTTGAATAGCTTTCCTCTGCTGTCACTTCCTGCCAGGCAAAACGGCGGCGCATAGCGAAGTCCATACTCTCCACACTGCGGTCAATATCATTCATCGTGCCGATGATATAGACGTTGTCTGGAACGTAGAAGCCGTCTTTGAACACATCATCCTCTCCTATCATATTTTGGTACTGAGTGTTCACCCTTCCTTTCTCACCGCGATAGCCAGGGTCTATTGAGAAGAATAACTCACCGAAGATTTTTGAGATTTCACCACGGTTAATTTCGTCAATGATGAAGATAAAAGATTTCATCATCGGCGATTCCTCCACTGTGGCATGAAGAGAATTGTGGCTATATTTGTCTTTAACTTCAGTATTGCCTCCATCAAGATTATAATGTTCTCTTAGATAACTGATGATAATTTCACAATGCTTACTATACCAATTATCCTTGTTGGTGTGGTCGTAAAAGCTTCTGACTTTTTCCTTTGTAATAGAATGACCATTGACCCTCAAAACAGAATCATTTCCTACGCTAACAACAAATGGGGCACTTCTCGGTCTGTCAAACGTAAGTTCTTTCCTGGACTCTCTTAAATCTCGTATCAAAATGTCATAAGCTTTGTCAAAAGAAGCCGTTTCGTATTGTACAGAAAAGTTGACAGTATTTTCCTTATATGATTTTGCGCGATTCAACAATTCATACAATATAGCGTAAACAATGTTTGTATTTAGACTTAGAACTTTGCCATTAGATAATGTTGCTATACGGTTATTTAGCTCATTAGTTTTAATTTGCGATAAGTCATAGACATTATTGCCTGTTAAATCATCATATAAAAGTTTTATACTTTCTTTATTTCCTAAAGTTAATCTTCCCTCTACAGAAACAACCCCATGTTTTGTTTTCAATTGCGTTATACGTTTAGTTCTTATATCATCCTCTAATGACTTGTAAACCTGTTCAAACTCAGGGTGATTCGTGCCGTTAGACGCGATTGTCGTTTCTGTTGGTCTTGTGGTATGAACCACATTTCTTTCCTGTGCCGATTTACAGAACTCTTTAAATACCCCATCCTTTCGTTCAAAACCAACATTTCCATTCCCGTTGTTCTTTGGCCTTAATCCTTCCACAAAGTCTGTATAGTCATAAGACGGATGGAACTGTACAAACCACACTTCTGCCCCCATCACTTCTGCAATAGACTTTGCCAAAAAAGTTTTCCCTGTCCCTGGGGCTCCTGTCAGTATCAGGTTCTTGTTTGTTTTCAGCAGGTCGATGTATTTATCTATTCCCATATTATATGTTTTATATTCCTCATATTACAATTAAGTGCACCACATGGTTTTGACATAATTTCCGTTTTTTAAGAAATCTTGATCTAAATAACACATTTTTGCTTCATGTATTCCTCGTTCAATGTGTATATTCCGTCATTTTAGTAGAAATCTAATATCTATAGGCGTTTCGTGTGCAAATATACTAAATTAGTGGCAAGAAAACAAATGTTTCCATTTATTTCTGCGTTAATTCTCCAAAATCCGTCTTTCGTTACAGACTTTTTTCGTAACTTTAGCTTACTATGCACTCGTAAATGAAAAGAAAATTTCAATTTTCTTTTGCATTTTTCTCGTTTTTTCGTAACTTTGCAGCCCGTATGGCGAAAGATAAAATAGCATACGTTTGTGAGAATTGTGGTCAGGAGTCTGCAAAATGGATTGGCAAGTGCCCTTCCTGCAATCAATGGAACACTTTTCGTGAGATTCGCATAAAGGCGGATACTGCCCAGCAGTCCCTCCGTAATATAGCGAAAACTTCCTCTGCGCCATTACTGCTGAAGGATATTCCTTTGCAGGATGTTTCGCGTATGGATATGCATGACGATGAACTCAACAGGGTGCTGGGTGGTGGTCTCGTTCCTGGCAGCATTGTGTTGCTGGGTGGCGATCCGGGCATCGGTAAGAGCACGCTGACTCTGCAAACCATCATGAGGATGCCAGGTACCAATGTCCTCTATGTTTCCGGCGAAGAGAGTGCCCATCAGCTGAAACTAAGAGCTGACAGAATTTCTGCCAGTATGCAGGGTGGGGGACATAACGAAAATGTTTCAGTATTGTGCGAGACAAGTCTTGAGAAGGTTTTTGACTCTATTCGCGATTCTGCCCCCGATCTTATCATCGTAGATTCCATCCAGACTATGGAAACCGAGGTGGCAGATTCTGCTCCTGGCAGCATCACGCAAATCAGGGAGTGCACCTCTGCATTGCTTCGCTATGCAAAGACAAGCAGCGTTCCTATAATTCTCATCGGACACATCACCAAGGAAGGTGCTATTGCCGGACCGAAGATATTGGAGCACATCGTTGATGCTGTAATACAGTTTGAGGGCGACAGACAGGGCATCTACCGCATCCTGCGCAGCATAAAGAACCGCTTTGGCTCTACGTCGGAGCTCGGCATCTATGAGATGCAGCAGAATGGTCTTCGTCCGGTCAGCAATCCGTCGGAATTGTTGCTAAGCGACGACAGGGAAGGCATGAGTGGTGTGGCAATCTCTGCTGCTGTGGAGGGCATGCGCCCCTTCCTCGTAGAGACGCAGGCACTTGTAAGCACAGCCGCTTACGGCACTCCGCAACGCTCTGCAACGGGTTTCGACCAGCGACGTCTCAATATGCTGTTGGCAGTACTTGAGAAACGTGTCGGCTTCAAGTTGGCACAGAAGGATGTCTTCCTCAATATCGCCGGTGGGCTGAAGGTTACAGATATGGCGATGGACCTTAGCGTCATAGCGGCAGTTCTGTCAAGTAATGTCGATACTCCGATAGAGAGCGGCTACTGCATGTGCGGCGAGGTAGGACTCAGTGGTGAGGTGCGCCCGGTATCACGTATAGATCAACGCATAGCAGAAGCCGAGAAACTTGGCTTTACCGATATAATAGTTCCTTACAGAAACAAGATAGAAAAATCAAAGTTCAACAACATAAACATACATCCCGTTCGCAAGGTGGAAGAAGCCCTGCGCGAATTGTTTGGTTAAGTAAAAAGATTGAAATAAAACAGTTATGGCAAAAATTACGAAAGAGGCAGCCCTTCAGTATCATGAGGAAGGACGCCCAGGAAAGATTGAAGTGATGCCTACCAAGGCATACCACACACAGACAGACCTCTCACTGGCATATTCTCCAGGTGTGGCATATCCCTGTCTTGAAATTCAGAATAACCCCGATGATGCTTACCGTTATACCGACAAGGGTAACCTCGTTGCTGTAATCTCTAACGGTACGGCAGTCCTCGGACTTGGCGATATCGGTGCTATGTCCGGAAAGCCTGTTATGGAGGGTAAGGGACTGCTCTTTAAGATATATGGCGGCATCGACGTCTTCGATATCGAGGTCAATGAGAAAGACCCAGAGAAATTCTGCGAAGCAGTAGAGCGCATCGCTCCAACCTTTGGCGGCATCAATCTTGAGGATATCAAGGCTCCTGAGTGTTTCTATATCGAGGAACGCCTGAAGAAGAACCTCGACATCCCTGTGATGCACGATGACCAGCACGGAACCGCCATCATCTCTGCTGCCGGACTCATCAATGCCCTTGAGGTGGCAAATAAGAAGATAGAGGATATAAAGATAGTTGTCAGCGGTGCTGGCGCTGCTGCCATCATGTGTACTCGCCTCTATGTGGCTTTGGGAGCAAAGCGCGAGAATATCGTGATGCTCGATTCACATGGTGTCATCACCTCCGACCGCGAGGGACTCAACGAGCAGAAGAAGTTCTTTGCTACAGACCGCCGCGACGTCCACACCCTTGCTGAGGCTATGCAGGATGCAGATGTCTTCCTGGGACTCTCGAAAGGCAATATCGTCACACAGGACATGATACGCTCTATGGCGCACCATCCTATTGTCTTTGCCCTTGCCAATCCTACCCCTGAAATCTCATACGAAGAGGCTATGGCTGCACGTCCTGACGTCCTCATGTCAACAGGTCGTACAGACCATCCTAACCAGATAAATAACGTCATCGGATTCCCTTACATCTTCCGTGGTGCTCTTGATGTAAATGCCAAGGCTATCAACGAAGAGATGAAGATAGCTGCCGTACATGCTATTGCCGACCTTGCAAAGCAGCCTGTTCCCGATGTCGTAAATGCTGTGTATGGAGTCAACAACCTTACATTCGGTCCCGACTATTTCATACCAAAGCCAGTCGATCCACGCCTTATTACAGAGGTGTCTTCTGCCGTTGCTAAGGCAGCGATGGACAGCGGGGTGGCACGCAAGCCTATCACCGACTGGGAGAAATACAAGCGTCAGCTGCGTCTGCGTATGGGACAGGAAACGTCTCTTACTCAGAAACTCTACGAGACAGCCCGCAAGCATCCTCAGAAGGTGGTATTTGCCGAAGGACTCCATCCTACTATGATAAAGGCTGCCGTGCAGGCTTATAACGAGGGACTCTGTTATCCTATACTTCTCGGTAACGACGAGATGATACAGAAGAAGGCTGCAGAGCTGGAACTCTCTCTGGAAGGCATCGAGATAGTAAACCTGCGTCATGATAATCAGCGTGAGCGTCGTGAGCGTTATGCTAAGCTGCTGGCTGAGAAGCGTTGCCGCGAGGGTTATAACTTCGAAGAGGCAAATGATAAGATGTTCGAGCGCAACTACTTCGGCATGATGATGGTTGAGACAGGCGAAGCCGATGCTTTCATCACCGGTGTATATACCAAGTTCTCAAACACTATCAAGGCTGCCAAGGAGGTGATAGGCATCCGTCCGCAGTATCAGCACTTCGGTACCATGCACATCATCAACAGCAAGCGTGGCATATACTATATAGCCGATACCCTCGTAAATCGTTCTCCTGACAAGGAGGTGCTGAAGGACATCGCACGTCTTACAGCCGATACCATACGCTTCTTCAATGACGAACCAAAGATTGCCATGATATCTTATTCCAACTTTGGCGTCGATAAAGACGGCTCTCCAAAACTGATGGCTGATGTGGTACGCGAGATGCAGGCGGAATATCCTAACCTGAAGATTGACGGTGAGATGTCTATCGACCTCGCCCTCGACCATGAGCGTCGCGATGAAAAGTATCCGTTCCTCCGTCTGCATGGCGAGGTGGTCAACTCAATGATATTCACAAACCTCTCTGCTGCCAATTCTGCCTATAAGCTCATTCAGCAGTTCTCACCCGAGACAGAGGTCATCGGTCCTATCCAGATGGGGCTTAACAAGCCAATCCACTTTACCGACTTCGACTCTGGTGTCCGCGATATCGTCAATATCACTGCAGTAGCGGTCATTGATGCTTATATTGCAAAACTCACCAAGCTCGCTCGCAGCAGAATGTAGTTTATAGTTTCAGGTAGCAATGCATATAATTCTCGCATCTAATTCTCCACGTCGTAAGGAGTTGCTGGCAGGTCTCGGCATTCCTTACGATGTGTTCGTTTTGCAAGGCATCGACGAGTCCTATCCCTCTACACTTCCCCCAAACGAAGTGGCAGAATACATCGCCTGTAAAAAAACAAAAGCCTATGAAGGTCAAAGGTCAGTGTTCAATGTTCAATCCTCAATGTTCAATGTACTTCTGACCGCCGACACTGTCGTCGTTTGCGATGGCGAGATACTCGGCAAGCCTCATGATGCAGCCGAAGCATGTGCTATGCTGCGCAAACTCAGCGGCAAGACCCATCAGGTATATACGGGCTACTGCTTGCAGACAGCCGGTAAATCCGTCAGCGGAACCGTCTGCTCAGATGTCACTTTTAAGGAACTCTCCGACGAAGAGATAAGCTATTACGTCGATAACTACCATCCCCTTGACAAAGCCGGTGCCTACGGCATTCAGGAATGGATAGGCTATATCGGCATCACCGGCATCCGCGGCTCCTACTATAACGTCATGGGACTCCCCGTACAACGAATCTACGAAGAGATTAAAAAATTAAAAGAATAAAAAATTAAGAAAGGTCTGCAAGTCATCAACGACAAGCAGACCTTTGACCATCGTAGGGAAAGCTTTCTCTGGTTTGTCAGAAAATAATTGAAGAACTGTCATTATTAGTACACAGCAGCTTTGTATAAGTATATTAAAATAGCGGAAAACCACTATTGCATAATTTTAAAAATCATCGTACCTTTGCACACAGATAAACATGGCATATTAGCACCTAAAATAAGGAAAAAATAAAAAAAAATAAAAAAAATGGCTCACAAATGAACGTAATTTAAAAATTCTTATTATATTTGCAGCGCGAACTTCCTTACGCTCGGCATTTGAGACAAGTTTCATTGCCCTCGCTTAACAGGAGATTAGCATCGTCGTTTTACCAGAACGACATACATATATATAAAGAAGCGTTTCGCTTAATTCCTTACTGATGAATCTCGACAACTCATCAAAAACACAGGATTAAGAGGTTAGCGTTCTCCCCTATTATCGTGTACATTATACATAACGATATAGGGGCGTGAGCCATTTCTTATCGTGTTTTTAGGCAGTCGAGAGCCCATCAGTAGATAAGCTGACAGGCTCGCGCCCTTCTTTTGTGTCTAAAACAGATATACCTATTCTAAGAAAAATCTACAACATCTGAATAATGATTTTCTTTTCTCTGATAAGCACAGCTTTTTCAAGCATTTTTTATGGTGTCATAATCACTGCGGTGATTATGGCGATACTGTATGCTGTGCTAAGGTCAATCAATGACGGCATCGTACGTTCTGTACCATTCTTTGTTACGGGAGTGATACTAGCGGTACTACTCTGCATACAGTGTTCGCTAATGGTTGGTGCTGTGCAGGCGAAGGGAACTACAGAGGCGGTTAAAATATACTTAAATCAAATATTGGAGGATTACTCTGGTAATGTAGGCGTTCAGGACGGTCAGGAAATATTTGACCAAGTGACTAATCAGTTTCCCATTATCGGAACGTTCATTGGCTATACTGACTTCTCAGGACATGAAATATCTGAATTGCCAGAAGTAATAACCAGTACTATCAACGACTTCTTCACATCATTTATATGGCACAGGGTACTCTGGATTTTAGGAATTATGTTTATCAGTTGTCTTATTCCAATGCTTTATGATAGAAGAAACAGTAAAAACAAAAAACCAAGGGGTATGGCATCAATACGTTCATACAAAAATTATGATGACTTTTAAAAATTAACAACTTAAATATAAAAAGAAATGGCAAATCATTTGTTTATAGGCCTTGGCGGTACTGGTGGTAAGGTACTGCGTGAATTGAGGAAACGTGTTTATGAAGAATTTCGTTCCAATGATCCTGGTAACGGTATTTTTCTGGATTATGTTTATGTAGATTCTTCACCTGCAGATTTAGAAGACCGTACCGGTTGGAAAGTTCTGGGTAAGAGCGTTCACTTGGGCATTGCACAAAAAGTTAATATTAATGGTATCAGTGCTAGCGTATTGGGAAATATAAATATGTATCCAGGCTTGAAAGGGTTCCTTAACCCTAGCGATTTGCAGTTGATGCAGCAAGAGATGGGTGCGCTAATCTCGGCTGGTATTGGCGGACAGCGTCGTCGTTTGGGACGTACTTTGATGGCAAACAATATCTGCGATACAAATAGTCCCAACAATTTTGAGTCCATCATCCGTGGTGCTGTAGGACGTCTGCAGCATGATAGTAACGAACAGGATGTTACGTTCCATATATGTGCAGGTCTTGCTGGTGGTACAGGCTCGGGGTCCATTATCGATGCAATCAGTCAAATCCGTACTTGGTTCCCATATCAGGAGGATACCCATGCTTTCAAGATACGTTTGTTCCTCTATACCCCAGAGCGGACATTGGTTTCTGCACGTCACGATGCAGGTTTTTATCAAGCTAACGGCTATGCCGCATTGCAGGAGTTGAATGCATTGAGTATTGGGAAGTATCATCCTACAGATGTGAAAGGAGAGAAGGATATCTTCTCGGGTGAGGTACGTCGTCTGCTCGATAATCAGGAGGCATTTGAGTCGGCTTACATATATACCAACGTCAACGAGCAGGGAAAGGTGCTCGACCTGAATGAAGGACTGCCTGCAGCTGTAGCTGATTTTATCTTTCAAACTGCTGTGGCAAGTGGCTTGGTTGGATCTGCAGGTCAGTTAAATCGACTGGTAGGTTGTGAGAATGACGGAGCAGCGCCAGAGAAAGATCAGGCAGGTAATAATGCTCATAGTCGTAAGTTCCTCTCGTTTGGTATCAGTCGCATAGAATTTCCTGAGACTGAGATTCGAGAATTTATGACCTATACCTATGCACTGCAAGCTGCTCGTCAGTTGACATATAATATGTGGCAGGATGGCATAGGCTATGGTGAGCGTACGTTGGATGAAGTGGGCATGGGCTTTGCCTATGAGATTAAGGATAAGAAGAACCGTGAGGGGTTAATGCTAAGCAATAACTATCTGACACTTGCCAAGCCTATCGTCGAAGGACCAGCCACCAAGCGCTGGCGCCTGTTTGAGGAAACATGGGAAAAACGTACCCAGGCAGATGCCGATGATGTGCAAACGAGCATTGACAAAAAGAGTTGGTTGGGTGAGTTTGGTAAGCGTTGCGACGAGTTTTTCAACTCGCAGTTCCGCCAGCATGGTGTTGTAGAGTTTTTTAAGATTCAGCGTCAAGAACTTCGGGGCTATGCTCGTACTATCCGCAGACATATTGAAAAGAAACTGTTTGATGAGTGGGCAAGTGGTGCTTCTGATACGAAGAGCATTCTCGAGATAGAGAAATATACTCGTTTGCTGATTGCCGACTGTAATGACCGCATTGGTGCCTTTGAACAACAGCGAGCTCGTATGGAGGAGGAACTGACCAATATCAGCGAGCATATTCAGGCCATTAATGTGGAGTGGAACGAGATAGGCTGGTTGCGTGATGCCATCACCAACGCCTCTGCCAAGGTTTTCAGCAAATATAAGACAGCCAAAAGTGAATACTGTTCTACCGCCACCCGTGCCGAGTCGTATGCTTATGCTAAGGAGTTGTTGCAGAATGTTATCATCGAACTGAACAATATGTTGGAAGGTATTATGGCCTTCAAAGATGAGATGAATGTTATTAGCGAAGAGGTTATGCGTCAGGCTGACAGCAAATGTCAGACAAACGAGGAACAAAGCGATTCTGATATCAAGAAATATGATGCAGAAGTCGTCCGAAGAATTAGTCGCCAGTTCGTAAGCGACCGCGAGAAGATGTCTTCAAATGCAGCTACTATCCGTTCGCGCATGGTGCAGAACTTAGGTGAGGATGGAGACCATACCTTTGCCAATCTCTATGACAAGACCGATTATGAAGCTGCAGTAGATATCATTTTGGAAATATGTCAAGAGAATGCAGTACGTGCTATGCAGGATGCAGCAGAAACCGACCCATTGAACAAGATGGTTGGCGTAAACATCATGGAGAAGTTGAAACAGGAGTTGAATAGCGAGGAGAAACTGGAGAAGTTCGTGAAACTGGTGACCAGCACCTCTAAGAGCTATGTTCAGTTTGACCCGAGAGAAACAGCTATGGTTATTCCTGGTAATACAGGGGCTATGATGCAGATGGTACAACTGGCTTTGCCGCAGACGGATGAGAAGACCAACGATTTCAAGGATAGACTCATTCAAGCTTTCGAGCGCAATGTGCCTGGCTTCAGCAAAAAAGAAGATGTATCAGTCAACTATAAGGATAACCAAATAGTGGTCATTTCTGCCAATTCAGGATTTCCCCTCCGCTTTCTATCGAATGTCAAGGTCTGCAAGGAGAAGTATGATGCTCTTGTTACTCCTCAGAACAGTAAGTGTTCGCTGAACAGAATGGTGTTGCACACGGAGAGTTTCAAGGACGCTCTGCCCGAACTTTTTGAGGAGAATGCAGAGACCAGAAAGCAGAAAATGGTGAAACCTTTGATGTTGGCGTATGCATTAGGTATCATAAAGGAACAGCAGAATCCTGTCACGGGTGCTAAATTTGACGCCATTCGTGTTCCTGATGAGACATTTGGTGACCAGTGGAAACCTATGGGTAAAGGCTTTGCCGATTCATGGGAGGCTATAGCACAGGATTTTAAACTGGCTGAGCTGTTGAAAAACCAAGTGACTAAGGAGATGGCAATTCAGGCTCGAAGCAATGATCAGAAAGCCGTGCTCCGAAAGGCCTTAGGCGAGGTGGTACAGACCAAAATTCTACCCAGTCCGTTGTGCGAAAATAACCAGTTCAATCCGAACTATACGAAGTTCCGCAATTTGGCAGTAGAGATAATTCAAAGTGAATTGCAGGATTTATAAATGAAGAGTAAACAAAAAGGATTCTGTGTGAATATAGATAGCTGTAAGTCGGCATTTGTGAAACTTATTCAAGAAACAGAAGAAAGCAACTTTGTATGTGCCGGATGTGGTTCAAAGTTGGTTCCATATAAAGTGTGAATTTAATATACTATTGTTATGGCATTAATAAAAGGAATATGTAAGAATTTCGGCGAGTGTGATCATGCCGATAACAAAGAAGTTCAAGAGGTAGACAAAACGAACTTCGTTTGCGAGGAATGTGGTAAACCATTGTTCCCGGTAGAAGGAAAAACTTCAAAATCAGGAAATAAAGGTGGAACAAACGTTAAACTTATCGGCATCGTCATTGCTGCCATCCTGCTGTTGGGGGGCATAGGATTCGGAGTATATACTTTGATTGACAAACTCGGTGGTGATAAAAAGCCGATGGCAATAAAGCTGGAGAATAGCAAGCAGCAAATGAAGGTCGGTGAGACGATGGTACTCACACCAAAGGTAGAACCTGAAGGTGCGAAGGCAACCTTCAACTTCAAACCCAGCAAGTCATCTAAGGACTTGGTAAAGGTGACAGCTGACGGTGAATTAACAGCTTTGAAGAAGGGTGAGGCAGTGATACACATAAAGTGCGAGGAAAACCCCGACATCAGTAAGATATGTAAGATAATGATAATAGAGGATACAGTGAAGATTGATTCTATAGCACAAAAGAAGGACTCGGCAGTAAATCAACCTGTTGATAAGAAAGAGCAGAAGGTTGAATCAAGGAAAACGGAACAAAAACCTCAACAAGTGACTACACCACTAAAGACTCAGGATGGCTATGGTACAAAAAATCTTGGCTATGGAGTATATGAAGGTAAAATAGAGAATGGAAAGCCAAGTGGTATGGGAGGTCAAATTCGTTTCACACGTTCTCATACGATTGATTTAAAGAAAGCTTCTGGAGAAACTGTCGAGGTTTATCCCGGAGATGTGATGGTAAATGTCAAAATGAAGGACGGACGCCTTATTCAGGGTCAATTGAAACGAACA
>ODAJ012187089.1_pt1 | contig 15465 bp, 9 predicted proteins | sample 1539241 | NCBI WGS metagenome assembly ODAJ01 (sample SAMN02144231, study PRJEB22623) | gut metagenome | biome: sheep rumen | host: Ovis aries | place: New Zealand
GACGCCCGGGAGTTCGATGAGGATCTTGCCGCTGTTCTCGATGCGCTGGATGTTCGGCTGGGTGACGCCGAAGCGGTCGATACGGTTGCGCAGGACGTTGAAGGAGTTGTCGATGGCGCTCTTGGCCTCGCCGCGGATGACCTCGATGACCTCGCGGTCCGTGGACTCGGGCTTCACCTTGTCACGGAGTTCGTAGGTACCGAAGATCTCGGCGAGACGGCGGCCGTTCGCGTTCTCGGCCCAGGCGGCCTCGAACAGGCCGATGAAGTCCTGGCTGGAGTTCACGTTGTTCTTCTTCGCGATGTCGAGGGCCTTCACGAAATCGGGGTCCGCGCTGTTCTCGGCGAGGGCCTTCACCAGGTCCTGGAGCTGCACCTGCAGCATGACGTTCATACCACCCTTGAGGTCAAGGCCGAGGTTGATCTCCTTCTCCTTGGCATCCTGGTAGGTATATCCGAGATAGACCTTTTCGTTGCTGATGGAATCGACATAGGCGCGGTTGCGGATGTTGGCGACGGAGTCGAGGACGAACTCGCGGACGTCGGCGGCAACCGGGTTGGCTTCGACATACTGCTGGGCCTTGGCGGCGGCATATTCGGCAGCCTTCTTCTCCTGGATGCGGGTCACCGCGGTGAAGGAAAGCTGCCAGATGCTGGCGATGGCGAGCAGGATGGCGAAAAGTCTGATTAAACCTTTGCTTTGCATTTTTTTAGTTATTATAATTTATATGTTTCTCCACATCAAGCCGTGCCTGCAAGGACCGAACCTCGCAGACCTCGGCAAAATAAGGGTACAAAAGTACGAATTTTTTCTGATAAACGAAGATTCTGCAAACTATTTCTTAATTTTGCACCTGTCAAACGCACATTTTCGAGGTGAGAAGAAGGTTATTTTCCATCCTGCTGCTCCTCCTGGCGGCCTCCGGCCTCCGGGCCCAGCCGGATTCCCTCCTGCAGGAAGGAACCCGGCTGCACAGGCAATACCGCTTCGAAGAGGCGATGGAACTCTTTGCCCGCGCCGCCGCCCGGACCACCGATCCGGATACGCTCCGCCTCCTCCGAGAAAACGCCGGGGACAGCCAGAACGCCCTGAACATGACGGACTTCTGCGCCGATCCCGTGGTCGTCGCCCGCGAGCGTTTCTCCCGGAAAGACTTTTTCCTGTTCTATCCTCTGAAGAACCAGGGCTGGCGCCTCGGTCCCAACGCCCTGGACCTCACCGAATCCGCGTTTCCCACCTACGCCCCGAAAGGGGACCGGACCGTGTATTTCTCGACGGTCGATGCGGCCGGCGTCCGGAACCTGTATGTCTCCCGGGACCAGGACACCCTGTGGTCGGCCCCCGCGCTGATGGGCGAGAACCTGCTGTCCGTGGGCAACGAGGTGTTCCCGATGCTCTCGGCCGACGGAAAGACGCTCACCTTCTCCTCGGACGGCTTCCATGGGATGGGCGGGTATGACCTGTACCGGTCCACGTGGGACGACGAAGCCGGGACCTGGGGCGAACCGGTGAACCTCGGGTTCCCTTTCTCCTCCCCCGGAGACGATTTCCTGATGGCCGATTCGGCCGACGGACGCTACACGCTCTTTGCCTCCAACCGCGACTGCGCTGCGGACAGCGTCTATATCTATGTAATTGAAAGGATGGACAATCCCGTCCGCACGCCGGTCCGGGACCCCGAGGCGCTCGCCCACCTGTGCGCCCTGCATCCGCTCAGCGATCCCGCCCGCATGGACAACGGCTCCGCCGTTTCCGAGGCGGCCCCGTCCAACGACGACACGCGCCTGTACATGCTCAAGATGGGGGAGGCCCGTGCCCTCCGGGACAGCATCTATGCCTACGAACGCGTGCTGGACAAACTCCGGACCGCCCTCTCGGAAGACCCCGGGGACGGCCGGACGGCCCTCACCGCAAGCATCCTGGAGAAAGAGACGGCCCTCGCCCCGCTCCGGAAAGAACTGGAGGAAACCAACCGGACCATACGCCGCATCGAACAGTCGTTCCTGCAACGCGGGGTCGTGGAAACCTCCGAGCGCGCCGACCGCGAAGTCGTGGGCGCCCGCTCCAGTTACACCTTCACCAAGAACGCCCTCGGCGCCAAACTCCGGATGAAAGTCGCGGCCGTCCCGCAGAGAAGCGGGGAAACGTTCAAGGTCGCCCCGGTCGGACGCTTCGCCCAAAGCACGGCGCTTCCGGAGGGAATCGTCTATCAGATAGAACTTTTCACATCGGCCCGGCATGCAACGCTGGACGAGATCCGGGGACTGAGTCCGGTCTATGAACGGCTGACCTCCTCGCTCCGGTACACCTATGCAGTCGGACAGTTCCGCACGTTCTCCGAGGCGCTCGGCCACCTGAACGAAGTCCGGATCCTGGGGTTCCCCGACGCCCGGATCGTCGCCTTTTTCGACGGAAAGCCGGTCCCTGTCTCCGATGCCCGCCGCGTCCAATAGTCCTGTCATGCCCCTGAAAAAGAACCTGAATGCTTCCGCGGAAACCTGGGTGGACCTGCTGGTGTGCCTGGGCATCCTGCCGTGCCTGATGTCGGTGTTCCCGCTGGAGGAGTGGGTGGCCTGGAAAGCGGCGGACGTGATCGTCTATCTGCTCTGGGTGTACCTGTGCTGGTACCTGGGCAGGCAAATCCTCCCGAAACTGTTCACCGCCGGGAAAGGCCGGCTCTGGAGCGGCGTGGCCCTCCTTTTCCTCACGGCGGTGCTCACTTTCCTCATGAGCATCCGGAAAGTCCCCTTTCCGCAGGAGATCGACCTGGACCACCCGCCGCGCCTGTATCTGTACCAGCAGGCGGTCTGGGTCCTGTACATCGCGGCGATGGGCACCGGACTCGCGACCGGCATCCTCGCCGCCAAGATCCGCTCCCTGGAATCCGCCCGGAAGGAAGAGAAGGAGAAGGAGGCGGTCCGCAACGACGTGGAAGTCCGGGCGGCCCAGGCCGTCGCGGGGGAGACCGTGACCGTCAAGGCCGGCTATGAGGACATCACGCTGCCCCTGGCCGCCATCCAGTATATCGAAGCCCGGAACAACTATGCCTGCATCCACCTGGACAACCGGGAGGACGTCGTGCCGCAGATGACGTTGAAATCCCTGCTGGAACTCCTTCCGGAAGGGAAATTCGTCCGGATCCACCGCTCCTATGTCATCCCGGTGCACCGGATCGAGAGCAAGAAGGCGACGTCCGTGAAGCTCGTCGGCGTGGAGACGCCGCTGCCCGTCGGACGGGCCCATAAGGAGAATCTCAAATGACCCCCTACGCTGTTCTCGTCACCATCCTGGCGTATTTCGCCGCCATGGCCATTGTATCCTGGCTGTCCGGCCGCAAGAAGGACGGACAGGATGTTTTCTATACCGGCGGCCGCAAGACGCACTGGACCGTCGTCGCCGTTGCCATGATCGGCTCCTGCATGTCGGGGGTCACCTACGTGTCCGTACCCGGCATGGTGGGGACGAGTGGATTCGGCTACCTGCAGATGTGCGTCGGCTTTTTCCTGGGCTACCTGGTCATCGCCTTCGTACTCACGCCGTTGTATTTCCGCCTGGACGTCGTGTCCATCTACCAGTACCTGGAAAAGCGTTTCGGGATGGGCGCCTACAGAACGGGGGCGTGGTTCTTCTTCCTGTCCAAGATGCTCGGGGCGTCCGTCCGTCTGTTCCTCGTGTGCCTGACGCTGCAACTGCTGCTGTTCGACCCGCTGGGGCTGCCCTTCTGGCTGAACGTCCTGTGCAACGTGGGCGTCTGTCTCGCCTATACCTACCGGAGCGGGGTGAAATCGGTCATCTGGACCGATGTCCTCAAAACCGTGTGCATGGTCGTCGCCGTGACCCTGTGCGTCATCCTCATCGGCAAGGACCTCGGCGGAATCCGGATCCATGAGAAAGTTTTCTTCTTCGACGACGTGAACCATCCGCAGTATTTCTGGAAACAACTGCTGGGCGGACTGTTCACGGTCGTCGCCATGACGGGGCTGGACCAGGACATGATGCAGCGCACGCTGTCCTGCAAGGACACCCGGGATTCGCAGAAGAACCTCGTCGTGAGCAGTCTCCTGCAGACGGTCGTCATCGCCCTGTTCCTGTGCCTGGGAGCCCTGCTGTACCAGTTTGCGGCGGCCCACGGCATCGCGGAAACGGGGGACCGGCTCTTCCCGGCGGTCGCGACGAGCAGCCTGCTGCCGGGGATCGTGGGCGTCCTGTTCATCCTGGGGCTCGTTTCCAGCGCCTACGGGGCGGGCGGATCGGCCCTGACCTCCCTCACGACCTCTTTCACGGTGGATATCCTGGGGAAGGGCGGCGACGTGAAGGTCCGCAAGGCCGTGCACATCGGAATGGCCGTCCTAATGGCGGTCACCGTCATCGTGTTCAACGCCCTGAACAGCACCAGTGCCATCGACGCGGTGTACAAACTGGCCAGTTATACCTACGGGCCCATCCTGGGGCTCTTCGCCTTCGGCATCCTCACCAAAAAGGCGGTGAAGGACAAGTACGTGCCCATCGTCGCCCTGGTCGCACCGGCCATCTGCCTGATCCTCCAACTCAACTCGGAACGGTGGTTCGGGGGATACCGGTTCAGTTACGAACTCCTGCTGGTGAATGCGGCCCTTACTTTCCTGGGCCTGTGCCTGTTGCGGAAGAAATAAGCCGGTCATCCCTATACTTGGGGATTGCAGCAAGCCGGAAAAAAATCTATCTTTGCGTTTGGATGAAACGGCTGCTATCCATATTCCTTTCCCTCCTTCTGGGAGTTACCGCCCTCGCGGCCGGATACCGGGTGCGGGGACGCGTGACGGGGCCTTCCGGAGACCCGGTGGCCGGGGCCGTCGTGCGCCTGGACGAGAACTATCTCTGGGCCGTGACCGACGGGGAGGGCCGATTCGTCTTTGACGCCGTGGAACCCGGCTCCTACCGGATGGAAACGGAATGCCTGGGCTATGCGCCCGACGTACGGACCCTGAAGGTGGAAAGGGCCCTGGATGGGCTTACGGTCGTCCTTCAGGAGCAGACCCTGGCCCTGGACGAAGTCGTCGTGACGGCCGAGCAGTCCCGGGAGAACCTCAACACCACCCGCAAGATCGAACGGACGGCCCTGGACCATCTCCAGGCGTCGGGCCTTTCCAACATCGCCGCCCTGATGCCGGGCGGCAAGACCGTGAATCCGGACTTGACGGCCGCTTCGGAACTGACGGTGCGCGGCGGGGGGTCCTCCGCCGGCAACGCGGCCTTCGGAACGGCGGTGGAGGTCAACGGCGTCCGCATGGGCGACAATGCGGCCTTCGGCGGCCTTGCCGGCGTGGACACGCGCAGTCTCCAGGTAGAGAACATCGAGTCCGTGGAGGTCATTTCCGGGGTTCCCTCGGCCGAATATGGAGACTTGGGAAGCGGCATGGTGCGGGTAACGACGAAAAAAGGCCGTACACCCTTGCAGGTGGTCTTTTCCGTCAATCCGCGCACGTACAACACGTCCGTGTCCAAGGGTTTCGGTCTGGGCGACGGTGTGCTGAACATCAGCGGGGAATGGACCCGGGCGACGCAGAAACTCACCTCTCCCTATACGTCTTACACCCGCCGCGGCTTCACGGCGGAGTATTCCCGGACCTTCGCCCGCGTGCTGCGGCTGGAGGCGGGAATCTCCGGCAACGTGGGCGGGATGGACAGCAAGGACGACCCGGACGCTTTCTCGGATGAGTTCACGAAGGCCCGGGACAACCTCCTGACGCCGCATGCCAAACTGGTGTGGATGCTGGGTCGTTCCTGGGTCACGAACCTGAGCCTGGAAGGATCCGTCTATTACCACGACAACCGGACGCACGACCACCTGTACAACTCCTTCGGATCGTCCCAACCCGCCGTTCACGCGGAAGAACAAGGGTATTTCCTGGCGACCGCGCTGCCCCTCACCTTCTACGCCGACCGCATCACGGACTCCCGGGAACTCGATTACGCCGCCTCCCTCAAGTACGACTGGCTGCACCACTTCGGCGCCGTGAAGAGCGTCCTCAAGGCCGGTGTGCAGTGGAAGGCCGACGGCAACATCGGCCTGGGAGAGTACTATGAGGACCCCGCCCTGGCGGCGAACGGATACCGGCCAAGGCCCTATACGGACTACCCGTACATGCACAACCTCGCCGTCTATGCCGAGGAGAAACTCTCCTGGAAGGGGCTGGAGGTCAGCGCCGGCCTGCGGGGAGAACGTACCTTCATCGAAGGAACGCAGTACAAGAACCTGCAGACGCTGTCCCCACGGCTGAACGTCCGGTGGAACGTCACGCCACAGTTGGCCCTTCGCGGCGGCTGGGGCATCGCTTACAAACTGCCGGGCTTCTACATCCTGTTCCCCCGGCAGGAGTACCGGGACATCCAGACCTTCGGCTTCTCGCACGGAGACAGCGCCTCCTACCTGTACTACACGATTCCGTACACGATGACTTACAACCCCGACCTCCGCTGGCAGTCCAACCGCAATGCCGAGGTGGGTTTCGACTATGAAAACCGGGGCTGGAAGGTCGGGCTCGCCGCCTTCCGCAACGTCACGAAGGACCCGTACGAACTGACGAATCTCTACACGCCGTTCTCCTATGTCTCGCTGCGCGTCCCGGCGGGCTTTGAGATGCCAACGACGCCCGAAATGGTCGTTGACCACCAAACTGGCGTCGTTTACCTGCGCGGAAATGTCGATGACTACTTCACGCCGATGGACATCCGCGAGCAGGACCGGACCTTCGCCGGCAACCGGATGCAGCGTGGCGGAGCCGATATCGTGCGCACCGGCGCAGAGCTGACCGTGGACTTCCCGGAGATCCGTCCCGTCCGGACGCGCCTCCGCCTGGACGCCGCGTACACGCACACGGAGACGATGGACGAGAACCCGGCGGCCTATTACCAGGCCGGCTGGTCGCATTCCTCCCTCCCGGACCGCTCCTACGAGTACGTGGGTCTCTATGCCGGCGGAACCTCCCTGGCCAACGGGAGGAAGACCGACTGGCTGGACGCGAACCTGACCGCCATCACCCACATCCCCGAGGCCCGGCTCGTCATCACTTGCCGCGTGGAGGCCACCCTGCTCCGGAATGCGCAGAACCTGTCCTCGCATGCCTTTACCGTCTCGGCGGACAGTTTCACGCCTACAGGCGGAAACATTTATGACGGAAACAGTTATACGGCGGTTTATCCCATCGCCTATATGGACCTGGAAGGGCGGCAGCACGCCTGGACGGCCGAATCGGCAGCGGACCCGGCCCTGCAGCGGCTCATCCTCCGCTCGGGAAACATCTATACTTTCGCCCGGGACGGCTACGACCCGTACCTGTCGGCCAACCTGAGCATTACGAAGGAGATCGGGAAACACGTTTCCTTCTCCTTCTTCGCCAACAATTTCACCAACGCCCGTCCGTACCGGAAAAGCCGGGCCACCGGTGTGAGCGCCATCTTCACCCCGGCCTTCTACTACGGACTTACCTGCCGGATCAAACTATGAAACGACTGATTCTCATAGGTTTGCTTGCCCTGCTGGCAGGAAGTTGCTCGCAGGATTTCTCTGGGGATTACAAGAGTCCCTGGCCAGACGCCTTGCAACTTCTGTCGGTGAATGCCGTATATCCGGAAGGCTACGCGGACGCCGTCCACGAAGGAGCCGTCATCCGCATCGAGGAAGTTTCTTCCGGTGCGGTCTATACGGCCCGCACGGACCGACGAGGCCTCGCTGAAATCTCCGTTCCGCCAGGCATTTACCGCATTTCCTGCAGCGACCGGACCGGGCGCGACATCTTCAACGGCACGGCCGACAAGGTCATCGTCACCGGACGCCGCATCGTGGACCTGCCCCTGTCCCATTCCCGGGCCGGCACCCTCGTCATCAAGGAAATCTACACCGGCGGGTGCAGCAAAGCCCCGCAGGAAGGCACCTACCAGAGCGACCAGTACTTCATCATCCACAACAACGACTCCGAGACGGCCTATCTGGACAGTCTGTGCTTCGGTACCCTGTCGCCCTACAACAGCACGGCCACGAACGCCTGGGTGACCCGCGACGAAGTGACCGGGGAAAGCGTCTTCCCGGATTTCGCCCCGGTCGTGACCGTGGTCTGGCAACTTCCGGGCAGCGGGCGGGATTTCCCGCTGGGCCCCGGCGAGGACGCCGTCGTCGCCCTCCGCGGCGCCATCGACCATACCCTTCAGTACCCGCTGTCGGTAAATCTGAACCGAAGCGACGTATTTACCTGTTACAACCCGACTTACTTCCCGAATCCCACCTACCATCCGGCCCCGGGGGACCAGGTCCGGCCGGAACGGTACGCGCAGGTAGTCATCAAGACGGGCCAGTCCAATGCCAATACCATCTCCCTGTCGTCGCCCACCCTGGTCCTGTTCCGGACACCGATGCCCGCCGGCGAATATGTCCTGCAGCCCGAGGTGGTGCAGGTGACGCCCGGAAACACCGCGGACCGGATCGTGAAAGTGCCCTACGAATGGATCGTGGATGCGGTGGAGGTGTTCGACGGACGCTCTTCCTCCAACGGGAAACGGCTGGCGCCGGCGGCCGATGCCGGGTTCGTCCTTCTGAGCGACATTTTCAAAGGCCACACGCTGCGGCGGCGCGTGGACGAGGCCGCCTCGGCCGGGAACGGCTACGAGGTCCTCGCCGATACCAACAATTCCAGCAACGATTTCTATGAAAGCGAGATCCAGAGCCTTCATCCTTAGCCTCCTCGTCCCGCTAGCCCTCCAGGGCCAGGAGATCGGGCTTGTGCGCCTGGGCGCGAACCGTCCCATACAGGGGTCGGCGCAGCTCTATGGCGGCTACGAGGCCGGCGGCTTCCATCCCGCTTTCGCCCCTTCCTCGCAGTGGAAGGCCGGCGCCTCCGCCCAGGGCGTCCGTCACGGGGGGTTCACCAGTTTCACCGGTTCCTTCTCGTTCGAGCAGACGGAAGGGAAAGACATGTTCACGTCCATGTTCCTGGAACCGGGCTATTTCCCGGTGGACGTGCTGGAATTCACCCCGGGAGACAAGACGAGGCAGACTTATCGCGTGGACGGGGGATTCCTGACGGAAATCGCAGACGGGTTCGGCGCGGGCATCAAAACGACCTATACGGCAGCCAATTACGCCAAGCGCAAGGATATCCGGCATACGACCTACGGAATGTCGCTCCGCGTGGAGCCCACCTTCTCTTTCTTTGACGAATCCGGAGGCGGCGCGATTGCCTATGTTTTCCAGAAAAGGACGGAAAGCATTGATGCAGAACAGGTTGGCAGTGCAACGGACCAGTCCTACTATGCCTTCCTGGACAAGGGGATGCGCTACGGGACCTACCAGGTCTGGGACGGCGACGGCATCCACCTGGACGAAGCCGGCGTCGGCATCTTCCCGGTCCGGGAATATGCCCATGGCTTCGCAACTACCTTCAACGCCCTGGGTGCACTGTCCGGCGGAGTGGAATTCCTCTGGAAACACGGCACCGTGGGCGAAAAAGGATATGACTGGTTCCGGTATCCGGGCTTCCTGGCCAAGGGGCACCTGGAAAGGACCTGGCGGCGGGAAAGCGCCGACCACGCCCTCCGGTTCGGAATCGAACTCCAGTCCGACCAGTTGAAGGAAGCCGTCCTGGACAAGAAGACGGAAGGCGGCGTGACAACGCCCGTCGTATATGCCTACAACGCCGTTTCCGACCGTTCCTGGGGATTTGCGGACCTTTCCTACCGGATCCGCTTCCACGAGGGCGCGCTCCGGATGCTGCAGGCCACCCTGCGCGGCGGTGCCTGGACGGAGAAATCGTACCTGATGTACCCTTATGAGGACAAAACGGACCGGTACAACGGCACCGCCACCCTGTCCGCCGCCTTTGCCTTTGGGCCCATCGGCCTGAATGTCAGGGTATTGGGCGGGACCGGAGCCTGGAAGGAACAAGGGCTTTCCGGCGGAACCGATACGGTAGAGAGCAAACCGTTCCGCCTCCAGGCCGATTGGGACCGGAAGATGGAATACTTCTCCACCACGCGTCTCGGCGGCGGGCTGACGCTCACGTATCACCTGAAGGCGGTCAAGGGCCTCTACCTCCAGGCGGAGGGCTCCTGGCTCCACGGCATCAGCATCGTCCTCCTGCCGGGGGCCGAACGCGGTAATACGACAATCAAAATAGGATATGACTTTTAACTATTTTTCCATGAAGAACTTATTCAAAACCGGCTTGTTCGCCTTGCTTTTCTTTCCGCTCCTGGCCCAGGGCCAGGAAATCGGACTGATCCGCCTGGATCCGGACCGTCCGGACTCCCAGGGTGAAGCCGCCCTTTGGGGCGGCGTAGAACAGGGCCGGTTCCGGTCAGTGGACATGCCGCTGTTCCAATGGTCGGCCGGCGCCCGTGCCGCCGGCGTCCGCCACGGCAAGAACACATCCTGGAAGGGCAGTCTGTCCATCGAGCAAAAGACGGGAATGGAAATGGCCTCGTCGATGTTCCTGGAGCCGGGCTATTTCCCGGTGGACCTCCTGGAATTCACCCCGGGAACGAAGTCCCGCGAAACCGGGCGGCTGGAAGCCGGTTTCCTCACGGACCTCGGTTACGAGTGGGCGGCCGGTATCAAAGGCTCCGTCCAAGCGGCCTATTCGGGAAAGCGGACGGATCTCCGGCACTCGACATTCGGCCTGAACATCCGCCTGGAGCCCACCGTCACCTATGTGATGGATGACAACATGGGCCTGGCATCTTCCTATGTATTCCGCCTCCGGACGGAGCAGATCAATGCGAAGAAGACGGGCGAAGATAGCCCCTCCCTCTTCCTGGACAAGGGGATGCGCTATGGCGAATTCGTGGACGCCGCCGGGGCGTTCCCCGTCATGGAACTCTCCCACGGCTTTTCCGAACTCTTTTACAGTGAAGAGTTTACCGCAGGATTGGAGTGGCTCTGGAAACGCGGGCAGGCCGGTGCCGCGGGCTTCGGGGAATTCAAGTTCCCGGGAAGCACGGTCTCGCTGTTCGTCGAGCCATCCTTCCTGGCCGACAAAACCGACCACCACATCCGCCTTTCCTACGGACGCGAGCGCGACCAGTTGAGGACATACGATGCAGACGGATTCACCGCCCTCTCGGACCGTTTGAACCGGCGTTTCGGTCTCAGATACGAAGCCCGCTTCCTGCACGGCGCCGTCAAGAGCGTCGGAATCGACCTGGACGGCCGTCGGTGGGTCGAACGGTCCGCCATCCTCGGCGGGGACCAGACCAAGCGGAACCTGGGATCCGCGACGCTGTTCTCCTCCTTCTCCTTCGGCCCGGTGGAGCTGAAGGTCGAAGCCCTCGCCGGCGGCGGCCTCTGGCGGGACCGCGGACGCAGCCGGAGCGAAGTGGAGGACACGGATTCCCGGCAAACGGTCAACTGGCTCAAACAGATGGACTATCAGATGGTCCCCCGCTATGGCGTGGCCGGAGCCATCCTCTGGCGCATCACTGCCGTCAAGGGTTTGTACCTCCAGTTGGACGGCCAGTGGAACCGGTCCCTCCGTCTGACGAAAATGGGCGGATATAACCGGGAAATCGGCAACCTCACCGTCGGATACAAGTTTTAAAGCATCAAACATACTGTCCACATGAAAAGAAGCATTCTCCTCGCAGCCCTGGCACTCCTCACCCTTGCCGCCTGCCAAAAGACCCCGAAGACCGACCCCCAGCCGGTCGATTTCTCCCGGTATGCCGTGCGCCTGGAGCCGGTCGTGACCCGGGCCACCGAAACCAATTTCGAGAGCGGAGACGCCATCGGCCTCACCATCACCCGGACGGCCGGCGCCTATGCCACCAACGAAAAACTCACCTATGACGGATCCGCCTTCTCCGGCAGTCTCAACTGGTACAGCGAGGGCACGGACGAGGCCACCCTCAAGGCCTATTATCCCTACATTGACACCGAGAACCTTCCCACCCGGTTCACCGTCCGGGCGGACCAGTCCAAGGGAACCGCCTCTTCCGACTTTATTTCCGCGGTCAAAGAGGGCGTCCTGCCTTCCGCCAATGCCGTTTCCGTGGTGTTCAAGCACCAGTTGAGCCGGCTGGTCGTCACGGTCAAGAACAACTCCGGCGCCGACATCGAAAAGGTCTCCTTCAAAGAGATCATCCCCGTCGCCCTGATTGATGAAAACCTGGCGGCGAAAGTCGACATGAACGCCACGTGGCAGGTAATCACGGCCTTCGGGAAGGACGACAAGTATTACGCCATCGTTCCCGGCCAGACGGTCACCCCGACTGTCGTCGTCACTGCCGGCGGCAAGGAACTCTCCCAGCAGCTCGCCGAAGCCACCCTCGAGCCCGGCAAGCAGTACTCCGTATCCATCATCGTGAACAAGGAGGAGATCAAGGTCGTCCTTGCCGGCGAGATCGAAAACTGGACCGATGGCGGCGAGATCACCGGCGGCGGCCCTGCGCTTGAAGAGCATCTGACGGACGGTTACATCCTGTATGACGGAACCCGTTACGGCGTCGCCCAGATGAAAGACGGCAAATGGTGGATGACCCAGAACCTCGCCTATCTGCCCGAGGGCTATACCCCTGCGACGGAACTCACGGCCGTCACCGCCGGCGTATTCGCCCCCATCCAGCCCAACGCCGACCAGTCCGGCGCCGAGTTCACCACCGACCCGGCCGTCATCGCCGCCCGCGGCTACCTGTACCAGGCCGAAGTCGCCCTGGGCCTGAAAATCGGCGACCTGACCTCCGTTGCGCAGGCCGAGGCCCTCGAAGGCACCCAGGGCATCTGCCCGAAGGGCTGGCATGTTCCGACCGGGGCCGATATCATCGCGCTCGTAGGTAAAGCGGTCAGCCCGTTGGAAACCAACGCCGACGCCCCTTACTACAACGGAGCCAACGGTTCGATCGCGCTGCTGAACGAGGACGGATTCAACATGGAGGCCTACGGCGCCATTTCCATCCAGGACAATACGAAGGCTGCCGGGACCTTCATGGGTTGGTCCAAGACTTATCCCGACAAGATTTCCTCCGGCATGTTCTGCGGCTCCTCCTATGCCGGTGTCACCTACAATACCACCGGCGACGAGACGTCCGGCGTGAAGAACCTCCAGTTCTTCGGCCTGATGCCCATGGCCAACAAGGCTACCGAGGCCGAATACACCTGCAACGGCACCAAGGTGAGTTACCGCATCGCCGGTCCGCTCCGCTGCGTGCGTAACTAATTAATTATGAAACGTCTGGTACTCTTGGCCGCCCTGGCGCTCCTGCCGGTGGCGGCCATGGCCGACGAAGGGATGTGGATGATCCACGCCCTGAACGAGGCCCTGGAAAAGAAGATGCAGGAGCGGGGACTGCAGCTCTCCGCCGGGGAAATCTACAATGCCGACGCGCCCGGAGCCACGGTCGCCGACGCCATCGTGTCGCTGGGGTTCTACTGCACAGCCAGCGTGATTTCCGACGAGGGGCTCCTCATCACGAACCACCACTGCGCCTACAGCGACCTGGCGGAACTGTCCAATGCCGATTACAACTACCTGGAAGACGGCTATTGGGCCTTTTTCCGGAAAGACGAGATTCCGCTGAAGGGGAAGCAGGTGTTCTTCCTCAAGCGGGTGCTGGACGTGACGGACGAGGTCGCGGCGGTGTCCGATTCGCTCTCCCGGAGGGGCGAACGGTTCGGTTCCCGGAAGCTTTCCTCCATCCTGGAGCGCCGCTATGCTGCCCGGACGGGCCTGGAGGCCTCGCTGGACGTGATGTGGGCCGGGGAAAAATACTACCTCTCGCTCTATAAGAAATACACGGACATCCGCCTCGTAGGCGCTCCGCCCGTGTCGATATCGGCCTTCGGTGGGGACGAAGACAACTGGGAATGGCCGCAGCACAAGGCCGATTTCGCCCTCTACCGCATCTACGACCATGGCGAACCGCTGGTGTCGCCCTGGCACCTCAGAATCTCCGAAGCCGGTTTCCGGGAAGGGGACTACGCGATGGTCATCGGCTATCCCGGCCGGACCGACCGCTATGCCTCGTCCTACAAGGTCGATTACCAGGAGCGTGTGTCGCTTCCGGTAACAAACCGCCTCCGCGGCGCCCAGATGGAAATCGTCCGCCGGTGGATGGATGCCGATCCCGAAGTGCGGAGGAAGTACTCCGACTGGTTCTTCTCCCTGTCCAACGTGCAGGAGATGCAGGAAGGGGAAGCGCAGTGTTTCAAACGTTTCCGCGTCGTGGATGAGAAACGGGAGCAGGAAAAGACACTCCCCGCCGACCTCCTGCATGCCCTCGCCGACGAGTACGCCGCCATCGAGGACGTCGAACGGGAAAAGACCTACTACCGCGAGACGCTGGTCCGCGGCATCCGCATCGCCCCCACGATGCTCCGGATGTCCAATGCGAAGACCGACGAGGCCCGGGACGAAATCTACCGCCGGGGCGTCGCCGAGCTGGATCCCCGCGTGGAGAAGGAACTGCTCGCCTACGCGCTGGAGGAGTATTTCGGCCACATCCCGGCCGAGGTCGTGGGCCATCGGCAGGATTCGCTGCGGAAGGCCTTTAACGGCGATTTTACGGCCCTGGCGACGCATTTGTGGACCCATCCCCTCCAACTGATGGATTTCATCACAGAAGTCAAAATAACGGCCTTCAACGAGCGGGAGCGGCACACCGGCGACCTGACGGAACTGACGCGCCGATACACCCGGGCCCTGTATGCGGACCGGGCCGCCCGGAACGTCGTCCAGTACCCCGATGCGAATTCCACGATGCGCCTCACCTACGGCCGCGTGGCCCCGCTGGAACCCTGGGACGCCGTCTATACGTCGTGGTTCTCGACGAACCGCGGGCTCTTTGAAAAGTACGACGCCACGCAGCACGACTACGCGCTGCCGCCGACCTTCGTCGAGGCTGTTCGTCATTATGACGGGCCCGTCAACTTCCTCACGGACAATGACATCACCGGCGGAAACTCCGGCTCCCCCGTCCTGAACGCCCGGGGCGAACTCATCGGTCTCGCCTTCGACGGCAACAAGGAATCCCTCGCCTCCGACGTCTCCTACACCCCCGACTACAACAAATGCGTATGCGTGGACATCCGCTACATCCTCTGGATCCTCCGCGACTACGTCGGTCTGGAGAGGATCGTCAAGGAACTGCAATGAAAGAAGCCCGGCCAAAACGGTCGGGCTTCCTTTCTTTCTGGGCGCAGCGAAGGAACTACAGGTTCCGCAGGAGGTTCGTCAGGGAGACCTTCTTGTCGATGAGGGCGCGGAGATCTTCGATCTTCACGCGCTCCTGGGTCATCGTGTCGCGGTCACGGACGGTGACGCAGCCGTCCACGAGGGTGTCGTGGTCCACGGTCACGCAGAACGGGGTGCCGATGGCATCCTGCCGGCGGTAGCGCTTGCCGATGGAGTCCTTCTCGTCGTACTGGTAGGAGAAGTCGTACTTGAGCTCGTCGACCACCTTCTGGGCCACCTCGGGCAGGCCGTCCTTCTTCACGAGCGGCAT
>ODAJ012187244.1_pt1 | contig 15464 bp, 14 predicted proteins | sample 1539241 | NCBI WGS metagenome assembly ODAJ01 (sample SAMN02144231, study PRJEB22623) | gut metagenome | biome: sheep rumen | host: Ovis aries | place: New Zealand
GGCCATAGCTCGCTATGCCCCTGCGGTCTTGCACCCAAATCTACTCCAAAATCAACTAAAAACAATTGAAAGCTAATTTTTAGAACATACATAGAATGATTTGCCGGTGTGTGAGACAGATAGAGAATCATAGACTTGTTGCAGACAGAACGAGCATTGGCATAGATAAAAAAAAGATGGGACGAAAGGAATTTACTTTCCTTTTCGCCCCATCTCTCTTATCCTTTTAGCTTGTCGAAACCTTCGCCATAGACACCTTCAGCCTTGGTCTGGGAGATAAAGGCGGTAGGGTCGATGGCCTTGACAAGACGGAAGAGTGCCAAAGACTGGCTTTTTTTTGTCACCACCATCAAAATGCTGACTGGTTGACCGCTGTAGCATCCTGTGCCAGGAAGGAGGGTGGCAGAACGTTCCAATTCTGTACTGATGCCCTCGTAGATTTCCTGTGGTTTCTTGGTGATGATGAAGAATTGGGTGGATTGTTGCACGTAGTTCATCACATAGTCAAGCACCATGTTGCAGACAAACATATCGACAAACCCGAATGCCAGCCGTTGCCAGTCGTGCAGCAGGGGGTAGGAGGCACTGACGATGAAGATGTCGAGATAGAGCAGCATGCGTCCCAAACTGATGTGGCGGTACTTGTTGACGACAGCGGCGACGATGTCAACACCACCTGTACTTCCTTGATGAAGGAAACATTGTGCCAATCCCATGCCGCAGAGGGAGGAACCAAAAATCACAGCCATGAAGCCTTGGTCCTCACCCAGATAACGCGGTAGGCTGGTAGCATCTTCACCTTCTTGCGCCAACAAGATGCGCTGCATAATCCAAAGGAAGAACGTCAGCATCAGCACTGCATAGATGGTTTTGATGCAGAATTTCCATCCCAAAATCTTCAAGGCGAATAGTAGCAGGAAAACGTTGCCAATCAAATAGGAAAACTGCATCTCAAGCCCTGTCACGTAGTAAATCAAGGCACAGATACCTGTGAGTCCACCTGAAGGAATCTCGTAGGGAAGAAGGAATACTGTCCACCCAATGGAGTAAAGTAGCAATCCCAACGTGATGAAGGTGTAATCCTCCAACGCGTTTCTCCAATCTGCTTTCTGATTCATTTTGTGTGATTATTCTGCTGTCTCTTCTTCGCTCTCATCGTTCTCGGGAGAGGATGGAACAAATTCCGCGCCAGAAATTTTTGCCATAATCTTCTTCTCAATCTCTTCTGCCAACTCTGGGTTGTCTTGCATGAGTTGCTTGGTGGCATCGCGGCCTTGTGCCAAGCGGGAGTCTTCGTAACTGAACCAGCTGCCGCTCTTCTTAATGATGCCTGCATCAACACCAAGATCCACAATTTCGCCGCTCTTGCTGATACCCTCGCCATACATGATGTCAAATTCACAACGGCGGAAAGGTGGAGCCACCTTGTTTTTCACAATTTTCACCTTAGTTAGGTTGCCCAGCACTTCTTCGCCATTCTTGATGGGGGAACCTTTGCGGACATCAATACGCACGCTGGCATAAAACTTCAGCGCATTGCCGCCTGTGGTGGTTTCGGGGTTGCCGAACATGATACCTATCTTTTCGCGCAATTGGTTGATGAAGATGCATGTGGTATTGGTTTTGTTGATGGTTCCTGTCAGTTTGCGTAAGGCTTGGCTCATCAAACGGGCATGCAGTCCTACTTTGTTGTCGCCCATATCGCCTTCTATTTCAGCCTTGGGAGTCAGTGCGGCAACTGAGTCAATGACAATGATGTCAACCGCACTGGAGCGAATGAGCTGGTCGGCAATCTCCAAAGCTTGTTCTCCGTTGTCTGGTTGGCTGATGAGCAGGTTTTCGATGTCAACTCCCAGTTTGGCTGCATAAAAACGGTCGAATGCATGTTCGGCATCAATGAAGGCGGCCACTCCACCCATTTTCTGGCATTCGGCAATGGCATGGATGGCGAGTGTGGTTTTACCTGAGGATTCCGGACCAAAAATCTCGATGATGCGTCCTTTGGGGTAGCCGCCTACACCTAATGCTGCATTTAATCCGATGGAGCCAGAAGGAATCACATCAATATGCTCGATGTGATCATCTCCCATCTTCATGATAGAACCTTTCCCGAAACTCTTTTCAATTTTTTCCATTGCAGCCTTCAGGGCTTTCATCTTTTGGTCTTGAGGGGACAGACTATTATCTTCTTTTTGTAGCTTTGCCATAATTTTTTAAGTTAAAGGGTTGAAGCATGAAAGTTATTCTTCAACGTAAAGTGGACTTTGTTTTTTAATGTTCTATTTTTTATACTTCTAAATCGCCGTCAAAGACTTCGTGCCAAGGAAGTCCTTGTTTATTCAATTGTTCCATGAAGGGATCGGGGTCGAACTCCTCCACGTTCCACACTCCCGGGCGTTTCCAGATGCCTTTCATGAACATCATGGCACCAATCATGGCAGGAACTCCTGTTGTGTAACTAACTCCTTGCATGCCAGTCTCTTCGTAAGCAGCGCGGTGGGAACAGTTGTTGTAAACGTAGTACGTGCGCTCTTTGCCGTTTTTCATTCCACGTATGCGGCATCCGATACTGGTCTGCCCTTCGTAGTTCTCGCCCAGTTCTTGTGGGTTAGGCAGTACAGCCTTGAGGAATTGCAGAGGTACAATCTTTACTTTTACAGGGCCGCTGCCATCAGCTGCCTCTGCCATGTATTCAATCTGATCAATGCGCGACATTCCAATATTTTGAATGACATCAAGATGTTTCAAATACTGTTCGCCAAAGGTCATCCAGAAACGAGCACGTTTGATAGTGGGGTAATTTTTCACCAACGATTCTATCTCCTCATGGTGGAGCAAGTAAGACTCCTTAGGACCAATTTCAGGATAGGTGAGTGGCTTGTGGATTTCCAAAGGGGCTGTTTCCACCCACTTTCCGTTTTCCCAATATAGCCCTTTCTGTGTGATTTCGCGAATGTTAATTTCCGGGTTGAAATTAGTGGCGAATGCCTTGTGGTGGTCTCCTGCATTGCAATCGACAATGTCAAGGTACTGAATTTCGTCAAAATGATGCTTGGCTGCATAGGCTGTAAAGATGGAGGTGACACCTGGGTCAAAACCGCAACCGAGGATGGCGGTCAAACCAGCCTTCTCGAAGCGTTCCTTGAAAGCCCATTGCCAAGAGTATTCGAAATGTGCTTCGTCCTTGGGTTCGTAGTTTGCAGTGTCGAGATAGTTGACTCCGCTTTGAAGGCAAGCTTCCATGATGGTCAAGTCTTGATAAGGAAGAGCAAGATTCATCACAATGTCAGGTTGAAACGTGTTGAAGAGTGCCACGAGTTCTGCAACATTGTCGGCATCGACACGTGCCGTTTGGATGCTGCCCTTAGGCACGAGTCCCTTGTCTTCAATCGCCTTGGCCAATGCCTTGCATTTCGACTCCGTACGGCTGGCAATCATGATGTCTGTGAACACGTCGCTGTTTTGGGCGACCTTGTGTGCAGCTACTGAGGCGACACCTCCTGCACCAATGATAAGAACCTTTCCCATATCTATATTTGTGTAATTTTATATTTCTTTGCAAAAATAGGAAAAACAAATCAAATCATGAAATAAATGCATCGATTTCATGTTTTTTCATACGAAAAAGAAAAGAGGTGACTCTTATAATTCATTTTACTTGGGGAAAAGTGGTCAACACCTTCAATGCTTTCCGCTTTTTCGTCCAAAGTCGGCCGGTATCTCTCCCCATTCCTCTGTAGGCCATTTAAGAATGGGATTTCTGTAGGTGTTTTTCTTCAGCCAATTTTCTGCACGCTCAATGAGTCGGTAAAGTTCCTCGCTTTTCTGGCTCCGTTCCAATGTGGTCTTGCACTGCTTCCGTTTCACCCACAGTTGTGCGTTGACACTATCGCTGTAGATAGGCATCGTGTCCAATCCTTTTTGCTTGAGCAGAGCCAGACCATGCACAATGGCTAAAAATTCACCAATGTTGTTGGTTCCCCACACGGGTCCAAAATGGAAAATTTCTTTGCCTGTGCGCAGATAGATGCCACGGTACTCCATCTTGCCAGGATTCCCGCTGCATGCAGCATCCACAGCGATGGATTCGTTGATGGCACCTGGTGGCAGTGGAGGCGGAAAAGACGGAGATGTCTCCTTCACTGTCTCTTTGGGTCTCTTAGGCTCTCCATCCGTGGTTTCTCTTTTCTTTTCCATCGCTGTATAGTTCTCATACCCCATCTCGAAGGCATCTTCGGCTTCCCTTTCTGTTTTGAACGATTTGTACTTCGCTCCCGAAAAACCTTCGACAGCCTCCTGGCATGCCTCCCAAGAAGTGTAGATGCCGTCTTCTGTTCCGTTCCAAACTACATAGTATTTTTGTTTTGCCATTGATTTTTCTATTTTTGTGGCAAAGTTACTACTTTTCTTTGGAAGTTACAAACAAAAAAGTGGCATCCGCGTGTCTTGCGGATGCCACTTTACTAATGATTGAAAGTTAACGGTCAATAATTAACCTTTCACTGTCAATTTACGTATGTCAATAGCTTAGAGCTTGGGGCCTGCGGCAACGAGTGCCTTACCAGCTTCATTGGTGGTGTACTTGTTGAAATTCTTAATGAAGCGGCCTGCAAGATCTTTTGCTTTCTCTTCCCAAACAGATGCGTCTGCATAAGTGTCGCGTGGGTCGAGGATGGCTGGATTCACGTTTGGCAGAGATGTTGGAACTTCGAAGTCGAAGAATGGGATCTTCTTGGTCTCAGCCTTGAGGATAGAACCATCGAGGATAGCATCGATGATACCACGTGTGTCAGGAATAGAGATGCGCTTGCCAGTACCATTCCAACCCGTGTTGACGAGATAAGCCTTGGCACCACTCTTCTGCATCTTCTTCACAAGTTCCTCTGCATACTTAGTTGGGTGCAACTCGAGGAATGCCTGGCCAAAGCAAGCCGAGAAGGTTGGAGTTGGCTCTGTGATACCACGCTCTGTACCTGCGAGTTTTGCTGTGAAACCAGAAAGGAAGTAGTATTGAGTCTGCTCTGGAGTGAGGATAGACACTGGAGGCAGGACACCGAATGCATCAGCAGAAAGGAAGATAACGTTCTTGGCTGCTGGACCTGCGCTCTTGCCGTTCACCTTCTTTACGATGTTAGTGATGTGCTCGATAGGATAAGATACGCGAGTGTTTTCAGTCACGCTCTTGTCGGCAAAGTCAATCTTTCCGTCCTCGGCTACAGTAACGTTCTCGAGCAGTGCATCGCGCTTAATGGCACCATAGATGTCGGGTTCGTTCTCCTTAGAGAGGTTAATAACCTTAGCGTAGCAACCGCCTTCGAGATTGAACACGCCTTCGTCATCCCATCCATGCTCGTCATCACCGATGAGGAGACGCTTTGGATCGGTAGAAAGAGTAGTTTTACCTGTGCCTGAAAGACCGAAGAAGATGGCGGTGTTCTTACCTTCCATGTCAGTGTTGGCTGAGCAGTGCATAGAAGCGATGCCCTTGAGTGGGAGGTAGTAATTCTGCATAGAGAACATACCCTTCTTCATTTCACCACCATACCAAGTGTTGATGATGACCTGCTCGCGGCTCTTTGTGTTGAACGCAACACAAGTGTCAGAGTTCAGACCCAGTTCCTTGTAGTTCTCAACCTTAGCCTTAGATGCGTTGTAGATGACGAAGTTGGGTTCGAAGTTTTTCAACTCTTCCTCTGTGGGCTGGATAAACATGTTCTTGATGAAGTGTGCCTGCCAAGCTACCTCTACGATGAAGCGTACTGCCAGACGAGTTGCTTCGTTTGCGCCGCAGAATGCGTCAACTACATAGAGCTGCTTGTTGCAGAGCTCCTTGATGGCGATTTCCTTCACCTTGCCCCACACTTCTTCTGTCATGGGGTGGTTGTCATTCTTGTATGCGTCAGAAGTCCACCATACATTGTTGTGGCTTTCGTCGTTGTCAACAATATACTTATCCTTAGGTGAACGACCAGTGAAAACACCTGTCATCACGTTCACTGCACCAAGTTCTGTTTCTTTACCCTTCTCGTAACCTTCGAGAGCAGGATTGATTTCAGCCTTGTAAAGTTCCTCGTAAGAGGGGTTGTGTGCAATCACTGTACTGCCAGTGATGCCATACTTTGTCAAATCTAATGCCATAGTACTTTGTTGTGTTTATAATAAAATGAATTATTTGTTAATATCTTTTTACCAAAAATCGTTATACGGGACCCTCCAACTTTGCTTAGTTAGTCAGTCCTTTGGCATAATCAACTACAAAGGTACGCATTTATCTTTATTTACACAAAGGATGCTGTTGCCTAATTTTGCTTTTTTTAATTGAATGAGCACAAAATGTCAACAAAAGGGCCTTTTTTTCGAATGAGTTGTAACATTTGGTTTGCAATTGGTGAAAAACATTTCATAAAAATTTGTTAGATGAAAATAAAAGCCTACCTTTGCACGCCAAAAGAAAAAATATGTCGGCGGGATGTAGCGCAGTTGGTAGCGCACTACGTTCGGGACGTAGGGGTCGCGTGTTCGAGTCACGTCATCCCGACCAAAGTGATTTTTATTGAATGGGGTTGTGGTTTTCCACAACTTCATTTTTTTGTGGAGGCCTTGTCGCCTTTCCGAGCACAAACCACAGAGGTAAGCGGTACAGATGTCAATACTGTAGGCAATGATGTCTTTCCAAAGGAAACCTTGGCCAAAAATCAGGTCGATATGCACATAGAGAAGGGGCGATGGTTAGTTTAGAGTAATACGCTCCACATTTATTTCTTCGTGCAAGAAAAGAGCGGCACTTTCGCGGAATTTGGTGGCTGATTCGGTGGTGAGGTATTGACAAATGCCACCACGTGTGAGCCGCGATGCCATTTCGGGGTGACGATGTAGATAATCCTCAAGGCTGGAGGCAATGTATTGACCTTGGGGAATGATTTTAATGGTCGAGGGCTGAGGGTGAAGGGCGGAGAGTTGCTGGTTGATTTTGTCGAGGAGTAGAGGGAAATGTGTGCAACCAAGAATGATGGTGTCAATCAGCTCATCTTGAGCCAAAAGTTTCAGGAGAGAATCTTTCACAAAATAGTCGGCACCAGGTTTATCAAACTCGTTGTTTTCCACTAAGGGCACCCACATGGGGCATGCCTGCCCAACCACTGTGCATTCAGGGAACAGCTTTTGAATCTCCAGATTGTAGGACTGTGACTTGATGGTGCCTTCAGTGGCAAGTACCCCTATGTGCTTAGTGTGCGAGAGTTTGCCCACCACTTCTGCCGTGGGGCGGATTACTCCTAAAACGCGCCGGTCTGGTGCATGCTGAGGCAAATATTTTTGTTGAATGGAACGTAAGGCTTTAGCCGAAGCGGTATTGCATCCAAGGATGACCAAAGGACAGCCCAAGTCGAAGAGTTTCTTGACAGCCTGAAGGGTGAACTCATACACCACATCGAAAGAGCGCGTACCGTAAGGGGCACGTGCATTGTCTCCGAGATAGATGTAGTCATATTCGGGCATGCGCTGGCGGATGCCATTGAGGATGGTCAAGCCACCATAGCCTGAATCGAAAACGCCGATGCAACTCTTCATGTCCATTTACTTAACTCTCAACTCTTAACTATTTGATGCCAAGTTGGGAGAGGACGGCATCGGTACAATTTTCGCCATCACCACTGATGTAGGGATAGGCATTGACATCGGTGTTGAGCACGTATGCATAGTTGCGTTTTTTACCCACGGCTTGGATGGCTTCTGTTAGGCGGGCATGTATGGGTTCCATCAGTTCAGCTTCAGCTTTTGTCAGCAGTTCTTGTGCTTCTTGCTTGAACTGAAGACTCTGATCCATCAGCTGCTGTAGCTCTTTTTGGCGCTTCAGCATGATGTTTTCCGGAAAAGACTTTTGTCCGTCGAGGTATTCCGCGAATTTCTTGGTGAAGTCTTGCTCTGAACGTGACATCTCTTCGTCATACGTTTTTTTAAGATCCTCCAGGCTCTTCTGCGCCTGTACGTATTCAGGCATTGCATGCATCACATCGTTGTAGGAGAGGTAGCCAAAGTGTTGAGGCTGAATCACCACCTGCTGGGTTGCAGGAGTGGAAACAGATGGCACTGTTTCTTGTGCTGACAGAATGCCAGCACAGAGAAACAGTGCTATCATGGTGAATGCTTTATTCATATAGATGAAGTTTTAAGCCCTAAACTCTAAACTTTATTTCGCACCAACTTTTGCCTTCACCTGATCGGTGATGTCAGTTGCTCCTGTACCAATGTAGGCAATAGCTCCTGCTGGCAGAATATAAGTAAAAGAACCAGCAGCACCAATTTCCTGCACAGCCTTCATAATTTTATCCTGCAGTTCACCCATCTTGGTCTGATATACCTTCTGCAATTCTTGCTCGCTGGTTTCACCAAATTGTTGGTATTCCTGATATGCTTTCTGAAGTTCCTGCTCACGGAAAGAGCGAAGTGTTTCAGAAAGAGTAGCCTTCTCCTTTTCGTAAGCTTCGCTCTTGGCTTGAATGTCACTCTGCTTGCGCTGAAGTTCATCCTGAAACTGTTTCTGGAGATTCTGAATTTCTGTCTGGAGTGCAGCATATTCTGGCATTCCCTGTGCTACTGCATCTACATTAACGTGTCCAATTTTCTGTGCGAAAGCAGCCATTGGCAGAACCAGGAGCATCGCAATAATCAATTTCTTCATTTTAGTTTATTTTTAATAATTAATATTGAGTTTTTTATAAGTCCTATAAGTCTTATGTTTTTTTAGTGTGCGTAACCTAATTTCAGCAGCACTTCTTCGCTGATGTCAATCTTGGGAGATGCATAAATAATGCTGCCACCAGAAGCACGGTCAAGAACCAGTTGGTACCCCTTTTGGTCACAAATGTCTTTTACGGCATTGTAAATCTCGTCCTGGATGGGTGCCAAAAGGCTTTGACGCTTCTTGTAGAGTTCCCCCTCACTGCCAAAATATTTTTTCTTCAAGTCGCTGGCTTCCTTTTCCTTGGCCATGATGGCTTCTTCGGCTTTTGTCTTTTGGGTGTCGGAAAGGAATACTGATTCTGACTGATATTTTTTATAAAGTGCTTCGGCCTCGTTAAGCAAGACTTCCACTTCACTTTCCCATTTTTTAGAAACTTGGTTCAGTTGTTCATTGGCACGCTCGTAAGCTGGTACATTCTTAAGGATGTACTCCATATCGACAAGGGCGAATTTTTGTGCATGGGCGGCCAAAGATGTCACCAGCACGGTCAATGTCAAAATAAGCTTTTTCATATTTGCGATTTTTTGGATTATATTCTTTTTGTTTGAAAATTGTATTTTAGCTGACAAATGAGATGTTTTTTAGAATTCCTGACCAAGTACGAAATGGAATTGGCTTCCGCTGTAACTCTTGGAACCATTGACATTATCAAATCCGTATGCCCAGTCTATACCCATCATACCAACCATCGGGAGGAAGAGGCGCACACCCACACCTGCCGAACGTTTCATGTCGAAAGGATTGAACTTTTTAGTTTCAGTCCACGCATTACCACCTTCAGCAAAAGCAAGGGCATAGATGTTGGTGGAGCCTTGCAGCATAAGAGGATAGCGTAACTCGACGGTCATTCGATCGTATGCGTAGCCATAGTTGTACCCTTGTGTGAAGGCGCCATTGTCATAACCTCGCAAGCCAATTGTCTCGGAGTAGAAATTGGATGAGTAACCCGACATGCCATCGCCACCCACGTAGAAGGTGCCAAAAGGCGATTTCTTATATTGGCTGTAACTGCCCAACAGTCCGAAATCGAAGCGAGTCATCAGCACAAAACACTTTCTGCCTTTGCCGAGAGGGGTATAGAAGCGGGATTTGAATTTCCACTTGTGATATTCAATCCACCGATATTTACGGGCCATGTCGCTTTGGTAATCTGCAGCATAATAGCTGGTAGCCATGTCTTTGTAGTTCACACCATCAAAAAGTGAATAGGGAGGGGTGAACGATACTGAAGCGCTGATTTGTGAACCCGAGCGTGGGAAGATAGGGTTGTCTATGGAGTTGCGTGAGAGGTTGAGTTCAATGCTGATGTCATTACAGTTACCGTTTTGGATAATGAAATATTCCCACTCTTTCATCATGTAGCGAGTGTAGCCCAGTGAAGCTGTGAACTGAAAGCGGTTATCAGGCCATGTGAGTCGTTTGCCAAAGCCTATATTGATACCCAGCATCTCGATGTACTTGTCGGGGTCGTAATAGTTGGAGTAGTTGTTGTAATAGCTGCTGTTATAGTTTCCTACACCGTACAGCATTGAGTAGTAGTTGTTATAGTAGCTGCTGTTGTAATAGCTGCTGCTGATATCTGTCTGGCGAGAAAAGAACGCACTGACTGATAGCTGGTTAGGACGTTTGCGACCCACCCAGGGGTCAAGAAACGAGATGCTGTAAGACTGATAGTAGGTACCGTTGGTCGAAGCACTTATCTCCAATTCTTGAGCGTCGCCCTGCGGGAAGATGCCTCGATGAAGGCGGTTTTTCCCAAACAAGTTTCGCATGGAGAAATTAGTGAACTTCAATCCCACTTTTCCGATGATACCCGTTTGTCCCCAACCTAACGAAAATTCAATCTGGTCGCTGGCTTTCGGCGTGAGTCCGAGGTCAATGTCCACTGTTCCGTTCTCAGGATTAGGATGTGGCACGGGTTCGATCTTTTCTGGGTCGAAATGTCCCATCTGTGCAATGTCTTGCACAGAAGTTCGGAAAGATTCCATACTGAACAAATCGCCTGGCTTAACGGACAACTCTCGCCGAATTACCTCTTCATAAACTCGGGTGTTGCCGTAAATCCTAATCTTGTCGATTGTGGCTTGAATGCCTTCGTAAATGCGTATTTCCAAATCGATGGAGTCGCCATCCACTTCAGATTCCACATCCCTCACTTGGTTGAACACATAACCTTGGTTGTAGTAGAGATTCAAAACAGAATTGTCATCCGACTGGTCGTGCAGACGTTTATCAAGGAGCACTTTGTTATAGACGTCTCCCCGCTTCATCTGCAAAGTTTGGTTCAGTTTATCAGTGCTGTAAATAGAGTTACCCACCCAATTCACATGGCGGAGATAGTATTTCTGCCCTTCGTCAATGTGAAGATAGACATTGACCAGATTGTTGCCTATATCCACCACACTATCCGCATCAATATAGGCATCGCGATAGCCCAATTCATTATATTTTTCAATTACACGTTCCTTGTCTTCTTCATATTTTTCTCTGACGAACTTCTTGGTTTTGAAAAGACTCTTAAAGCCTTTCTCGTTCGTCTTCTTCAGCAGACCTCCTGAGAAGAAACCGCCATGAAATTTCTTGGTGGCAAGATGTTGGTTACCTTCAATGAAGATCTTATTCACCTTCACCTTCTCTTTCTTGTCGATGTTCACATCCACAATCAGCTGATTTTCTTTCGAAGGGTCATCTCGCTGCACAATATCTACATCCGCATTCTTGAAGCCCTTGTCGCTGAAGTATTTGCGGATAATGATTTTGGCCTTGTCAACCATGTTGGGGGTGAGTTGGTTGTCTTTGACAATTCCGATTTTCTCTTGAAGATCATCGTGCTCCGATTTTTTCACTCCGTTGATGTTCAGTTGCGAAACACGTGGACGCATGCCCAGCACGATTTTCAGATACACCTTTTCGCCAACAATGCTATCGGCTTCAATCCTTACGGACGAGAAAAGCCCCTGTTTCCAATATCGCCTAATGGCACCAGTGATTTCATCGCCAGGCATAGAAATGGTTTCACCTACGCTGAGTCCTGAAAGGCCGATAAGAATGTAGTCTTCATATCCCTTGGCTCCTTCTACAGTAATACCTCCAATTTCATATTTCTGACTTCTGCCATATACGATTTCTGGTTTTGTCTGCACCTGCGCCATCATTGAAGTGAAGGCCGACAGGAACAATATGAATGTCAGTATGATGAATTTTAAAATCCTCATTATATGTTTATATTATAATATGTATAGCGTTTAATGTTCAATTGTGTGATGTTGCCAGACGGCTTTCTTATTTCTTTTCTTGCACTTGTTCCCCTGTCTTTCCGAAACGACGCTGACGTCCCTGATAATCAACGATAGCCTTGCAGAGGTCCTCTTCACGAAAATCGGGCCAGTAAGTGTCGGTGAAATAAAATTCGGAATAGGCGCACTGCCAAAGCAGATAGTTGCTCAACCGTTCTTCTCCACCTGTACGAATCATCAGTTCCGGGTCGGGCATGAAATTGGTGGCGAGGTGTTGGCTGATGGTGTCTTCATTAATGTCTTCTGCGTTCAGCCTACCCTCTTTCACCTCCGTGGCAATTTGCTTCACTGCATGGGTGATTTCCCATTTCGACGAATAGCTTAGGGCCAGCACCATGCAAGTGCCAGTGTTGGCGCGAGTCCGTTCTTCTAAGTAAGTGCAGGCATCCTGTACCACTTGGGGGAGGCGTGCCGTGTCGCCAATCACACGGAAGCGAGCATTCTTCTTCATGAAGAGTTCTTCTTCCAAGTGTTTGAGCAGCAGTGCCATGAGTGCAGCTATTTCAGTCTCTGGACGATTCCAATTCTCTGTAGAGAACGTATAAAGTGTCAGATATTCCACGCCAAGGTTTACGGCTGCTGTCATGATATCGTGCACGCGTTCAGCCCCTTCTTGGTGACCGTATGTGCGTTCTTTTCCTTGCGCTTTAGCCCACCGTCCGTTGCCGTCCATGATGATGGCTATGTGACGAGGAACTCGAGTCATATCTATCTGTTCTTTATACATGCTTTAATAGTTCTTTTATGAAGAGCAAGACACTTTGGGTCTCCACTCTTGAATGGTTGAATTTAGTTGTTACACTTGCGATATTTGGGACAAAGATCGTAAGAAATGTATAGCATTGTCCACGAATAGCTGTCCTTGTTTTTAAGAAATCCGCTTTTGATGCGGTAGGGGTCTTCTATGCCATCAAGTTTGTCGCCCAGCGCAAAGCGCATGCTCCAATCGATTCCGACATTCCATCGAGGGCGAATCTTGTATTTGATGCCAAATCCCACTGGGATGTTCATCGTCAAGGCTTTGTTGCAGTAGGTGAATCCCAGTCCCATTTGAATATAAGGGGTCAGCCGCTTATGCCCTTTATAACTATTGCCCGTTCCATACCCCCAGAAGTTAAGTTCGTACTGGCATCCGACGTCCACGAGCGAGTTGTTGAAATTCCACTTTTTGTTAGGCATGTCTGGAAATTGATTCTTTTCGTCAGCCGCATTGCCTTTGACGCTGCCGAAACCCAAATCGAACTTCAGTGCCATGCGGGGGGTGATGTTGTATCTTCCCATCGCTCCTCCCGCCATCGTGACATTTTTGTAAAATCCGCTCAATTGGGCATCACCCATGTAGAAACTGGGACCACCCATTGCGCCAAGTTCCAGAGCGTATTCCAGTTCTTGCGCTTTCAGTGCCCCCCAATCCTTTCCTCCCCAAATGAGCAGGAACAAGGCAACGATTATTGCATAGAACCTTGCCATACAGTGCCGTTTTCTTGGATAATCCAAAGTTTTGTATCTACAGCCACAATGTTTGCCACACCGTTAGCGGGATCAAGGCCGTTGGGCACAGGGTACATTTCGGTCTGTGGATGCCAGGTGATGCCATTGTCATCCGAACGGTAGAGGTATTTGTACTTGTCTTGTTCCACTCCGATGGCAAAGAGCGCCTTCTTATAATAGGTGGTGCTCAGAGCATCGAGGTGGTGCAAGCCATAGGGGTTGTCATCAGTCACTTGTATATATGCCCATGGCTGGTTGACGGCATTGTCGGTCGAGGAAGCCTTGTACCACGTCACAGCATGCTGAGTGTTGTTGTTAGACAAGCCACTCATCACTACCACCTGAATGTCGCTGTTCGTGCTGGTGGCGTATGAGGCAGAGAAGATGGGTTCCTCTGGCAACATGTCCAGATCGCTGGCACCCTCAACATTCCAGGTGCTCAGGTCAGACGAACCGATAATCACACTCCCGTCGTAGGCATACAGGCGGAACTCATCAGCTGCCAACAATCGTTCCATTTTTTGGTTTGAGGCTTTTTCCCATGTGGTTGCCAATTCTTCGGGCGCAGAGCGGTAGAGGAGCCCATCTGTACCTAATCCATAGAAATAATCTCCATACAGTACCACAGACAATCCGTCAACGGGAACTTCCACAGGAATGCTCCAAGCGGTTGCATTGCTGCTTTCAGCCCAACTCACAACACCTTCTCCCTCCTCGTTTTGTGCAAAGACAAAAACTTTGCCGTCGGCATACAATGCTTTGCTTTTTCCCGTCACTGCAAAGTCCGTGTTAACAGATCGCCATTCCAGCGTATCAGTGTTTGTGGCATGTTTATTAATCTCCACATCGTAAAACCGTGAGGAAGTCTTGTCGGTTGAGACACACATCAACCTCACTTTCTTGCTGAAATCGATGGAGTCAGCTCCAGATGTGAGCGTGTAATACAAGTCGTTTTCCTCATCCACCAGCATGTAAACATTGCCATAACTTCTGAAAGAGGGCACCACGGCTTTTAGACTCACCCAGTTGGGGAGTGAGTCAACATTGTAAATGCGACCATTCACTTGGTCAATGTTGAAAAATATTTCACTCCCGGCAATGGTTCTCGATACGATTGTGTCGGTGGCATTGCCCGATGAGTCATATTTTTTATCCACGTAAGGGCTTGTGATGCTTCCTACTGAAAAATTCACAATAGCGCATTCTGGGGTTGTCGTCACATCGTTGTCGCTCATGCAAGCAACCTGACTGAACAGCGTAACAGTTGCCAACATGATGCCCCAAATCGTCTTTCTTATCTCTATTTTTTTCATTGTTCGTAATGAGCCAATATACAAAACGATGCAAAATTACGAACAATTTTTGCATCTACGAAAGGTTCAACCCGATTTTAACGGATTTTATAGGATATTAGCATTCTTTGTGTTGAAAAGTGGAGGGTGAAAAGCGAAATACCCACTTTTCGCCCTCTCTATTCTTCTGTTTTTGTCTGTCCTCAATTATTCCGTTTCTTCTTTCTTCAGCAGCTCACACAATTCTTTCATTCCTTCACTGGCTCCTTTCATGATGTGGCGGATGCCAAGACTGGGGTCATAAGGAACAGGCTTGGGGTCGATGAGGAATATTTTGCAATGGGCATTGGCGAAATTAAGAAGTCCCGCAGCAGGATAGACATTGAGCGAAGTGCCAATGACCACCAGGATGTCAGCCTTGCTCACTTCGGCAATGGCGGGTTCAATCATGGGCACACTCTCGCCAAACCAGACGATAAAAGGGCGTAATTGGCTCCCGTCTTTTGCTTTGTCGCCCATTTTGATGATGGGGTTGTCCTCTGGCAAGGTCACAATGCAGTCAGGGTCATTAGGGTTGCGAGTCGAGGTGGCCTTCATCAATTCGCCATGCAGGTGAATGATGTGCTTAGAGCCCGCCCGCTC
>ODAJ014767581.1_pt1 | contig 15442 bp, 14 predicted proteins | sample 1539241 | NCBI WGS metagenome assembly ODAJ01 (sample SAMN02144231, study PRJEB22623) | gut metagenome | biome: sheep rumen | host: Ovis aries | place: New Zealand
TTTGTGCTTGCGAAGCGCTTCCACCTCATCAGTCATCCGCCTCGCGGGGGATCGGCGGCTGACAGCTTCCCCTCCAGGGGAAGCCATGGGCTGTCCGATTTTTTTCATTGCTTTTAACTAAATGACATTGGGCACGCCGGCTTGTTTTTTCAGGCCGCAAATAGTTCTGCCGGAAACAGGACAGGTTTACAATAGCGCGGCTCGACATTTCCGTCCAGGGGCCTGCGCCATCGCCAAGTACAACCACACCCGCCGCTGGCGCATCTTACCGGAGAAGCTGAACCTCCCCATATACAACAACCGCGGCACGCCAGACAGCACGCCGCAGTTGAGGGTAAGGGTCATATCGGATTATAACTTTGAGGACGATAATCCATCGGATTGAAACTGCAAAATCTGTCGGGCTGGAGAGCCGCCAATCGTCGGAATTTCTCTTCCAACAATACAACGCACGGCGTCAACGCGCAGCATGCGTTGGCAATGCGTTGAGTGTGCGTTAACTTGCTACCAACTTGCTTCGAACTTGCTAAAACTTGCAAATAACTTGCTACTTGCTATAAAACTTGCTTTTATCAGCAAGATAGCGATTCCTTTTAACGTTCCTTCCATTTTTAATCCGTCATACAACTGCTCATACAAATAATCCTCCTCTAAAATTTGTATGAGTAGTTGTACGTGCAGTTGTGGGAGAACGATTACAAAGCCACTATTAAAATCGCTCGAAATATTTTGCTTGATTTTCTCCAATAATTGCAGTAATATTGCAATTGGTGGTGAAAATATGTTAAAAACTCATCTTGTCTTGATGGACGAGCTGAAGAGCTATGCTAGTCCTGCGAAGAAGATCGAGAGGATGGTAAAGAACGGCGAGCTGACCCGCATTGTGCGTGGGTTGTATGAGACCGATCCCCATACGCCGGGATATCTTCTCGCAGCAAGTATCTATGGCCCGTCCTATCTGTCTTTTGAATTTGCTCTGGCCCATCACGGATTGATCCCGGAAGCCGTCCATCAATTCACTTCGGCAAGCTTCGACAAGAAGCGGGCCAAGCAGTTTGAAACACCCTTTGGCGTCTTCAGTTATCGTGACGTACCGGAAGCGGCATTCCCCTATGGTGTCCTGCCGATGGTCGAAAACGGATACAGCTATCGTGTGGCCACGCCAGAAAAGGCGCTCTGTGATGAGCTGTATAAGCTCGCGCCCTGCGCAAATCGAGTAGAGCTTGAACAGTTGCTGTTTGAAGATCTGCGGATCGAACGGCAAGCATTTTTGGAGCTTGACCTCGCGGAGATGGAACAGCTTGCCGCGCTGTACCAGACAAAGAATCATAAGCTGCTGCAATCCTTGATCAGAACGGAGACCCGTCATGCAACAGATACTTGAACAGATGCTGCGCACCTATGAGCCGCAGACCTCGACCGACAAGAAAAACGCAATTAAGGAGATCATTCAGGAGATTGTACTGTGCGGATTGAGTCGCGCGGGATTCTTCAAGCACGCAGCCTTCTATGGCGGGACAGCGCTGCGGATCTTCTATGGTCTGGATCGCTTTTCCGAAGATTTGGACTTTTCCCTGATGGCTCCGGAGAGTTTTGACCTTGGCGAGTATCTTCCGTCGTTGGAAAAAGAGATTCGTTCCTACGGCCTGAACTTCAAGGCGGAAGAGCGGGAAAAGACGGTGGACTCCGCTGTTCAATCCGCTTTTCTGAAAGGAAACACAAAGGAACATATCCTGCTGTTCTATGCGGATGATCGGCTTGCCCGATCCATCGCGTCGAGCGAGTTGATCAAAATCAAATTCGAGATTGATACAAATCCTCCGCCCTTTGCTGGCTTTGAGCATAAGTATCGACTGCTGCCAAGCCCGTATGAAATCTGCCTGTTTGATGCTCCTTCACTATTTGCGGGGAAGATACATGCGGTGTTGTGCCGCGCTTGGAAGAACCGCATCAAGGGCCGCGACCTCTATGACTATGTGTTCTACCTTTCTATGAACACGCCGGTCAATCTGAAGCATCTGGAAGCCCGGCTTCGGCAGTCCGGTTTCATGGAAACGGAAGCGCCGCTGGATATTGACCGGCTGAAAGATATGCTCCGCGCCCGTTTCGCGACAATTGACTACGATCAGGCCAAGCAGGATGTCCTGCCGTTCATAAAGAATCCCAATAACCTTTTAGTGTGGAGCAAAGATTTCTTCGATCAGATCACAGAAAATCTGATTGGCGTATAAAGAAAACAAACCCGGAATCAGTACCGCCAAAACGGCGAATCTGATTCCGGGGCTTTTTTATTTTGCCACCTCCAGGAAAGCGGCTTTGTGCTTTTCAAGGATGCGTTGTGTTACTTCTCGGAAGCGCTCATCCTCTGCGGCCTGGTCAGGCAGATCATCATCTTCAATTACGATCACGTTGACCTTTCCGCTATGCGCGGTGCAGCCGTCCAAAGCAATGATACCGGGGCCATAGTACGGGCTGAAATCCGCATCGGGTCCGAACTCAGAGCCCCTACCCTCATATTTGCTGTGACCGTAGGAGCAATGCCAATGGCCACAGAGGATCGTCTTTTCCTCCATGCAGGACTGCGCTGCGTCCATCCCGTTATACCATCGCGCGTGGCGCCAGCCTTCCGGCCCTGTCTCCCGCCAGTCGGAGTAATAGCTGTAGCCGCCGTCGCGCTCACGAATGCTGGGGATCCAGCCGTGGACGAAAACGTAGTGCGCGGTCTCGTAGTAGTCAACGGTTGCCGGAATGATTTGCCGATAGTATGGTGTCTCCCGTGCAGCCTCTGCGAAATCCCAATGCCGGATCTGCGCCATGGTTGGGTCAAAGCCTGTCAGCTGAAGAGCGGTTCCGTATGTGCCATTGCTTACATGATGCCGGACGGGAAGGCCTTCGTCAATGGTGACCATTTCTTCAAAGAGATCTTCATGATTCCCTCGAACCAGGATCACAGCATCCTGATCCATGAGCTGAAGGATAAACTCCTGCATCTTCACGGCTTCCTGCCCGCGGTCGAAGATATCGCCCAGAATGATCAGCTTGTGCGGATCGGAATCGTTGAAATACCTCGCCTCATCCAGCGCCTTATGAAATTCAGTAAAAAAGCCGTGAACATCGGCGGTGACATAGTATTTCATCGTTTTAAACGGAAGGTCTCCCTCCTGCTGGCTTGTATGTGGCATTGAAGACCATATCAAGAATCCACTTACGGAAGGAATCATTGCTGTTAACGGCTTTGAACAGCTCGATTCCGCTGCTCATGGTCGCAAGGATCGCTTCCGTAGTTGCCCGATCACTTTCTGCCCGTGCATTTTGCCTGTCAGAGAAGCGCATCGCGTTTTGATAAGCTTCATCCTGACTGACAACCTCCGGAAGTTCTGCAACCTGCTTCTTGATTTTATCTTCGTCTGTCCACTCGATGCTACCGAAAATATCGTGGAACTCTTTTAGAATATTCGAGAGAGTATCCAGTTCCGGAACATTGATTCCGACATCGGTTCCAACCGGGATGGGATTGATCTCACTGTTCTCATTCTCAAGCTGGATGTGCATCGTCTCACGCGCTTCTGCACGATAGCTCTCCAAATCCACATCTTCCAGAAGGCCCTCAGTGTAGTCTTCTCCAGCAGGGGAAGGAAGCTTTGGAATCAGCAGATTGAGAAATATGGCAAGCTTCTCCCATTGCACACTGCCATAAGGAAGAATTGCAGCAAGGAAATTATAGGTTCGTGTAAAGCTCTTTGCACAGGACTTGAATTCGATCTGCTCCTCAACAACGAGACTCTTGTATGTTTCGACGCAGTTATCCAAAATGGGGTCTAATTCTTCACGTTCAGCCCCGCCAAGATACAGCTCCACAAAACGGTCAACATCCGCCTCTGTATATACCTGAATGGATTCCATTGTGTCGATCAGATCATTCAGCTTGTTGACGTCAGTTTCCCCGGACAGGATCGTAGTCTTATAGTACCGGTCAAAGGCTTGCTTTATCATCTCTGGATCATTCACAAAATCCAGGATGAAGGTGTCCTTCTTGTCCGGGTGACTGCGATTCAAGCGGGAGAGCGTCTGCACGGCCTTGATATCCGACAGGCCTTTGTCAACATACATGGTATGGAGCAGAGGCTCATCAAATCCCGTCTGGAATTTGTTTGCGACCACAAGAATACGGTAGGGATCCTTCTTAAACGTCTTCTCAATTATAGCACTCGGAAATCCGTTGATATCTGCCTCAGTGACTTGGCGGCCTTCCCAATCCGTAGTTCCGGAAAAGGCAACGATGGCCTTGAACGGACTATGCCGCTCCTCCAGCAGACGGCTGATTGCCTTATAATACTCGACGGCCCGGCTGATGGAGCTGGCTACAACCATTGCTCTCGCTTTTCCGCCGACCTTACCCTTTGCAATTACTTCACTATGGAAGTGCTCCACCATAATGGCGGCTTTCTCATGGATCGCATAGCTATTGGATTCCACATAATACCGGAGAATTGCCTGGGCACGCTTTTTATCGAATTTGGGGTCATCCTCGACGGTTTTCGCCAGCTTATAATAGCTCTGCACCGGGGTGTAATACTTCAGAACATCCAAAATGAAGCCTTCCTCAATGGCCTGCTTCATGGTGTAAACGTAGTGAGGTGACGGCTTGTTGGTCCCATCCGGCTGAGGAACCTTTTTGCCGAACATCTCCAGCGTCTTGTTTTTCGGGGTGGCGGTGAAGGCGAAATAGCTGGCGTTCTGTACCATCTTACGGCCTTCGATGATCGTATTGATCTTATCTTCAAGATCATCTTCATCGTCATAAACGCTGCCCGAGAGAACCATATTCATTTTGGCGGACAGGCTGCCATTCTGGCTGGAATGCGCCTCATCAATTAGAATCGCAAAGTTGCGGTCTTTATACTGAGTAGAGATATCCTCCAAAATGAACTGGAACTTGTGAACGATGGTGATGATAACTTTTTTGCCTTCATCTAACAGCGTTTTTAGCTCGCCGGAGCTCTTCGCCCAACCGACAGTAGAAGATACCTGCATGAATTGCCGAATCGTGTTTTTGATCTGCTTGTCCAGATTAATTCGGTCGGTAACCACGATCACCGTATCAAAGAGCTCCTTGCCGGAATCGCCCTTCAACCCCACCAGCTGATGCGCAAGCCAGGCGATGGAATTGGACTTGCCGGAACCGGCGGAATGCTGGATCAAATACCGGCCGCCAACGCCATCGCGTTTTGCGTCCGCAAGAAGAGAAGTGACGACAGCAAGTTGATGGTAGCGCGGGAAAACCTGCTTATAGCTTTTCGCACCGGTGTCCTCGTCCACTTCTTCAATTACCTGGGCATAATTCTCAATGATGTTCGACAGCGTGTTTTTCTGAAGAATATGCTTCCAGAGGTAATCCGTCTTTATTCCGTTCGGATTCGGCGGATTACCGGCACCATCGCGGTAGCCCATGTTGAAGGGCAGAAACCAGGATTTGTTCCCCTTCAGTTCGGTGCACATCCAAACTTCACTGTCATCCACCGCAAAATGCACGATGCAGCGCTTGAAAGAAAAGAGCGGCTCGGCAGGGCTGCGGTCATCCTTATACTGCTTGATCGCATCCTTATAATTCTGTTTGGTCAGTTGGTTTTTCAGTTCCATCGTGATGATGGGCAGGCCGTTCAGAAAGATGCAGACATCAAGCGCCAGCAGAGGATTGAACTTGGAGTACTGCAGCTGCCGTGTAACACTGAATATATTTTTCGCGTACAGGGCTGCAGCATCCGGATTCTCTGCAGAAGGACGGACATAAAACAGATCCAGCTTCAGATGCTTATAGCGCATACCTTTCCGCAGCAATTCAATCACGCCGTCAGACTTCAATTTTTTATCCAGCTGCTTGAAGAACCGATCTTTTTCCAGATCATTGTCCAGGATGCGCAGCTCCGCCAGCTTTTCCGGCTGCGTATCCTGCAAGAAGCGAAACAGACGGCCTTCGTCCACGGCATAGTCTTTGTTGTATTCGGTTGTAACGCCCTGCTCATAGCCCGCTCCGTCGGCAAGGCTGTTCACGATCAGAGTCTCAACTCCGTTTTCTCTGATGTTGCTTGGCATGACTGTCACCTCGGGTTCTTTTTGATTATAGCAAAGTTTGGACAAATTGAATGAGAGTTGCGACAGCAGCAGAAAACTCCGCAACGCCCTTAATTCCATTTAGTGTTTTGAGGGCTGTTTTCAGAAAGCTTTTTTTCGGCTTATCGGATGCTGCTTCTGCTGCCACTACATCCAGGCTTTCCTCTACAGCCTCGGTATCCTCTTCAGAAAGTCCTACCGCCGCATCACGGACAGCAGCAATCAGTTCCGCAAGCTTATCCTGATCCAACCCAACGGTATTGGTTGCAGTCACCGTTGCATTATCTGTTGCAATAATAGCTTGTCCGTTCTGCACACTGACATTGAATACCGTTTTATCGTCGAGCCCCATGTCAATTCCCACCTTTGTTAAGTAACCTTCGATATGCCGGATAAGAACCATGACAAAGCGATCATTAAAACCTTTGATTTTATCTTGATAACTCTTGGAAGAAGAGTAACCGAGTGCGATTCTGTGATAAACATCAATCTTGTTCTCAACGATGTAGTTCAGTATCGCATAAACTGTACGGATTTCTTCCTCGTCTGAATCACCTGTAGCGAAGATTAACCGTCCATATGCTTTTTGTACTTCGCTTACCTCCTGCTCAAGATCTCCTTCATAGGCACCGCAATCAAGAATGTAATCGTAAATGATAGGTGTGTTTTTGAGGAAACCAACGAACTTAGTAAGTACACCTAAATAATCCTGAAAATTCGCCTGCAGCAGCCGATTGGAAATGCTGTTGAAGGCATAACTGATTTTCTTTAAATCCGTTCTATTCAACGTCATAGTTCTTCACCCCACAGAACGGGCAATAGCAACCCGTCATTCTTAATAATGGCTTTATCTTTGCGGAACGGGAACAGCATGGGAAATACGTGATCTGCAGGGCCTCAATCCCGGAACGGATCGGATCTTCCGATCTGTGTTGCGGCTTCGGCCCGGCCTTGAAGGAGATCAAGCCATTTTTACTATGCCGCTCCAAATCCTTGAAGGCATCATATAATAGATCTTCCGCATAGTTGCTGGCCTTGTTCAGCGCCAGGTTTATGACATCTTCCGTCAGGTAGTCGTCACTGATCAGCCCGCAGCTTGGGCAGAAGATGTGTAGAATCTCATCGGACTCAATGTCTTCTACAGTAGCCTTGAACAGGTTTCCGCAGTGCTCGCACTGCAGGAGGATATATCCGTCGTCGTCAGAGGGAATGGAAATGGTCATCTGAAACTCGTCACTCATTCTTCCGCCTCTACATCTTGTCCGGTTTCCATCTCGGAATTATCGACTTCAAGCTCATATTCCGGAATGGCAACACCTCTCACATCGATCTGGCCGGTAACTACATCAGAGATCAGTCGGGTGCGGTATTCTCTCAGCAAGTCGATCTCCTTCTGGATAACAGAAATTGCTTTATCAATCTTTTCGACTGTTGCATCAATGTATTGCGCGATTTCTATTTGTTCATCTTCTGGGACAAGAGGCAAATCCACCTTAACAAAGTTCGAATACCGGAGATCCTGGCCGTCTCGAATAAACTCAGAAGTCCCCTGAAGTGCCTTTATGTAGCTTTTTGACTTTAGCAGCCATTTGAAATACTGGGGAATCACGCCAACTTGTGGAATCAGAACGATATAGTGCCAGGTAACACAACCAGAAATAGCGCTTCGTTCAATCCCACCCTGAAAACTACGAAGGCTAATCACAAAATTATCCGGGTCTACATGCTTCCAATCATCAAGGCCTTGTGTTGCAATAACGATCCTTTTGCCTTCTTTTTGCATGTAGTCTTCTTGAGCGATGATTCCATACTTTTGACTTGCGGTAGCAGGCTTGTCTTCTGGACGCTTACGCTCTTTTCCCTCTGTGAAGAGACGTTTTGACGGAATCATTTTCCAATCTATCGGAATATTAGCGCCCATCCAGTTCGTCGGAATTTGCTGCATATCTCGATTCGGGCGAATCCCTTTTGTAACTGCTGAATCTATTACTGTGTTTTTTCGCTCCTCCAATAGTTTGATTTCACGCTCATACCCATGGATCAGCTTGTTGATACGGGAAGTTTGCCAGTCCAGGTAGCGCACAATCTGATCCTGCTCATCACGCGGAGGAACAGGCGTTTTAATTCCCTTGAAAATGTCATAATTTATAGTATAGCGAACAGATTTTGAAAAAATCTTATAGTATCTCCCGGCGAATACAGATCGAAACCAATAGTCCAGATACCGTGAGTTCGCAATAGAAGCCTTTGGTTTAACTACATCATATGCGGATGTAATCATGCCATGGAACTCTGATAATCCCGAAAAAACTGCCGAGCAGTCTAGGTCGAAAAGGCAGAATACCATATCGCCAGGATTAACAATCTGATAGCCCTCGTATGATGCAGGGACTTTTCCCTTCACATCATGGATATCTTTGCGTCTTATACCTTGAGTAGTTAATGAGAGAAGGTCGAAAGTAGAGTATTTTTCGCCTACTTTATCTTGATGCGGTTCGAACAAGCCGCCATTGCGGATTTGTTTCCAATGGGCAGGCAGGAATTCTATCCATGGTATCTCTGTTTGTTTATATTGGTCGTATCTCATCTCCGGCCTCCGATTATCTCGTCCAAGAGGCCATCAGTTTCGGCTTCGGCAGCTCTTATTTCTTCCGTTATCTCTTCAAGGGTTCGCAACTGAACCGGTTGATAAAAGTACTTTGTGAAAGACAGCTCATAGCCGACCGCATTGTTTGTCTCGTCATAGTAGACATCCGGTGCATAAGGCCTTACCTCATTTTCTATGAAAGCAGCTACCCCACCTTCATAGCTGAACGGTACAATTTCGGTATCACGGAGATCGCTATCAGCTTCTCCTGCAATGGGATTAGCATTTGGATCTTTCACTGTAATAAACGGACGTATTTTCTTCGCAACACCAACGGCAAGCTTGGTTTCTTTCACAAACTTTGTCCAATCATCCAGCGTGTATTTCGAAAGATTCTTCAAAGCAGCGTCAACCGCACTTCTTTCTTTTTCTTTCAGTTTCACACTCTGAGGAACAAATGCATCATCCAGCACACGAAGGCGCAGCGGTCGCTCAACCGTCACACTCCAATAGCCGAATTCGCTGTTTGGAAAAACCCGGCTGTATTTCGGATCAGCATCCTCAAACGCCATATACAGATCCAGTATCTGACGGCGGATCTCTTCGGTCACTTCGCAGTTTTTCTCACCGAGATTCTTGCGCAGCGGCTTTTTGAAAGATGTGGCATCAATCAGCTGCACTTTCCCTTTACGACGCGCCTCCTTTTTGTTGGAAAGTACCCAGAGATACGTGCCGATCGGCGTGTTGTAGAACATCTTCTCTGGCACGGCGACAATGCACTCCAGCAAATCCTGCTCAATGATATACTGACGCAGGTTGGACGGCCCCTGCCCGGCTTTGCCGGTAAACAGGGACGAGCCGTTGTGTACCTCAACAATACGGGTGCCAAGAGGGGTATCCCGTTTCATTTTGCTGATGTTATTTGCCAGGAAGAGCATCTGGGGATCGCCGATATCCGGAATCAGCGAAAAATTCTGCCCCTGATAGCTGACTACAAAACGGCTGTCGGCAATATCTTCCTTTTTGATATCACCCCAAGCCTTCAGATCGGTTTTCCACGGCGTTCCAAACGGGGGATTGGAGAGGCAGAAGTCAAAGGTCTCGCCGGCAAAACCGTCGTTGGAGATGGTAGAGCCGAAGAACAGGTTGTTGGACTGGCTGCCTTCGCCTTTGAGCAGCATGTCGCTTTTCGCTATAGCGTAGGTCTCGTCCGCGTTCTCCTGCCCATACAGGTAAATGGATACTCGTTTTCCTTGCTCTGCCGCCACCTGACGAATGCGCTGCTCTGCAACGGTGAGCATACCGCCGGTTCCACAGGCGCCGTCATAGATGCGGTAGGTCGTATTCTTAATTTGATCCTTTACCGGAATAAATGCCAGGTCGGTAATCAGTTCCACGATATCCCTCGGTGTGAAATGACGACCGGCGTCGGTGATGTTGGTCTCTTCGTTAAACTTTCGGATAACCTCCTCAAAGACCGTGCCCATCGTGTGGTTGTCCAGCGCGGGCAGGGTGACGCCCGCCGCCGTAGTCACAGGTCTGGAAGAGAGATTGATGGAAGGGTCGGTAAACTTGCTGATCAAAAGGCCAAGGATGTCGTGTTCTGAAAGCTTATCGATCTGATTCCGGAATTCAAACTTCTTGATGATGTCTTGGACGTTCTTGGAGAAGCCATCCAGGTACAGGATGAAATCAGCTTTCAGCTGCTGCTGATTGGTGCGGGATTTCAAGTCGGAAAGCGTATATGGAGAGCTGTTGCAAAAGGCTTCTCCGGCAACAGCGCACAATGCCTCGTCCTGATCTGTGATCCCGTTCGCGTCCAGATTCTTCTTCATGGCAAGGACCTTCTGTTTCGTCGGCTCCAGAACCGCGTCGAATCGGCGCAGAACGATCATGGGCAGAATGATTTTCCGGTAATCGCCCACATCGTACACGTCCACCAAGCAGTCGTTGGCGATGCCGAAGATAAAAGAGACCAAACGGCCAAAATCACCCTTTGCCATTACTGTGCCCTCCCATCTTCAATAAGCTCAACAATGTCATTCAAATCGCACTCCAGCGCCCTACAAATCTTTACGAGCACCTCCATGCTGACGGTCTCGTTTTTTCCCAGCTTGGCGAGCGCGCCCGTAGAAATGCCGGACTGCTTGCGCATTTCGGTTTTTGTCATATCCCGATCTATCAGCAGCTTCCAAAGCTTCTTATACGATACGCCCATATGGATTCTCCTCTGTCTTAAATCGAATATTCTAAAATCAAACATTTTATTTGTTTTATTCTACCATAGAAGTGCAGGATATGGAAGCCATCTTTATCATTTTTTGAGGGTTGACAAGCAGGGCTCAAGTGCGTATACTCTGTGTTAGAAAACAGCGAACATGAGAACGGAGTGAATTCTATGAACGGCAGCTTCGGGAAGTTCATCGAAGAAAAACGCAAAGCATGTGGGATGACCCTGCGAGGCCTCGCCGCTGAGCTGGGTATTGCGCCGGCGTTTATGAGCGATATCGAAAAAGGCCATCGCTATCCTCCGAACAAAGAGAAGCTGTATGAGCTGGCCAGAATCCTGCATTTGAGCGAAGAGGACACAAATACCATGTTCGATCTGGCTGCCGCGGAAAAAGAGAATACCGTCTCTCCCGATCTTCCTGAGTACATTATGAACGGCAGCAACGTTCGCGTGGCGCTGAGGCTCGCCAGAGATAAAGGCATCCCCGATGCGGCATGGCAGAAAGTGATCGATGTGCTGGAGGCGGAAGCGGCAAAGGAGAGCCAGTCTGAGTGATCCACTATAATTATTCCTCCAAGCAGCTTGAAGAGAAAGCGAATGAGCTCCTGCGTGCTTTTGATCCGGAGCGGCTCGAAAAAGCAAAGCCCATCGATGTCTATGCCGTAATAGAAAAGTGCCTGGATGTACCGTACGACTGGAAGTACATAACGCCGGATCAGTCAATCCTAGGGCTCACGGTCTTCAAACCGGGGTATCTTTGGGTGTGGCCAAAGCCCTACTATGAAGAGGGAATGAAGCCTGAAAAGGCCTTCTTCGATGCCGGGACTATTGTCATCGACAGCTATCTCACAGAGCTCGACCAACGAGGTCCGGAGAACTTCACGGTGATGCACGAGGTGTTCCATCAAGTCCTGCATAAGCGGTGCTTCGCCCACAGCAAAGGAGATTATACTCACGCTACGAAGAAGTCTGCGCTGACGCTCGCTCATGGCAGCATGTTGCGATCTTCCCTGGAGATAAACGAATCTCAGGCGAATTACTGCGCGGCATGCTTCCTGATGCCGCGGGAACCTGTTATGGAGCTTCTCTCCAGCCTGCATGGAACCGGACAAACGCTTGATGCAAGCGACCCTGCCTGCTCAAGGATTTTGCAGACGATGGCCGAGGAGTTCAGTGTGTCCAGGACCGCCATGAAGATTCGGCTTCAAAGCCTGAGCTTAATGAAATAAGAGGGAATGGTCGACATTCCCTTTTATAAAGGCAGGATGTTAGAAAATAGCGAACACGCGAATGTGCGAAGGAGGTGGTGCCCTATGAGGGTATAAAAAAATGACGGCTAACCTGTGTGGCGACAGATCAACCGTCAGTGAAGTTTCCCAAATCAAAAAATAACATCAAATGCTTGCTCCGTCAAGCGGAAAGGTTTTATCATGTATCAATTCTATTACGTCAATGACGACCAGACCCACAACCCCGGCTTGCACCATGAAGTGCATACGGAAGACCATGTGAAAAAACTCGGAATCAGAAGCAAGACCTATGTTGGCTACTTCTCTAATGAGATCGATGCCGTCGCGCGGGCAAAGACAATTTATCGGGACGCAGATGGCTGTGCTACCTGCTGTCCCAGAGCTCACAGGGGGTAAAGGCAATGGCAAGATCTACTCATCACGTTGTTCCTAACCCGAATGGTGGTTGGGATGTTAAGAGAGGCGGCGCGCAGCGCGCCAGCGGTCACTTTGAAACGAAAAAGCAAGCTGTTGACGCAGGACGCAAGATCAGCCAAAACCAAGGAACCGAATTCGTGATTCACGGAATGAACGGTCGGATCCAGAGCGCCGACAGTCATGGCGGCGACCCGCATCCGCCCAAGGGATAATTTCTCTCGCACAGATAGCAGCGTTCCTACCGTCGGTAGGGCGCTGCTATTTTTCATTTTCCCCCTCTGCTGCAAAAATCACTTTTCCATTTTTGTGGCACACGGGGGAAAATGAATACCGGCAAAAAGCATTTCGATCCCGCGCGAAGAAATGGTGCTGCCGGTACCCGGGAGGTTTCCAAAGGAGGGCCGGGGAGGCCTGCCTTTGGCACACGATCTTGCTCGCAAGGTCTAGTGTGTTATACCTTTTGTTCCGCGAGGCGGGCAAAGGGGTGGTGTCGCCTTTCCGGACAGCACACCTTTACCCGCCGAAAACGGCGGCCAAAAACTGCGAAGGGATGAGCAGAGTTTGGCTGCTGTTTTCATAATGGAAGCAATGGCGAACATGCTTCCGGAGGGACAAGCGTCCTCAACAGGTGCTTCGTCCGTTCTCGCCGCAATGCTGCCTCCCGTATCATTTCCCCACATGTGGGAAATACTAACACCACTCTCTTCATAAAAGGAGTGGTGTTTTTTGCAGGGAAAAGTGGAGATCTGCGGCGTGAATACGGCCAAGCTGCCGGTTTTGAAGGGCGCGGAGATGCGCGCGCTGCTGGAGCGTGCGCATAACGGTGATAAGGAAGCGCGCGAGGCGCTGATCGCGGGCAATCTGCGATTGGTGCTCAGCGTGATCCAGCGCTTCGCCGGGCGCGGCGAGAGCATGGACGACCTCTTCCAGGTCGGCTGCATCGGCCTGATCAAAGCCATCGACGCCTTCGACCTCAATCAAAACGTACAGTTTTCTACCTACGGGGTGCCGATGATCGCCGGAGAGCTGCGGCGATTTCTGCGGGACCACAGTGCGCTGCGGGTCAGCCGCTCGATGCGGGATACGGCCTACAAGGTTTTGCAGGTAAAGGAAAAGCTCACGGCCGTCAACGGCCGCGAGCCCGATGTGGAGCAGATCGCGAAGGAGCTGAACATTCCTCGGCAGGAGGTGGTCTTTGCCATCGACGCCGTGTGCGAGCCCGTCAGCCTGTACGAGCCGGTGTTCAACGACGGCGGGGAGAGCTCGCTCGTGATGGACCAGATCGGCGACAACCGGAACACCGATGAGCACTGGCTCGAGCAGATCGCGCTGGAGCAGGCCATGAACCGCCTGACGCCGCGTGAGAAGCACATCCTGTCCCTGCGCTTCTACGACGGACGCACACAGATGGAGGTCGCCAGCGCCATCGGCATCAGCCAGGCCCAGGTCAGCCGTCTGGAGAAAAACGCGATCCGGCAGATCAAAAAGGATATTTCGGCATAAATGCAGGCCGGATCGGACATGAAAGCACATCCGATCCGGCCTCTGCTTATGTAAGTGTTACCCGATCACCTGCTCGGTCAGCACCGAGCTCTGGATCCGGTCGATCACGGGGACGTCGGGATAGTCCGTCGTCGCGGGCATGGGCAGGGACTGCATATACGCGTGCATGGCCTCGGCCACGCGCTTGGCAGCGGCCACGGCGACAACGACGTTGCGGGCGCCGCTCGCGGCGTCACCGGCGGCAAAGACGCCGGGGCGCGAGGTGTGGCCGTCCTCGTCGACGGCCAGCAGGCCGCGCTCGGTCTCGATGCCCTTGGCGGTGCTGACGGTGTTGGTCTCGAAGGTCTGGCTGGCGGCCACGATGACACCGGTGCAGGGATAGAGCTTCTCGGTCCCGGCGACCGGGTGGGCCTTACCGTCCTCGCCGATCTCGCTGTCGGCCAGAATCACACCGTCTTCACGGATCTCGACAGGGCTCTTCATCATCAGGAATTCGACGCCCTCGAGCTTGGCATAGCTGGCCTCATACTGGCTGGCAGAGATCTTGTCGCCGCGGTTGACGACCGTAACAAAGCGCGCGCCCTGACGGATCGCGGTGCGGGCGCAGTCCATGGCTGAGTTGCCCGAGCCGATGACGACGATGTTGTCGCCAAGGCGGAAGGCCCCGGGGCTCGCGAGATAGTTGATGGCAAAGGTCACGTTGCCCAGGCTCTCGCCCTTGATCTTCAGGCTGCGCGGCTGCCACAGACCGGCGCCGACGAACACGCTCTGATAGCCGTCGCGGAAGAGATCGTCGATCGTGATCGCGCCGCCGATGCGGGTGTTCGGCCGGAACTGGATGCCCTTGAGCTCCAGATGCCGGTAGGCGATATCGTCCAGCACGGAATCGGGAAGGCGGAAATCGGGAATGCCGTAGCGCATGACGCCGCCGATTTTGTCACGGCTGTCAAAAATCGTGACCTGGTAGCCGTAGCGGGCCAGAATGATGGCGATGGTCAGGCCGGAGGGGCCGGCGCCGATCACGGCGGCCTTGCGCCCGTTGGAGGGGGCGGGGCCCTTCGTCATCTGGTTGGCGTAGGTGGTGGAGATATAGTTTTCAATGATGGAGAAGTGCACGGGCGTGCTCTTGATGCCCTGGATGCAGTGGCCCTCGCACTGCTTCTCGTGGTTGCAGACCAGCGAGCAGACCGTGGTGAGGGGGTTATTCTCAAAGAGCATCCAGCCCGCCTCGTTGAGCTTGTTGGCCTTCAGCAGGCGGATAACCTCGGGAATATTGGTGTGGATGGGGCAGCCTTCCTGGCAGCGGGGCTTTTTGCAGCCCAGGCAGCGGTTGGCCTCCTCCAT
>ODAJ012011399.1_pt1 | contig 15428 bp, 11 predicted proteins | sample 1539241 | NCBI WGS metagenome assembly ODAJ01 (sample SAMN02144231, study PRJEB22623) | gut metagenome | biome: sheep rumen | host: Ovis aries | place: New Zealand
CTTATTGAAGCATGCTTCAATAAGCATCTTGTCAGAATCAGGGATTTCCGGTTTTTCAAGTTTATTATGAATAGGTGCCATCGCTTCTAAAGAATCGGCTACTCTATTTGAATTTGTAATAACAATTTCTTTAGCTTTTTCTTCACCAAGGAAAGCAAAGGCATCTAGCATTTCTTTTGTTGTTCTATAATGTTGATCTGGGTTAGGTAAACTTGCATCTCTTAAATGAAGTGGATGGAATTTACCACCAACAGCTTTAGCCGCAATATAAATATCTCTAGAGATTTTATCTTCAGGGTTTGCATAGTGAACATCGCCTGTCGCAACAACCATTTTGCCAATTGAGTCAGCGCATTCAACAATATCAGTTAAATAAGCCTTAACTTGGTCAAGATTTGAAATTAAGCCTCTATTAATCAAATTAATATAATTATCAGCAGGTTGAATTTCTATGAAATCGTACCATTTCATTGCATCAAGTAAGTCTTGTTTAGATCTAGTTCTTTCAATTTCAAAGATTTCGCCGTTTTGACATGCTGAACCAATTAGTAAATTGGAACGGAGTCTATCAATTTCGCGCTTAGGAATTTTTGGAACATCTGCTAAATATTTAATATGAGAAAGAGAAACAAGTTCAAAAATATCTTTTACACCAGCTTCATTTTTAGCATAAGCAGTAACGTGTGCTGGTCTCATATGTCTTAGCATACCTTCTGTTGATTTAAGCTTTGCTAAATCACTATGAAGAAGATTCTCATTTTGTTTGGTAAGCTTATGTAACATAGCAAGCCAAACCTCGTTTAAAATTCGAGCATCGTAGTCAGCACGGTGAGCTTCATCATCATTATAATCATCGATGCCTAAATTTCTTGATAAATTTCCTAATCTATGTGCGCTAGCATCTGGGAAAAGATAACGAGACAAAGATAAAGTATCAACTGCTGGTTTAACAAATGGTTCTCTACCCATTTTTCTAATTGTTTCAGCAATAAATCCGTAATCGAATGTGATGTTATGTGAAACAAGAATTGCTCCATCCATAAACTCAAGTATTTGATCAATAACCTGCTCAATAGTTGGTTTGTCTTTAACCATCTCATCAGTAATATGAGTTTTCTCAACAACTGATTTTGGTATCTTTCTTTCTGGATTAATCAAAAGTTGTAACGTTTTTACAATCTGCCCATTTTCAAAACGTATTCCGCCAAATTCAGTAATCTTATCGTAGCGAGTTGAAAGTCCAGTTGTTTCTAAGTCAAACACGACATAAGTTCCTTTATTAAGAGGAACATCTACAGGATTTAAAACAAATGGGAGTTCATCATTAACCATATAGAACTCAACACCATACAAAGCTTTAACACCAGTCTTTTTAGATGCCTCTTGAGCTTCTGGATAAGATTGTACAACACCATGGTCAGTTACTGCTAAAGCAGTATGTCCCATATTTTTCGCAAGTTTAAAGTAATTCTCAGTTGAAGTCACGCCATCCATAGCGGACATTTTTGTGTGTAAATGAAGTTCAACTCTTTTTTCTTCCTCATCATCAGTTCTAAGCTCAGGACCATCAATAACTTCAATGCTTCTAACATCAATTGTTAATTTATTCTTAAAATCGTTGCTAACATAGCCTCTAACTCTTGCCCAACTTTCGTTTTTAAGAGTCTCAAGGAAGTCCGGTGACATATTTTCATTTTCTAATAACTTCAACGAAATACCGTATTCGCCTTTTCCAAGACCACAAGTAAGCATTGTTTTACCGCTTCGAATAATTTTTGGTTTATCTATACCATAAAGTTGTCCTTCAACCTCGACATTTGCAGAGTCTCTATCTATCTTTGAAAAGTCATCAATTTTCTTGTACGGAATTCGATCTTTCCATGATTGATTAGCGCGAGGATTTTTCTCCATTTCGTGACGCATTTCAACGACTGAAGATTGGAAAGCATTAAGGGTTCTTTCTTCATCTTCATCCATCTCTACTTTTCTATCATTATCCTCAATTTTTACCGGTTTTTCTGGGGTTTTTTCGATAATTTTATGTTCTAAGACAAAATTGTAGCCGATGAATTCAAGGAAATTTCCAAAGTCTTTTACTACCTGAGCATTCTTCTCTTTTTCGTTTTCATTTTCATAGTAAAAGGTAATCGTATTAGCGATACCAATTAGTTTTAAGAACGAATTAAATCTACAATGCGAATAATGCCAATCACCAAAAAGTTTTGTTGCATCATTTGCCTGTGGTTTTTTAATATACGAAAACTTCATCGTATAAGGATACTTAATGGACTCCAAGTGGGATTGGAATTCTTCCCATAAATCAAAGGTCCAAGGTGTTTGTTTGACAATCAGCATGTCAATTTGATTTCTGTTAAGTGAATTTCGGGTCACAATATCAAAATCTAAGTCAAAACGATCGACGTTCTCGATTCCAATAGAGTTTAAAAATCTAATCATCTTATCGTTCATGACTACACCCCCACAATCCTTAATACATCTAAGACAATAATTACTGCCATTAAAGCAAACAATAAGCCTATTCCAATTAATGACATAATCGTCTTAAATTTCGCTGGGATTTTCCTATGCGATATGCCCTCTATGGCAGTTACTAGTAACTGCCAACCATCGAGTCCAGGGAAAGGTAATAAATTGAATATTGCGAGGTTAACTGATATAAGGCCCCAGAAGAATAAATATGTCGAGAATGTGTATTGCGTATATAGTGAAGAAGACATAGAGAAAATGCCTACAATACCAGACATGTTTCTTATGCCGCCCGTAAAGAGAACTCCTAATCCCTTAAATACAGCTCCTGCAGCATATCCATAATCTTCAAATGTATTTTTAAATCTTGTACCAACTGGTAACCATATTTTTGAACGTTCAAATGATAATCCAATATCCTTAAAGGATGAGAAGACTAATTTGTCTCCTTTTTTCTCAAAATTTCCAGGAATTTGTAGGGAAATTGCACCTTTTTTCTCGAAATTTAAATCTATTTCAAGCTTGCTTTTCTTATTTTTTAAAGTTGTAACAGCCTTTTCATAATTAGGGTAATATTCAGGGCCACCGTGCTTATACCAAGAAATAAATTCTGACTTCAAATCTGTTTCTTTGGTATCGCCTTTATATTTTAGTGTTGATTCAAGTTTGTCACCTTTGATAGCTTCGAAAATCATTAAACCATCACTAAAGTGTGGTTCGTTTTTATTTCCGCTAAACATATAAGCGGCAACATATTGTTTTTCGTCGTCGTTAAAAGTCACATCGCTATCAACAATAAAGAAATTACCAGCATGAATTAATTTACTATTATCGGTATATTGGTAAGTAAATGGAGCAATCGATCCATCTTTATCTTCGTATGATTTTGGATAAATAAACTTAAGTTTATCTCCGGCCTTAACACCTTCTTTTGCAATTAAAGAAGATTCAGCAACAATGGCCTTTCTTGTGTATCCAATTTGAGGGAAAGCAAAATTGGAAATAAAAATGAGAATAAATGCTAATACCGCATTAAGAATTACGCCAGCAGAAAGAATGATTGCTTTCTTCCATTTTTTGATGCATTCAAGAGATCTTTCTTTTGGAATATCTTTAAATTCTGGATCATCTTCTAATCCTTCTCCATACATCGAAACATAACCACCAAAAGGAATAGCACGAATTGAAAATCTAGTTTCTTTGCCTTCTTTAAGTCTAGAGAAGATTTTAGGACCAAAACCAATTGAATATTCTTTACAATAAACTTTAAAAAGTTTAGCCATAGAAAGGTGGCCAGCTTCGTGAATGCAAATTAAAATACCAAAAGCTAAGATAAATAAAATTATAGAAATTATTGTATCAAGCATTCTCGGCCTCCCTTCTTGTTAACTTATCAACCAGTTTAATCATAGGTAAACTACATTTTGGTAAAAGTGGAATAAAATCCACCATTTCTTTAAGTTTCTTTGCAATATCTGTAAACTTAATTTCGTCTTTTAAATATCGATTTACAAGTACTTCATTAGCAGCATTTAAAGCAACTAATTTAGAAACTCCATCAGAGAGTGCTTGCTTTGCAAGTTCAGTGCAAGGATACCTTTTTGGATTATATTCATGGAAATGACAATCTTTAAGTTCTGACAATGATTTAACTTTTATAACATCATTATTAACTTCACCTTCATACATTGCCCATTTAATTGGTTTATGCATATCAGGTTTTCCATAATCTACTACAAACATTCCATCATTTAATTCAATAGCGGAATGAACCAAAGATTCATCATGCATTAAAACTTCAATTTGTTCTAAAGGGAAATCATAAAGATAATATGCTTCAATAATTTCAAATCCCTTGTTCATCATCGTTGCACAGTCAATTGTGATTTTATTGCCCATCTTCCATGTTGGATGTTTTAAAGCTTCCTCAGCCTTTACATATTCTAACTTTTCCATTGGAAGATTTCTTAAAGCACCACCGGAAGCAGTTATTAAAATGCGTTTAACATCTTCTTTTTTACACGCTTTTAGGCATTTTGCTAATGCAACATGCTCAGAATCAATCGGATAAAGTTTTCCTTTGCCTTTACTTAGAAGTGCGTTTATTAATTCACCACCAGCAACTAGAGATTCTTTATTTGCTAAGCAAAGGATTTTATTTCGTTTTAAAGCAATAATAGATGGTTCGAGTCCAGCAAAACCTACAAGAGCATTTACGCACATATCAAATTTTGCAGCTTTTGTAAGTTTAGCTAATCCACGTTTTCCAAAATAAATTTTCACTAATGGATACTCGCTTCTTAAAGCATCAGCATCTTCTTTAGAAATAACGTAAACGTGCTTAATATTTGGGAATTTTCCTAGAATTTCACGGGCTTTTTCATAATTCTTGCCTACCGAAAAGGCGGTAAGAACAAACCTACCGTTCGCTTCATTAATTATGTCGAGAGTTTGACTACCGATAGAACCAGAAGCGCCAAGTAATAAGACGTTTTTTGTATTTTCCATTAAACTATTGATGTTGTTTGAAGCATTTCATTCATGAATACGATTAATGTGGAAACTAAGGCAGAAGCAAAGATAAGTGAGTCAACTCTATCTAATACACCACCATGCCCAGGGAGTAAATTAGAGAAGTCTTTAACACCAAATGTTCTTTTAACTGAAGAGAAAACGAAGTCTCCAACATCTGAAATTAAAGGCATAACAAGTGAAATAATGATTGGGAAATAAATGTGTTGCAAATCAAAGAATGGAAGCATCGGTTTTCCAATTGCTGCGGTAATAATCGCAAACAATACAGAGAACACAAACGAAATAGCAACACCACCATAGAAACCTTCCCAAGTTTTCTTTGGAGAAATTCTTTCGTTCATTTTGTGTTTACCAAATAACATTCCAGTAAAGTAAGCACCCATATCATTAAATGTAACTCCAATAATGACATAAATTGAAAGAAGCATTGATTGACCATATTTGAAAGATGGTCCCTTTACAATGTCTTCCCAAATTGATGGATCTGCTTTATAAGCATTATAGAAGAAGTAAAATGGACTATAACGTAGGAATAAGAATGACTGCATTCCAATTGTTATAACAAGTATCATTGATACAAAGTAGAAAACGTAAGCAATATGAAATGGTTCGGCAGCAAATGATATTAAAAAATACACACATAACATAATTGTTATAAGCATGATAGATAAGTTAATATCATGGAATGAATTAGGAAGGAAATCAAATTTTCTAAAAGCTTCACTTCCCTCGGATCTTAGTGCCTCCATATTGGAGTTAAGCATCGAGTAATAAATAATTCCTAAGGTGAAAACGATTGTCACAAAGTAAATTAAGACTCTAGTTAAACCTTTTAAGTTTGATGCTTTAACAATTTCAATAGCAGCAATTAAGGCAAGTACAAGAATTAAGAAGAAGTAAAACCAACCACCAATAACAATGGCAGGAATTGCAACGGCAGCCATAACGATGCCAGTAATAATTCTTGTAACCATTGATTTCTTGGCTGATTCAGAAATTTCATTGGTTTTAATTATTTTTTTCATCATTAAGCCCTCCGTATCTTCTATTACGTTTGTTATATTCGATTAAACAATCAACAAATTCTTTTCTTTTAAAATCCGGGAAATAAACAGGAGTAAACACGTATTCAGCATAAGCTATTTGCCAAGGTAAGAAGTTAGATGTTCTAATTTCACCACTAGTTCTAATCATTAAATCGACATTTGGCAAACCTGCTGTATATAAATGATTTTCCATTACTTGTTCATTAATATCTTCGATATTGAGCTTACCTTCTTTAACTTCTTCAGCTATTAACCTAGCGGCTCTAGTAAGTTCTTCTTTACCGCCATAGTTAAGACAAATATTTAAGATTATGTTTGGATTATCCTTCGTCATTTCAATTGCTTTAAGAGTAGTTTCTTGAGTTTTCTTTGGAAGTTTAGAAATATCTCCTGAAACCATAATCTTAGTGCCGTCTTTCATAATTTTCTTAATTTCTCTTTTAAAGAAAATTTCAAGATATTTGAAAAGGAAAGATACTTCTGATTTTGGTCTTTTCCAGTTTTCAGTTGAAAATGCATATAAAGATAAAACTTTAATATCGTAATCTCTGCAATAATCGAAAAGTTCAATGATTCTATCAAAAGCAACTTTGTGTCCTTGGGTACGCAAAAGACCACGTTCCTTTGCCCAACGACCGTTTCCGTCCATGATAATTGCCAAGTGTTCGATTGGCTTATTTAAAGTAATTTCTTTCATGCGTGTATATTATACATATAAGCGAAAAACATCCGCAAGTGTATAACAAAAATAATGTGATGAATTCTTAAAAAGAAAAGAGAAGCATTAGCCTCTCTTATATTGCCATAATTTCTGACTCTTTTTTAGCCAAGATATCTTCAATTTGTTTAACTGCTTCATCAGTGACTTTTTGAATCTCATCTTGAACCTGATGTTGAAGATCTTCTGTCATGTCGTCGCTAGCTTTAACTAAATCAATAAAGTCACGACGAATATTTCTAATAGCAATTTTGCTTTGTTCGCTCATTGCTTTTGCTTTTTTAACAAGCTCACGACGTGTTTCTTCAGTTAATGGAGCAACTGTAATTCTAATTGAGTCGCCTTCATTGACTGGATTAACTCCAATGTTAGCTGCTGCAATAGCAGCAAGAATAGATTTTACATCGCCTTTATCATATGGTTTAACAAGTAATTGACGTGGTTCAGGAGATGAAATTGATGAGATTTGAGTGATTTCAATTTTGTCTCCGTAATAGTCACACTCAATGCCGTTAAGCATAGCAGGTGAAGCTCTTCCGGTTCTTAATTTAACAAGTTCATTTTCAAAAGATTGAATTGATTTTGACATGTTTTCTTTAGCTTCTAATGCAATTGCGTCCATAATTTATCCTTTCTTAATAGTTGTTCCGATATCTTCTCCACGGGCAACTTTAGCAAAGTTTTCGGTTTTGTTCATATTGAATACACGAACATCAATATCCTTGTCTTTTAGCATTTCAACAGCGCTTAAATCCATAACCTTTAAGTCTCTTTTTATGATTTCGGAACATGTAATTTCCTTGAACATATAAGCGTCTTTATTCGTAAGTGGATTATCGGAATAAATGCCATCAACTCCGTTTTTTGCTATTAAAATAGCATCAGCTTTAATTTCAATAGCGCGAAGTGTTGCACATGTGTCTGTAGTGAAGAATGGTTTTCCGGTTCCGGCACCAAACAAAACAACATTTTTTTCTTTTAAATATTTGTCAGCAAGCTCAGGAGTATAAATTTCAGTAAAAGTGACGTTGACTGCAGATAAAACAACAGCTTTTTGTCCTATTTTTTCTAATGTTTCCTTTAATGCAATACAGTTAATCACTGTACCTAGCATTCCCATGTAATCACCAGAAACACGATTGATACCAAGTTTTTCAACAATAGCACCACGAGCAATATTTCCAGCACCAATAACAATTGTAACTTCTGAACCTGTATCAGCAATAGCCTTAACGGCTTTTGCAGTATTTAAAAGGGCCTCGCTATCAAGGATTCCATCTTTTTTACCTCCAGAGAGTGCTTCCCCAGAAAGTTTTAATAAAATTCTCGAATACATAAGGCCCCCTTTAAATTTACTTAACTTGAGACATTACTTCTGCTGCGAAGTCGTCTTTACGTTTTTCAATACCTTCGCCAACAGCGAAACGTACGAATTTAACAACGTTGTTGCCTTTCTCTTTGAGTACAGCAGCAACTGTCTTTTCACCATCTAATAAATAGACTTGTGCGCCTAAGACCGAATCAGCAAGTAATTTCTTAACTTTGCCATCAGCAATACCATTAAGCATAGCTTCTGGTTTACCAGCCATCTTAGGATCGTTTTTCATATTCTCTAAGGCGATTGCTTTTTCATGAGCAATTACATCAGCAGGAATATCTTCTGCTTTAACGTATTTTGGAGCGTTAGCAGCAATGTGCATTGCAAGACCTTTTGCAAGTTCTGCATCATCTTTCTCAAGAACTACTAAAGTAGCAATTTTACCACCCATATGGATGTAACTACCAAATCCTTGAGCTCCTGATTTAGCAACAACTTCGAAACGTCTATAATCAAGCTTTTCACCCATTGCAACAGTTGCATCAGTGAAGAGTTGAGCAACACCAGTTTTTGCTTCTTCAATTGAAGAATAGCCTTTGGCTAATGTTTCACTAGCAGTGTCATCAACTAACTTGTGGAATCTTTCGCCTTTTGCGACGAAATCTGTTTCACAGTTAACTTCAAGAATAATGGCTTTATCGCCACTAACAACAACACTTGCTAAACCTTCAGCAGCAATTCTAGAAGACTTGGCTTGTGCCTTAGCAATTCCTTTTTCTCTTAACCAGTCAATTGCTTTTTCGACATCTGAACCGGTGGCTTCAAGAGCTCTCTTACAGTCCATCATGCCAGCGCCAGTACGATCACGTAATTCTTTAATGAGTTCGATCATGCTTGGCATAATTATTTTTCCTCAGCTTTCTTTGCTGGAGCTTTTTTTGCTGCAGGTTTCTTTGCTTCAGGTTTTTCTTCAGCCTTTTCTTCTTTCACTTCTTCAGCTTTTGGAGCTTCAGGAGCTTTTTCTTCGCCAGCTTTTCTTGATTCTTCTTTTTGTTTACGGAGAGCTTGCATCTTTTCGAATCTTTCTTGCTTTTCTTGGCGAGCTTTTCTAATTGCTGCGATTCTTTCAGCATTTTCTTTATCTGCAAGTCTAACAGCATCTTTCATTGTTGCTTCTTCAAGTTCATCCTTAACATAAGCAACTTCGGTAATTCCGCCTTTTGATTCAACAACAGCGTCAGCCATTAATTTAACTAAAACAGTTAATGAACGAACTGCGTCATCATTTCCTGGAATAACATAGTCAACCATATCAGGGTCAGTATTTGTATCACAAATACCAAAGACTGGAATATGTAATTTACGAGCTTCTGCTACTGCATTGTGTTCGGTCATTGGGTCACAAACAAAGACTGCGTTAGGAATCTTTCTCATTTCTTTAATACCAGAAAGGTTCTTGGCGAGTTTTTCTTGTTCTTTTCTAAGTAAAGCAACTTCTTTCTTTGGAAGGCGGTCATATGTTCCGTCAATTTCCATAGTTTCAAGTTCTTTTAAGCGACGAATTCTTGATTGAATTGTCTTGAAGTTGGTTAAGGTACCACCTAACCATCTGTTTGTGATGTAGAATGATCCACAACGTTGTGCTTCTGCTTCTACTAAAGCCTTTGCTTGTGGTTTAACACCAACAAATAAGACTTTTCCGCTTTCATCAACGATTTTCTTTAAGGCAAGATATGCTTCTTTGACACATTCTGCTGATTTGACAAGGTCAATAAGATAGATTCCGTTACGAGCACCATAGATGTATTTGCCCATTTTAGGATTCCATTTTCTTGTGTTGTGTCCAAAGTGAACTCCACCTTCAAGAAGTTTTCTGATGGTAATGATTGGAGCATTTTCGTCATGCATTACCATTTCCATGACGTTTTCTTCTGCAGCTGGTTTTTCTTGAGCAACTGCTTCGACTTTCTTTTCTTCTGCCATTTTAGGCCTCCTATTCGTTTTTGCCTCCACTACTTCTAACAATCTCCCCCGTTTTCGACCCCGTGGTCACGGGACTCGGAAATTGAATTCATAGTGTGTGTAATTCTCTTTCTCTATAAGAAAAAGAGTGTCAATATAATAGCACTCCCATTGTAATAACTCAAATAGTTTTTAAACTATATGAAAATTGTTAAGAATTTCAACGCTTTTTGGCTCTTGGATGAGACATATTGAACTGCTGTTTCATAGCTTCTTCGGTTATGTGAGTATAAATTTGTGTTGTATTAATTGATTCGTGACCGAGCAATTCTTGAATAACTCTTAAATCTGCACCACCTTCTAAAAGATGGGTAGCAAAGGTGTGTCTAAATGTATGAGGGTGAATCCCAAGTTGAAGATTACACTTCTTTTGAATCTCATCAACAATGTATTCAACACCTCTAGTGGTTAATTGTTCACCTTTAGAATTTGTGAATAAATAATCACTTTTAGAGTATCTATAGTTAAGATAATCTACTATTGTAGATTGGCAAGATTTTGAAAACATCACCAAACGTTCTTTTCTTCCTTTTCCGAAAACTCTGATAACACGATTTTTCATATCGATTGAGTTCATCTTAATATTCACAAGTTCACTAACTCTGATACCAGAGGCATAAAGAAGTTCAATTATGGCTTGATCTCTATATTTCAAGTTGTCTTTTCTTTCCTTATTTTTCTGGAAGAGTAATTCAACCTGCTCCAAATAAAGAGCTTCCGGATAACGAATCTCTTTTTTAGGAGCTCCCACTAATAAAAATGGGTTAGATTTTATGTAATTTTTCTTCATTAAAAACGAATAAAAATGACGCAATGCAGCAATTCTTCTACAGCATGTTATTTTGCTTTTTCCTTCTTCAAGTTGCTTGGATAAATAAATTCGAATTAACTGTGGGTTAGCATCAATAAACCCATGTCCAACACTTCCTAAAAAAGTAGAAAAATTAACAATATCCTGCTCATATGATTTTATAGTTAAGTCTGAGTAGTTAAGCTCAAACTTTAAATGCTGCAAAAATTCTGAAATCTCAGTCATTTACTTTCGCCCAAAATTTATCAGTTTCAACAAGTGAATTTTGAATAGTTTCTTCACGATTATGTTTATTTGCTCCATACAAAATTCCAAAGTTTGCGTTCATAGGTTGAAAAGTATCCGGATTACCATTTACAACAAAGTTGTACAATGAGCCTAACATAGTCTTTAAAGAAGGAATTACCTGTGCTTTTCCTTCTAATTTTTTATATAAAAATGAGGCCGCTAAAATTCCCATTGCGGCAGATTCTACATAACCTTCAACCCCTATTAATTGACCAGCTAAAAAAGTATTTGGTTTTGCCTTTAAACTTAGGTCTTTATTGAGTGCTTTTGGAGAGCAAATATAAGTGTTTCTATGCATGAGTCCATAACGAACAAATTCAGCATTTTCGAGTCCAGGAATCATCCTGAAAACTCTCTTTTGTTCTGGATAAGTTAGGTTTGTTTGGAATCCAACAATGTTAAATAAATCGCCATTTAAATTATCTTGTCTTAATTGGATAACAGCATGAAATTTTTCTCTACCTTCAACTTGCAGTCCTTTCGGTTTCATTGGTCCGTATCTTAATGTATCTTTTCCTCGTTTTGCCATTACCTCGATTGGCATACATCCTTCAAAGTAGTTTTTATCAAAGTCATGAACAAGCGCTACTTGGGCATTAATTAATTCTTCATAAAATCTATCGTATTGTTCTTCTGAAAATGGGCAATTAATGTATGAATCATCACCTTGATCATAACGAGATTTTTTGTAAGCAATATTCATATCAATTGAATCTTTTGAAACAATAGGAGCAGACGCATCGAAAAAGAAAAGCGATTTTTGACCAATTGTATCTGCCAATTTACTTGCTAATTTATCAGCTGTTAAAGGACCAGTTGCAATAATTGTGGGTCCTTCTATGAAGCCGTCAATTTCCTTTTCGTGAACAACTAAATTAGGAAAATTTCTAAGAATTTCAGTGATTTTTTGAGAAAATGCATCTCTATCAACACTTAAAGCATTCCCGCTAGGAACTGCCGTTTCAGCTGCTACTTTCATAGTTAATGAGTCCATATGTCTCATCTCTTCTTTAAGAAGTCCGCAAGCATTATCTAGTTTATTTGACTTTAGAGAATTTGAACAAACTAATTCACCAAAATTACCAGTTACATGTGCGCCAGTCATTTTTTTAGGGCGCATTTCGTATAAGTGAACTTCATAATTTCTTTTTAAGAAAAAATAACAGGCTTCAACACCCGCAAGTCCACCGCCAACTATATTCACTTTTCGCATAAGATGATTATAACAAAAAAGTAAGCATCTAGCTTACTCATTTGTCTAATTTTTCAATATGATGGCATTTTGGGTAATTGCTACAACCAAGGAATTTCTTCTTTCCCCTTCCTCTAACAATTAAATCGCCACCACATTCAGGGCATTTTTTCACAACTTCAGTAGTTGTTTCTTCCTTTTTAATATAATTACATTCTGGATAACCGGAGCAAGCAACAAATTTTTTGTTACGCTTTCCCACTCTATAGACCAAAGGTCTTCCACATACTGGACATTTCTCGCCAGTTAAATTTTCTTCATCTTCTTCAGATTCGCGATATGAACAAGTTGGGAAATTGGAACAACCAATAAAGGTTCCATATTTAGATTTTTTATAAACTAAAGGTGCACCACATTTTGGACACATTTCTCCAGTATATAAATCGCCATCGGTATAAATTTTCTTCTCGCCTGATTCAACGACTTTCATAAAACCGTTATAAAAATCAGTTAAAGTTTTAGTTTTTGTTGTCTCGCCTTCTTGAATTTTATCTAGTGTTTCTTCCATTTGAGCAGTGTATTTAACATCAACAAAAGTTGGGAAATATTTTCTTAATACAATTGCAGTCTTTTTGCCTTGCTCAGTAGTATTAATAGATCCAGATTTTGAAACTACATATTCACGTTTCAAAAGTGTTGCGATTGTAGAAGCATAAGTTGATGGACGACCAATCTTCTTTTCTTCCATAAGTTTAACAATTTTAGCTTCTGTATAACTTGCAGGGGCTTCAGTAAACTTCTTTTCATTATTAACTTTGTTAATAATAAGTTCTTCATTTACACTTAAAGAAGGTAAATTGTATTCTTCTTGTTTCTCATGACTTAAACGTGTGTAACCATCAAAAACAACGCTTGCAGATTCAGTTTTAAATACAACGCCATCAACATCAAAAGTCACTTGAGTAACCGACTCTTTTTTTGGTGCCATAAGAGAACAAAGGGCTCTCTCATAAATAAGCTTATATAACTTATATTGATCTGGTGTTAGATAACCTTTAATAGATTCAGGAGTGACATGATTTGAAGTTGGTCTAATAGCTTCGTGGGCGTTTTGTGCTCCGGCAACTGCCACAACTTTTCTTTTACCACAATACTCAGGGCCAAAAGTTTTAGAGATAAAATCCTCTGCACGTCCAACAAATGTATCTGAAAGATATGTTGAATCGGTACGAATATAAGTAATTAAACCAGTGTGTTCACCTTTAATTTGAACACCTTCATATAGTTGTTGAGCTAAACTTGAGGTCTTTTTAGTAGAAAATTTATAAGAATTAAAAGCTTCTTGTTGGAGAGTTGAAGTTGTAAACGCTGGTTTTGATTCAACAACTCTAATTGATTTTTTAACGTTTGTAACTTTTGCTTTTCCGCATTCAAGTTTTTTTAAAATTTCAGCATTAACATCTTCGTTTTCAATCTTCTTAAATTCTGAAAAACTATGGAAATTTGCAGAAATTTTCGCATTATTCTTCTTTAATTCTATAGATAATGACCAGTATGGTTCTGGTACGAACTCTTCAATTTCTTTATCGTGATCACAAATTAATTCAAGCGTTGCAGATTGAACTCTTCCCGCAGAAGGAGATTTAATCTTCTTTTGCATAATATTTGAAAGTCTAAACCCAATAATACGGTCAATAATTCTTCTTGTTTCTTGTGATTCTACAAGATTCATATCAATTACGCGTGGATGCTTAATTGCATCATTAATTGAAACGCGTGTAATTTCATGAAACTCAAGACGTTTTGTGGTCTTAGGATCAAGACCTAAAATTTGAGTTAAGTGCCACGCGATAGCTTCACCCTCACGATCAGGGTCGGTAGCAAGGTAGATATCATCTGCCTTGCGTGCTGCTTCTTTAAGTTCATTAACGGTTTTACGTTTGCTTGAAGAAATCACATAAGTTGCTTTGAAATCATTATTAATGTCTACTCCAAAACCACCCTTTCCACTAGTGGAAAGGTCTCTTAAATGTCCCACTGTTGCAAGCACTTGATAACCTTCTCCTAAGTAACGGGAGATTGTGTGACATTTGTTTGGAGACTCAACGATTACCAACTTCATAAGCGACCAATACTATAGATGGTAAAATTAACAAAGTCAAAGGCCTATTTTTATTAAAGAAATAATTATTCTTTAACATTTTTAGTTTTCGAAAACGGGCCTTTTGCTAACAATATTTGCAATATCATAAATGTCTTCGGGAGTCTCAACTAAAAAAGCTCCTTCACTAATTAATTTATTGCAAATTGATTCTTCACCAGCACGTGTGGGAACGCAACAGACATTGCCTCCTTTATGTGCCATTAAACATGCGGTAATTTGTGTACCAGATCTTATTTTTCCTTCAGTTACTAATAGGTTCTCACATAAGCCTGCAATAATCCTATTTCTTATTGGAAAGTTGGTTTGATCTGGCGGAACATCTGGTGGGTATTCAGATATAACTAAATGGTTTTTGCATAATTCTTCATATAAATCCTGATTTTCAGGTATATAACAAAAATTAATTCCATTTCCCAAAATAGCAACAGTTTTGCCCCTATTGTTTATTGCGCACCTGTGCGCGATAGAGTCAATTCCGATTGCTAAGCCTGAAATTATAACGAAGTCTTTAGCAAGTTTTGTAACAAAAGAATTAGTCGTCTTCTCACCATAATAAGTGAATTTCCTTGAGCCAACCACCGCTATTTTGTTTCGTTTATCACTAATAAGAGAAATGTCACCTATATAATAAAGAACGAAAGGTGGTTTAATCATATTCTTTAGTGATTCAGGATAAATACCTTCATCCAAAATAGTTATAAAGTTACCATTGTATTTCTTTGTATAGTTTTCAACTTCTTCAGGATCATATTCATTTTGATTTGTTTTAATATTGTTATAAATTTCGTCCCAATTTCCACTATATTTCAAAGATAAATAAAGTAAGATTTCACGTTGTGTCATAATA